>Ga0302120_10000432_pt1 | contig 18799 bp, 10 predicted proteins | sample AG5_Bottom_MG_FD_203118 | JGI IMG/M metagenome (GOLD analysis project Ga0302120, IMG submission 203118) | Marine microbial communities from Western Arctic Ocean, Canada - AG5_Bottom | ecosystem: Environmental > Aquatic > Marine > Oceanic | place: Canada: Western Arctic Ocean | collected 2017-10-01 | reverse complement strand
TCGGGGGACCCACTTCTACCTCGCCCTCTATTGGGCCCAGGCTCTAGCAACCCAGGAGGACGATGCCGAATTGAAGGCGGAGTTCGCCCCGATCGCGCGAGAACTCGCCGCCAACGAAGAGACCATCGTGGCGGAACTCAACGCCGTGCAGGGACGTGCGGTCGATCTCGGCGGCTACTTCCAACCGGAGGACCTCAAGGGCGACCATGCAATGCGCCCAAGTGCCACTCTGAACGCGATCCTCTCCTAATCGCGCAGATATCCGCTAACCGAGCGGATACGGACCATCTTCGTCGACGCCTTCCCAGCCGAGCTTGTGGAAGGCCGCCTGCAGACTGAGGACCAGCCCGTCGGGCTCTTCTTCGGCATGCTCAATCGTGGCGGTGCTCGTCAGTCCGCGCATCGACTCGATGCTGATCACAGTCTCCGCCCCACGCAAAATAATCCAATCTCCCCAGTCCTTCTTCTGATGGCGCACTTCCAATTTCTGCCCCTGCAATGCAGCGACCACTTCGCTGATGGTGCAAGGATCGGAACCTTCGACGGCCTGAACAACAGTATTCACGGCGCGGAGAACAGCTCAGGTCCGCGACCCACGCAAGATATTATCAAAGACAATTTTCAGACCTGCTTGAATAAGGCCAGGTCCCGCCGCCGGGCTTCGACGGTCCGAACACCGCCCCGTGATCACCGGGAGAGCACTTGGAGAGCGGCCTGATCCGTAGCTTAAAATCTGCGACCCGACCAAGGAACGAATCAGAAATGACCGCGACCCCATCTCGCGGGCCCGCCGCCGCAGTCCCACCGCCCTATAAAACAGGCACGTCTCTGATCTCCGAAGCTGGGAAACTTCCCACTAGTGCCAGATGGAAATCGCCCTATAGTGGGTCTTCCACCTCTTCCACCTCTTCCAATCATGCGCTCACTCTACCATCTCGTCCTGTTTCTACTCACCGGGACCCTGCTTACCGCCGAACCGGTCATCACCGACTTTGGCTATACCCCAGGTGGCAAGGTATCCTTCACCGTCAAATCGAACGCGGATTCCTACCACGTCCTCCGGCGCTCTCCCGACCTCCTTTCAGTCGGGACCGGCCGTGCGGTGGCTGTCGTTCCTGGTGCCGAAGACACCGTCTCCATCACGGATTCGGGACGCCCCTTCAGCCAGGGATTTTATCAAGTGGAGACCTACAGCAACAGCGCTCCGGCCGACACCGACGGCGATGGCTACCGGGACACCGTCGAACTGGCGCGCCTGGGAATCAACAACCCAGTCAACCCGGCCCCTCCCATCTCGCGCCTGCATGGCGCCACCATGATCACAAGTCGCGACTACTTCGAAAGACTGTCAAACCGCGGTGACCGCCCTGGCGCACAGTCGGTCCGGGAAATCAAGTTCCTCGTCTACGACGTGCACACCGACACCCCCGTCCTCTATTTCGCCGACAGCAATCGCTATATCTATCACTTTTACTTCACCCGCGACGCGACGGGACGCTACACCAGTAATTCTGCGTTCAACAACGACACCTACTTCAACAACACCACGAGAAAGAATCTCGCGGGCAGCTTGATCTCTCACGACAACTACGTCGATGACCAGGGACGACCGGGAATCTACACCATCGAGTTTTGGCCCACCGACCCGGTCGCCTTTCGCTTCGTGGAAATGGCCTACGAACTGATTGCAGCAGGCATGCCCTTCGTGGATGGCAACGTCGCCTACCGGCCGGCAAGCGAAACCCAACGCCGCTGGCATCGCAATGAAATCGCCGCCTTCGAGAATTCCCACGTCAATGTCATCCAGACCGAGGATCTCTTCGCCAACGTGGTCTACACCGGACTCAATGAAGCGGAATCCTACGGGCGACTTCGGGTCGTCACGGGATCCGAGACCCTCTCCGTGCGCGACATCGCCATTTTCCGCAACATCCCCAACGACCTTACCCACGTCTCCGGGATCATCACCGAGATTCCACAGACCCCCCTCTCGCACATCAACCTGAAGGCCAGGCAGAACGACACGCCCAACGCCTACATCAAGGACGCCTCGACCCATCCCGATATCGCGCCCCTCCTTGGCCAGAATGTCTACTACAAGGTGGAAGCAGATGGCTTCGAAATCCGCGCCGCTTCCCAACAGGAAGTGGACGACTGGTTTGACGCGATTCGTCCGAGCGATCCGCAGATTCCGGTCCGTAACCTGGCCACCACCGAAATCAGGCCGCTCACGTCAGTACAGTTCGGGGATTCCGACACCTTTGGAGCCAAAGCCAGCAATGTCGCGGAGTTGCGCCGCATCAATGCCTTGCGCAGCATCACTCCCAACGGCTTTGCGGTCCCCTTCTACTTCTACGACGAGTTCATGAAATTCAATGGCTTCTACACCCGGGCCACGGCCATGATGAGCGATCCTCTCTTCCAGAGTACTCCGGAAATTCGCGAAGCCCGACTCAGGGACTTTCGCAATTCCCTCAAGGACGGCATCCTGCCCTCGTGGATGGCGGACGCTCTCGATACCATGCACCAGTCCTTTCCCGAGGGCACGATCCTGCGCGCCCGCTCGAGCACCAACAACGAAGACCTCGAAGGCTTCAACGGCGCCGGCCTCTACAGTTCTTACACCCACCGCCTGGACGAAGGTCACTTCCAGAAGTCGGCCAAACAGGTCTGGGCCAGTTTGTGGAACTACCGGGCATACGAAGAGCGCGAGTTTTGGCGCATCGATCACTTCATTGCCGCCATGGGCATCCTCGTCCACCCGAACTACGACGACGAGCAGGCCAACGGAGTGGGGGTGACTGCGAACATCTTCGATCCACGTTGGGAGGGTCATTACATCAACGTCCAAGTAGGCGAAAATCTGGTCACCAATCCGGAGGAGAATTCCATCCCCGAGGAGTATCTCATCGCGGACCTTGCCGGAACCGGGGACGAGATTCAGTACATCCGCTTTTCGAACCAGCTCGAAGATGGAGAAACCGTCCTCACCCGGACCCAGGCGTTGGACCTGAAGGACAAGATGAACGCCCTGCACAATCACTTCAGAATCAAGTACGGCGTCTCTCAATCCAACTCTACTTGGGCGATGGAGATCGAGTTCAAGATCACTGCCGAGGGCAGGCTTGCGATCAAGCAGGCGCGGCCGTGGCTGAACTAGCCCCTGATAATTCCTGCCCTCATTTGCTAGGGTGTGTTTGAGACTTCTGACGCACCGCGCACCGGAGAGATTCAGTTGGTCTGGGGCGGATCTCGGAAGAAGGCGGTCCCGATCCCGGAGGAATCACCGCTCGGAGCATCCGTTCCACCAGCACCTAACTCCGATGCGGCAGGTGATCGTTAAGAGAAGGTTAATCCCGTTAAGCTGAGGTTAAAGGGATGGTCTTGCCAATGGCCCTGTGGTTCATAGTGATCCATGGCACATTCCTCGACTCCCAGCATCCTCCCCCTCCTCGCGGCCCTCGTTGGGGCGATTCCCGCTTCTGCCCAGCTCCCAGCAAACTCCACCGTGGCCTTCGCACCTCAAGCAGGAGCTTCCTTCATGAAGATGTCCATTTCGGACCCAGGAAACGGATTCTGGACCCTGCACTACTCCACTGATTTGGCAAACTGGTACCCGTTTCAGGCCATCAAGGTCAACAACAGCGGCTACGCGGTCAATCTCCACCTCTTGGAGAACACGCCCCGGGCATTCTATCGCGCATCCTACGATGCGGCTCAACAAACGGGATCCAATTCTGTGGACCAATCGCTCCTTCTCCCTGCCCTCGCCGACAACTTTTCCAACCCCTCCCTTCCACCCCACTTTCTTACGCCCCGAATTGTGGCCCAGGACAATGCTCCCCTCAATAATCCTACAACCGATGCCGGTGCCACCTTGGGGCGCGTCCTTTTCTACGACAAACGCCTCTCCGCCAACAACAGCGTCTCCTGTTCTTCCTGTCACCAACAGGAACATGGCTTCTCGGACCCACGCCAATTCAGCATCGGCTTTGAAGGGGGCGCAACCAGACGCAATTCCATGGGACTCACCAACGCAAAATACTACCAGCGCGGCCACTTCTTCTGGGACGAACGGGCTGACACGCTGGAGGAACAGGTGCTCGGACCGATCCAGAACGACGTCGAAATGGGACTCACTCTCGGCGAACTGGTGAGCAAAGTAGCGGCGGAAGACTTCTACGCCGAACTTTTCACCGATGCCTTCGGAGACGACACCGTCACCTCGAATCGCATCTCGCGAGCGCTGGCCCAGTTTGTCCGTTCCATCATCTCGACCGAATCGAAGTTCGATCTCGGACGAGCAAGCAACTTTTCCAACTTCACGGCGCAGGAGAATCAAGGTCGAGGCCTCTTCAACGGCCGCGGGCGCTGTGACACCTGCCACGGCAGCGACAACTTTGTCCCCAACAACGTCTTCAACAACGGATTGGAAAATCCCTACCCCGACCCGGGAGTGGGAGGGATCACGGGACGACCTCAGGACCTGGGTAAATTCAAGGTTCCCTCCCTGCGCAATATCGCGCTGACCGGCCCCTACATGCACGACGGCCGCTTCGACACCCTTGAAGAAGTCGTCGAATTCTATAACTCACAGATTGTCGATCATCCCAACCTCGCGCCCCAGCTCCGCGACGGTCGCCCGCCCCGGCCGGGACAACCGCCTCAACCCGGGGGCCCCATCCGTCTCAACCTCAGCCCAGCCGAAAGAAACGCCCTCGTGGCCTTCCTCCACACTCTGACGGATCCCAATTTGGCCACCGCCCCGAAATTTTCGGATCCCTTCGACTACGGCGACTAAAAGTCCTCCCCAGATCATCCTAGCGCGGTGGGCCTCCGGTCTATGGAGGGTCACCGCGCTGTCGTTGGCGGGAGACAAAGAGGCCGCGACCGGATAGGATGTCGGAAGTTCCTCCGTTCCCTTCCGTCCTGGCCCATGCGAACCGCCCTCCTTCTCCCGTTGTTCCTCTTCCTGCTCTCACCCGGACAGAGCACGGGACAAAAAGATTCTCCGGTCTTTCGCGCGGAGGTTCTGAAGAAGATGGACCGCGCGATCGCCAGTTCGATCAAGCGTAAGAGATTGCCCGGCGGCGTCCTCTGGCTCGAACATGGCGGCCAGGTTTACAAAAAATCCTACGGCAACCGCAGCACGGTGCCAAAAAGCGAGGCCATGACCCTCGATACCATCTTCGATGCGGCCTCCCTGACCAAGGTCATCGCCACCCTGCCCTCGGTCATGAAACTCATCGAGGAGGGCAAGATCGGACTGGAAGACAAGGTCATCAAGTACCTCCCGGAACTCACCGGAGACCGCAACAAATCCGCCATCACGATCCGCCACCTTCTCACCCATACTTCGGGACTCCTCGCTGGCATCCGCCGTGGCTACCAGTGGCAGGGCTACGAGCACGGGATCATGCTCGCCACCAGCGAGGCGTCGTCCGATTCCGGCGGGAAGTACTACCGCTACAGCGACCTCAACTTCATCCTGCTGGGCGAAATCGTAGGGCGAGTATCGAAGCAGCGAGTCGATCGCTTTGCGGCGACTCATGTATTCGAACCGTTGAAGATGACGGACACCACATTCCTCCCCGCTCCAGGATTGCAGGCTCGCATTGCTCCCACCACCAGGATGGAAGACGGAACGATTCTCCGTGGGCTCGTGCACGATCCTACCTCCCGCGCCATGGGCGGGGTGACGGGACACGCGGGGCTCTTTACCACTGCGCGCGACCTGGCCCGCTATGCCCACATGCTTCTCAACGGAGGGGAACTCGAGGGCGTTCGCATTCTCCAACCGGAGTCCGTGAAACTAATGCGCACAGTCCAGTCTCCCGAGTTCATCACGGCGCGGCGCGCCCTGGGCTTTGATATCGACTCACCCTACGCCGGACCGCGCGGCAACACCTTCCCCCTCGGTTCCTTCGGCCACACCGGCTGGACCGGCACCTCCCTCTGGATCGACCCGTTCAGCAAGACCTTTGTGATCTTCCTGAGCAACCGTAACCATCCCAGCGGCGGAAACGTGGTCAGCCTGCGCCATCAACTGGGAACTCTCGCCGCGGAATCGATCACCCACAACTTCGGCAAGGTTCCTGGCGCCTTGAAGAAACTGAGTGACGAGGAACGATCCGCGGCAGACCGGAAACTCATTCCTCCCCGCGGAAACGTGCTCAACGGCATCGATGTTCTGGCCCTCAACAACTTCGCCGAACTCAAAGGTCTCAAGGTGGGGCTCATCACGAACCAGACCGGCTTGAGTCGCGATCGCAAATCCACCATCGATCTTCTTCACGGATCCGATAAAGTCCAATTGCTGTCCCTCTTCGGTCCCGAGCACGGAATTCGCGGCACCTTCGACGGGAAGGTCGCGGACGGAATCGACAAGAAAACGGGCTTGCCGATTCACAGCCTCTACGCAGGGGTCGACCGCCGGAAACCAAAGCGGGAACACCTCGATCCGTTGGACGCCCTCGTCTTTGACATGCAGGACATCGGCTGCCGCTTCTTCACCTACATCTCGACCATGGGTCTGGCGATGGAAGCCACAGAAGAAGCAGGCCTCAAGTTCGTGGTTCTCGATCGTGTCAATCCGATCGGTGGGGTGAACGTCAGCGGCCCCCTCGTGGTCGGCGAGAGCACTTTCGTCGCCTTTCACGACCTTCCACTGCGCCACGGCATGACCGTCGGAGAGATCGCGAAGCTCTTTCAAAGCGAACGCTACCCCACACTCGAGCTCACCGTGGTGCCGCTCCGCAATTGGAAGCGATCGCTCCGATTCGACCAATCCGGGCTTCCCTGGTTGAAGCCCTCCCCCAACATGCCCAACTTGACCGCGGCCACCCTTTACCCTGGCCTCGGCCTCCTGGAGTTCACCAATCTATCGGTTGGCCGCGGCACCAAGCTTCCCTTTGAGCTCGTCGGGGCGCCCTACATCAGGGCCGCGGAATTGGCCAAATGCCTCACCGCCGCCAAGCTTCCCGGACTCCAGTTCATCCCTGTCCGCTTCACCCCGGAGGCCAGCAAATTCAAGGACGAGGAATGCGGCGGGGTCCGCATTCTCCTCAAGGATCCGACGACCTGCCCCTCCGTGGAGCTCGGTTTGGTGCTCGCCCAAGCACTTCGCAGCCTCTATCCGCACGATTGGAACACCCAGGGGCTCAACACCCTCCTGCGCCATCCCATCACTGCCGGCGCCATCATTGAAGGGCTCTCCCGCGAGTCCGTCCTCCGCGAGTGGAGGGCCGATCTGACCCGCTTTGCCCCGCGCCGCGAAAAACATCTTCTCTACCGCTGATCCTTTGACGCACACTCCGGCATGAACCTTCTGCGCATCCTGCTGGCTTGGAGTCTCCTTCTCACCCTCTCTGCGGCGCACGGAGCGCCCAAGGGAACCACCGGACCGCTCGTTGGCAACCTCACTCCCTCGACCGCAACACTCTGGATCTTTATGCCCGTTGGAGTGAAGGGTGAAATCACAGCCACTCCGAGTGCCGCCAAAGCCTTGGCCGTCACAGGCACCTTCGCGCCCGTTGAAAACCGGGCCGGAAAAGCCCAGGGAACGCCTGCCAAGGTCACCCTCACTGAGCTCACTCCCGACACCCTCTACAAATACTCCCTGAAAATCGACGGCAAGGAATCGGGCGAGCTCAAGGGATCATTTCGCACTCCGCCAGCCCGCGGGAATCCGCACAAGTTCCGCATGGTTCTCACTTCCTGCATGAAGTTCGGTCAACCTCAAGACTCCTGGAATCTCGTTCTCGCCCAAAACCCGGATTTGCATCTCACCATCGGCGACACCCACTACGCCGACACCACCGATCCGAGTATCCAATGGGCCCATCACCTCCGCTACCGACGTGTTCCGCAGTATGCGGCCCTGCTCCGTTCCGTGCCCACCTATTCGATGTGGGACGATCATGACTACGGCCCCAATGACTCGGACCGCACTGCCAAGGGAAAAGAAAAGTCGCTCGCGGGATGGACCCAGTTCTGGGCCAACCCTGGAGCAGGAACCAAGGAGACTCCCGGATCGTTCTACAAGTTCAGCTGGGGCGAGGTAGACTTCTTCATGGTCGATGGCCGCTATCACCGCAGTCCAGACAGGGCTCCCGACGATAAACAGAAGCGCATGCTGGGCGATGCTCAGTTTAGCTGGCTTCTCGACGGGTTGAAGTCATCGAACGCTAAATTCAAGGTCATCGCATCAGGCAGCACGCTCAACCACAGCAAGGCGGACGGCTGGCGAATCTATACCTTCGCCCGCCATCGCTTCCTCGATGCGATCAGGGAACACACGATCCCGGGAGTGGTCTACATGTCCGGTGACATTCACCGCTCACTGGTCTGGGAACACCACGAGTCCAAGCGCGTTGGCTATCCCTTCGTTGAGGTCATCTCTTCCGGTGTCGCAAACAGCAAGACCCTCAGCTTCGCCACCGTGGACTTCGACACCACAGCGGAAGATCCCACCATGCGGGTGCGGGTGATCATGGGTGACAAGAAGGTCGAAACGGACCGTACCTGGAAATTGTCGCAATTGAGCCCCAAGTAGACAGCTCCTGCCCATCCCAGCATCGCCCCCGGCCCGATCATCTCTCGATAGATTCCGCTGGCCCCCTCCGTTGATCCGCCCTAGGAGCTTCGGAGATACCATGAAACGCACGCAAGCCCTGTTCTCCACCTTCGCCGCGATCAGCATCGCCATCCCAGCCACGGCTGAAGTCAAACTCCCTCATATTTTCGGCAGCCACATGGTGCTGCAACGTGATGCCGCCCTCCACATCTGGGGCACAGCGGAGGCGGGAGAAAAGGTCTCGGTCCAAATTGCCGGCCGCAAGGCAAACACGATGGCGGGTGATGATGGTTCCTGGTCGGTTGATCTGCCCTCCATGAAGACCGACGGCAGGACTCACAAATTGACTGTGAAGGGGAAAAACGAAATCGTTCTCGAGAACATTCTCGTCGGTGATATCTGGATTGGCTCCGGTCAGTCCAACATGGAGTGGCAATTGCGCAGCACCGAGAAGAGCAACGAGTTCATTGCCGCAGCAGATCACCCCAGGATTCGTCTCTTTCACATTCCCAAAAAGACGACCAAGGAGCCCGCAAACGATGTGACCGCAGCTTGGAAGCCCTGCACGCCGGCCAACATCCCCACCTTCTCGGCAGCCCTCTATCACTTCGGAAGAATTATCGAAGCGGATCAAAACATTCCGATCGGGCTCATCAACAGTTCCTGGGGTGGCTCTCCCATCGAACCATGGATCGTCACCGCCACGGGATCTGGCGAGATGTACAACGGGATGATCGCTCCCATTACTGCCTTTCCGGTCACTGGTTCCATTTGGTACCAGGGCGAGACCAACGTCATCAACAAGAACGGCTTGGCCTACACCGGCAAGATGAAGGACCTCATCGAAGGATGGCGCTCGGTGTTCGACAACAAAGGGATGCCCTTCTACTTCGTCCAAATCGCGCCCTGGGACAATGGCGGCTATGCCGCCGGTCAACTTCCCGCCCTGTGGGAAGCGCAAACCGCGACCCTCAAGCTGCCCAACACTGGGATGGCGGTCATCACCGATATCGTCCACAATCTGAAGGATATTCATCCCCAGAACAAACACGACGTCGGTGATCGTCTCGCCCGCTGGGCCCTCGCCAAGCACTACAAGAAGAAAGAGGTCGTCTACTCCGGACCGATCTACAAGGCGATGAGGGTTGAGAAAAACAGGATTCGCATCGCGTTCGCCCACCTGGGCGGCGGGCTCAGGACCCGCGACGGCGGGGAGCTCAATGAGTTCACGATTGCCGGCGCAGACGGCAACTTCGTTGATGCCCAGGCGAAAATCGATGGCAAGTTTGTGGTCGTGCAATCCGACGAAGTGCCCTCCCCGACGCAAGTGCGCTTCGGTTGGCACCGGGTGGCCCAACCGAATCTGATCAATGCCGCGGGCCTTCCTGCCTCGCCCTTCCAAACGGAAAATTGGACCGGTGGAACCGGCGAATAAGTCCGCCCCAACTCACAACCACCCTGCCTCATGAAGAGCCTTTTTCTCCCTCTCGGCCTTGCCTTCGCTCTCATCGATCTGCCCGCCGCAGGCGATGACCTCAAACCGGTCAAGCATCTCATCGACACTCACATTCATCTCTACGACACGACGCGTGAGGTGAAGGTGAGCTGGCCTCCCGCAGGGGACAAAGTCCTCTACCATCCGCATCTTCCGCCCGAGTACAGCAAGCTCGCCAAAGCCGCCGGAGTGACAGGGGTGGTCGTGGTGGAGGCCAGCACTCGGTTGGAAGACAACGAGTGGGTCCTCAAAAAAGTCCAGGGCGACAACTTCTATCTCGGCCTCGTCGGCAACGTGGACGTCTATCGCGAGGACTTCGAACAACATGTCGCCCGCCTGAAGAAGGATCGCCGCTTCGTCGGGGTGCGCGCGCGCAGCAAGAAGAAGATCGATTTCGCCAACGATCTCGTCCTCGTCAACCTGGGCATGCTCGCCAAACACAACCTCACCATGGACTATCTCACCAATGGTGGAGGAATCCCCGGAATTCAAACCATCGATCGCGTTGCTCGCACCATCCCGAACCTGCGCATCGTGGTCAATCACTGCCTCGGCTACGATTTCGACGGCAAGGCGCCGAGCGCGCAATGGATCGCGACCGTGGAAGCGCTCGCAGCCAACAAGAATGTTTCGGTTAAAATCTCCGGCCTCTACCAACGCTGCACCACCCAACCCGCGGTGAAGGAACCCGATCACTACCGCGCCGTGCTCGACGTGCTCTGGAAACACTTCGGTGGGGAGCGCCTGATCTACGGGAGCAATTGGCCGTGCACCAAGCACAGTGGCAGCTACGCGAGCTTTCTCAAACTTGTGGACAGCTACTTTTCCGAGAAGGGGCAGGAAGCACGCGAGAACTATTACTGGAAGAATGCCGCCACCGCCTACCGCCTGCCCCTGAAATAGCGGGCCGGTGACTTTGCCTCGGAGGCTGACCTCATGATCGACCGCCCCCTCGCGGCCCACACGACCGGCAACGAATCTTCTACTTCCTCCTGGCCCGCACGAAATCGCGCGCGGGACCGAGGCCCAAAATGCGGAAGAAGTCGCCGAAAGGCAGTGGATTGGGCCATCCTCGACGATTCGGGAACCCAGCGAGCACGTCATTTCACAAGCACTCATCCGTCACCTCGATCCTGACTGAGCACGAGCCCGAATCTTGTCATGATAGGTCCAGGCTCGATTGCAGCGTATGGATTCCTTGAACTCACTCCACTCATGCGACGCTTCCTCAAGTTCTCATCACTCCTGGGTCTTCTCTGCCTGCAGGGCATTTCGTCTTCCGCCGACGCGGCCGTCCGCCGCTACCTCTACTGCTCCTCACCCGATGGAGCTCAACGCGAAGGAAAATCAGGTACCGGGCTCCTCGTCTTCGACATCGATCATGGACACCAGTTTGTGCGCCGCATCGAGATCCCGATCTTCAAGGAAGGCCTGCGCGGGCTCACCGGATGCAGCGCCAGCAAGTGCCTCTACTACTCGACCACCAACAAGCGGCTCGGATGTTTCGACCTCGAGATTGAGAAGATCATCTGGGACCAGCAGTACCATGCCGGTTGCGATCGGACCTGCATCACTCCTGATGGCAAATTCCTATTCGCTCCCACCGGTTGGTGGTACAAGGGCGACGACAGCGGCTTTCTCAAAATCGACGCCAGGGATGGCAAGCTTCTCGAGCGGATCAAGGTGGGCACCGCCGCTCACAACAGCATCGCCAGTCTCGACGGTCGGTTCGTCTACCTTGGGACCACCACCATGCTCACCCAGTTCGACGCCAAGTCGGGCAAAATCCTCAAGAACATCAAGCCGGTGGGAGAGAGCGGCGTCTTTCCCTACACCGTGAAGAGCGACAACTCCTTCGCTTTCGTGTGCCTTGGTCGTCACGTCGGCGTCGATGTGGTGGACCTCGAGGCCGGCAAGCCGATCCACCGCGTGTTCGCAATCAACCCGGATACCAAGAAGAAGATCAAGCACCGCACCCACGGAGCAGGCATGACTCCGGATGAAACTCAGCTCTGGCTTTCAGACCAGGCCGGCAAACGCATCTACACCTTCGACATGACCGTGATGCCGCCAGTGCAAACCGGTCACCTCGACTTGAGCATGGGCGGACACGGCTGGGTCTGCTTCTCGCTCGACGGCAAATACGGCTACTCACACACCCCGGATGTCTTCGACGTGAAGACGCGTAAGGTAGTCGCCACCCTGAAGGATGAGAACGGGAAGCCCTTCGCCTCCTCCAAGTTCATCGAAGTGCACTTCGACGGCGACAAGGTTGTCAAGGTCAGCTGCGAGTTTGGCCTCGGACGAGTGCAGGCCGGGAACTAACGGTCCAAAAAAAACCGCGGCTGTCCAACCGCGGTTTTGCATGAATAACCCGGAACGGGAGCGAACCGGTCGCCCTGCTTCAAGGAAGGGCGCGCAGGGTGAAGTAACACTCCAGGTGGTTCCAGACCGGGGCCGATCCAAAGAGCCCCTTGGTGTCCGGGATGTGCAGGTAGAAGATGCGGTCCACCCAGCCCTGGTCGCCGCGGCCGAAATCCTTCATCACCACGAGGGCGGAAGTCCGATCGGAATCGAGATGGACCCGCTCAATGACATCGTCCCGCTGGTCGTGCTCGGGTGAGCCATAGCGCCCGGTGTTGGCGTAGTACCAGGACCGCACTTTCAGGGCGGCAGCCAACTGATCCTCATTCACCGAGGCCGAGACGGGTTCCGTAAAATGGATCATGAAGCCACTCTTCGCCGCATTCACGTGATGGAAATCGGCAGCCTTGGTCTTGCCGTCATAGACGATGCGTTGGAGCCCGTCCTGATTCCCACCGCGAGCCCCCCAACCGCGACCGGTCTGGCCGATGAGCAAGCTGCCATCCGGCAGGAAGACGGGACGCATCACGCCGGAAGCGAGTCCACGCGCAAAGGGAATCACGCATCCTTGGTCGGATCCGCCCACCTGCTCGGTGGAAACGCGTAGCAGGGTCGAGAGGGTTTGGTCCCCGATGAACATCTGCTTTCCGTAGACCCCGAACATGCCGCCGGTCTGATCCCAGGTGGGATGCCCCGGCGAGTTGGCCAGTTTGCCGTGGGGGAGCCAGACCGCACCCTTGCGGATCTTGTTCTTCCACTTGTCGAATTTGAGCTCCGGAGAGTCCGGCTTCATCTTGCCTTCCAGAGTGACGAGCCCGGAGAGGTGTCCATAAAAGGCACCCTTCTCAAGGGGCACCACCTTCGAGGAACCCACGTACTCGCCCTGGTTTTCTGCATACCAAATCCGGCCCTCGGGATCGACGCCGAGTCCAGCTGGACTGCGCAGCCCGCGCGCAAAGGGCTCGAACTTTCCCTGCGGAGTGACTCGGCAAGCCCAACCGCGGTAACCACCCATCGACCCCATGAAGGGACCGCCGGCGCGCCAGGAAGTGCGCTCGTTGCCGCCATGGGAGAGGTTCAAGGCGAAGTAGTAGTTCCCCTCCGCGTCGCGAACCGGGCCATGAGCATACTCGTGATAGTTGCCGTGGAATCCGTAATCGTCGCAGACCGTCTCGATGATGTCCGCCCGACCGTCGCCATTACTGTCGCGCATGCGAGTGAGCTCCGGCTTCTGCATGATGACGATCTTGTCGCCCTTGTCATCTTCGATCCACACCCCGAGACACTCGTAGGTGCCCTCCGCAAAGAGGGTCCACTTATCGTCACGGATACGCCAGACACCGGCGGTGCGGGTGGCCAAGACGATCGTTCCGTCCTTCGCCACTGCGATGCCGGTGGGCTCAAAGAGCTGGTTCCGGCCGTAGAGATCCTTGGGCGACACCCAATTCTCAATCGAGTAACCCGCGGGCAATTCCAGGTTCTGCCTCCCGCGCTTGTCCGTGTTTCTGACCAGGGATTGCGGATCCCAGTTCTCGTCGCGCTCAATCAGGGGTCGGGCCACCAACCCACCGACAAGCCGCGCACTGAAGGTGAAGACCTGCCCTTTGGATGCTCCCAATTTCCAGACTCCATTCTTCAGGGAGCCCCCCTTGACCTCGATGTCGGTCAGTCCGGCCTCCGCGACCTTGAAGCTGGCCGGTTGTTGCAGCCTGGCTTGCAGGGCAATTTCGAGGCGACCGTCGTCGGTAAATCTCACCGCCTCCGCAAAGCTGTTTTTCCCAACCCGGAAACGAAAGACGGGCTCTCCGGTCGAGGACTCGATGCTGTGCCCAAGATAGTTGGCATCCATCCCGGCGAGGAGCTCAGGAAAATCGCGATCTTCCCAGAGCCACTTCTCAATGCTCTTGTGATCCATGACATCCGGCTCCTTGAATTCGAAGTCGACCGGATCGCCCGAGCTCATCAGCGGCTGCAGGATACCACGGCCTTCAATGAAGATCTTGTTTCCCCGGCCCCGCTGCGATCCCGGTTTGCCGCGGCCCCGGCGTTCTTCAGACAGATTCAGAAAACCGCCCCCCCAGACATTGCGCACCGAAAGCGTGCGCGCATCGAAGGTGTAGTTCATTCCATTCGGCAGTCCGACGTGGAGCGCCCGTCCGCTTGACCCACGTAGGGGCGCCCGGAACACCCGCGTCCGTTTGGTCACGATGACCTCATTGCCATCCTCCAGCAGACTCTTGGGCTGGTTCTGTTTTGCGAGTTTCATCTTCACTTCCGGAGGACCAGCCTGACCATCATCCGCCAAGGTGCGCAGGTAGTGGAAGATGTGCTCCACCGCCTGGTCAGGAATCACCTCCTTGGTGTACATCGGCATCGCAGCGGGATAGGGAGTTCCTTTGGTCGCACCCTTTTCTGCTACCGCAAAGACATCCCAGGACTTGCGCACCGAATTGAGATAGTAGGTCTTGTCCGCCTTCACCTTCTGACGTTCCCCACTGCCTGCCACACTGACTTCGCGCTCGCGGGGCTCGTTGACGAACAATCCGTGCAGACTGGGACCGGCAAGCAATTCGGGGGCCTTGCCCACCGTGTGACACACCATGCATCCGTAGGTGGCAAACGCCTTCTTTCCTTCGGCCACGGCATCCACTTCCTCTTGCGCCCAAGCGGGCAGAGCAAGCAGCGAGAGAGTTAAAACGAGTTGTCGCTTCATGGAAGGAAGGCCGTACGAAATTCCCTCGCGCTCCGCAAGAAAAGAGCACCGCCCGGGATCACCCCATCATGTTCCAACTGTCGCGTCTCTACCTGTTTTCAAGACAGCTTGTGACTTGCACGAATCATTCTCTGGCCCAATGTGGTGCATCCACCATGCCCCCACTCGTTCGCACCGCCGCGACGGCTCGCTCCGTCTCCATCTTTTTGGCACTCTTGGTCGTGGGCCAGCGCGCGGACGCCCTCATCATTCGCTCCAACCAAACAGCGGCGGTGGGAACCCTCATTGTCAACGCGGAGGCCAGCTCCCGCGACTACCTGCTGTCTGCCACTGAGAAGGCCGAACCCGGATGGGTCATCGTCTATTTGCAAGCGGGAGTCATCGATATCACGGACGAGATCACCGCCCCCGGGGGACTGACCGTGAGCGTGCCCCCCGGACCAGGAGGACTGGCCGTGCAAGCCGTATTTCTTCCGGCTGGCGCACCGGAGAACAGCATCAAGACCACTACTATTTCGGCCGTGCCCGCGGATGGCAATGGCCCCTCCCAGGATCGATCGCTCACCGTCCGGTTGCTCACCACCATCGTGGTGAATGATGCCCGCGACTTGGAAGATCCCGACCCGCTGGACGAATTGATTGACACCGATCCGGCCCATCCTGGTGAGCAAACCACCTTGCGGGCCGCGCTCAACTTCTGCAATGCCCGCAGTGGATTCGATTCCATCGCATTCAACATCCCCGGCCCGGGAATTCCTCGCCTGCTTCCCCAGACTCCGCTCCCTGAAATCACCAGTCCGATCGAAATTGATGGCACCACCCAACCAACCACCGATCTCGTGGGCATAGAAATCAGAGGCGAAGCCCTGCCCACCGCAAACTCCACCGCAGGCCTCGTGATCTCCGCAGGAAACTCGACCATTCGCGGACTGGCCCTCACTCGCTTCCGTTCAACCGAGTTCGGACTGATCCCCTCCCCCGCTGCACCCAACCCCAGCGGCATCCTCCTCAGGGGCTTGGGCGGAAACACGGTGGAGTTTTGTCTCTTGGGGGTCGCTCCTTCAGGGCAGATCGGTGCCGGAAACGAGGGCTACGGCCTGCGCATCGAATCATCTGGCAACACCGTCACCGACTGTCTCGTCTCCGGCAACTGGGTGGGTGGCATCGGCCTCTTCGGTCCAGACGCCACCGACAACACGATTTCGAGTTCGATCGGCGGCTCGCTCGGCGGAACCCACTCCAGCAACTTCCTCGCGCCCGCCCTGAGGGTCGAGGGGCTCTCCTTTTCGCCTCACAATGCCACTCCGATCCTGAGCACGCTCGATTCCAATCTCGCCAACAGCAGCATCCATTTTGTGCAACTCAGCCAGAGCACCCCGTGGGAATCAACTCAGGCCGGGTTTCTCGGAGGGATTGTTCTGCACAATGCCCCTCGCAACATCGTGACCGGATCCTCCGTCCAAGGAAATGGAGCGGACGGGATTCGTCTCCTTGGGAACGCGACCGAAACCCTTCTGCAATCGAATGTCATCGGTCAAATAATGGGCGGAAGTCCGACCCTCAAGAACGCTGGCCATGGCATCGCCCTTGAGTGCGATCAAGCTCACCTACTTGGAAATGAAACCTCCGGCAATGCGCGGTCCGGCGTCCTGGTCCGCGGCTCCGACAATCTCATCGAAGGACTCACCTCCTCACGCAACGGAGAGTGCGGGATCCGCTGCGAAGGATTCCGCACCACCATCGGCGGCACCCCATTCCAAACAAAGGGCCAGTTCTTCTCAAATCCAACCGGCATCCTGCTCACCGCCCCCGTGGTTCCCGTAAATTTCACCCCGGGCAACAACCGGATTTGGGGAAACCTGATCGGAGCAAAGTCTCCCTTCGGCGTCGGGCAGCTCACTCCCAGCCCAAATCTCCGCGGCATCCACATCGACGGCAGCGATGACAACGTGATCGGAGGAGTCACCCTCTCCGGACTCTTCAACACCATCGTCTACAATCACCATGAAGGAATCCTCGTCACCAAGGGGGAAGGCAACGCCCTCATTGGCAATACGGTTTTCAAAAACGGCCTTCTCGGAATCGATCTCTCCAACAGCGAGGAAGGCGACGGACGCGATCCCTCCGATCCCGGAGATCTCGATGTGGGCGGAAACAGCAAGACCAACGCTCCTGCCTTGCTCCAAGCGGTGCAGGGCCCCTCCGCCATCCACATCCTTGGAAGCCTCGCCGCGGGATCGACCGGATCCTACCACATCGAGTTCGTCTTCCTCGATCCCCAACTCTCTCTCAACGCCTCCCAGTTTACCATCCTGGTGGGATTCGAATTCGCCCAGGGAACCGTGCCCCTCACGCTTGACCTGCCCACCACCACCGACCTCCGCGGCAGCTACCTGCGCCTCTCCGTGACCGATCCCGACTCCAACAGCTCCGAACACAGCAGGTGGGTTCGCATCGAGGGGTCCACCCACTCCGACAACGATGGCGTCAGCGACGAGATCGAATCGCGCGTTCCCTCCCGTTCCGCAGTGGGGACCGGAGACGGGAATGGCGACAACCTCCCTGATGCCAATCAAATGAGTGTGGCCTCTCTGCCCCTTCTCGAGGGCGGCTACCTCACCCTCGCTGCGCTCCCGAGCCAATCCCTGCGAAGCGTGATATCCACTTCCACTCCCGCCCTCCAGCCAAATTCACACCTCTCCTTTCCTCACGGCTCCTGGAGCTTTGGTTTCAGTCCGGTCATCGCCGGCACGAGTTCAATCAGTATCTTTGTCACGGGCGATGCGGTGGCCCCGAACTACTACAACTTCGGCCCCACACCGAATAATCCTGCGCCCCATTGGTATGACTTCTCCTTTGACGGCTCCACCGGCGCCCAAATTCTCGCGGACCGGGTGATCCTTCATTTCATGGACGGTCAACGGGGCGATCACGATCTCACCACCAACGGAGTCATTGCCACCGAAGGCGGCATGGCGCACCTTCTTCCTGCTCTTCCCAATCCCCGCTTCATGCCGCTGGTAGATGGCAGCATTGCCATTCTCTGGGACAACACCTTGCCGGGCCTCTTTCTCCAGGAAACCCCCTCCCCCGCCACGACGCCCTGGCAATTTATGAATCAAGCACCCCTGGTCACCGGATCCTCCGCTACCCTTCGAGTCCTGCCGGACTCCGGTTCGAAGCTCTTCCGGCTGGGGCGCCCATAGTAGCCTGTCACTCTCATCCCATGATCACGAAATCGGTCGCCTTCCTTGTCCCGCTCCTGTTCCTTCTGCCCAGCAGCATTCTTCACGCCAATCCCCTCTTGGGAAATTACGACGATCAATTCACGGGAGGTTGGACCAGCGGCACCTATGGAATCATCCAATACAAAATCTACGCCTCCGGAAAAGTCAGCCGCAATAAGCTGGTTCCCATCGTGGTCAACCTCCACGGATCCGGGGAAGTCGGCAAGGACAACCTCAAACAAATCAAGGTCCCCGGAGCCGCCAAGTTTGTCCGCAATTTCAAGAAGCGCCCCTGTATTTTGATCGCGCCCCAGTGCCCTCCCGGGAATTCATGGATGGGAACCGCGGGCGATGCGGTCCTCGCCCTCATCGATGACGTGCTCAAGGAAGTCGCCGTCGCGGACCGCCGTCGCGTCTACCTTACC
>Ga0302120_10000423_pt1 | contig 18903 bp, 13 predicted proteins | sample AG5_Bottom_MG_FD_203118 | JGI IMG/M metagenome (GOLD analysis project Ga0302120, IMG submission 203118) | Marine microbial communities from Western Arctic Ocean, Canada - AG5_Bottom | ecosystem: Environmental > Aquatic > Marine > Oceanic | place: Canada: Western Arctic Ocean | collected 2017-10-01 | reverse complement strand
ATGGCCTTGGCAATTCGCAATGCTCGCTGGTGAATCCGTGCATCTCTATTACTTTGATTGGAATTTCCGGTAATGTTTCCAGTGTTACCTTCAAATTTATTGTCAGTCTTTCTGGTGCCAGCGCTTGGATTTGTCTCATTAGCCATTATATCACCCAGCGGCTTGCTCACGAACTAGAAGGAAACAGCCCCTTATGAAGCATGAATTACCGTGGCTAGATTTGTAATAATTTTTCAGAATTGATAATCTCGCTTGTCTTTTCTCCTACTCGGCATAGTGGAAATCTAACCAGTTGCACATCAACAAATAATGGAAATGTAGCGATAATATTATGCTTTATGATTCAATTATTATGCTGGAAACCTAGTTTCTCCCTCAAAAACGGGGCACTGGAAGCCTAGTGTGGCAAATACAACCAAGTGTAGTGGAGTAAACCGGTAAAAGAAAACCCTCTAGAAATACCGTCGCGAGCCGTTTTCTTGAGGGAATCAGTTATAATCTGCTCGAATCAGCATCGCTTAATCGTCGAGAGGCGAATTGAAAAAATATGGATGGATAAAAATGGGAATGGAAGAAGATATGCGAACATTGGGTGCCGAGATGCTCGGCGTGATGGTCGTGGTTCTAATTGCGAGTACGACGGAGTCTGCAATGCTTACCGGTATTGCTCTTGGTTTGATGACTACGTTAGCTATGGGTGTCTCAGGCGCTCATTTGAACCCGGCGATCACTATTGCCCAGATGGCTATGCAAAAGATGGAAGTTGAGGACGGCCTCAAATACTTGGGTGCCCAAATAGCGGGTGCCTTCGGTGGCCTACTCATTTTCGCACACGTGTATGCAGGTACGGTAGAAATACCTACCAACACAGCTGCGAACGACATCTGGTTGGACATTGCGGGAATGATGGTAGCGATGCTGTTTTTCACGATTGTCTGGAATGCTACGGTTGGAGAAGGAACCGTCGATGGTTTTGGTGGAATGGTTGTTGGCGCCTTTAGTTGGCTGATGATTGAAGCGACTGGGGTGACGATGAACGCAGCACCTCACTTCGCTAGCAGCATCTTAACTACGTCACTTGACTTTTCGACCTTCTGGATGTTTTGGTTAGCAACTGCTCTTGGTTCACTCATGGCCTTTTGGATGTGGGATGAAGTAATGGCAGAAGGCGAAGAAGAGTAACCGATATTGGATTACTCATCAGTAACCCATAGAAGATGGGATTACGCGGAATCTCTCCGGCCCGGGTGCGCCCGGGTCGGGTTTTTTTTTGGCCCACTGGTACATTGAAACTTGCTTCATAACCGAAGTCTTTCGTGTTACTACATGATTTGTAGCCGGCCATACTAACTATGTTAGCAGATGGTTCCTAATCTTACGAAACTACGGTAACCGAGTTTCTGTTTTACATATTCCTTCTGAATTTCCCACCGACTTCAAACAGCGCCTCAGTAACTTGGCCAACACTACAGTGCTCTACTATATCCATCATTACAGAGAACAGGTTATCACCGTTTCTAGCCGCTTCCTTCAGCCGAGCAAGACCAGCCTGTGCGGCCTCGGCATTGGTTTCTTTGAAGTCCTTGTTACGCCCGATAACCAATTTCTTCTCAGTCTCATCAGAGCGTGTTACCTTGAGATTAAATTCCTCAGCATGGTCAGCGCTGAGAACACTTGCATCTGGATCAGTAAAGGTATTCACGCCGATGATGGGGAGGCTTCCATCGTGCTTCATATGCTCATAGAGCATTGACTCATCTTGGATTCTGTTACGCTGATAATTCATCTCAAGGCTACCCAGAACTCCACCGCGACTATTAATTTCGTCAAAAACCTGGAGTATCTGCTGCTCGACATTATCTGTCAACCATTCTACCATGAACGAGCCTTGCAGCGGATTCTCATTCTTCAGCCAGCCAAATTCTCGTGCCAGGATAAGTTGGATGGCCACACTATCGCGCACCGTCTCCTCGGTCGGCGTACCAAATGCTTCGTCACGCGAGTTGGTGTGCAATGAGTTGGCGTTATCTTGTAATGCATACAGTGCCTGAAGGGTGGTGCGATAATCATTCCAAGTGAATTCTTGGGCATGCAGCGACCGGCCACTACTCTGGATATGGTACTTCAGTTGCTGGCCGCGCTTCCCCACGCCGTAGATATCCCGCATCGCAATTGCCCAGATTCGGCGCGCCACTCGCCCAATCACGCTGTACTCAGGGTCCATCCCATTGGAAAAGAACCAGCTGAAGTTACGCAGGAACTTGTCGGCATCTAGGCCGCGTGAGCGGAATAACTCGACATAGGTCAGACCATTGGAAAGAGTGAGTGCAGCTTGGGTGATTGGATTGGCTCCTGCTTCGGCGATATGATAGCCGGATATCGAGACAAAGTAGTGGTTGCGGATGTTGTTATCAACATAGAATTCGGCAACATCACCCATCATCTTCAGGGCGGTATCGAGGTTGAATACCATTGTGTTCTGCCCCATACTTTCCTTTAACTGGTCGGCTTGAACCGTGCCGCGCACTGAAGACAGGGTGGTCGCCTTGATATCGGCTCTTTCCTCATCGCTGGGCTGGCGCCCGTTTTCCTCTACGAACTTGACGACCTGCTGCCGTATTGCAACATTGAAGAAAGCCGCCAGATGCCACCAATAATTACCATTGATTGTCTTTGATACACTGGTATTGGCACTGCAAAGGTCGAACCCCTCGAAAAGGCGCTCCATCTCTTCGATGGTCGAGATACTGACTCCTGACTCACAGACCTTGCCGAAGATGTCGAGCCTCTCTACCGGGTCTCGCCCATAGAGGCTTGGGGAATCGAAAGCGGTGGATAAGCGGTTGAATGGTTGGCCTTGACAGAGGAAGTGGAAACGTTTGTTGGTACGTTCAGCACTTCCCTCGCCGGCGAACATCCGCACTGGTAATTCATCTTCACGCTTGAAAGGGAAAACTCCGGCGGTGTATGGGAAATGACCGGGAACATTCTCCTTGGTAATCCACTCGTATAACTGTCCCAGATCATCCCCCTTTGGTAAGGCTACTCGTGGTATTGTAGTTCCCGATAGGGTTGTGGTTGTGGTATCGACAGTGATATCCTTTCCTCGCACCTTGTAGGTGGCCTTGCCTGTGAGGTAGGCTACTTCACGTTCTTTGTGGTCGGCGATTGCATCCCATACAGAGTGCTCTATTTCTGAACTTATCTCTCCTGCTTCATCCTGAAGGTCATCACTGGCCTGTTGCTTGCCAGCCTCGGCCATTCTTGCTGATGCTGCTTCAAGTTGCTGAATCAGTCTAACCTTTTCTGCGACCAAGGTGGCAGAGTCGTGGTAATCTCTCACTGCGGTCGAGATTTCTGCAAGGTGGGATTGACGGTTGGGAGGAATAGGTAGGATTCTGCTGGGTAGTCCGTCCGCACCCAGAATCGCCTCTGCGGCGACGAATTCGGTTGCATGGTTGACGTTGATAATCTCCGCAAGTTTTTGCCACAATAGGTCGACTCCGGCATCGGCGAATTGGCTGGCTATGGTTGGAATGACGGGTAGGGAAGAGTCATCAGCATCCCACAACTCCCGGTTGCGCTTTACCTGTTTGCGTAATTCCTGCAGCGCATCCTCAGCACCGGGGCGGTCGAATTTGTTGAGCACGATGAGATCGGCATAATCCAACGCCGCCAATTTCTCCAGTTGGCTTGGGGCGCCATATTCCCTTGTCGTGACATACATCGATATGTCGGAAACCTCGGTGATTGCATCATCACCTTGTCCAATGCCGCTAGTTTCAACCATGATCAAGTCGAATCCGACCGCCTGACAGACCTCTATTGCTCGGGTGATACAATCAGCGATTTCCCGCCCCGACCCACGGCTGGCGAAAGAGCGCATGTACAGGTTTTCATTGGTCAGGCTATTCATGCGGATTCGGTCGCCAAGCAATGCCCCTCCGGTCTGCTTTCGTGTGGGGTCGGTTGCCAGTAGTGCGATTTTCAGTTTCGGATTATCTCGCAGGATTCGCAACATCAATTCATCGGTCAAACTCGATTTTCCGGCTCCACCGGTTCCGGTCAGACCAATCACAGGTGCTGATTGCTCAACTGGACTACTGCGAACCTTGTCGAGGACGGAGCGATATTCACTTGCTTCGGCATTCTCAGCCAAAGTCAGCAATCTAGCCACATCACCATGTTGACCTGCTTCTACCCGGTCAGCGAATACGAATCTCTCGGGGTCCATCAAGTTATTCTTCGCCGCGATAGTCATGGCATCTTCGACCATTCCTACCAAGCCTAAGTCGCGACCGTCGTCAGGGGAGTAGATGCGGGCGATTCCGGCATCTCGCAGATGCTTGATTTCAGCCGGAAGTATCGTGCCACCGCCGCCGCCACAGAGGAAAATGTGGTCGAAACTGTTCTCATCGAGAATGTTCTTGGTATGGGTGAACATCTCGACAGCCCCCCCTTGATAGGAGGTTATTGCAATGGCGTGAGCATCTTCTTGGATTGCTGCCAATGCGACCTCATCGGCCCCTCGGTCATGACCGAGATGGATGACTTCGCACCCCTGAGATTGGAAAATTCGACGAAAAATTCCTATAGCCGCGTCATGGCCATCGAAAATCGCTGCGGCGGTGACAATACGAAGTGGTACCCCGCCTGCACCTGACGATGACCTTTCGGCCTGCTCGTCAGATGCTTTCGTTCCCACGGTCATGTCTAGTGCGAGTGGTTTCCGGTTGATGAGTCCACCGCAATTATCAGAAGGGGCTGCAATTTTGAGCAATTCTTGCGGAAAGAGCAATACCCTCCCATTTCCTGAGGGTGTTATGGAACTACTAGAAATGACCAGTTTTATCACCGAATTGAGCGGCTGGGCTGGGATACCGTTGATGTTATTCGGAGTGTTTCTTTGTTTAGCAGGAAGATTTGTCATCCGTTTCATTGTCGCTATTGCGATATTCATCCCGGTTTTCCTTACCAGCAATCTTCTCACTGTCGAGTACGGTGGCTTAGCGGGAGATGATGCGATGGTGGCGGGTATCGTTCTCGGATTGATTGCCGCAGGTTTTGCGGCATCTCTTTACTCGCGAATTCACATCTTTTTAGCAGGTATTTTCGGTTTGATATTGATGTCGGTGGTACTTGGAATCGTTAATTCATTCTACAATATTGAAGGGATGATATATTTGGTCATCCTCGATCTGGGTTTCATCATCGGTGCCAAATTATTCAGGCATATGGAAGACGAGTTACATTATACTGCACCGAGCGCAGTTGGCGGCCTGATGATTTCGGCCGGGTATTCATTGTGGACGGTTGCATCCAAAGAACTGTCAGATTTCGAACCATTCGGTACCGTTAATTCGATAATTCTATTTGCCGCGATGATGGGAGGAGCATTCTTCCAGTTGTGGATGTGGGGTGAGGGTGGATACTACGAGCGCTGGAAAGAAGGCGGCGGGGGATTACCCAGTGTCCGACGCTAGTTGGTTTCTACATTGGGATGAAGTTGGAGTATTCGATATCAACTCAACTGCGTTGGGTGTACCGCCGCTAAAACTGATGCTTGCTGCAGGAAAGCATGTGGCAAATATCGCCGCATCAGGAATAGATGGCTCAACCGATGGAGTCGAAATCTGGATTCTGTGTGGTCCCGGGAATAATGGTGGCGATGGATTTGTCGCGGCCAAGGTTCTGTCCGAAGGTGGATTCAATATCAGGATACTTGCTTCCCACGCCAGCCAGAAAACCAGTTTAGCACAAGCAGCACGTGAGCATGCCTTGGAGTCAGGAATCCCTATTCACATCTGGATTGGCAAGGGTTGGGACTCAGAACCCCCGGGCATAACAGGCGAAGGTGCGGTTACAGTTGCGATGCTAATCGATGCTTTGCTCGGAGTCGGGCCAGGTGGAGTAGGCGAAGCCAGCCGTCCGCGTGGTGCGGTCGGCGAAGTGTTGATTTGGGCCGCTGGCCATTTTGCCGGCGGGGCACCGAAAGTCCTAGCCTGCGACTTGCCGACCGGTTTTGGCAGCAATCTGCAATTACGTGCTGGACTGACTGTCACTTTCCACGAAGAGAAACTCGGGATGCGGGACAGTGATGGCAATTACCATCTCGGTCTCGGTCAGGTAATCATTGCTCCACTACCATTTCCAACCGGAATCACCGATGTCGGAATAGGTGATGTGATGCGTTACCCCTTACTTGACCCAGGGGCACGAAAAGGTGACCGTGGTAGAGTGCTGGTCGTTGGTGGAGGGCCGTATCATGGTGCACCAATCATGGCTGGCCTGGCCGCAGCTAGAATGGGTGCTGACCTAATTCATGTGGCGATGCCGACCAAGGCTCGTAAGCGGGTGAAATGGCCGGTTGATTTGATTCCAGAAGAGATATCAGATGAGCAATATCTAACCGCAGCATCGGTTTCAACCCTAGTTGAGAGGATGACTACTGGAAGGGGAGTACAATCTTTGGTAATAGGCCCTGGCCTCGGGCGCGCAGAGGAAACGCTGAGTGCGATCAGGAGTCTATTGATGGCTGCCGCCGAGTACGGCATTCACTGTGTTATCGATGCCGATGCAATTTATTCTCTCCCCCCTGGAGAATGGCCAACCGGAGTAATCGGTGTCGCCACACCGCATGCTATGGAGCGAGAGGGATGGCTGAGTGAAAGTGAACCGGTGGAGATTTTCGCGCAGGAGGCGGAGAGTTCCCAACCGAGGAAATGGGATTTTTTCTCCGAGTCAGCAGAGAATGTAGCGATAATCACCACCGGAAATGCCGATGAAATCGTCGGACTCGGTGGTCGGATATGCAGTGCTAGAGGCGGTAATCCCCGAATGGCAATGGGTGGAACCGGAGACCTTCTCGCCGGCTCAATCGGCGGATTGATGGCGTGCGGTATGTCGCCATGGGCTGCCTCAAGGCTTGCCTGTTACCTATTGAGGGAGGCCGGAAAGGTTGCTGGAGAACAATTGGGACCTGGAATGGTGGCGAGTGACTTGCCTCAATATATGGCAGGAGCATTAGCTACTGCATTACTCATTCGTGACTAGTAAAGGCTGAACCGGCACGGCTGCGCATTTCGATAGAGACATCGATGGCCTGCATTCGCTGACGGTGCATCTTTACAATTGAGCGCATCGCAGGGCAGGCGACGATACATACCAATCCTCCCAATGCTGCACCGACAAAGGTTGAAGCGAGTATGGAAATAGAGAATATCAGAGAATTAAGCACTCCAACCGCCGACCCTACCAATACTCCGATGCCGATTGGGCGTTCGTAAAGGTACTGAAAATTTCTATTCCTTTCTTGAGCCAATGCTGATTGCGGTTGGCGCGATGGATTATTTTCAGCCTTTGTCTCGTCCATTTCATCGATACTAAGATTCACGGTTTATGAACTAAATGGCGACATCGGGCAATGTTGCAGCCTAAAATGTCGGTTTCCGACTCATCTCGAATATTTTTCTGCGGATTCAATCATTTAAAAGCGGTGATGGAATCTTCATGGCGAACTAGAATATTTCGTAGTTTCACCTTAAGAGAAGGGGTCATCATATCATTATCGGTAGACCATTCTTCGGGGTCGAGAATAATATTTCTGGAAACTTCGTAACCTTTCCAAGTCGGCGCTAACATATTGTCATCCTGCAAATTTTTCAGCAACCAAGACTTCACTTCAACACTCTCACAAATGGCTGAATCATCACCCGATACCGCTATCCCGGCTTCGCCTAATGCATCTTTGAGGGCACGCATATTTGGGTGGACGATGAGGAAGGTATTACGCATATCACGACCATCGAGAACCGCTTGTTCTACCAGCGGACTCAACTTGACATTCTCCTCAAGTGGTGCAGGGCTGACGTATTTTCCATTTTCTAATTTGAATTGCGACTTTACTCGTCCCGTAATCGAGAGATAGCCATCTGCAGATAACTTACCGAGGTCACCGGTGCGGAAACCACCATCTTCTGTCATGACTTCAGCGGTAGCCTCCGGTAGATTCCAATATCCTTGCATGACGTTGGGGCCGTGGACGATAATCTCACCCTCATCAGGCCTTTCTGGGTCGTCCCATGCCGAGGTATCGATGGTGATGGTAACCCCGTTGACCGGCCTACCAACCGTTCGCAGGCGCGAACCACCAGGCCCCATCCAGCCATTTGCACAGACCAGGGGAGAGGTTTCGGTCAAGCCGTATCCCTCATAGCATGAGAAACCCACACACTGGATGAATTCGGCTACATCGGGGGAGAGTGCAGCGGCACCACTCATACAGAAACGGATATTACCGCCGAATCGAGCTCGTACCTTCTTCCAGATCAATTTGTCAAAGAACTTGTCACGAAAGCCCCTTGGCGGAACTGCATCACAGTCGACTCCGGCTCTGGCGATTCGCTTATTGGCGTGTTTCGTCGCTCGTTTTGAGAGCATGGTCTTGACCGATGAGGCGGCGAACTGACCTTGCACTCGGTCGTGGAATTTATTCCAAACCCGCGGAACTGCCAGCAGGGCTGCGGGCTTGATCTCGATACATTCATCGGCAATTTTTGTAAGGTCTGAAATCAAGTTGATGTGAACCCCGGAGCGCAGCATCCAGTGTAAATCAAAGGTGCTGCCAAAGGAATGTGCCCATGGTAGAAAGGCAGCATTGCGGTCACCAGGTCGCAGGTCGAACGCACCCTGTACGCAAAGGACGTTCGACACCAGATTCCAATTTGATAACATTACTCCCTTCGGATCACCGGTGGTTCCGCTGGTGTAAATCAATGTAGCCAGAGCGGTATGGTCATTGGCTGGTTCGCCTAACGGTTCGCCAGCTCGACCACTTGCGACGAAATCATTCCACATCGCCACATTCACTCCGTGCGGCGGCAGATCATTTGCCGCCTCATCTCCTAAGACAATGACTCCACCGGCAGGCCATTCCTCGGCATTGGTGGGCATATGAGCAATCAGTTTGTCGAGTATTTCGGGATTGGCGACCAGAATTGCTTTCGGGGTACTATCATCGATGATGAAACGCCACTCACCGCCATTTTGATGGGTATACATCGCAGTGTATGCCGCACCAATGGCATTTGTGCCATATGCTGTAGCCGCCCATTCTACCGAATTATCGACGATTATTGCAATCCGGTCGCCTTTCTCGAATCCCAAGGACCGCAGGGCACGTCCAACCGCATCGCAAAGGCTGCCAAATTCTCCATATGTCAAGTGAGTCCGTGCCATTCCAGGAGCCGGTATCCACCCAAAACACTGTTCGTCAGAAAATCTTTCTACACTACCTAATAACATTCGATATAGTGTGCTTGGGTCGTCTCCAGAAGGCGCCGCCCATTCTTTTGTGCTTGGATAAGGTGTCCATCTAAATGCTTCATTCGCCATGACCGCCCACTATCTCATCGGTATTTCAAAGCACACCCGGTGAGTATTCGGATAATTAAAAGCACGAACAACGAATACCATCATATGTGAAAGGTCGCCAAAGCAGTGTATGGGATGGCTTAGGGTCGTGCTTTTAGCGCTCATTCTCAGCCTCTCTTCTGCGTCTGTTTCAACCGCTAAATCATTTAATTCAGAAGGAATAGCCTTCTCTTCATCACCACTACTAACCCCGGCCAACCACAATGGCGACCACCCTGCCAGTCACCTGTTGGAGTCCGCTGATTGCGGACTTTTATCCTACTCTCCTAATGTGCAACTGGCGTTTTCTAGGCAGGCTAAATTAACATCAGATTCGACTCTTAGAGGAGAATCCACTGAATGGCTGGTGGTGATGCCGAGCAGCGATTGTTCCATCGACGAAAAGGCGATGCGGTTGAAAGTGCAGAAAATTGGTGCACTGCGGCTTCAATCGACTATACTTGAGCACACCTGGATACTGACCTTCATCGACGGTGCCAGTGCTCAAGAATCATTGTTGGGGAATGATGAGGTTGAAGCATTTCATCCGATGGTCGAATTTGAACATAGCCAACGATTGGTTCCCAACGACACAAAATTCAGCGACCAATGGCATCTCCGTAATACCGGTCAAGGTGGCGGAACCTCGGGCGAGGATGTCAATATCACCTCGGCGTGGAATAATTACGATGGCACCGGCATTTTAATCGCAATCGTCGACGATGGTATCGACACCGACCATGCAGATCTCTCGCCGAATTACCAGGATAATCTGGACTACGATTATTGTGGTAATGACGGCAACCCGAATCCATCAACCTGGGACGGGCATGGAACTTCTGCAGCGGGGGTTGCTGCAGCCTATGGAAATGACAATTACGGTGTTACCGGAGCGGCGATGGATAGTGATTTAATCGGACTTAGACTAATCGCCTGCTCTAATTCCGACAGCACTGAGTCCAATGCTCTACTACACCAAAAGGGAAATGTCGATGTCTATTCCAATTCCTGGGGGCCGTCGGATAATGGCAATACAGTCGAAGCACCAGGTCCGCTGATGACCGCAGCATTTGAAGAGCAGGCCTACGAGGGACGTTTTGGTCTCGGGGGAATAATCACCTTTGCCGGTGGTAACGGGGGCAACAATGGAGATGATTCAAACTACGATGGATACGCTAATTCCCGCTTCACCATTGCCGTGGGAGCGGTCGATGACGACGGCGCCCGCTCTTACTATTCCGAGCCGGGTGCGAACCTACTTGTCACCGCTCCTTCAGACGGTGGCTCTTCGGGAATCACCACCACTGATATCGAGGGTTCCGGTGGCTATTCCAATGGAGATTGGACAGATAGTTTCGGTGGTACTTCAAGCGCCACACCTCTGGTTTCTGGCATTATCGCCCAAGTCTTGGAAGCCAATTCTAATCTGACTTGGCGCGATGTCCAGCACATACTGGTAAACTCAGCCCGCACCAACGATGCTGGCGATAGCGGCTGGTTCAACAATGGAGGTGGCCATGATTTCAACCATCAATATGGTCATGGAGTTATCGATTCAAGCGCAGCCACCAGCCTCGCTACGGTGTGGAGCAATGTCCAGCCTGAAGTGAACTATACCTCGGGGACTCTGACCGTCAGCCAATCTATTCCTGACAATTCTAACTCTTGGACAACTTTCACCCATACCGTGAATCAAGGAATGAAAGTTGAATCGGTCGAGGTGTTATTCGATGCATCTCACACCTACCGCGGTGACCTTGAAGTCGTTCTAGTCTCCCCCGATGGTAGTGAATCAGAGTTGGCCGTCAAGCATAGTGACGGCGGTAACAACTGGAACGATTGGATTTTCACTTCTACCGCCCATTGGGATGAGATGAGCGATGGAGATTGGATCCTCAAGGTGCGTGACCAAGGAAATGGTGATACCGGCACACTGAACTATTGGAGTCTTTCCCTACACGGGATCAATGCCATAGTCGACAGCGACGGCGATGGCCTATGGGATAGCAACGAGACCGCTCACAATACCGACCCCCTTGACCCGGACAGCGATGACGATGGACTTACCGATGGTGAAGAGGTGCTCGATTGGGGAACCGACCCTAATTCTGCCGACTCCGATTTAGATGGACTCTCGGATGGAGACGAGGTCAACACCTTTGGCACCAACCCTCTCGATGACGATAGCGATGATGATGGTCTTAGCGATGGTGATGAGATTAACATCTATGGAACTGACCCGACGGTGTACGACGCCGACGCCGATAGCGATGGATTCTATTGGTTCGCAGATTGTGATGATAATAATTCATCGGTCTATCCCGGGGCGATTGAAATTCTCGATGGCATCGATCAGAATTGCAATAACATGACCGATGAAGGCTTTGCAGATTTGGATTCAGATGGCGATGAACTTAGCGATTTTGATGAGTTCCACAATCATTCGACCAACCATCTCGACAATGATACGGACGATGATGGATTACTCGATGGAGATGAGGTCAACCTCTACGGTTCCAACCCCTTGGTTGCCGATGCCGATGCTGATGGCGATGGTTACTATTGGTTCGATGACTGTAATGATAGTGACGAGAACATCCATCCAGGGGCAGAAGAAATACTCAACGGCATCGACGAGGATTGCGATAATCAGTTGGATGAGGATTTTCTTTCAATCGATAGCGATGGCGACACCTTGAATGACCTAGCCGAATATACGACATTTGGTACCAACTGGAGCAATCCGGATACCGATGGCGATGGTTTGGAAGACGGAGCAGAAGTCTGGTACTATTCTAGCGACCCACTGGTCGCAGATGCTGATGCCGATGCCGATGGTTGGTATCACTTCCAAGATTGTAATGAGAACAATGCCAGCATCAATCCCAATGCCACCGAGATTTGGAATGGCATCGATGATGATTGCGACGACCTCATCGATGAGGGAGTATATCCACCTGAACCAGAGCAATTAGCTCAGCCGAGTTTGGAAACCGCCCGCATCCCCTACCAATCATATGTCGGAGAAACCATTGGTTTCCGTGCCACTGCGTCGGATGCTGAAAATGAGATTCAGTGGTTAATCGATGGCCAAAGTTACAACTCAGAATCCGCATCGACTCTGATATTTTCCAGCGTTGGCGAGAAGAACTGGGAAGTTTGTGCTGTCAATGGCAATTTGTCCGATTGCTTGAATGGTACTATCACCATTCTTTCCTCGCCTTCGTCGAATGGTGATGAAGAAACGGGTGAGAATGCAACATCCGGCCAACAGAGCGGAAACGGATTATCGGGAAATAGCGAGGAAACCAGTGGATTGACCTCATCTCAGTACTTTGCCATTGGACTGCTACTCATCCTCGTTATCCTACTGGCATTCCTAGTCGGACGCCGTGGCAGTGGTGGCAGTGGTGGCAGTGGAGATGCGAAGTGGGGTCAACAACAGCAATTTACTAATCCCGATTCGGCAAATTTACCTGCTGCACCAAATCTTCCCCCGGCTGATAATCGCTGGTAGTCAACCAACTTCATGGTAATTCTGCGAAGATATTTTCCCGCCAATCGGCACCATCATTTCGATTAGCTAGAGGACTAGCCGGGCTGGGATGCCAGATGGAGGAGATTTCAATTCCGTTATTGCGATGATTCGGAAAAGTTTGCAAGGCGCGCTTCTGAGCGTATTTTCCAACTCCGATAATCCTCTCAGCGGCGAGGATTTCAACCACATCTCGCAAGTGCTCATCACAGGCTGACATCAGGTCTATGATCGCTTGTCCACTCAGTTTATCGGGAGTGATATTGCGGCCATTTTCATCGAGTAATAGTAGCGGGCAGTGATTTACGACGAAGACCATGGAAAGAATATTTTCAGCCGTGCCATAGCGTTGTGCCAAGGCTGCCCAAAGTCGGGTACCCGATACTTCTTGACGCGTCATTTCCAATCCGATTACCGGGCGATTTGGATGTGCTCGCAGAGGCTGGAACACCTCAAGGCCGGATATTCCCAGCAGTTCTGTTGCTACCTTTGTGGCTCCGAATGGTATACCACATTGCGCCATTCCCCAAGGACCTGGATTCATTCCCAGTAAGATGGTATTGGCATTGTAGAGGCCGCCGAGTTTGAGATATTCTCGATGTGGAAGGCGAGCATAATCCAATGGATTAGTAGCGTATTCAACGACTGTCTGGGCGATGATATCGTCAATTAATTCATCGCAACGTCCAGACAATTTTTCAGCCGCTTCAATCAAGGGCGTCACAATACATTCCCCCTCTCACTCATGACTTCACCCCGAAAATCTCCTCAGCATTTTCAGGTAGTGAAATACCTGTGGCGGCAAAGGCCTCCTCGTAGTGTTTCCAGACCGGTACAGTAGGAGAATTATGTTTGCCCTTTGCTCGAGTGCTGATGATCTTCCACGCCGACTTTTCACCGATTCCATTTATCGCCTCAAGTTGCTTCTGAGAGCATGTATTGATGTCTATTCCGACTTCAACGCCGGAAATACTACGCCTTCCATGCCCGGCGACTATGATGTCACTGGTGGTCTCAAGAGGAATGTGATAGGGCACTCCGATTAAAATTGGATAGGCGCCAATCTGGCGGCCAAAAGTCACTCCAGCACGGCCTCGAATGTCTTCGCTGAGATGTTCATCTCGCAAGTGCGCTGGAAGGCGGATTCGACTATCGTGAGATTCCCATCTCACCTTTGATAATCGTTGCCCAATGGGAAATAATTCGTGTAGTAATGGTGTATCTATTTCATCTCGCACCCAGGTTTTGAAGCGCTTGAATTCGTCTTGTTGCACCTCTTGAAAACCCTTTCCCTCGACCTGGCGAATATTGATTCTTCGTAACCACATCCCATCATCTCGTAACTCCCTTAATAATTCGCGATTCTTTGAATATGTGGCTTTAGTCTCCCCATTTAGGCCAGCGATAAAGTTCAGACCTGGAAGTAGTTTCGGCAATCCCCGAGGTCCTCTCTCACGACCGTAATCATTGATATGGCGAATCGCCGTCTTCAGTTGACCGGGGTTACAATTGAGCCAATTTGCGGCATGGACAGCTGGGTCGGCGCTCTCGAGGCCGAAGGACAGGGTTGCTCCATCAGACAGAGTCTCGACCATGGCCTTGGTTATCTCGGTAGCCTCAGGGAGATTCTCAGCAATAATCGACGGATTTCCGTTATCGACGTGGAGGGTTTCCAGCCTTTCATCCTCCCTCAATCGATACAGTATTTCGGATATCGGCTCAGGATTGGGTATCGGGTATTCCAACTCGGTAACCCCTTCGGCCATGTACGTGTATACATCGGTCATCCCACCGAGGCGAACATGCCTAACCCCAGAATCCAATGCGGCACTGACCTCGGACAGTACATCCTCGACCGGACGGTCTATCGGTACCCCTTTTTTCGGCTCGATACAGAATTTACAGCCGTTATTATATCGCACACATCCCTGGTAGAGTTCAACTTCAAATGTCAAAGGCCCCCCATTATCGGGATTATCTCTTACCGCCTTGGAGGTGGCACCAAGATGCGCCCATTCACGCCATTGCTCGTTAGTGCGGCGCTGATGCTTCCACTGCCCGAGGCGCAAGAAGTAGTCGAGTGTAGCATCTGTATCTTGAACGGTTAGGAATAGATTTGCCCGCAGGGGGTTCCAACCAGCATGGCGCCAGCCTCGAATCGCCCAGCCACCGGCTAGGAATGGGATATTCGCCGGCATCAGTGCCAGCAATTCCTTGGTTTCCCGTAGGGAAATCGGAGTACCACGCAGATATTTTCCCGGGACCACCGCACCGGCGAGTAAGGTGACACCTTGAACTCTCTCAAGGTTAAGTTCGGCGATGTCATTGACGCCGCGAACAATTTCTCGCCATTGATCTATGGTGATGTATTCGTATGACAGTTTGTGCGCCTCAAAAACTCCAGCGATGTAACGGATGTGAAATCCGACATATGGAGGTACGCCGAAAGCCGCCGGCTCATCTTCGTAGCCATCGATTAGCAGCCAAGTCGGCTCGACATCCGCCATCGGTTGAGCGAAGCGTCGAGGGATGATGAAGGGTTGGGGGGTAGATGAAAGGTTGCGTAAGAAGGAGGTTAGTTTTCAGTCCTTCATTCCTTCTTCACGGCGAGCCTGTTCCTCACGAGAGGAACGTTGAGCACCATCATCGCCGCCACTAGACTTTCGGCTTCCTTTTTCGCTGCTGCCACGTTCACCACCACGGCCACCACCGCCACCGCCGCCACCGCCGCCGCCACCGGCGGGTTTGGCCATCTGAACCTTGAGTATTCGGCTGTTGAATTTGAATCCGTTTAACTCGACCAAAGCAGTCTTCGCATCGGCCTCAGGCATGGTGACGAACCCAAAGCCCTTCGATTTTCCAGTTCCTCGGTCAGTAACAACATGCACGTCAACGACCTCACCATGATTGCTGAACAGGGTTTTCAGTCCTTCATCGGTGGTCTCCCACGGAAGTCCACCGACATACATTCGCGCCGAACCCGGTGGGGCTTCGCGTCGTCCGCCTCCCGGGCCGCCTTTCTCACCCTTACTGCGGTCCTCTTTGCCACCTGAGTCTGCGTCGTTGACGGTGATTTTACGCCCACCGAAATCGCTTTTATTGAGGGCGGAAATCGCCTTGTCGGCATCTTCATCCTTGGCAAAGGTGACGAAACCGAATCCGCGGTTGTTTCCGGTTTCTCGGTCGACCATGACTATCGCGTCGACCACATCGCCATGCTTGGCGAATAATGCTTGAAGTTGCGGAGTATCAATGCCTCGGGCAATACCACCGACGAATAGTTTGCGGCCCTGCGGTCTACCTCGGCCACCGCCACCACCGCCGCCACCACCGCGACCGCCACCACGGCCACCTTCATCGCTGAATTGCATCATTACAGGCTTGCTTCCATCGTTGCGATAGTCTGCTGAGATCAGGCTACTACGAGCCGCTGCTCCTTTGGCGAAGTGTCCTTCTGCTGCTTTTCCCCAACGCTTACCGCCACGGTTCAGTTGGCTCAGGCCTTGGCCTTGGCCATAACCCATGCCAAAAGAGTCGGAGAGCACCCGAAAGGCTTCGTGGCCACAGTTTTCACAGCGGACGTTCCAATCTTCAGAATCGTCCACGGCAATCAGTGCCTCACCACAATCTGGGCATATGGCGTGTAGAACACCACAACCGTCTTTGTCGCGTATCTCTATTCGGGTTACCGGTTTGGTATCAGTAACCATGGCGCGGATGATGTCGCGAGAGCGCATCGCATCTTTTGCCTGATGCATGTAGCGGTCGACGATTTTGGTGACGTGCATCTGGCCGCGCAGTTGGTCGGGTAAAAGATTGCGAAATTCTTTTCCTTCCACCTCGATGATATTTGCCTCAACCATTGATTCTTTGAGTCTGAAAACTTCGGCGATGACCATGTCCCCTTTCTCGAGCAGTCGTACACTTTCTCCAACCGGAGAAACACTGACGGTTGAAGATTCCGAATCGAAGTTGACGTACCCAGTGATAACGGCGATGATATCACCACCTTGGGAAATCACCCCTTCACCCTCGCTCCATTCACTACAGCTTGCTACGATATTGCCGGGGATTACCATTTCAGAACTCATGTTTTCACCAGATGTTTTGGAGCGTGTTTTGGGGGGAAGTCCGCTGTTGCGGATGGAATATGAACTCGTGCGGACGGTTGGGGTTGTTGAACCCTTCCCTCAATGAAAATTCTCAAATTTCACTCTTCTTCATCATCCGAGTAGAGAAAAACCAATTTTCTTAACAACCACCAGTCGATGAAACCCCAAATTGCCATGGTAATCAGGAAAACGAAGTTCAATGAATCAATGATAACCAAGAGTAAGTCATAGGTGATGGTCGAGCCGAGCAGCCCCAGAAAATACACGATGTAGGTGCCCGTCGTGGTTTTGGCGATATGACGACGATTGTCGAAAGTCCAGTGGCGATGGGTGATATGAGCGATGAAACTACCGATTATCCATGCCATTGCCCAAGCCCAAGTATCGCCCTTCTCCATATTGTTGAAAGCCTCGATGAAACCGCGCCAGAAGAAATAGAATATCAGAGAATTGAAGGCACCGACTAGGAGGAAGCGGCGATATGAACCACGCGGCGTTCCAACAGCAAGGCGCGAGTCCATATCTGCCCATAGAGTACCATCTTTCAATATATGCTGTGAAGCAATATTCAAACTCTACGCTTGAAACTCCAAAATATGGCTCTAGTAGAGGTTGTGCGGTGAGTATGATGTGCCATACTAGCAGGTAGGCGAAATTCGGCCGAGAATCTCTTTTCCACATCCCATCCGGCCTGCTCGGCCATTTCGGGCGGGTGGGTTGCTTGCGCCGAGTGCATTAGATGAATAGTATCGGCAGGAGATGCCAATGCGGCTTCAATGAATATTCGGTCCGCCCCCTTGCTTTGAAAACCCCAAGGTGGGTTCATGATTACCACATCAGCATCCAGTCCTTCTGGCCATCCCTTCAATTCGGCTTCAATCACTTCGATTGTCGAGTTGGTCTCAACGGCGATTTCTCGTCCATGGGTCTCAGATATTTTCACCGCCTCTGAATCCACTTCGATAAGCGTAGCATGACTTGCCCCAAGAAGCAATGCTCCCATAGCCAAAATTCCATTTCCGGCACCGAGGTCTACCACCCGGGCGCCGACCAGTGAATTATCGGAATTGATATCGGTCAGCCACCGCGCCGCGAGATCACCCTCGGTTTGGTATTGTTCTAGATGTGAAGAGTTATCAGAGATTCGGGGTAAGCCTGAAAGGCGCATCGCCAGATGCTTGGTACGAATCCGACTCACCTTCCAGAGCGGCGACGAGCAGCCTCATCAGCCTCTTTACGCAATTTCTCCAATCGCGCAAGGGTGGACATTGTTTCCGACTGAATTTGCGAAGATTCCGAGGTATCACCTTCTCCGCCCTCTTGCAGACGTCTGGCTTCTGAGCGCAATCGATTTATCAATTGCAATCCGGGCTGTTTCTCGCCACAGAAGCGACAGAAAGTCTTGCCATCGTCCTGTGTTTCACCACAATTGGTACAGTAGAACATCTTCTCTCCATCCTTTCCTCAATTGAGCCCATATTGAATGTTCGTCATCCGGCACCAGAAATCTCAAGGAAAATTGACCAGGTGTCGACTCCTGCGGCCGTCGCAACCTCACTTACCTTTTGAAACTCGGGATTATCCATGATGTCCGTTGCCAGTACCCCATCCGCTAATAGTCCAGAGACAACCTTGCGAAATTCTCCTATTGGTGATTCATCAGAGTCGAGGGGAGAAACCGGTGGACCCGAAGGTGGACCCGAAGGTGGACCCGAAGGTGGACCCGAAGGTGAACCCGAAGGTGGACCCGAAGGTGGACCCGAAGGTGGACCCGAAGGTGGACCCGAAGGTGGACCCGAAGGTGGACCCGAAGGTGGACCCGAAGGTGGACCCGAAGGTGGACCC
>Ga0302120_10000420_pt1 | contig 18991 bp, 18 predicted proteins | sample AG5_Bottom_MG_FD_203118 | JGI IMG/M metagenome (GOLD analysis project Ga0302120, IMG submission 203118) | Marine microbial communities from Western Arctic Ocean, Canada - AG5_Bottom | ecosystem: Environmental > Aquatic > Marine > Oceanic | place: Canada: Western Arctic Ocean | collected 2017-10-01 | reverse complement strand
TTCGATCCGAACTGAGACCGGCTTTAGAGATTTGCATCCTGTTACCAGGTAGCTGCCCTCTGTACCGGCCATTGTAACACGTGTGTAGCCCTGGACGTAAGGGCCGTGCTGACTTGACGTCATCCCCACCTTCCTCACTACTTGCGTAGGCAGTTTCTCTAGAGTCCCCGGCATTACCCGCTGGCAACTAAAGATAGGGGTTGCGCTCGTTATGGGACTTAACCCGACACCTCACGGCACGAGCTGACGACAGCCATGCAGCACCTTGTAAAATGTCCGAAGAAGGACTGATTTCTCAGCCTGTCATCTTACATTTAAGCCCAGGTAAGGTTCCTCGCGTATCATCGAATTAAACCACATGTTCCTCCGCTTGTGCGGGCCCCCGTCAATTCCTTTGAGTTTCAATCTTGCGACCGTACTCCCCAGGTGGATTACTTAACACTTTCGCTTGGACGCTGACAGTGTATCGCCAACATCGAGTAATCATCGTTTACGGCGTGGACTACCAGGGTATCTAATCCTGTTCGCTACCCACGCTTTCGTGCCTCAGCGTCAGTAATAGTTTAGTGAGCTGCCTTCGCAATCGGTGTTCTGTGTCATCTCTATGCATTTCACCGCTACATGACACATTCCGCCCACTTCAACTATACTCAAGAAACACAGTATCAGCGGCAGTTCTGCAGTTGAGCTGCAGGATTTCACCACTGACTTATATTTCCGCCTACACACCCTTTAAACCCAATAAATCCGGATAACGCTTGGACCCTCCGTATTACCGCGGCTGCTGGCACGGAGTTAGCCGGTCCTTATTCTTATGGTACCGTCAGACACCTACACGTAGGTGCTTTTCTTCCCATATAAAAGCAGTTTACAACTACTAGAGCTGTCAATCCTGCACGCGGCATGGCTGGGTCAGAGTTTCCTCCATTGCCCAATATTCCTTACTGCTGCCTCCCGTAGGAGTCTGGTCCGTGTCTCAGTACCAGTGTGGGGGATCATCCTCTCAGACCCCCTAGACATCGTAGTCTTGGTGAGCCGTTACCTCACCAACAAACTAATGTCACGCATGCCCATCTATAACCACCGGAGTTTTAGGAACTGAGAGATGCCTCTCAGAAACATTATGGGGTATTATTCCTCCTTTCGAAGGGCTATTCCCCAGTTATAGGTAGGTTGCATACGCGTTACTCACCCGTGCGCCACTCGTGTATCTCCGAAGAGACCTTACCGTTCGACTTGCATGTATTAGGCCTGCCGCTAGCGTTCATCCTGAGCCAGGATCAAACTCTCCGTTGTAAAGAATTTGATTCCTCCCTATTTCTAGGAAGGAAAATAATTGTCTCAAGATTTGTCAATCTTAATAGAAATTGATTTTTTGCTGTATAGCAATAAATATCCCTAAAGGATATTTACCTTTTCTTGCTTCCTTCAATTTATCAAAGAACGTTTCTAATGCGGAATTTGCATTCCTGCATCCATTTTATATCTGAACCCTATCAGAGTCTCTTATAAAACGGGAGTGCGAAGGTAATAACTTTTTGGAATAGAAGAAACATAATCGTAAAATAATAATTCAGCCTTAGCATTAAGTTAGCAACAAGGCTTATTTATAACCATCTAAATCAGTTCCACAGGTATCACCTGGCCGTTGAACTCATGCATGCCCTTAAGTGCAAATTCCGCGATATACTTAGCCATATCGACAGCCTGTACTGGGGCTTCATAGCCAGGAAAGGCTTTACTCAACATATCTGTCTGCACAGCTCCTAACGCCAGGCAGTTCACCGCTATATTTTTCTCCCTCAACTCGAGTGCCATGCATTCTGAAAGAGTTGCTACCGCCCCCTTGCTGGCACTGTACACCGACAGTCCGGCAAATTTCTCACTTCCCTGGTAGCCGCCCATGCTACCTATATTAATTATGTGAGAACGGGTAGATCCACCCATAAATGGTATAAGTAGCTGGGATATTCTCACAATGCCAAACAGATTCACATTAAAGACTTTCGCCATATCATCATCTTTAATTTCCTCAAATGGCTTATTGATAAGATGGCCAGCATTGTTGATGAGTATGTCTATTCTATCTATATGCTCCAGTATATGGCCCTTTAACTCGTTTTCGAAACTATCCCTACTCATAGCAAGGTCAAACCCAATAGGGATAATCGTACCTGCCCCTCCTGTATCGGACAACTCCTCCAATCTACTCTTATCTCTGGATATGGCGATTACCGTATTCTCTGAATCCGCACCGAGCAGTTTAGCGGTTTCGTAGCCGATTCCTTTGCTCGCGCCGGTAATTGCAATGTTCATACAGCTCAATTAGAATGCTTCGTCGTAATCTACGGTGATAGTTGGTGTAAGAGGAAACGCCTGACAGGTCAATATGTAGCCCTCTTCTACCTCTCCATCTGTCAAGGCAGAATTTACCTTCATATCCGCTTTACCTTCTGTTACTTTTGCCCGACAGGTGCTGCACATACCGCCCCTACAGGAATAAGGTGCATCCATGCCAGCATCAAGGGCTGCCTGCAGTACAACATCACCCTCCTTTATTGTCGCCTGATATTCATCCCCATCCAATATAATAGTGGCATCACAAGGTGTCACCCTAACAGTACCCTCAGGCGCCTTTGCTTCACCAACCACAGGAAGATCGGGATCTGAAGTAAATATTTCCACATGTATTGTTTCTTTATCAATACCAAAACCATTTAGATATGATAGCACATTGTCCTTCATTCCAGTAGGCCCGCAGAGAAAATATTCGTTACTCTTCCCAACCTCAACAAACTGTGTAATGAGCTCATTGATCTTGTCCTCGGTCATTATACCTATATATAGACTGTCCAGTTCCCCTTCCGGCTTGTCCAGTATATAGTGGACGCTTAAACGGTCACTGTGTGCAGATTGTATGTTGTCAAGTTCCGTCTTAAATATTATTGCCGACTCTGTAAGACTACCATAAAACAATACCACCGAACTATCCGGCTCTGTTTCTAAAACAGACTTAAGGATAGACATCATTGGGGTTATTCCACTTCCACCGGCGAATAAGACATAGGTCTTTTCATTAGTTGGATTCAGCTCAGAGTAAAAATTACCCATTGGAGTCATAACTGTCAACTCGTCACCAGCCTTCAAGTCACCGTTGATCCAATTCGAGGCGCGGCCATCTTTGACTCTTTTGACAGCGACCCTTAATTCACCTTCACCAGGTCCGGTACATATGGAATAACACCTGCGCAGCTCCTCTTCATTTACCTGTAACTTCAAGGTGATGTACTGTCCCTGTATAAACCTGAAGTCTTCTTGTAAAGCGGCTGGTATATCGAATCCCACCGATACGCAATCGCTCGTTTCCTTCTTAACGTCACTTACCTTGAGCTGATGAAATGCTGCCATGTATTCCGAATTATTAACCCTGCAAGAGTTAGGAGCCGCAAAAATAGGAATTTGAGTCCATAATTGAACAGGTGGGAGTTACAAACATTTATTAGCGTATAATTTATAAATTTGTACACCTGCCAGCCAACCATGGCGGGTGAGATATTTTTCTCAGTTGCGAAACACAAATCATGAGCGAAAAAGACAACAAGAAGAATACACAATGGCCTTTATGGGAAGTATTCATACAGGGGAAACCTGGCCTGGCACATAAACATGTAGGTAGTGTACATGCGGCCGATAAAGAACTCGCCCTTCAGAATGCCCGAGACCTTTATACGAGGCGAAATGAAGGCACCAGTATCTGGGTTGTTCCAGCAGAAGCTATCACGGCTTCAAATCCTGATGAGAATGAAGAGTTCTTTGATCCGTCGGATGATAAAATATATCGTCACCCTACTTTTTACACCGTCCCTGATGGTGTAAGCTATATATAAATACAATTACGTGAAACACGCTTTATTTAACTATTGCCTTTGGCTGGGAGATAATAGCCTGATATTGGGGCATCGACTCTCTGAATGGACGGGACATGGCCCTATCCTGGAAGAGGATATTGCGATGACTAATATAGGGTTGGACCTGGTAGGCCAGGCATCCTCCTTGTTGACCCTGGCAGGAGAGATCGAAGGCAAAGAAAGATCAGAAGATGATCTGGCTTATAAGCGCGATGTGAAGGAGTTTAAGAATACTTTGCTCGTTGAGCAGGTAAACGGAGACTTCGGGAGAACTATGATGAGGCAGTATCTTTTCGATGTTTTCCATTTTCATTTGATGCAAGCATTGTCTGACAGCAAAGATGAAAGATTGAAAGCCATAGCATCAAAATCCCTCAAGGAAATCACCTACCATAAAAGACATAGCAAAGAATGGACGAAACGCCTGGGTGACGGGACAGAAGAGAGCCATGCACGAATGCAAAACGCTTTGAACGAATTGTGGATGTTTACAAATGACCTATTTGTTTCCTGCGATGGGGACCAAGAGCTTGAGGACAAGGGCATCATCCCGAACCTTGATAACATCAAGACCCAATGGGACTCTGAAGTGAGTGGCCTGTTACAGGAAGCTACCCTTACCATTCCGAAAGAAGTTTTTATGATGAAGGGAAGCAGAAAAGGTGTTCATTCAGAACATCTTGGTTACCTGCTCGCAGAGATGCAATTTCTACCCAGAGCATATCCTGATGCAAAGTGGTGATGATTCAAAGAAGTCCCGGACTTACTGAAGCTGAAATATGGAATCATCTTAGCGAGGTGTACGATCCTGAGGTGCCAGTTCTCACCGTAATTGACCTGGGAATCGTAAGAGAAATTCAAATTGTTAATGGTGTTATCAACATAGTAATAACACCCACTTATAGTGGATGTCCTGCAATGAATATCATCGAACAAGACATCAACGCAAAACTGATGGAAAAGGGCATTGACGATTTTAACGTAGAAACCGTCCTTACACCGGCATGGACCACTGAATGGATGTCGAAGGAGGGTAAAGCCAAACTCAAAGAATATGGCATCGCGCCACCCAGCATTGGAGCCGATAATAGTGGTAAGCCTGAAGAATGCCCAAATTGTGGGTCAAAAGACACTCAATTGAAAAGCGAATTTGGCTCTACTGCGTGTAAGGCACTGTACGTTTGCGAATCCTGTAAAGAACCATTTGATTATTTTAAGTGTCATTAGATAACTTCTATGGAGCAGAATCATATCATATTTTCAACGGAGAACGGGGTCGGCAAGATCATACTTAACCGCCCTGATGTTCTTAACAGTTTTAACAGTGACATGGCTTCAGAAGTTCAGGATGCACTGGACCTATGCGCCAATGACGGATCGGTTAGAGCGGTATTGTTGACCGGGAAAGGCCGCGGGTTTTGTGCCGGGCAAGACCTAGAGGAAGCCATGTCACCTGGTACTAAGATAGAGGATATCGTTCGCACAACTTACAATCCCATAGTCCTCAAAATAAGGAAAATCGAAAAGCCCGTGATTTGTGCGGTAAATGGAGTTGCAGCAGGTGCTGGCGCCAATATAGCCTTTGGTTGCGATCTCACATTGGCAGCAAGCAGTGCCAGGTTCATCCAGTCATTTATCAAGATTGGACTTATCCCAGATAGTGGCGGTACATATATCCTACCCAGACTGGTAGGAATGCAAAGAGCCGCTGCAATGACGATGCTCGGTGATAAAATGACGGCTGACGAAGCCAGGGGACTGGGTTTGATCTACAAGGTGGTACACGATGACCAGCTTATGTCAGAAGCAACAGCCCTGGCAGAAAAACTGGCACAGATGCCTACGGTTGGATTGGGCCTGACTAAACGGGGACTCAACCATGGCTTGAAAGTTGATTTGCCAACCCAGCTGGAATTTGAAGCTGATATTCAGGCTGCAGCGGCAGCAAGCAAGGATTACGAAGAAGGGGTGAACGCCTTTTTGGAAAAAAGAAAACCTATATATACTGGAGAGTAGTATGAGTACAGTTGGAATAGTAGGAGCTGGAGCCATGGGCTCAGGAATTGCACAGGTGGCTGCCACAGCAGGGAACAAAGTCATTCTTTATGACTCGAACAAAGAAGCGCAAAACGGTGCCAAACAGTTGATAGTAAAAATGCTGGCAAAGCTTGAAGAAAAAGGCAAGCTAGATGAGTCGGCGGTTGCTGTTAGTGAACGTATAATATACGCAACAGATTTAGATGAGTTTGAAACCTGCGAGCTTGTTATTGAAGCAATTGCAGAAAACTTACAGATAAAAAAGAATGTATTTGAAGAGGTCGAAGCAATTGTAAGCGACACTTGCATTCTTGCCAGTAACACCTCTTCCCTATCCATAGCATCCATTGCAGCAGCATGCAAAAACCCACAGAGGGTGATGGGCATCCATTTTTTCAACCCGGCCCCACTCATGCCTTTGGTAGAGATTATTTCAGCCGTACAAACAGATCCTGCCCTCGCTGCCAATATGAAAAAAACGATTCAGTCCTGGGGGAAAGTACCGGTCTTCGCCAAAGACACACCCGGGTTTATCGTCAACAGGATTGCCCGCCCATTTTATGGGGAAGCACTCAGAATATTGGAAGAAGACCTCGCTAACGTACCCACTATTGATTGGGCGATGAAAGAGTTCGGCGGGTTCAAAATGGGCCCTTTTGAACTAATGGACTTCATTGGAAATGATATCAATTACGAAGTAACGGCAACGGTATTCCGGGAATTCTTCTATGACCCAAGATATAAACCCTCGTTCACACAAAAACGGATGGTAGAAGCCAATCGCTTAGGCCGCAAGACAAGTATAGGCTATTACAACTATGGCGAAGATGCAGTCAATTTAGACCCCGATCGAAATGACGGGCTTGGCAGTTATATTTTGAAGCGCATTCTCGCCATGTTGGTCAACGAAGCAGCGGATGCCTTATACCTACATGTTGCCACCAAAGAAGATATTGATCTCGCAATGACCAAAGGTGTCAACTATCCTAAAGGGTTGTTGTCCTGGGCAGATGAAATTGGAATAGAAACTTGTCTGAATGCGCTGGAAGAGCTGCAAATGGAATATGGAGAAGATCGATATCGGCCCAGCCCAATCCTGCGCAAGATGGTTAAGAAAGGAGAGACTTTCTTCGGATAGCAATGTGCCTCATCCTATTTTCTTATAAATCACACAAGAAGTACAAACTCATACTTGCGGCTAACAGGGATGAATTCTATGAGCGCCCTACAATGCCAATGCAGTGGTGGGAGAACAAGGATGGAGTACTTGCCGGAATTGACCAGGACAAGCACGGTACATGGATGGGGGCCAATACCAACGGAAAATTTGCCGCTCTGACCAATTATCGGAAAATGCCCATTACAGAACAGTTCGATTCTTCAAGAGGGTTTTTGGTTTCTGAGTTTCTTGCTTCTGATATCTCACGGGAGGAATATATGGCAAAGTTAAGGGACTGTTCTGCATCTTATGACGGCTATAACCTTTTGTTTGGGGACATTCACAATATTGCCTACTTCTCTAATAAAGGGAGCGAAACAGCAGAGTTGGAACCAGGCACCTACGGTTTGAGTAATCATCTATTGAACACGCCGTGGCCCAAGGTAGTAGCAGGCAAAAGCCGGTTGCAGGAAATAATAGAAAAAGAAGATGTGGACACCAATGCACTTTTTCAAATGATGGAGAACACAGATTTCGGTCAGGATGCTGACTTGCCAGATACGGGCGTGGGATTAGAGTTAGAACGCTTACTCTCTGCTGCATTTATTAAATCGCCAAATTACGGAACACGGTGCTCAACGTTATTATTGATAGATTGGAATAACAATGTTACTCTGGAGGAGAGATCTCACGTACCGAAAGCGCTGAACAAATTTAATTTTACCATAGCATGAAACTAAAAAAGGGGGATCCCATCATACCATTTGAGGCCACAGACATCTACGGCAATACAATCTCTACCGACGATTATAAGGGGGAAAAGTTGATGATTGCCTTTTTCAGATACGCAGAGTGTCTCTTCTGTAATTTACGGGTCCATCAGCTACAGGAACAAAGCCTGAAACTTGAACAAAAGGGATTAAAGCTAATCGCAGTTTTCCAGTCTCCTGCGGAAGATATTAAAACAAACCTGGGAGATGCCAATCCTCTATTCACTATCATTCCAGATGTAAAAAGAGAGCTCTACAAACAATATGGAATAGAATATAGCTTGCGGGGGTTACTCAAGGGCTATGTACGATGGATCAAGGTCTTGCAGGCATTTAGCCGAGGGCATTATGTTAAACGCGGCGTTGGTAGCGCTAAAATAATTCCTGCAGATTTTCTAGTGAATCCTGACCAAACAGTTCATACAGCATTTTACGGAAACGATATATCTGAACATCTACCCATCAGTAAAATACATAGATTCCTAAACTGATACGCTCCACAAGCAACGGGAGATTTTATACATTTGGTTGTTATTCAACGTTAGATAACATCATGACATACTTCACGAAAGACTTTCTCAACTTTTTCAAGGAATTGGCTGGAAACAACAACCGCACTTGGTTCACGGAGAACAAGACACGTTATGAAGACGCGGTAAAAAGACCTTTTGAGGCCTTCATTGAAGAGATGATCACACAATTGGCCAGGCAAGACAAACGGATTACTATGACGCCTAAAGAGTCGATATTTAGGATATACAGGGATGTTAGATTCTCAAAGGACAAAACTCCGTACAAGACCAAGACCTCTGCAATCATCTCTCCAGGTGGAAAAAAAGACAAATCGACGCCAGGCGTATATCTTGAAATGGGTCCCGAACACATCCGATTTTATTCGGGAGCACACGTTTTGGAAAAAGAACAACTACACAATGTCAGGAGTTATATTGCTTCCAATATGAAAGCCTTCGACCAAGTAATTACTGAGAAAGAATTCAGTGGGAGCTTCAGCGAAATTCTTGGAGAAAAACACAAGCGCATACCCCCGGAATTCCAAGATGCTTTTGCAAAGCAACCGCTGATAGCCAATAAGTCATTCTACTTTTATTCTCAGCTCAAACCTGGAATTGCAACTGACCCCGAGCTTGTAAGTAAGCTCATGGACACCTATAGAATCGCTAAACCTGCAATGAACTTCCTTGATACTGCCATGCACAGTAATTAATTTGCATAATTGAGCTAACAAATTAGAAACAAGAACTGAGATATGGATCCTAAAGAGCTGGCCACTAAAATAGTAGATCAGATGTATAACAACGACCCTTTCAGCAAATGGTTGGGGATAGAACGAGTGGAAGATGGTGTAGGCACCTCACTCTTGAGAATGACTGTTACCAAAGACATGCTGAACGGTTTCGGCATCGCCCATGGTGGAATAACCTACTCTTTAGCTGATTCCGCCCTTGCCTTTGCTTCGAACTCCTATGGGGACCAATGCGTTTCCATAGAGACATCTATATCGCACACCAAAGCTGTTAAGGAAGGTGACGTACTCACAGCAATTGCTAAAGAAGCCAACAGAACGAATAAGATTGCCATCTATGAAATCTCGGTGTTCAACCAGGACAACGAAACTGTTGCTATCTTCAAGGGCAATGTGTACAATACTGGGAAAGAGTGGTTTCCTCAAGTGTAAGGCCAGGCCTTTCAGTAAGCTTTTGAGAGCATCTTTGTTCCAGACATAGTAATGCATACGGCACATTACTACAGGGAAGGGACCTGTACTTGGATAACTGACCTGCTCAAATAAGCTTCGAACATCATCAATCTAATCAGATTTTGTATATTTAGGTAACCAAACACTAATAATATGAGATCAAATTCTACAAGAAACAGATTGAATGCTTTATTTCTACTGGTGGGTTTTCTGGTAAATTCAGCGACAGCACAAACGACAGTTGACGTGACTGCCTCAAGTGGCGCATTTACTCCCACGGATGTTACGATAGATGTTGGAGATACTGTTAGGTGGACAAGTACTTCAGGAACGCACAATGTAAACGGAACCACCATGACCTTTCCATCAAATCCAGAGTCTTTTGGGAATGCCCTGAGTACAGGATGGGTGTACGAGTATGTGTTCAGCACCGCCGGAAATTATGATTACCGATGTGATGCACATTTCACGTCTGGAATGACTGGAACCGTCACTGTGGTTCCTGTATCTGGCATAAATGAAGATTTAGAGGAAGTAAATACTGTGGTCTCAAATATATATCCTGTCCCATCATCAGATTTTGTGGTCATTGAACTAACTCAAGAGTTGTTGCTGGCAAATACAAAGCTAACAGCTGTTGTTTATGACTTGATGGGGAAAGTAATAGTGCGAAGTGTAAGTATTAAAGACGCGAAAATAACGCTGAATACTGAAGGGTGGACCAACTCAGTTTACGTTTTTCACCTGATGAGCGATTCCAGGGTAATTGCGACTGAACAGATCATTTTACACTAGACTATACTGCACATATGTGTCAAGTAAAGTGGGTTTCAGAGGAGTGAGACTGAGCCACTGGACAAATGCCCTAAGTAGTCCAAATTATCTACAGGTAAATTACATACCTGGTGGTCAAAGAGTGACACCCTTAGTTTTTCACAAATCTCACAACCTCAATCTGATCCACAAGGTGGACACGGGCCATGTAAAAACCCGGAGCAATATCTGCAAGTGAGACTTGCACAGTTGCCTGTCCGCTTCCGGTCAGCGATTTCATAACCTGCCCCTGTATGGTCATAATCTCCACCTGATCAATAGCTGAATAATCAGTTGAAGTGATGGTAATTGCAGATTGTGCGGGAACCGGGTAAGCTACAAGGTCTCCTGCTGTTTCTTGAACCGCTATAATACTGATCGTAATGGTATCTTCCGGGTAAGCAGGACTGTTATCCCACGTACTCCAATAATTCATGGAATCTGGTGGCACATCAGAAATTTTCGAAATGCCCGTGCTTGTGGTTACCCACACATTGTCCTGGGAATCAATGCCTATGCTCCTGATAACCGGCCCCACCAAGCCATCACTGACATCGTAGTGGGTCCAGTCATTTCCGTTAAACATGGCCACTCCCCCTTCAGTCACCAGGTAGTCGACATAAATTCCGGCCCAGATATTACCATTGCTGGCGATCTTGAGATCCTCAACAGGATTAAGCGTATCAGGAGGAGGAAGCACCAACATGATTGTGTGCTGCTCAACTAAATAATCATCAGGGTTGTACACTGACACTCCGTCAGCAGTTCCTATCCACTTATTTCCACCGGCGTCAATCCCAATCGCTCTCACCTTATCGTTGAGCAAGCGCTCCTGCTCCGTGATCAGGTTGAAGTCCACATCATCATACACTGCCACACCACCCAGGCCGGTTCCGAGCCATTTATCGCCATTGGTGTCAAAATTCACATAGGTAACCCCACCAAAGGGGAGGCCATCAGCCATTCCATAGGAAGTCCATGTGGAACCCTGTGAAACAGAAACCCCGTCATTGTGCCCAAACCACACACCTCCGCCAGCATCCTCTGCAATGTGCTTTACCCTGTTATCACCCAGGCCATCACTCTCATCAAATGTTGTCCAACCACTCCCATCGAAAAGGCTGGCCCCAAAATCAGTGCCCACCCAAACATCGCCATTGCCGAGCACACAAATTGCCTGAATGGTATTGTGTGCCAAACCAGAATCCGTTGAAATAGTATGCGTAGTCCAGGTACTTCCATCATACACAGAAACGCCCTCCTGTGTTCCGAACCAAAGGACGTCACCAGCCGCAACAGCAACACATAGCACATTGTTATTGACCAGGCCACTGTCAACAGTATAATTGGTGAATGTTTGCGCCCTGGCCAGCACAGCAAACGTTGCGGCAAAAGATGCGGAAAGCATCAGCCTCGTCACCATAGAAAATGTCTTTTTGTGGGGTTCGCGAATTTTTGGTTTCATAGTCAGCGTTTATCGTACGATTAATTTTCGGGAAACAACGGCAGTATCATCTGATATGCTGACCAAATAGAGTCCTTTGGCATATTCAGAAGCATCCACCTCAATCCAACCATTGTTTGAATTTATATTTTTCAACAATACCTGCCTTCCGTCTGCCGCTGTAATCCTGATTTGAACGTTCGCAACTGATGATTGAATGTAGAATTTGTCCTCAGCTGGGTTCGGAAAGAGGATCAGACTATTTGGCGCGTTACCTGCCTGGATTGCCGCTACGTCATTGTTCCAGCCAAAGGTTGGCGGAAGCGATGTAAATGCCCCTATCCCATTGGGTGACCTGCCTGTAGAAATGTCTGTAACCTGGAGTCCAAAGCTCACCGAATCAATAATGCTGCCATTGGCATTGCTTAGGATTATTTCATCAGCCAGGAAAGAGAGCTTGAAGTTGGCATGGAGCGCTCCCTGCGCAGTATCGTTGTCCGCCCAAACAATTAGATATCCATCTGGCTCAATACTGAAATCGGGCAACGCCCATTTGAACAAGGTGTCTGCGACATCGGTCAGATACAGGCTCTTAGTGGATACGGTGGCACCGGTCCTGTTATACAATTCTATCCAATCATCCGCCTCTCCATTCTCATCTGCCTGAGTTAAGCTATTAGAAGCCATGAACTCATTGATGACCACATCCTGAAACCCAAGCACTGATTCAAGTGAATAATATTCATAGGCCGCTCGTTCGGGGGAGAATCTTCCTGCTGAATCATTTTGTGCGTACAAATAGTACTGAATCACATTACCAACATTGCTCAGCGTGGCGCCATAAACCTCGTCGCCAACACCCCCGTCGCCGTTGGTCCCGTCATCCACCATCACAGCAGACTGAAAGATATCAGAAGCACTATATCGATAGTATAAATACACCTCTGCAGCATCTGTAACAGTTGCGGTTATGTTCAAGTTGTCTCCGACAGTGGGACTCAGGGGAGCGTTTGTTATTCCAGAAATTGCCGGGACACCTGTAAACCCGGTATACGTGCTCAAAAAGGTTGACCGGGCATCCATCAATTCTGTTATACCGGGGTAATCAATGAGATCTGTAACCGTAATCGTTAGATTATCCAGAAAGTCCGTGTAGGAATAAAACTTATTGGTATCATTAAGTACCGATGTATCAATCATGGTTTGGAACTCTTGCGCACGGGTAGCGAACCACTGATTGTCAAAATTTTCTTCCATAATGGTGCGCATATGCGCCAGGTACATTCTTCGGTAGGTGTCGTTGTCCAATAGGCTTCTCATCAGAGGCCTGGGATAGACAGAGATGCTGCTGTAATGTAAGAGTGGGTCCATAACCTGGGCCTCGGCGATTGTAAATCCATCCCAGAATTCAGAAGCGTCTGCCAGCCGGAAACTCGCGAATGACATATTCAGATCCCATAAAATAGGATTGAACTGCCCGTTGTGATCCTGGTAGAGGTAGTAGTTCTGGGCATATCCTACGTAGCTGTCAAAATTGATCAGGCAGTAATTGAAGGCATGCATCCATAGTGTCTGATCTACATTCAATACCGTCTCAATATCGTTTGGTGTATTATTCAAAACATCAATCAATTCATATAAGTCTGCCCACCCGTTATCAGATTTAAGGTCATAATAAGGGTAATAATTTACTGAATCTGTACCCGGGGAGTTGCTGAGATTAGAGTTTTCTCCATTGAGGTCCAGGCTTTCCGGGTTGCCTTTAAAGAAGGAGTGCACTTTTGTTTTATAATGCTTCAATAAAAAATCCTTCTTGACGGATTCTACATTTGTATACAAGCCGATGAGCGTATCATTTATGTACACATTGGAAAAATTGGCCTGAGAGGCAGGCATGTACTTTCTTGCAATTTCGTAAGAGAGGACCTCTCGCACAAAAGAGGGATCCTGAATGACATTGCTCAATTTAATCTTGTCATAGCCCTGGTGATTTTGGTCATCTATCACGTAATCCAGCTTTATGTTAAATGGATTCTTGACGCGGTTGACGCTAACAGAACTATACCCCTTGTATCTGACCCCAACACTATCATAAGGCATCCCATCGATTGAGAGACTGCCCATTAAGCGCTCTTCAATCCCGTCAACATATAAGCTATCCAATATGGCATCCCAATTGGGCTCAGTGAAGTACATTCGTATTTCGACAATACTGCTGTCACTATATAATGATTGAGCCTGAATGTTTGAGCTGAGGGATAGCAGCGTCACCGTCCAAATCAGAAAGGCTCTTTTCACTGGGATATATTTACTTGGTCAGTGATATCATTTGTGTAAAGGACTGGGCATTGTCAACATCTACCCGGATAAAATAAACACCGGCTGATTTACCTGACAAATCAATATTTCCCTCATTGCTTAAAGCGAGAACCGTGTGGCCGTACATGTCGGAGACCTGCACCCTATAATTGGCAGCTTCACCCAATCCACTCAATTCAAAATTGCCGGTGCTGGGATTAGGAAATACAACCAAACCATCAGTAGCGCTTGCAGTTTCTATGGATATCACCACACAGGGGCTTAACCCGGTATTGCCATCAACACATTCGCCACATGAATCAATATATGCTGCACCTCCCGGATCACAGTTGCAGTCGACACCCATGAGTATCTGGATACCAGGGTAGGTGCATTCATATCGGAATGCTTTAGCAGGCCCCTCTGGATATTGCCAGACAACATTGTCATTGGAATCGACCTCGTACATGTATTCATTGGACAGATTCACAAAAGTGTTGCCGTTGGACAATTTATCACTTGCCGATTGTCCATTCGCATTGTCAATGCAATCATGACGCCAGGTATAGGTGGACGGGCCGTAGGCCTGCCCAGGTACGAGCGTGTAATTGTACCCATCTACAGGGGCCTCGATCGCATCCACCGTAGAATTTCCATTATTGCCCTCATTGTTAAAGAATTGTATGTACCCACCATTTATTCGTCCATCATCCTTGATCCATCTCGGATCATGTACAGGTCCGGGAATTGTTTGTGCACCGGGCGCGCCATAATTTGAAGGATTGCCCCAACGATAGATAAAATCTCCACCCATCCCTGAATTTCCTCCAGTATGCCCGGCAGCTTCTGCTGTTGTAGTACTGTGGTCAATAATATAAAACTCCGAGGCAAAACGCGAAGTGAACACAATTTGGTCCAGTTCCGCGTTGTAGTTGATGCCATTCACATGGAACCAATCTCCTCCTCCTCCTCCAGGGCCTCCTCCAGAGATCCCGTTGATATCCATGAGTTCGGGGTGAGCTGCCACCACGCCAAAATTGTCCTTTGATGCGTCAAAGTCCTGGACCATATGATCCCAAATATGCCACTCCCACACTATGTTGGCAGTTAAACCACTTGGTTGTATTTCCACAATGTGTGTCGGCCACTTATCTGAGTTCCCACCATCGTAGCCCGCCTGTGTCAGCTCTGCCGGTGTCTTCACCTCCCAGGCAACGAACAAGACATTTCCATTGGGCATGATCTCAATATCATGGTGCTGTACATATTGAGAGGAAGAATAGACGAATTCCCACACCATGATTCCATTGGGATCATACTCTTGTAGCTTACCACCGACAGCAGCTCCGTTTAGTTGATTTCCGTTGTTGACGCTTCCTCTAACGATGTTCCCGTCTTCCTTTAACAACACGGCATAGTTGCCATTTGTATTGCAAGACCATGTATGCGCAATATTTGCATCTTTGTCTATCAGGTACACAGTACTTGAATTTTGCTGATTGTACAATGCGTAGCCGTTGAAAGATTGGGCCAAAGCGTCTGAGCCCACCACAAGCAAAGCAAACGATAATATTGAGAAGAAGTAGTTTTTCATGTTTTTCAATTTCCCTTATTAATCTGGTGCAATTTAGCGATTTATCAAGGGACAAATACCCCGATTCACAGAATCGAAGGATAAGACAGTGTTGCAGCGGAAAAGTTTAACCTGCACACGTGGCAATACCTCCTAATAGTCCATTAACTGCAAGTCAGACCTCAAATACAGCGGATGGCCGGGATGCTCAGCTTTTGTTTTGCAAATGCAGCGGGAATTGGGAAATTTTGAGGAGACCACTTTGTTTCTTTCAAGAAGCACCCCTTTGGTTCCCCAGGCGAATACGATATTTTGGCACTTAAATGCCATCTCGAAAAGCCGCATGTCGTTCTTTGGTCCAACCGGGTCAGCCGCCTTATAAAGTTCAGCAGGATTTGTGGCGCGAAATGCGAAGAGGTTTCCCATATATAAACCCCCGTATCCCCAGCTGCTGGCAAAAGCAATACATCTTCGAATGGTCGGATCATCTGTTGTTGCATCAGCGGTGGATGGGTTCAGGCAAATAAACAGTATCAATGGCTTTGAGCTGTCCCATATCCGCCACAGGGAATATCGGTACTGCCCATCTGCGCTCATCTCGGCGCCTCGCTCCACCTTTATTTTCTCTCTCATATTTACTCTACAATACCCTCTTAACGTCTCAATTAAGATTGTCTTTATCTCCTGGAATATCTGCCCCATCACTATAGCCCATGGAATCCACAATCAGCTGTAGTAACTGCATGATACCTGGCAATCTCATAAACCAACCCAAAGAGGCACAGGCGAGGTTTATATGCTCCAGGGCGCTCGCAATTGCCTTGACGCCTGTACTGGCTTCCCCGTGGTTATCATAATACGTTACCTGGAACAACCGTTCGCCTTGATAATCCTCCGCATGCCTAAACTCTAATTTAACTGGATTTCTCTTTTCAAACCAGGACCGTATTTGTGAACATGCATTGCAAGTTTCTTTGAAGTATATAATTCCCTCAGGCATATTCGTTGGCCTCCACAAAAAGCGCCATGCAGGAACGGACCTTTTGTATGTCACCCATTCTGTTCCAAATCGCTCCTCCATATCATCGAATTCCTGGGGATTGGAAACACCTAGTGTATAAGCCAACGAAACCAAAATTCCCATCAGGAGCATAGGCGATGAGTACAGGATTGCCAATGGCATAAAAAGCAGAGTGAGGGACCACTGAATGGGATTTCTGATATAGGCATAAACTCCAGTTCTAACCAACTTACTGGTTGGATCATATGGGAACGGAGTACCCCTTCCTTTGTCAAAGAGGTCTTTAACCGCTACAATGGCGGGCATGACGATGATAATCCCCAGCTGAATGATATAAGGAGTGTACCATGCAGTCCAGTTCGATGTTTGTGGAAAATACAGGAGGGTGACGAAAGGGATAGCAATGCAATAGATGAATGCCATACATAGAACCTGAAACAGGCTGCGCAAACCCATATGGGTTTTTGTCAGACTCCACCTTGCCCAAAGGTAAGCCGGAACAAAAACTGCAAGTACTATCAGCACTTCCCCAATGATCCAGGCACTTTTTAATTCCAGGATTCCCAGCGATTCAAGGACGGGCATGTAGGCAAGGTCCACCCAAAACAGGATCAACGCAATGATCCAAAGGTGCTTTCCTTTCATAAGTATCGTCGGAATCACGCCCCAGGCGATGACCCAAATAAACAGCAGATCATAAGGAATCCTTATAGCAGGCGCACTTAAAAAATTCCACAATCCCCAATTTACACAGAGCCAGTTAACCGCCAGCAATGAGAGAAAGGCCCAGAGAGCTGAATAGAAAATAGCCCAATTCTCTTCCCGGTCTTGCTTTTTTCGCATGATCAGCACCAGAAGGAACAGCATGGTTATTCCAACCAGTGAATTGCGGATCAACCATTCCATTTCCTCAAACCTAATCTGCATCACTCTCGAAGTAGGAGTCTATCAGAAAATCAGAGCAGATTGCCACCGCATAATCTTCTATTGGTTCAAAGTACCATAACGGGGCAAGTTCACATCGGTAGTCTGTAGACCAGGTAACCGTAGTCGTCTTATCTCCATTGGCAACCAACCTTACCGTAACTTCCTGCCAGGCCAGCCAATGAGCAATGTGTGAGTCATCAGCAGGTATGTTGAAGACAAGTTCATTTGGAGTGCGCTGAACTACTTCCAAACGCAAGGTACCTACTCCACGTGTAGTTGACTCAAATTGAATTTCCCTAAAGTCTCCCTCATCTGTGCCCCACCCCTTAATTGCAACTGGTTTGGGAAAACCCAATTTAAAAAATGTTGGTAACCCACTCATAAAATCCGGGCTTTTATTCAGCTCCGCTAATGAAATCTGCCCGTCAAGGATCCTGGTTGCAGTCACATTTCGAACAGCTGGTTCCCGATTTATATTGTAAACTTCTCCACATACGAGTAATACAGGCAGCAGTACAAGGGTATAGAGTTGCGATTTCTTCCTCCTGTCCATGAACTTTTTAATCTCAATTACCAGGGCTGCCACTCCATAGAAAATTGGAGCCGCGAAGAGTATGCAGACCATACCTTCTCCCAGAAAGATGCCAGCCATCAGGAGAAACAAAGTGATGGCCTTAAATGTAATGCCGTACCCTGTTTTGGGTTGGCCGGTGAACCTGATCATCAATACCGTAATCAGGGCTGGCAGGCCCACGAAGAGCAAGGTAGACTGCTCGTAATACTCTAGCACTATAAAACGAAACGCCAGGCTGGCGATCACCATCACCGCTACTAAACCATATAGTATCTTCTTCGCCTTGTCTGATTTACTTTCATTATCCATGCCGAGCATACATAGTGCTTTGCGCGCTATTCTTACCTCCAACAAAATACGAAATTTAGGGTGGATACACAGCCTTTTCGAATCATTTTTTTCAGCATTTCAGGCCCAGGACACCCGGATATTTTAGTCGGCAGTATTGCCATGCCCTGGACAAGGTAGATCGATAAGTAATTGATAAAGATTGTGGAGGTCCCAGGGTTGAATTTTATAATAATGTGCCATCGTTTGTCCACGTAGCAAGGAAACATTCATCTTAAATTGATCACTCCCCAGTAAACACCCTTGACAACTTCGGCCATGCGCCTATAATCCAGTGTTTCAGGTGTATCCGTAGCCATATGGTAATTGGCGTTCCTATACCATGACGTGTTGGTGATCATTACGGCGTTGTAGTTGTAATTCCAGTAGTTCAGGTGGTCGGAATAGTCAATTCCTGGGATG
>Ga0302120_10000419_pt1 | contig 19031 bp, 9 predicted proteins | sample AG5_Bottom_MG_FD_203118 | JGI IMG/M metagenome (GOLD analysis project Ga0302120, IMG submission 203118) | Marine microbial communities from Western Arctic Ocean, Canada - AG5_Bottom | ecosystem: Environmental > Aquatic > Marine > Oceanic | place: Canada: Western Arctic Ocean | collected 2017-10-01 | reverse complement strand
TGTCCGGCGGCAAAGTGCGCCGTCGCCAAGGTGTCGAGAATCGGGGCTTGCTTGAATTTGGTGAGTTTGGCTGCGCGCATCGCTAGTTCCACCGCTTCGGGGAGCGCCGCGACCTTTGGATCCTTCGTTGTAGCCAGTAACCACGCGAGGTTGTTGAGGGCAGGGACGAACTTGGGCTGGTGGGTCAGCGAAGCACGGTAATACCTGGCCGCTTCGGCGGGGCGTTTCAGTTTCTCGAGGACGAGACCGGTCTGAAAAGATACCTGCACGCTGTCGGGATAGATCTCACGGATTTTCCCGTACTCCGCGAGGGCGTCTCCGAACTGTCCACCTCGTTCGAGCACATGGGCCAGTTGCATGGCGTTCCCAAGGTGGTCCGGAGCAAGGAGGGCGGCCCGCCGATAGTGTTGAAGGGCCTGCGGAAACTGCTGGGCGCGCTCGAGCGCCATCCCGAGGTGATAGTGGCTTGCTCCGAGGTTGGGATTGAGCCGGACTGCTTCCTGTAGGGAAGCGATGCCCGCCTTGAGTTGGGCGGCATCTCCGCGAGCCAGGATGGCACCGCGGTTCAGGTGGGCGACCGTGATGGAGGGATCAAGTGCGATGGCGCGTCGATACTCAACAAGCGCTTCGTCGACTTTGAGCTGTCGTTCGAAGGCGAGTGCGAGGTTGAAGTGGGTGGTGGGCGACTTGTCATCGATCGCGAGTGCATCGCGATAGTTCCCGATGGCGGCGTCGAGCTTGTCTGCGGCGGCGTAGCGGTTTCCGACGCGGGAGAAGACCTCCGCGTAACTGGTCGGAGACGCGAACGCCTTCTCGTGTTTGCGCGCGAAGGCGAGTCCCACATCGGTAAAGTCCGCGTCGATGAATTCGTTGACCAAGCGGTCGAGGGGATGGCGCCGGGTGTTGCCGATCCAGGTCCCCTTGGATGGCAAGCCGGCACGGAAGATGGCGGCCGGGTCAGCAAGGGCTAGCGTAGCCACATCTTCGAGGAGGCGCTTCACCGGAGCTGGCCCGCGGTAGAATGCGGCCACATCCCCATTGGGATCGAGAAGGAAGCCCGAGGGCAGGGGGAGGGGATCGTTCTGGGCAATTATCCGGTTCGCGATGATGCGAAGCTGCTCGAGGAGTTTTGTATCGGCCCGCCGGTGTGCGATCTTGATTCCGTATTTGCCCAGTCGCGCTTCCGCCTCCGCGAAGGTGGTCTCATCACCTTCCCCAAGGCCATTCACACAGAGGGCGAGCATGTCGAAACCGGCCTTTTCAAGCTGTGATTTTTTCGCAGCGAACTCCGCGAACTCCGATTGGCATGCAGGGCACCAGCTCGCCCAGATGCTGACGAAGAGTCCGCGTCCTTTGGCCGGAACAATGGTCTCGGCCTTGCCCGCGGAGTCATAGCAGGTGAGGCTGGGGATGGGCATGCGGGCGCAGAGCCGCACCGCAGCCTGCTCGCTGGACTCCGGAAGTGCGAAGGGACGCTTGGTGAGGCGGATCTCGCGCTTCGGCCGCTGCCAACGTTTGGCCCGGCCTTCGCTTTGTTTGAGAGCGAACCAGCCGTCGGCGACGGCCCCTGAGAACGACTCCGATTTGCCACCCGGCCAATGCACCACGATCGAATCGATCGTGGGTTCCTTCCCGAGGCCGAAGTGCAGCCACTTGCTCGACTGCCCGAGGAAGCCTTCGCCGGCACGTAGGCTGCGCAGGAGGGTTCGCTTTCCTGATTTGATGACCACCCGCGCGCCGATTCCGTCGCGGTTCGAGCTCGTGCCGCGCAGACGGAGGGCGACGAAGTGAGCATCGTGGTTTCCGTTGTTTCTTAGAAACCGAAGGCGCGGTGCGGTGCGATTTGCGAACCAGAGGTCGAGGTCACCATCGTGATCCCAATCGCTGCGGGCCACCGCTCGAGCGTCGTCGGAGAAGTCAAATCCGCTGGTTGCGGAGGCGCTTGCAAAGCGACCGTCGCCGGTGTTCAGGAAGAAGCAATTCCGTTCGTGACCGCTGAGGGATGCCCCACTGTCGAGCAATTCGTTGATCTCATCGGTGCGCTGCAGGAAGAGCGCGTTCGGATCGGAGGCGAGAAGGCTCTCCGGGGCCTTGTCCGGTGTGATCGACATGACCTGCCGCCACAGAAAACTTCACAAGTCATCCTCACGTTTCCCGGTCACGAATCCGTTGCCAACCACCAAGTCCTCGAAGCCGTCGTTGTTGACGTCGGCGAAGATCGACCCCCATGCCCAGCGACCCTGGCGGGCCCCCGAGGTCATGGTCGCATCGCGAAAGGTGGCGTCTCCGTTGTTGAGGAAGAGCGAATTGCCACGGGCAGTACGCTGGAGCTTGGCTTTGATCTCGCCTGGAGCGTGTTGCTGGAAGCGGTCCTGGAAGGCGATGCGATTTCCGGCGCCCGAGAACATGTTTCCGGTGTAGAGGTCTATCTTGCCGTCTCCGTCTGCGTCGCCCCAACAAACCGACATGCCAAAGGAAGTGTCCTCGATTCCGGCTGTTGCCGCGTCGCTCACGAAGGTGGCCGTACCAGATTGGGCGAGGAGATTGCGGTAGAGATTGTTCCGGCCGTAGTCGTTGGCGACGTAAAGATCCTGATCGCCGTCGCCGTCGACGTCCTCCCACGATGCCGCGAAGCTGAAGCGTTGGTTCTCAGACAGCATTCCAGTCTCCTCGGAGGCGTCGCTGAAGCTCAGGGCGCCGTCGTTGCGCAAGAGGATGTTCTGTCCGCCATTGTTCGCATCGTGGTAGGGAATCGGGTAGGCTAGCGCGCGGGCATCGCCCGGCTTCTGGTAGTAGACGCAAACGTAAAGATCGAGATCAGCATCGTTGTCATAGTCAGCGGCCGTAAGCGAGTAGCCTCCGCCCGCCAAGTCGATCTGTTGTGTAAGGGCAAACTTGCCTCTGCCGTCATTGGCGAAGACGAGGGTCGAGTAGGGCGTGGTGATCGCAAGATCCTGATCGCCGTCGTTGTCGAGATCGGCGAGGATCGCGCCGCGTGAGGCATTGAGGAGGTCGACGCCACTCGCTGCGGCGTGGTCGATCACCGTCCCGTCTGATTGCTGAATGAGCAGCTTGTTGGGAACTGCGGCGGCCTGGCAGGCGTAGAGGTCGTCGAGCCCGTCACCGTTGACGTCTCCGACCGCGATGCCGTTGTGTCCGAAATAGTGCATGGAGAGGATCTTCTCGATACGACCCTGCCAGTAGTTGATGCCGTGGCCAAGGTGGTCGCGCAGGGTCGGATCGTCCCCCAGAATCGAGCCCGTGGCGTCATTGAAGAGAGTCCCTCCCGCGAGGCGAGAAACCTCCTCGAAAGCTTCGATTCTGACCTCTTCGATTTTCGCGTCCGCGAGGTTCCACGTGATTCTCCACGTCGAGTTTTCTTCGTGAGCGTGATCGCTGATCGCGAAGAACTGATGGGTCTCGGCTTTTCCGTCGGGAAGGAGAGCGACCTGGAAGAGCTTGAACTTTATCTGCGGACTCTCGAAGGCGCCGGCGAGTTTCTTGAACTCCGGGAGGGCGTCTTCTTTGAGCGCCAGAGTTTCCGAGGGACGAAGGCGGCGGACCAGGAGGCTGGAGCTGCGATATACTTCGGCCAGTTGCGTCTCCGGCCGCAGGGATTGAATCGACACGCGGTCGAGATCGACGATGTCCGACAACGCGGCGCGCGTCAATTGATCGGGATCGGAAAGGAGCGCCTTGAGGTTTCCAAGTTGCTCCTGCGCCAGGACCGAAAACGCCTCGGAGTTCCAGCCGTCCTTGGCTGGGTCGAGCTTTTCCTCGTGACGGGCTGTCGCGGCGCGACTCTCTTCCGTTTCGATCCGACCCAAATCGATCTCCGCACCCGCCGATTCGGGAGATGCAAGGCCTGCCAACCACAGGACGGCAGCCATGTAAGTTGCGGGCCTCTCTGGGAAAGGAACGGGCATGGTTCGGGGTGATGGGGTTCGGGAATGTGATGGCAATCGGGATTTAGCAACAGCAGAAAAGAGGGTAAACCTTCGATATCCACATCGAGCTATTTCGAATGCACACAAGGTGGTATTTTCAGGTAGACGAATCGGCTTATTTTTCAGACTCTATCTCGTTGCGCGCCTTCTAAAATGTCATCCGTCCAGCAGAGCCTTACTGATATCCACATTCTTGGTGATAAGACCAAGGTGTTGGCGGTGCGTGCTGCTGATTCCGATGACCGCGACTGGCTGCGTGGTTCTCCGACCAGTCCGTTGCTCGCGCAGTTCAACATTCTCCATGTGGGAGTCATGGTGGCGCGTCCTCCCTTTGAAGTGGTGCGGACCGATCAGTCGGGCACCTTCTTCCTCGCTTGTTTCGGAGGCTCTGGCTCCATCCTCTCGGATGGTGGCTGGAAGGAGGTTTCAGCCGGCACAGCCTGCCTGCTGCCGCCGCACAACGTCAATGCCCTGAAAGTGGGGAAGAGCAAGGAGTGGTCCTTTGCATGGGTGCGTTTTCTCGAGTCTCCCGGCTCGATTCCGGTGGCCACCACAAACTCGCCGGCTCGTGGCGACTTTGATCCCGATCCGCTGCACATGGCGGTGCGAGGACTGCACGCCGAGCTGGCCGTTAGCGTGGAGTCGGCCGCATTACAGCATCACTGGGTGGAATTGATACATGGCTATGTGGCTCGCTTCGCGACCCCCTTGCCTGCCGACGAGCGAGTTTGGAGAGCGTGGGAGTTGGTTGGAGCTGACTTGGGAGCAGACTGGACCCTCGACTCAATCGCAAGTGCCTCAGCGCTCAGTGGAGAACATTTTCGGCGTCTCTGTCTCAAAGCAATGGGGCGGAGTCCCATGCAGCACCTGACCTTTTTGCGCATGCGGCGCGCTGCGGAGCTACTGACCACGACCGATGATAAGGTGGAGACGATTGCCCATGCCGTCGGATATCAGAATCCTTTCGCGTTCTCGAATCGATTTCTGAAATGGCTTGGAGTTCGTCCCTCCGAGCATCGGGCCAAGGGCCAGCGGTGGAATCCGGAATCACAATGTGGATAATGGATAGGGACGTTTGATTGATGGTGAGCCTTAACGAATGATTTGCTAGCGAACGGCCTCGTTCTTGGTTGCACTTGGACCGACGATACTATGAACCCTCAGACCGGAAGAAACTCGAACACTAACGGGCATGCCGAATAAATGGACTGGAATCGGAAACCCGTACACTCGGGAAGAAGTACTGCAGCGCCTCCACGATACTCTTGGGCGTGGAGAACCGATTATTGCGGCGGGCGCAGGAACGGGAATCAGTGCCAAGTTTATCGAGAAGGGCGGCGCGGATCTCATCATCATTTATAATTCCGGTCGCTTTCGCATGGCGGGCCATGGTTCGACTGCTGGCTTGATGGCCTACGGGGATGCCAATGCGGTCGCCATGGAGATCGGTGAGTTCGAGGTGCTCCCCGTCGTCGAGGAGATTCCGGTGATCTGCGGGGTACACGGCAGCGATCCACGGCGGCGCATGTGGCACTTTCTGGGCCAGGTGAAGGACATGGGATTCAGCGGAGTGAACAATTTTCCGACCCACTCGATCGTAGACGGAAAATTTCGTCAGATCTTGGAGGAGACCGGGATGAGCGTGCAGAAGGAAGTCGATATGGTGGGCTTGGGTCGCCGCATGGACCTGTTCTCGATCGTCTACGTTGGCTCCCCCCAGGAGGCAAAGGACATGGCCGAAGTGGGCGCGGACGCCATCATTGCCCACGTGGGAACCACCGTCGGCGGATCGATCGGGGTGGTGGAAGCGACCATGACCATCGAGGACGCCGCGAAGAGGACCCAGGAGATCATCGATGCTGGAAAGAGCGTGCGGGACGACGTGATTTATCTCAGCCATGGCGGTCCAATATCCACGCCGGAGGACGCAGCCTACATCAACGAGCACACTGACACGGTGGGCTTCGTGGGCGCGTCGAGCTTGGAGCGCATGGCGGTGGAGGAGTCGCTGATCGAACTGACGCGTCAGTTCAAAGCCATTCCAGTTCAGAGAAGGGTAGGCGCCGTGGTTTGAAGATGCGTTTGGGGCATGGATACCCGAAATGAAACTATCTTAGCGTCATGGCAACCATCGCTGTAATCGGAACACTTGATTCGAAGGGAGAAGAGCATGCCTTCGTGGCAAACCTGATCAAGGCGCGCGGACATGAGGTGCTTCTCATCGACGTCGGAACCGGATCGGATCCGCAGGTGACTCCGGATGTAACGCGGTTTGAGGTTGCGGAAGCGGGGGAAATTGACCTCCCCCCGCTCATCGATAAGCAGGATCGCGGCGAATGTGTAGTGGCGATGTCCAAGGCCGCACCAGTACTGGTGAGTCGGCTCGTGGCTGAGGGTAAGATTGAGGGAATCGTCTCGTTGGGCGGTGGTGGAGGGACGGCATTGGGCACTGCCGCGATGCGGGCCCTTCCGGTGGGTTTTCCGAAGCTGATGGTCTCGACCCTCGCGAGCGGGAACACGGCGCATTATGTGGGAACGAAGGACATCGTAATGATGCCTAGTATCGTCGACGTAGCTGGACTGAATCGCATCTCGCGGATGATTTTCACCCGGGCGGCGGGTGCCATTTGCGGAATGGTGGAAGCAGAGGTGGACGGCAGTTGTGCGAAACCGCTCATCGTGGCGAGCATGTTCGGGAATACCACCGATTTGGTGAACAAGGCGAAGGATTTGTTGGAGGATGCTGGTTACGAAGTCCTCGTCTTTCACGCTACCGGGACGGGCGGCCGGACGATGGAGGCTCTGATTGAGAGCGGGATGGTTGCAGGGGTGCTCGATGTCACGACCACCGAGTGGGCGGACGAATTGGTGGGGGCGACCCTCACCGCAGGTCCCGAGCGAATGGATGCGATGTCAAAGGCGAAAGTGCCCGCGGTGGTTGCCCCGGGCTGTCTTGACATGGCGAATTACGGCGAGCGGGAGACGGTTCCTCCGGAGCTAGAAGGACGCAACTTCTACATCCACAATCCGCAGGTGACCTTGATGCGCACCAATGCCGAGGAATGCGCGCAGTTGGGAAAAATCATCGCGGAGAAGGCCAACGCAAATGAGGCGCCAGTCTCGATCATGATTCCAAAGAAGGCCATCAGCGTGATCAGTGCCGAAGGACAGCCATTCCACGATCCGGTTGCCGACGAAGCGCTCTTCGCTGGCATTAGGAAACACGCCAAGGTCGCAGTCGAGGAATTGGACGCCGAGATCAACAGCTCGGAATTCGCAAAAGCCTGCGCAGATAAGCTGTTGGATCTCATCGCAGGATCAAAGTGAGCAAGCTCTCCAATTTGATGCGACATGGATGGCGGTCTTAGGTCGCACTCAATGGGGTGTGATTGGGGATGATGTCCTCTTTCGTCGAAAGCGGTCTAGCAGCCGATGATTGAAGCCAGTCGGGGGACCGGTTGCGGGCTGCCGGAGAAAGACCGCAACGGGTATCACCACAACCTTTCCTCATTCGGATCCCGACTCCGCATTAGTGTATGTGTATGAAGTTATGATTCACAATAAGACGTAGCTATGCGCGCTGCAGTCGGATAATCTCTTCTGGTTTAGGTCTCTTTTGTTTCATTCTTCAAGGATCTGGTTATCCAAATCCCCTCACTCCCCGTGGACCAGTTTTATTGGCGGTGGCCACCACAACCACTGGTGGAGAACAGCGGCGACAAGTGGCGCGGACGGTATCCGTGGGACTGGCATGCCGAGGTTGGATTTGCGACGGGGTATTCGCCCGAAGAGTGGGAGAAGTTGGTCGACACCTACATGACCGATTTCAGTTCATCTGCCGGTGCGCTGATGTTACCGTTCCGGAAGGAGAGGGATCTCCCTCCTTGTTCCGGAGATGGATGACGTTTACACGGGCAATATTTTTATCGATCTGATCGTGCTTCTTGTGCTGATGTTCGCCTTTGCGCGTCATGAGGCGGACTGGGAACCCACTACCGCACGCTCCGGCATCTACTTTGACTACCTCAACCCCAAGGCGATCCTGGTCTTCCTTCCGCAGTTCGCCCTCTGCCGTCTCTTGTTTTACTGGTTCTGGGGTTTCAGCCAGATCCTGATTCTCCTCCTCTTCTTTCTTCCCCTCGCGCCCCTTCTCCACCGGTTTTTCTATGTGCCGTGGCGCAAGGCGTTTCTCATCGCAGGATGCTTCCTGGGCTATATGATTTTCATCGCACTCGCCATCTACAGGGAACGCGAATCGGATCAGAAGGCCTTTTCGACCGAGCTTGAAAAGGTGCTGGACCGTCCGCCGGGGAAACCTGTCCGGTCTCCCTGAAACACGGCATGGGACCTTGTTCGTCGACGGGTTCGCGTTACGGTTGGGCTGATGAAGATTCTCGTCGTTCTCTGCACCTGCAATCTTGCTCTCCCCTCTCTCGCTGGTTCATCCTATCCGGGTTGCCAGCCAATGCAAATTGCCGGCTACCGGGCAGAGTCACTTTACTCTCTTTACCTAGGACGGCTCCGATGAGAAAATGCGCTCGATCCAGTTCAGCAACCTCAAGGTCACCGGTCAGAGTGGGACGGGCGGCAGGTTGAACTAGCTCTCCTCCACCCTGATTCCTCAATTTCCTGAAACGATTTCCCGACAATGAAACGATACCACCCTGTTCTGCTTCTCTGCATCCTGGTCAGTGCCGTGGCAAACCAGGGCTCTGCTGCTGTGAAAAAGCCAAACCTTCTCTGGATTGTCGGGGAGAATCTCTGCCTCGATCTTGGGATTTACGGGATGGAGAATGTCGAGACCCCGCATCTCGATGGCCTGGCGAGAAAGGGACAGCGCTACACCAATGTCTATTCCACCTCGCCGGTCTGCGCCCCGAGTCGCTCGGCCTTCATGGTGGGTATGTATGCAACGACCACTGACACCCACCACATGCGCTCGCACCGGGACGATGACTTCCGGTTGCCGGAAGGGGTCAGGTCGATTACTCACCGTCTTTCGGATGTCGGCTATGTCACGGCAAACATCAAGATGATCGGGGAGCGCCGGGTGGGGACCGGCAAGTTGGACCTCAACTTTGTCAATGAGGGGCCTCTCTACCACACTACGGAATGGGCCAAGCTGAAAGGGAATCAGCCTTTCTTTGCGATGATCAACATGGTGGAGAACGAGTACGACATTTATGACCGTCAGACCTACAGGCATGACCGGGTAACCTGGGACGGAGAGGAGCAACATCCCCAGGTCGCCACACCCGGGAATGTGACGCCTCCTCCCTACTATCCCGATCACCCTATCGTAAAGGAAGAGTGGTCCCGCTACCTGAATTCCGTTTCCGGCATGGATATCCGGGTGGGATGGATTCTGGAGCAACTGGAAAAGGACGGGGTGGCTGACAACACGATCGTGATCTTCTTTGGTGACAATGGCAGGATGGAACCGAGGGGGATTCACTGGTTGTGGGACTCGGGCATTCATGTGCCTATGATAATCTACTACCCGAAAGATCTGAGCGCTCCCGACCATTACAAGGTGGGCGGAGTGGATGAGCAGGTCATCAGTCTTATTGATTTGACGGCCACAACCCTTGAGATGGCCGGAATTGCAAAGCCACTTGGAATGCAGGGGAGACGCTTTCTGGGCCGGGAGATCGATCCACCCCGTCGTTTTGCCTTCAGTGCCCGTGACCGAATCGATGAAACCGCTCTCAGGATGCGATCAGTAAGAGGTGAACGCTATCACTACATCCGCAATTACAGTGAGGGGGAGGGTTTTTCCGCGCTGAATCGATACAAGGAGAAGTGCTTTCGGATCAAGCCAGTCATGAGAAGCCTCATGGCTGAGGGGAAGCTCAAGGGGGCGCCCCTGCAATTGATGCAGGCGATGCCTTACGAGCTCCTCTACGACACGCAGAAGGATCCCCACGAGATTGTGAATCTTGCGCGATCGAAAAACCCCGCACACCGTGCGGCACTCGTTGCCATGAGTGCCGCCCTTGACACCTGGATGGCCGAAACGGGAGATCGTGGTGTCTTTCCAGAACCGAAGGAAGTTGTGGCCCCGTTTACCAAGGAGATGCACGATTGGTTCGGAACCCCGGACTGGGCTCTTGAGAAACCCGTGAAGTGAGCGAGTTGCCGGGCGTCGCATCAGCGGGTTCCCGGAAAAACAGGCATTCGATCAGTTGCCCGGCCCCGGGGAGGAAAGAGGAGGTTGATCGAGCCGTGTTCCAGATGGCAAAATCGCTCCGGAACGGAGACCCTGATGAAATCTGCTGGCTTTCTCACATGCATGGCGGTGATCCTTGCTAGAAAATCGCTTTTCCAGCCCTGAAGTTATGGAGCTCCAGGAGTCGGGGTAGATGGGGGTGCAGCTGGAAGATACGATCGTGATCTGGGGCGCCGAGTTTGGCCACACCACCTTCAGCCATGACGGAAAGGTGCGCGCATCCTACGGATGCGATCACCATGCCAACTGCTTCACCATCCTGGTGGCCGGTGGCGACTTCAAGCCGGGCCTGATTCACGGCGAGATCGACGACTTCACCTGCTCGGTCCTGCGCGACGAAGTCACTGTTCACGACCTCCACGCCACCCTCCTGCAGTAACTTGGCATCGATCACCAACGCCTCACCTTCCGGCACCAGGGCCGTCCCTACCGACTGCTCCGTCCGCTCATGGCTGATCTGGGGACAGGACAACCCGGAAACCGAGAGGGCCGTTGGTGAGGCCTGGGAAGAAGTCGAAGCGGTTGGCGCCGCGCGTATTGACTGCGCTGCTGCTCAAACTGCCGCCGCGAATCACGTGGAAAGTGCCCGTTCCTTGTGGGTCGGTCGCGCTCCCGGCCGGGTAGGGGGCATACCGATCCTGACACCACTCCCACACATTTCCGTGCATATCCATCAGTCCCCATGGATTCGCCCGTTTCTGCTCCACCGGATGCGTCGTTCCGCCACTGTTGGCACTATACCACGCATAGTCGCCCAAGGCGGTTTCGCCGATGTCGTCCCCGTAGCCATAGCGCGTGTTCCGCACTCCCGCCCGGCTGCAGTATTCCCATTCCGCCTCCGTCGGCAGCCGATATCCCCAGTCTGCCGGGATCCGCCCCGCCGTCCGTTCGGTGGTCGTCAGGATCGTGCAGTAAGCCACCGCTGAAGTCCACGAGACCCTCTCCACCGGCCGATTCATGTCGCCGGTGAAAAAGCTCGGGTTGTCTCCCGTCACCGCCACGTATTCCGCCTGGGTCACCTCGTGCACTCCCATCCAGAATCCTTTCGTCAGCGTCACCCAGTGCTGCGTCTCACCGGGGCGATGCCCCAGTTCATCGGTCCGGCTGCCCATTAGGAACTTGCCCGGTTTGATCCACGCCATGCCCTGCGCCGGGAAGACAGTCACAGGCGATTCGGTCGTGGCGGAGGAAAGATTCGTCAGCCCGGAACCATCGCCGACAAAGGCCGTAGCCGTGACGGTGTTCGCGACTTCGAGCGCGGTGCCCGGGGTGCGGGTGCCGATACCAACGTTGCCATCTCCCTTGATACGCATCGTCTCGGTCATCGATGCGCTGGAGCCGTAACCGAATACAACATCGGCAGCAATCGTTGCGGTGTAGATTTGCAACTGGCCGCCTTGGATCCCAATGCCATGGCGCTCAACGCCATGATCCCAAAGACTGATCTTGTCCCCCGGTATATTTGCAAAATCTAAGTAGCCGATCTTTGCATTGTTAAAGGGCGTGATGCCAGGGACGCTCCCTGCCCGCATCGCATACCCCACCGATGCGATGCGCTGATCCGGCGTGATGCGCTGCGAGCCATTCCCCCTGCCGTCATCGAACCAAACCCGCAGCTGCACATCCGGGTTGCTGAAGACGGAGTTCGGAATCGCCGCCATGTTGGCGAGCGTCGTGTCGCCGAGCAGCATGGAGTAGAGGCCTTTGGTGACCGTGATCGTGGTCGCGGCATCGGGCTCCCCGTCCGCCGGATCCGTGTCGGGCGCATTGCTCCAGTAGACGAGGCTGGAGTCGCCATTGACCAGCGCGAACTTGAACTGGCCGGGGCCGTCGAAGTTCACCGCCGGCACTCCGACCGCGATCCGCCCCTGATAGTTGAGCAACTGCGGCACCTGGGCGCGCAGCGTGGTGTTGGTTAACAAGAGCAGGGCGAGCGACCCCGAGATCCGTGTATTGTTCATCGTGTCTGGCTCGCCGTTGGTGGATAGTCGTGTGGTTCTGGCCTGCTTCCAGGTTGTGGCCCACTCAGAGTGAGAAGATCTGATTCAATATCTAGCATCGGCTGAGCGGTTGGCAAGATTCTATCGGCCCTTCGCTTCCGGGTTGAAGCTCGGCGCGCGCCCTGTCGCAAGGACGCTGCGCTTCATCCGGAATCAGGAAGCTCGCGAAGATTTGCAGTTCCGGGTCCTACTTCGCATCGCGATGTCGTGACCGGTTGGTCATTCCCGACTCGCGCGCTGTGTTTTTTTCTGGATCAGGGAGGGTGCATTTATGTGACGTCATGTACGCGCGGTTTCCGAAAGCGTTCCTGGGTACAGATCCGGAGGAAAGGGATCCTTGCCGTGAGGTCTTTTTGTCACCAGAGTGATAGGAGTCTCGGGATCCGAAACACCCCCCCCCATGAAGAATATCTTTAAATTTGCCGCCACGCTATTGCTGGCTCTCAACTCGGTCCTGCCGCTGAAGGCGGGACAGGTCATCCTCAGCGAGATCATGTATCACCCAGCTGGGGTGCTTCCGGAATACATCGAAGTGCAGAACCTCACCGCGACCCCGCTTGACTTCGCCAAGTGGCGATTCTCGAATGGCGTTGAATACGAATTCCCGGAATTTTCTGCGGCCTCATCCCAGCGCATGTTTTTGCATCGCTTCGAGCGTATTCTCGTGGCTTCGGTCAATGAGACGGAGTTGCGGGCGGCCTATCCCGGCATACCGGCCGGAGTGAAGGTCTTTGGTCCCTGGGGTGGAGCCCTCAGCAATGGAGGGGAGCGCGTTACCCTCAAGGACAAGAACGGGGTCCTGGTGAGCTCGGTGAATTATGGTGATCAGGGCAAGTGGCCCAACGCGGCGGATGGCACGGGGCACAGCATCGTGGTGAAGAACGAGGACCGTCTGGTCGACAATTGGCGCAATTGGAGACTGAGTGCGGAGAATGGTGGATCACCCGGCGAAGAGGATGGCGAACCGTCCGCACTTGGATCGGCGCTGTCCTTGAGTGAGGTGCTCTTTGGCAATGGAGTGGACGATCTTGATTGGATCGAGATTCACAATGCGAGCCAGAGCACGGCCAATGTTTCCTCCTTGTCTCTGGCGACCCTGCCGGACTTCTCCGACAAAGTGCCCCTGAGTGGCTCGGTGAGTGCCAATGGTTACAACAGTTGGGCGGTGCCCTTCGTGGTGCCGGTGAGCTCGGACGAGATATCGTTGTTTCTCATTGATGCCTCCGAGAACGTGCTGGCCTCCGCCTTGGTGAGCAGGCCGGTCGGAAGAAACTCGGTAGAGACCTTTCCGGCAGGAGCGAGGGATTGGTTTTCCTCTGCGTCCTCGACCCGGAATGCCGTCAACAATCCCTCCCGAAACCAGGACATCGTGATCAATGAGATCATGTATGACCTGCCCTCGGACCATCGCAACGGCGAGTATATCGAACTCTACAATCGCGGGACTGAGCCGGTGAGTCTCTCGGGGTGGCGCTTCGTCGATGGGATCGATTTCAGGTTTCCGGCGGGTACGATGCTAGACGACGGGGATTATCTCGTGGTGGCGGCGGACCAAGCCTGGATGCAGTCGGTCTATGGCGCGATCCCATTGATTGGGGACTTTAGCGGTCAACTGGGGGACTCCGGGGAACTTGTGAGGTTGGAAGACGAGTGGGGGAACCTGGTCGATCAGGTCGACTATCTTCCGAGCGGCGACTGGCCGGAACTTGCTGACGGGGACGGCAGCAGCATGGAGCTCAAACATCCTGAGATGGACAACGACGCTGCGGCCAGTTGGGCGGACAGCGACGAAAGCCGGAAGAGCAGGATGCAGACCTTTACCCACAGCGGCACCTATCGGCAGAACAACAGCCGGGGCTCGACGAGCGACTACAAGGAGTTCCACATGCATTTGGTGGGAGATGCCCACCTTCTGTTGGAGAACATCAGCCTGCGCCAAAACGGGACTGGTTCCAACCAATTGCAGAATGTGACTTCGCACGCCACCAATGGCTCCAGCAGCAGCGGATGGCTCTGTCAGGGAACCCACTGGGCGAGCTATGTCCGAAGTGGACAGCTTAACCTGATTTCCGATGGCCATGGCGACAACAAGGCGAACCGCGCTGAGATCGACTGCACCGGAATCTCGGACAACGCGACCTATACCATTCAGTTTGATGCCCGTTGGATTTCAGGCAGGCCCCGACTGATCACTCAAACCTGGGACCACAGTATCGGCAAGGCCTGGCTCATTCCTGTTCCTAATAATCTCGGCACGCCGGGGGCGCAAAATTCGATCCTCCTCGCCAACGGGGCGGCGCCTACGGTGGCGAGCGTGCTGCACAGTCCCGCCGTTCCAGGGGCGAGCGATGCGGTGAAGATCACCGCGCGCGTTCTGTCGCCTAATGGGGTTCCCACCGTCACGGTGGTGCACCGTCAGGACAACAACAACTCCAACGGCACCTGGGTCACGAGCGCGATGTTTGATAACGGTGCCTCGGGCGGTGACGAGGTGGCGGGGGACGGGATCTACACTGCGACCCTGACCCAGTACCGAGCGGACAACCGGATCGCGCAATTCTACATCCGGGCCAGGGCGGCGAACGGGGAATCCACCATGTTGCCCAAGCTCGGTCCCGACCGGCCCGCGATGTGGGTAGTGGACAACAGCACAATTTCCTCCGATCTGCGCACGGAGCGCTTTGTGATCTCTGCCTATGACCGCGACGCCATCAACACGAGCCTCGGGCATTCATCAAAATTCCAGTACGATTTCCCCCGCATGTCGAACCACTACTTCAATGCGACCTTCATTTCGAACGAGGCGGACATCTATTACAATGCGGAACTTCGCAAGAGCGGCAGTCCGTTCACGAGGTCGAGTGGCAATGGACTGAATCACGGGAAGTGGAAGCTCCCCGCCGATCGTCATTTCCGTGGCCGGCGCAAGAGCGTGATTGATCCCTCGGTCGATCACGATGATCGCATCGCCCGCTATTTTCTCTACCAGATGGGACATCCCGTCTCGGAGGCCGAGTTCGTGCGCGTGATCATCAATGGCGACAGTGCCTCGGTCCGTGATGACATGGAGCCGATCGCCAACGACTTCCTGAATCGCAATTTCAAGGAAGGAAATCGTGGAACCCTGCTCCGAATCGATGACGAGTGGTGGTATGAGGACGATTTCGGGCGTGGAAGCCGGAACGCGGACTGGTCCTACAAGGGGAGCGATGAAGCCACCCGCTATCACAGTGAGTGGCTCATGCGATCACGTGAAACAGACTATGACTACACAAGCTTCATCGAGTTTGTGAACAAGGTGGGGACCAACAGCTTCAATCGCGCGCAGATCGACCGCTTGATCGACTCCGATCTCGCGGCACTCAACGCGGCGGTGCGCGGATACGATGGTGACTGGGATACCCTGACCCTTCGCCGAGGAAAGAACGGCTACTTTTACCGGAAGCCGGATGGGCTCTGGATGCTGGTGCATTGGGATGGGGATCGCGTGTTCGAAAATTCAGGCGAGAACATTCTCGGCAATCTTTCCGGCATCCGGAGTTACTTCAATACGCCGCATGTCCGGAGGAGGATGAATTATTATCTCACGGAATTGCTGGAGAAGCACACGCGCAACTCTGCGCACACCGCAGCCTGGCTTCAGGCCGAGGAGAGTGCCTCGAGTTCCTATTCCGTGTCTTCCAAGTATGCGAACTGGTTCAACAGCCGCGTGGGAGAGGTGGAAGGCTTCATCGGAGCGCCTCTTGACGGGACGAGTTTTGCGGTGACCACGGAGGCAACCCATCCGGATCCGGAAGTGAATCTTTCGGCCGGCATTCCCTTCATCAACTACGCAGACGCCTGGGACTTCAACGACCAGAATCTCAACCTGGGGACGTCCTGGAAGGAGAGTAACTACAGCTATTCGCACGCCGGCTGGACGCTGGTAGGGGCCGCCGGAAACAACGGAGGGCTCTATGGGTTCGAAACTGCCGGGCTTCCGGCTCCGGGGATCCGGACGCCTCTCCTGAACAGCAGTAACCAGGCGAACCACATCACCTACTATTTTCGGAAGGAATTTGAATACACCGGGAGCCTGGCCGGAGTGACGATTACGGTCGACCAGATCGTCGACGATGGCGCGACCTATTACCTCAATGGAACGCCCATCGGCGGAGCGGGCACTTCGGCGGGAGTGGATTGGAAGACGGATGCCTCCCGTACCATTGGTGATGCCGATGAAGAACTTGGGGTGATCAGCCGGGAAGGATCCGCGCTCGTCAATGGCACCAATGTCCTCGCGGCCGAAGTGCACCAGACGAACGAAGGAAGCTCCGATTGCGTCTTTGGGGCCCGCTTCAGCATTTCCGTGCCGGGAGGCGGGGGCCTCCTGATCAATGAGGTCTTGCCGGCCGGTCCGGGCGCAGGGTTCGTCGAGTTTTTCAATCCCACCGGATCGCCGATCGACCTCAACAACTACTATCTCTCAGATGCCCCGGGCAACCTGACCAAGTTCCGAATCACCGAGAGTATCAGCGTGCCCTCCATGGGCTTTGGTTCAATTGGCTATACCGAGTCCTCCTTGCCGGTGGGGGGCACTACGGTGGTCTACCTGACGGCTCCGGATGGGGTGTCGGTGGTCAATGCGATCGACACCATCGTGCCGATTGACGGTCGTTCCCTGGGACGGCAGGCGGATGGAAGCGGCAACTGGTTTCTCTTTGCCAGTCCCACCCGGGACGGCGCCAACACGAGCGGCGGAACTTCGGCGAATATCATCACCTTGAATGGAACGAGCCCTTCCAATGTGTTTGAGGTGCAGATTGTCGGCCAACCGGGGGCCGAGTTTTCCTGGCTCAGCACGACGGAGTGGACGCTCTCAGGAATTTCTCTGAGAGGGGGACTGAATTCGTTTGAGGTTCAGGGACTGGACCGCGAGGGGAAGGTGGTAGAGACCTCTGGGTTCGTCATCAGCAAGAGCGGAGACGCGCCGCCTTTGGTCGATTTCGGGAGCAGTCCGAGATCGTTGAACATTGGGGTGGGGGAGACTCTCAATCTGGATGCCAGCGCGAGTGTTGATCCGGAAGGGGGCCCCCTGACCTTTGCCTGGACGGCCTCGCCCGCTGCGGAGGTGAACCTGATGCCCGCCGGAGAGCTGGCGAGCGCGACCTTTTCCCGTCCCGGTCGCTACGAATTTACGCTGACGGTGAGGGACGACCAGAACCAGGCCCGCAGCGTCACGCGGGAAGTGGCGGTCTACAATGCCCAGGATTTCAGCCCCTTTGCCAGCCCTGTGTTGGAGGGCCACTGGGAACTGGACAATCTGGCCCCGCGCAGCAACTACTCGCCGAGCACCTGGTATTCGACCCAGGACAATCCTGGCAATTTTCTGCTCCAGATCCTGGAGGATTCCGCGAAGCCGCTGGCGGTCGCCGGGGCGACCTTCCCTCACATGTGGCGCGCGATGCCGAACAATTCTGATTGGTCCCTGCAGACCGATCTCTCGCTCGACACGCGGCAATTCGGAGATTTCCACACCGGCTTGATCGTGGAGATCGTGGAGAGCGGAGTCACCAGGCGCTACACCTTTGGACTGGAGAACGGCAGCAGCATCAGCGCGAAGCGAATTCAGGGTGCCACCGTCACTCCTCTCGCTTCCATTCCGTGGGAGTCAGGAAGTGCGGAGCTTCGCATTCGGCGGGAAGGCGCGATGCTGCACTTTGAACATCGCGTCGATGAAGTTTGGATCAACGTGTACAGTCGCGCCTTGGCCGTCTCGCCGACGGTCAACAAGGGAGGGATTTTCGCCGCCACGGATGTCGCGCAGTCCTTGCGGAGTGATTTTGATTATATCCTGCTGGTTGATCCGGATCGCCTTTCGGAAGCGATCGACTTCTTGCGCATTTCGGAGATGATGTACAATCACCCGGGAGGGGAGGCGCTCGAATTCATCGAGTTGGTCAACATCGGTGGTAGCGCCTTCAGCCTGGATGGGATCCGTTTCGAAGGGACGCGCCCATTTGACGAATTGATTTTCGGCGCGCTGACCTTGAGTTCGGGCGAAGTTGGGGTGGTCGTGAGTGACCAGGCCGCCTTCCAGGCCGAGTACGGCGCGGGCCCCAGGATTTTGGCGCAGTGGGGGGGAGGCCGCCTGGCCAATGGTGGCGAGCGCGTTGTGTTGCGGGATCTCTACGGGAACCCCATCCACGATTTCGCTTATGATGACGAAACTCCCTGGCCCCTCGGAGCGGATGGGAACGGGAGCTCCCTGGAGGTCATCGACATGAACGGAGACTACAATGATCCCGCAAACTGGCGGGCTAGTTTGCTGGCCGGTGGAACGCCTGGAAGCATTGAGGGCGACACCGACACGGACGGAGACGGACTCACGGACGTGCAGGAACTGGCTCTCGGAACGGATCCCCTGAACGCGGATTCAGATGGAGACGGCGTTGATGACGGCACCGAAGTCGCGGCCGGGACGGATCCCCTGAATTTGGCATCCTCCTTCACGCTGGTCTCCGCTTCGCGCCATCCGGTCAGCGGCGCGGTGCTCCTGAGTTGGCACAGCGTGCCCGGCAAAACCTATCAATGTCAGTTCTCGAGCGATCTCACGGAGGGCAGTTGGCAGGATGTCGGCGCGCCCGTCCCGGCCTCGGCTGGAATCACGACCTCGTTTTCTGACAACAGCGCGACGCCGCAAATCACCGGGCGCTACTATCGCATCGCGATTGTGCCGTAAGCGCTTCGGGGGGGTGAACCGGAACCCACCTCAGCCCAGGTGAAGGGGATCAGATCACCCTTGAAGACGGGATGAAAGAGACCGACGACCAAGGCCAGGATCCCGAAATCACCGAAGGCCTGCTCCAAACCATG
>Ga0302120_10000418_pt1 | contig 19038 bp, 19 predicted proteins | sample AG5_Bottom_MG_FD_203118 | JGI IMG/M metagenome (GOLD analysis project Ga0302120, IMG submission 203118) | Marine microbial communities from Western Arctic Ocean, Canada - AG5_Bottom | ecosystem: Environmental > Aquatic > Marine > Oceanic | place: Canada: Western Arctic Ocean | collected 2017-10-01 | reverse complement strand
AGAACTATGCAGAGTCTGACGATCAGGTTACCTTAGTCGCCAAGTATAGCCACTTGACGGGCACAGGAATGCAGCTCACACTCGACACCCAGCGTTTACTATTTTTGCACCAGGTCAAAGGCACTCACTCCGTGCCAAGGAATTAGCCATGTTATTGCCGTCCCACAATACCCGCAGAGCTTTTGGCCTACGCCACTGGCAGAGTATTTCTATCTGCATACTTACTAGTGCAGCATGGTTTTCGAGCCCATTAGCGTGGGCACTTGACAGCGACCGTCAGCAACCCATAGAAATCACCGCCGACAGTGTCGAACTCAATGAAGGGGAAGGTTTTTCGATTTATTCTGGTAATGTTATTATTACCCAAGGCACTATGAAAATTGACGCTTCCCGAGTAAAAATTACCTTCAACGACGACGGCATAGAAACCATGCTAGCCACAGAAGGCAACAATGGCGGTTTAGCCTACATGCGTCAAGAGTCTGAACCTACTGGAGATGGCAAAGGCGATATAATGGAAGCCTGGGGTAAGAGCATTGAATACCAACTTAATACCGAGCATTTAACCCTACTAGGCAGCGCTAAAATGATTCAAAGGGGCAACCAATTCAGTGGTCATGAAATCCTTTTCGACATGCCAACAGAAAATGTCAAAGCCACCGGTGGTGAAGGCAAGCAAGTCAAAATGATTTTCTTACCTAACTCAAATTAATTATCATCTGACACAAGTTTGGCACTGATCTCATGCACAATAAGACCACCACTATAGCCACCTTAGAAGCTAGAAATCTGGCTAAATCTTACAGTAAGCGGGCCATCGTAAAAGACGTCAACATTCGCATTGAGGCTGGTCAAGTGGTTGGCCTTCTCGGGCCCAACGGTGCCGGAAAAACCACCTGTTTTTATATGATTGTGGGCTTAGTCCGTGCAGACCGTGGACAAATTTTTATCAATCAAGAAGATATTTCCAATGAGCCTATGCATGGCCGAGCGCGAAAAGGCATTGGTTATCTACCCCAAGAAGCCTCAGTTTTTCGCAAGCTTACTGTAGCAGAAAATATATTAGCCATATTGGAAACTCAAAAACAACTGACTAAACCTGAGCGGTTACAAAAGCTAGAAACTCTGCTATTAGAGTTTAATATAAGCCACATACGTGACAGCCTAGGCATGAGCTTATCAGGCGGTGAACGCCGCCGTGTTGAAATCGCTCGAGCATTAGCAAGTGAACCACAGTTTATTCTGCTAGACGAGCCCTTTGCTGGAGTAGACCCCATCTCTGTAAAGGACATTAAACACATTATTCAACAGTTGCGTGACAAGGGTATCGGTGTGTTAATCACCGACCATAATGTGCGGGAAACCCTAGATATTTGCGATTTAGCTTACATCGTTAGTGAAGGTTATATTCTAGCTCACGGAACCAGTAGTGATATCTTAGCGAACCAGCAAGTAAAAGAGGTATACTTAGGCGACGATTTCACTTTATAGCTAAGTAAATAACCGAGTAAGAAACAAACCAAAACCAATAAGTTAGCGTTATTATGAAAGCATCTTTGCAGCTCAAAATGAATCAGCAACTGGCCATGACGCCACAGTTGCAGCAGGCGATTCGTTTACTGCAGCTTTCAACCCTGGACTTACAGCAAGAAATCCAACAAGCCTTAGACTCTAATCCCTTACTCGAACTAGAAGAAGAGCTTGACCAGCCTGAAGCTAACCCCCTAGAAACAGACTCTAACGACACCCAGACTGATGACCAGTCCAGTGAACATCTTGCTGACGAGCACCGAGCCGACAGTGATTGGAGCGAAGAAATCCCGGTAGAACTTGCCACTGATAGCTCTTGGGACGATATATACCAAAGCTCTACCACACCAGCAACTGGCCCAGGCGATGACTTTGATTTTGACGCCCACAATAGCCCCGAACCTAGCCTGCAAGAACACCTCGAATGGCAACTGAACGTGAGTCGATTAAGTGACCTTGATCAATTTATCGGTGCTAGCATTATTGATGCCGTAGACGAACGGGGCTACCTTAGCCAAACCCTGGCTGAAATTACTCAAGGCGTCAACCGCAATCTAGCTGAACAAGAGCTAGAAGCCATTGAGGAGGATGAAACTCAAGCAGTGTTAACCTTGATTCAGCAATTCGACCCTATTGGTGTTGCAGCACAGGATCTAAGAGAGTGCCTACTTATCCAGTTAAAATATTTACCAGCTGATACGCCTTGGCGACAAGGTGCTATCACTGTTGTGGATAAGCACATAGACCTACTTGGCAGTCACGACTACAATGCCTTAAGGCGACGTTCTGGGTACAAAGAAAATGAATTACTGCATATTTTTGAACTGATCACTAAACTGCAACCAGAACCAGGTGTAAGCATTGCTTCAAACCAAGCCGAGTATGTTATTCCCGACGTAATGGTACGCAAAGTTAACAACGTATGGCGGGTTGAACTAAATCCAGACTCAGCACCAAAAATTAGAATTAATCAGCAATATGCAAATTTTGGTGCCAGTAGTAATGCCGCCGATAAAAACTACATTAAAAGCCACTTACAAGAAGCCCGCTGGTTTCTCAAAAGTCTTGAAAGTCGTAATGAAACCTTATTAAAAGTTTCTGGGCGTATCTGTGAGATACAACAAGGTTTTTTGGATCATGGCGAAGAAGCCATGAAACCACTAGTACTTGCAGAAGTTGCAGACCACGTGGAAATGCACGAATCTACTATCTCCCGTGTGACCACCCAAAAATACATGCACACACCTAGGGGTATTTTTGAGTTAAAGTATTTCTTTTCTAGTCATGTAGCCACAGCCAATGGTGGAGAATGCTCATCTACGGCCATAAGAGCACTTATTAAAAAGCTCATTGCTGCAGAATTAACGCGCAAACCTTTAAGCGACGCAAAGCTTACAGATATGCTTGAGTTGCAAGGCATTAAAGTAGCACGCAGAACCATTGCTAAATATAGAGAAAGCATGAACATTCCGCCTTCTAACGAACGTAAACGGCTCAACTGAGCCCCCAGACCCCATAGGGTTAATAAAAACATATGAATATCAGTGACATCCTCACGCCAGAACGCACTCTGGCCGATTTGAAGTGTGCCAGTAAAAAACGCACTCTCGAATCCATTAGTAAGTGGCTTGGGGACCAAATGACTTCGTTTGATGGCAAAGAGCTGTTTAATGCATTAATCACCCGAGAAAAATTAGGAAGCACAGGCTTTGGTGATGGAGTAGCTATTCCACATTGTCGCTTAGCTAGTTGCACCCACGTTACTGGTGCTCTAGTGCGATTAGCTAAAGCGGTGGATTTTGATGCCATCGATCACCAGCCTGTAGATTTATTGTTTGTGCTTTTGGTACCCCTAGAAGCCACGGACGAACACCTGCAAATCTTAGCGACCCTAGCGGGAAAATTTGGCCAATCTGAGTTTCGCGAGAGCTTACGCAAGGCCACTGATGCAGGTGCCATGTACAAAATCGCTATCGCATAAATGCCCCAAAAAGGGTATGCTATATGGCTAATCTTGATGAGATCACGCTATGCTTATCATATGCTATTTCATTATTTTATAGAGCCACGCCCGCAAGGTTTTCTGTATGATCAACCAACAAATCACTATCATCAACAAACTTGGCTTGCACGCTCGTGCTGCTGCAAAGCTTGTGGGTGTTACTGGTAAACATTGTTGTAGCATCGAAATTGGTAGCCCAGGAAAAATGGTGGATGCAAAAAGCATCATGTCAGTTATGTTATTAGCTGCGTCTCAAGGTACTGTGTTACACCTTGAAGTAAATGGTGATGGTGCACAGCAGGCCTTTGACGAAGTATCACAACTGGTTAATAATTATTTTGACGAAGGCGAATAAGGCTAGCAGTCACATGAAATCCCGCCTTAAAGAACTCAACGACGCCCTAGACAGCGGTGCTTTTATTCAAGCCCGCCACATGCTCAATCACACCTTAAAACCCGCCCACACTGCACACTTACTGGAATCTTCTCCTCCAAGAGAGCGTGAAATACTGTGGAATTTGGTGAACCCAGAGTTAGAAGGCGAAGTACTACAACATTTAAGCGACGAAATTCAAGCTGAATTCGTTAATCAAATGAATACCGAAGAGCTACTACAAGCCACAGAAAATCTCGACACCGACGACTTTGCTGACATCTTGCAACAACTACCCAAAAAGGTAATGCAAGAAGTTCTTAATAGTTTGGGACTGCAAGATCGCGAGAGAGTGGAACAGGTACTGTCCTATCCAGAAGACACTGCTGGTGGCCTTATGAATACGGACGTTGTGAGTATTCGACCCGACATCACTATAGACGCCGTACTACGCTATTTACGGCGCCACGATACGATGCCAGAAATGACTGACAATCTATTTGTGGTAACACGAAAAGACCGTTACATGGGCTTATTACCACTCACTAGCCTATTAGTAAGTGATCCCAACACTCTCATTTCCGACATTATGGACACCGAGCGAGAAGCTATACCTGCAGATTTAGACGAAACAGATGTCGCCAACTTATTTGAACGTAACGATTGGGTTTCTGCACCTGTGGTAAACCAAGAGGGCCGACTTCTTGGTCGTATTACTATCGATGACGTGGTCGATGTTATCAGAGAAGAAGCCGACCACTCACTCATGCGCATGGCCGGTTTAGATGAGGACGAAGATACCTTTGCTCCCATCGTTAAAACCGCTAAACGCCGTGCAGTATGGCTTGGAATTAATTTACTAACCGCTCTCTTTGCCTCCATGATGATCGGCCTATTTCAAGACACCATAGAACAAGTGGTCGCCCTTGCTATTCTCATGCCTATTGTCGCAAGTATGGGTGGCATTGCAGGTAGCCAAGCGTTGACCATAGTGATCCGCGGACAAGCTTTAGGCCATGTTGAACGCAGTAACATTGGTTACTTACTCAACCGAGAAATTATCGTTGGCGCTCTCAACGGCCTGCTTTGGGCCACCGTAGTAGCCACCATTGCCAGCTGGTGGTTCTCAGACTTTACCATTGGTCTTATAATTGCTATTGCGATGATCATCAATTTAATCGTGGCTGCTGTTTTTGGTACCTCTCTTCCCGTCATCCTTAAAGCAATGAATATAGACCCTGCTTTAGCTGGAGGCGTTATTTTAACCACCATCACTGATGTGGTCGGGTTCTGTGCCTTTTTAGGCCTAGCCACATTATTTTACGCGTAAGGAATTTAATATGGGTAAAGTTAAGGCCCGCAAGGCCGCCGCAGAACTAGAAGCGCTGCAGCAAAATCTGCCTGCTGAAGAAGAGCTTAGTCGCACTCAAATTAAGCGAGCGATGGAAGCTCTACAAGACTTGGGTGGCAAGTTACTGGATCTTAAGCCATCCGAACTGGCTCGCATCCCAATGAGTGATACGCTGATAACCGCAATTGATGAATCACGCCGTATTGACCAAAATGAGGCCAAACGCCGTCATTTGCAATACATTGGTAAAGTCATGCGCGATGAAGATTCAGAAGCGATTGCTAAAGCCCTAGCTGTGCACGATTCGGGTTCCGATGAACACCGCCGTGTGTTCCATCAGATAGAAACCTGGCGCGATGGCTTAATCTCCAACAACCCAGATACACTTAATGAAATTGTACTGTTACACAAGGGAGCTGATCGCCAACACATCACTCACCTAGTGAAGCAGGCACAAAGCATGAATCAAGAAGCTAAAGCGAAGTCTGCGGCCAAAAAACTGTTTAAGTACTTGCGCCTATTGGCTGATATTTAGACACTCTAAATCCAATCTACCAGTTTTTGGCGTAGCTTCTTAACAGAGCCACTTTGAATTTGGCTGATACGAGACTCTGACACTTCCAGTATTGCCGCGATCTCTTTTAAATTGAGCTCTTCGTCATAGTACAGGGCAAAGATTAGCTGTTCACGCTCTGGAAGTTCCCCAATAGCAGTGGCCAAAGCGCTCTGAAATGCCGCTTCATCCACTTCTTTTGTAGGGATTAAAGCCGACAATGGGGGCTCTACGCCTTCAGGTTGATCTTCTATTTGCACTGTTTGATAGTTATAGTTTCTGCCTTTTTTCAGCTGCAAATCTTCCAAGCTCATACCCATAGCGTGGGCCAACTCAGTATCTTTAACCGTGCGCCCCATTTCTTGTTCTAATGCAGCAGTTGCTTGGTTAATTTCTCGGATACTCGTCATCACGGAACGGGGCAAAGTACTAAATCGACGCACCTCATCTAGCATGGCACCACGCACCCTCAGCTTAGCAAAGGTAGTAAATTGTGCGCCCTTGGTTGCGTCAAAGTTGTGCAGAGCTTCCAGCAGCCCCAACATGCCCACCTGAATGAGATCATCGATATCCACACTGGCAGGCAAACGCGCACTCAGGTGCAACGCAATTTGTTTTACCAGTGGCATATGCTGCACCAACGGGTCTGCTGCAGAACCGGGTGCATGGGATTGATAAAGTGACATATTGTGCATCAATGCGTTATTTCCAATTAAGCTTTATGTTGCAACAGCCGTTCGACAAAAAATTCCACCTGCCCACTCAAGCCAGTAGGTGGTGGCCAACGTTCTACCACGGCAGCCATGCGTGCGTATGCACGAGATGAGGTCGCCATGGGTGCAGCCTGAACAACTGCTTTTTGTTGTTTATTTGCCATTCGCAACTGCTCATCCCGTGGGGAGCTACCCAGATATAACATGGTAGCGCCTAAGTAATGATCAACTACGCGTTCAATTTTAGCGTATAACGCTTGGCCTTCTTTTTCGTTCTTCACCATGCTGGCTATAAAGTGGAACCGGCTCGCGTCATAGCGCTGATTCATTACTTTAATAAGCGCATAAGCATCGGTGATCGATGACGGTTCATCACAAGCGATCACAATAACTTGATGGGCCGCGTTTAGAAATGCCAATACGTTGTCGGAGATTCCTGCTGCTGTATCAATAATAAGGTAGTCTAACTTTCCATTGTACTCACTGAAAGCTTGAATAAGGTGTTGCAGCTGTTCGTTTTCTAACCCAGCCATTTCATAAATACCAGATGCAGCGGGCACCACTTGTATGCCAAACGGACCTATTTGAATAATTTCACTTAAGGTTTTTTCACCACTCATCACGTGAGCCATATTAAATGAACACTGCAGCCCCAAGTTAACATCAATATTTGCTAAACCTAAGTCTGCATCCATCAACATCACTTTATGGCCCTGTTTAGCTAAACTGGCGGCAATGTTAATGGAGGTATTGGTTTTACCAACACCTCCCTTACCACTGGTTACAGCAATAACTTGCACAGTACTTGAACTCATATTAGTGGCTCCTGTAGGACGCTAATCCCATGGCAGCAAGAGGTGTATCTTCTAAACTGCCAAAATTTGAACTGCTAGTGGACATGGCTTCTTTTGGAACTCTTTCACGAGGTCCCAAAGGCTTCCCTAGCGTAGTGTGCAACAATTTTGACAATGCTTCAATACTACCATGTTCCTCTGCCAACTCAGCTTCTACAGCATGGGCAACCAACTGCTGTGAACTAGGGTAGCCCAAGTCCAGTGGAATTCGCTGACCATCAGTTATCATTGCTAATGGCTGCTTTGACTCAATGAGTGCCGCTAACAGGCCACCTAAAGGTAAACATTCATCCAATTTTGTAGCAATAACACCTTTTACTTGGCCCAAATAGTGCTTCATTAAGTAGCGCAATGAATGAGACTGGCTATTAGCCGCTAATGTAAGGTATATGTTTATTTGATGGGGCACACCTAGCAACCCGTCTACTAAGTTTTGAATATGTGGGTCAAAGGGGTTGCCCCCTGAGGTATCCAACAAAATGTAATCTTTGTGGGTCATTTGATTTAAAACTGTAGTTAACTCGGTGAAGCCTGCCACGTGGTGCACGTCTATACCCAACATAGTGCCAAATACCCGTAATTGGTCTCGTGCTCCAATACGTTGTTGATCCATGGAGATCAGTGCAACCTTATGCTTACCGTGTTTCATGGCAAGTTGCGCACCCAGTTTCCCGATGGCTGTCGTTTTACCCACACCTGTAGGGCCTACTAGGGCATAAATGCCAGCTTTATGCACCAAGCCTTCGGAGCTAGTGGTTAAATTATTTTGCAGCCATTGCTGTGCATGGTCCCATAACTGGTCTGCATCGTCACTAGCTGGTAATTGTCCTAACAATGGGTCAATTAGGCGTTTTTCAAAGCCCATACGCTCAAGCCTTTGAGCAACCTTTATCGCTGCAGCACTAATAAAACTATTTTTTTGACTTGGACTCTGACTCATCTGCTGCTCTACCAACAAACGTAATAGGCCAAGCTCCTTTTCCATCCGCATCATATTGTCACTTGCCGGCACTTGATGTCTGATATCTGACTTTAGCGTGCTCTTAAAACGACTGAGTGGTGGTACCTCAGAAGCAGCGTTAACTGGTGTAATCGGGCGCTTGTACTGGTTTCCTTGAAACTTCATCCGATCCAAATTGGCACTAAGGCGATCGGAGAAGGCTGAACTAGAATGCGAGACTGCGCGTTTTTCGTCATAATCAATCGCCGCTACGATTTCAACTTCGCCGGCAATTTTATTGTTTGATAAAATGACAGCATCATCACCCAAACTTTCCTTAATCATGGCAAGAGCGGTGCGTGTATCTTTGGCTAAAACGCGCTTCATTTTCATCTTCTGTAAACCTTAATGCTTTTGGTTTTATTCTACAGGTGCTTACGCATCCACTAGAGGTTGTTGTTCTATGGTCGACACTACTTGAATGCCTTGTTCATCTGGTATTTCGTTATAACCCAATATCACTAAACCTGGGATACGGTTCTTAACCATCTTAGCAAGCCAAGGACGAATACCTGGAGAAACCACTAACACTGGAGGAATACCCTGTTGCGCGAGTCTCTCGCTGGTTCCTTGCAGGTTACCTAACAACTGTTCCGCTAGGTTAGGTTCTATAGCTAATCCGTGTTCTTTGCTTTGCTGTAATATGTTATGCAATTGTTGTTCCAATCCGGCATCTAATGTCATAACGGATAGATCGTCCCCCACCTGAGTGAGTTGTTGCATCATCATACGACCTAATGCAGGACGCACAGCGGCTGTCAAAATGTCAGGATCCTGACTTCTAGGCGCTTGCTCCGCCAGTATTTCGACGATTGTGCGAATATCTCTGACAGCCACTCCTTCAGCCAATAGGTTTTGCAACACTTTAGCCACCACACCTACAGACAGTTGGGTAGGTACCACTGCCTCAACCAACTTGGGTGCCGCTAGAGACAGCTGATCCATTAGCTGCTGAGCTTCGTCATGCCCCAACAATTCGTGGGCATTTTCTTGTAATACTTTATTTAAATGAGTAGCTAATGCGGTGGCGCCATCCACCACTGTATAACCCATAGACTGAGCATATTCTCTTTGCGAGGTATCAATCCACATGGCATCAAGTCCAAATGCCGGATCTCGCGTTGGAATACCCTCTAACGTGCCATGAGTTGTTCCTGGATTAATGGCTAAGTCTCGTCCCATCATGAGTTCACCCTGACCGCGGGTGACACCATTAATATTAATATGGTATTGGTTAGGTGATAAATCCAAGTTGTCTCTAATGTGAACCGATTGCACCAAGAACCCAAGTTCATGAGAAAGCTTTTTACGTACGCCTTTTATCCGCTGCATCAATGCACCACCCTGGCTCTTGTCTACCAAAGGAATTAACGCATAACCCACTTCTAAGCCAATCATGTCTAACTGTGGAATGTCTTCCCAAGACAAGTCTTTTGATTCTTGTTCTTGCTGCTGCTGCACCTGATCGACCGGTTCGGGTAGCTCTTCTTGCCTTGAACGCCGCACAGCAAAATAGGCAAGAGTGCCTGTCGCTGCGGCTAATAACAAAAACACAAAATGTGGCATGCCAGGTATCACACCCAACAATGCCATAATGCCTGTCACCACGATGAGAGCCTGAGGGCTACCCAACTGGCCCACCACCTGGCTAGACATGTCTGTGGTAGACGAGACACGTGTCACAATAATCGCCGTTGCCGTAGCTAATAATAACGAAGGTATCTGAGCCACTAAACCGTCGCCAATTGTCAATAATACGTAGGTTTGCGTCGCTTGCTCAAAACTTAAACCATGGGTGCCCATGCCAATAGCAAGGCCACCTACAAGGTTAATGAGTAATATAAGAAAACCGGCAACAGCATCGCCCTTTACAAACTTACTGGCACCATCCATAGAACCGTAGAAATCGGCCTCTGCTGTTACGTCTGCACGACGTTCTCGAGCTTCATCCTGACTCAGGACACCGGCATTTAAATCGGCATCGATGGCCATCTGCTTTCCTGGCATTGCGTCTAAGGTGAAGCGCGCACTCACTTCAGATACGCGGCCTGCACCCTTGGTAACCACTAGGAAGTTAATGATCATGAGGATGGAAAATACGATGATACCCACCACATAATCACCGCCAATAACAAAATCTCCAAATGACTGAATGACCTGCCCCGCAGCATCCGTACCTGTATGCCCTTCTACCAATACAATACGGGTAGAGGCCACGTTAAGGGCCAAACGCAATAAAGTAGCAAACAACAATACCGTAGGGAATGAAGAGAAATCTAGCGGCCGCATGGTATTAATAGAGATCATGACTATGATCAGCGCAAGGGCAATATTAAGAGTAAAAAACACATCCAATAAGAACGCTGGTAGGGGGACCACCATCATTAAAATAATCAGCAGTACCAAAATGGGGATTAACAAGCCCGTCAAATGTTTGACGTTGATTTGATCCTTTAAGGTTAACGCTTGTGAAAAATTCATAATAACTTAGGCCCTGACGCAAAAAGATAAAAACTAATGGGTTGTTTTTAAACGTTTTTAATATTTTATTGTTAACTTTTAGCAAATAGTGTCGATAGTTAATTCACTGACACTTTGCTCGTTACAACATGATCCTAAGTCTTTAAAAGCAATAACAGTGCCAACATTTGCTCTTCTTTAGTAATTATTTTACTTTGAGGGCTAAAGTCCTCGAAGATGAGGTCGATATTATCTATATAGCGATAGAGGACCTACCCATGAATGTTAAAACCATACGTAAACCTAGCCTTTGGATTATAGCGATTACTGCTATCACTTTAGGCGGTTGCACCATGTCCATGACCGCCAACCAAGCCACTGAAGCTGTTGCAAATACTCCCATCTATAAGAAAGAAGTTATTATTTCTACGGGCTATGCCAATATCAGCGCTCAAAAGAGTAAAAACCAAGCTCAGCGGCGGTTAATGGCGATTCGCGCGTCAAAACTAGATGCCTATCGCAACCTGACAGAACAGGTTTACGGCCAGAACCTCAACTCGACTACCACCGTAGAAGACATGATTATTGCCAATGACACAATGCGAGCCCATGTGGAAGGCATCGTTTATGGGGCTAAGGTTGTCAGCATCAACCCAATAGGTGATGATAGCTATGAAACCAAGTTAGAACTCGAACTAGATACTATGCTGGAACTTAGGCGTATTTTTTTAGTCGTTAGATAACTCCACTTACGGCTATCTCATGAAACTTTCAAATCCCCTACAGCGTATAAGCAGACTTTCCTGTGTTGCGTTGTTTGGGGTAGCCATTTCCCACCCCAGCTTAGCTAAACAAGATTCAAATGCTCCATTGTTAGTTACTGGACAGGCTTTGGTCGCTGATGGAGATATTGAAACTGCAGTAGTCCGTGCAGTTCTTGATGCTCTGCGCACTGCAGCAACCCAGCGTGAAGGTAAAATTACCAGCCATAGTATGGTCAACGCACAAGGTGAGCTGACGGAAAACATAAGCCTTCAAGCAAACCTAAATATCCGCCACATGAACCTATTAGAGCAAAGTGCTGTACATGGTATTGCTACGGTAAAATTAGCCTTAGAGCTGGATGAAAGCAAAAAAGACTGCCAACTGCCCCAATTAACTCAAGTAGTGACAACCGATTTAGCCTCGCCACCAGGCAACAATAATTATCACCAAGTTGATATTAATCAATTACTGCTAGATACCGAAGCTCAGTTTTCTGACCTAGCCAAAGAGGTTGATTTTGTCACCCAGAGAATTAATCCTGCCCTCAACACCTATCAAACAGCGTGGCTGGCCTCAGAAGCGTATAATCAAGCCGACTTTCACTTAGCCATAGGCGCTCAATGGCTAGAAAACTCTTCCAGCCAACCTATCGCAAAAGGCCTTAGTTCCTTGGTGCGTTCATTTAGCAGTCAGGCGGGCCAAAGCCCTACCTTAATGTTAACGGCCGCTTTTTCAAGCCCCTACCTTCCCCATATTGATTTATACCACCAGCAACAGTTTGCCCTGCCTCCCAATCAATCAATTTCCGAATCAAGTAAATCAATTCCTCAAGCGCTAAGCCAGCAGGTGGCCACATGGGTACAAGAGTCATGGCGTAGTATTTACCAAAATGTGCAATGTGAAGGCAGCTACATCAAACTGAGCAAAATCATTGATCAGCCATTATGGCGTATTAACAAAGGCCAAATCTTAGGCCTAGAACAAGGCCAAAAACTGTTACTGTTGCCCCAGAATTACCAGGATGGGATTCTTAATCCAGATGCAGTAAGTGCGCCACAGGTGTTCAAAGTGACCCAATTACAACCTCATGCTGCCTTGCTAGAACACATTGCAGGGCCCGACAACATAACCACCTCCACCGCCCAGGTGATTGTATTTTGAACGCTGGCAAACCTATTTGCACAAGGAGTTAGAACATGAAAAATAGTCTTATATGCATCCTACTAGCTGCTAGCCTCTTGGCCAGCCCTATTTATGCAAACGAACAACAAACACAAGCCCACTTAAAGACGCTACTGGGTGAACTCCTGCAGTTGGAGCAACAGTTGGATGCTCGCAAGCAAGATAGTCATTCGATAGTGCCCGGTTCTAAATACCGCATCAAGCCTGGTGACTCTTTAGGGGACATTACGAAACGTGCCTACGGTGAGACCAATATCAAACTAGGCTTGGTGATGGACCTCATTATCAGTAATAATCCCCACGCGTTCTTCCGCAGCAACGCCAATTTTATTTATGCAGATAAAGTCATTTCCATTCCTAGCGTTGATGACTTTAGAGCCATGCTATTTACTGGCGATACAGACAGTTTGTTAAATGATAGTGCTGACAAGAGCCAGTGGATTCGTTTTCCTTAACCTCAATAAGAAAATTAAAGATCCCTATATAATCTGATTACGTAATTCATCGATAGACTCTGGAATAGTAAGTGCCGAGTAAACTGCGTTACTGCGGATATACAATCGCTGCCGCAAGGGGCTGTGATTAGGCAAGTGCAGAAAATACAACGCGCTTTGCGCAAGTTCTGGAGTCAGATCTACCTGTTTGGCCCACTGGTCTATTAAGGCAAATAAATTATCGTTATTGGGTGCAGGTAAAGCCGTGGTTTGAACTTGATCTAAATTCTCTCCTGCCAAAACCCGCTGGCACAAAGTCTTGTAATGCTGGTTAAATCGCCCTTGAGTGGCCTGTCGAGGCAAACTTTTTAGTTCAAACCAACCCGTGGCTCGCCCTGCGTAGTAAACGGCAGCATGGCTCCATGGATGGTGGCTAGGTGCCGTTGCATAACGACAGGCTTCAGCATAAGCCTGTTCCGCTGGAGCTAAACCAAAACTTTGCTGACATTGATCCATCAACTGTAAAAACTCTGCAATTGAGGGCATCCAGCTATACTGGCGTTTGGTTTGCTCAATAGCCAATACCAATACGTCTTCTTCGTACCCCGCTAAACTTAAGGCCCATTCACGCTTGGCGATGATGATCTCTTTATCGTCATCAAAGGCACTCTTAAATTTATGACCATAGATAGTCATAAATCGAGCGAATAACATATTCACCAAAGATTTTATTTTTTGGTCAATCGGGGGATGTGCAGCAACAACAGTTTTACCAGTCGGTATTAGTGATGTCGAGGACGTTTGCTGTAATCTTGCGTCGGCGCTGTTTAGCAGCGTATCTAGCTTCTTCATTGGATGAATTAGTCTGTTGTTGGGTTTGTCTTTGGGCACGGGCCTGAGCTGTTTGCTGCTGAACCTGTTCTTTTTTAACCCATTTTAAAAACTTTTGATCCCAGCCACCTGGTGTTTCTCGGCGACCTTTGTCCATATAATACACCACAAACTCATCTTTAATACCAAGGGCAAAGGCTTCGCTTATTTGGTGCTGTTGGTCTAAAATTTTAACAATATTGGTGGAAGGCTTCCATTCTAGATCCATATGACACATGTGTTGATGTTGGGCTTCTTTAGCGGCAAACAAGCGACTTAATTCATCGCCTTCACCAGCGTCTCGACGCCAGCCACCAAAACCACCCATGGCCGCCTTTGGGCTAGCCACTGGGGTAATAACAGCGGTTACATCACTTTCAATTTGATCTAAAGACATGGACTGTTCTGGCATCAGCTGCAGCTCAATACGCACCATCCCCTCACCTGCGGGGGAAACTTGTAGCAAGCCTATGGAGGACAACTGGGATAATAACTGGCCCTGATGCTGCCTTGTTAAACACAAAGCTCGGCCATACAAACGTTGCTCTTCAACCACCACTTGACCGTTCCAAGCACCTACCAATTCTGTGACCACAGCCAGCATAACTGCCTGCTCTAGGCCATAACGCTGAGCTAAATGAGGAGCAATGGGTAAATTGGGGGCCGACAGTGGCATAACTAGGTTCAACTTTAAACTGAATAGATACCCATTCTACCCTAACTGGTCCTGTGCTAACATCTGCAATGTTAGCCAATCACCAATAAAATATTATGACCAAAAAAAGCCTTATAGAACAAATGATGGATCACCAATCGATCCGTAAATTCACTAGTCAAACCGTACTTCAAGAGGTGATCAACACCTGCATTACTGCAGGCCAAGCCGCTGCCAGCTCCAGTTTTGTGCAAGTCACTAGCGTAATCCAAGTCAACTCCCAAGAGGCCCGTGCAGCCTTAGCAGAAGCCGCTGGTGGCCAAGCTTACGTTGAGAGTGCAGCAGTCTTTTTAGTTTTTTGTGCCGATTTTCAGCGAAACCAGCAAATATGCCTGAATCAACAGCAACAAATGCCCACCGGTTTCGCCGAACAAACCCTTATTGCAAGTGTAGATACAGCACTGTTTGCGCAAAATGTTTTACTTGCAGCCCAAAGCCTTGGTTTAGGTGGGGTTTTTATTGGTGGCTTACGTAACCAACCAGAAACGGTTACCGCACTACTGAACTTGCCACAACAGGTATTTCCTATATTTGGCCTATGCTTAGGTTACCCAGACCAAAACCCTGGGCAAAAGCCTCGCCTACCTTTGTCTATGGTATTACATCAAGATCATTATTCGAACGACGGTTTAGTTAAACTAGCAGGCTATGATGAGCAAGTCAGCCACTACTACCAGCAACGCACCCAAGGCAAATTAAACCTAACCTTTAGCCAACACATTATTAAGACGGTGGTTAAAGAGGCGAGGCCCCATATGCTTCCTTATTTACACAGCCAGGGGTTCAGCACCCGCTAAGGGTTAAGATTAGTTAACTTGTCGAGCTTGGATAATATCGTACCATTGAGCTGGCCCTGTTTGGTGTACCGAGGTACCACCCGAATCAACAGCCACAGTCACTGGCATGTCTTCTACGTTAAATTCATAGATCGCTTCCATACCAAGCTCTGCAAATGCCACTACTTCAGCACTTTTAATGGCTTTGGAGACTAGATAAGCAGCACCGCCCACGGCCATTAAATACACCGCCTTATGCTCTTTAATAGCATCAATAGCCACTTGGCCACGCTCGGCTTTACCAATCATGCCCAACAAACCAGTTTTTTCTAGCATGGTTCCGGTGAATTTATCCATACGGGTAGCTGTGGTTGGGCCTGCTGGCCCCACAGCCTCGTCTCTGACAGGATCAACTGGACCAACGTAATAAATAAACCGTCCCTTTAGGTCTACCGGTAACGGCTCACCCCGAGCCATCATGTCAACCATCTTTTTATGGGCCGCGTCGCGCCCAGTGAACATTTTACCCGACAACAATAAGGTTTCCCCAGGCTGCCATGTCAATACGTCTGCCGGAATCACTGTATCTAAATTAACTTTTCTTGCCCCCGCGCCGGCATCCCACGCGATGTCTGGGTAATCATCTAAACTGGGTGGTGTTTGTAAACTCGGGCCACTGCCATCCAGTACAAAATGTGCATGGCGAGTAGCGGCGCAGTTAGGGATCATACACACAGGTAAAGAAGCTGCATGGGTAGGGTAATCCAGTACTTTAATGTCTAGCACAGTAGTTAAACCACCCAAGCCCTGAGCACCAATACCTAAATTATTCACTGCCTCAAACAACTCTAAACGCAGCTTTTCGGCAGTATTGCTTGCACCGCGAGCCTGGAGTTGTTGAATATCTACTGGATCCATCAAAGATTTCTTAGCCATCAATGCCGCTTTTTCAGCCGTGCCACCTATGCCTATGCCCAACATACCCGGCGGACACCAGCCAGCTCCCATGGTGGGTACGGTTTTTAACACCCAGTCTACAATGCTATCAGATGGGTTTAACATGGCCATTTTGCTTTTGTTTTCCGAACCACCACCCTTAGCGGCTACCTGAATATCAACCCGGTCACCTTTAACAATAGAAGTATGAATGACCGCAGGTGTATTGTCTTTAGTATTGGTTCTGCTGCCAGCGGGGTCAGCCAAAATAGAGGCTCGCAACTTGTTATCTGGGTGTAAATAGGCGCGCCTTACGCCTTCGTTAATCATGTCTTCTAAACTAAGCTCTGCGTCCCACTGTACATCCATTCCCACTTCTACAAACACTGTGACAATGCCAGTGTCCTGGCACAGAGGACGCTTACCTTCTGCACACATACGTGAGTTAATTAGAATTTGTGCCATTGCATCCTTGGCTGCTTGAGATTCTTCTCGAAGGTAGGCTTCATGAACAGCGTTGATAAAGTCTAATGGATGGTAATAAGAAATAAACTGCAAAGCGTCTGCAACGCTATCAATCAAGTCGTGTTGTCGAATAATGTTCATGGTAAGGTCCTAATTTGGCCTAAATAGATGGCCTTATTATAACCCCTTATACGCTTTAACTCAGCTTTTAGCCCACATAATCCGCCATTGCAGCACAAGTATGTGGGTTATACACACTATTCTGATTTAGCACCAAAGGTGATGTAAGTGTCCTCAACTGGAGGCGCATCGGCTTTTTGCTTAGCCTCAAACTGAGCCGTCTCTAGGGCCAACTTAGCCTGTTCAAGTTGAAAGTACCGGCCTTGCTCTAGGGCAATTAAGGCTTTCATTTTGCCAACTAGGTCTTGATTTTGAATCTTTTTCATTTGTACTTGCAAGCCGTCAATGCGCTTTTGCAACTGCGTTAAGACACCTTGCTGCGCTTTGGTCGTATTTTGCAAATCATCAAAGCTCATTAGAATCTGATCATTCACACTACCCAGCATCAGCTGATTTTCTGCTGATTGTTGAGAGGCGGCTTGTTGCGAATCGGTACCTACTTGTTTGAGGTAATACATTGCTTGCTCTATACGCTGCCCTAGCTGTTGATTAACGTCTGCAATATCAATAAGCTGAGCCTCTAGCAAGTTAACCCGATCCATTTGCTTTTCAAATTGCACTAGCTTAGTGCCCATGGCCATATTTATTGTAGTGGCATCTTTTACCGCACTTTGCAGCACGTAAAGCATCACAGCACCACTGAGCAAACCCACAACTCCAAGGGTAATGATAAAACCAAGCACGTATTTATTGGTTTTACGTAAACCCTTTGCCATGTTGTTAATCGCAGTAACACTAGCTAACAACATGTGGATAGACTGGTTGGTAGAATGAGCCGCTTTGTTGGCTGCCTCTGCTGCATCTAGAACAATTCCTGTAAGGCCTTCAATGTCCGCTACGCTGGCCGTTGATACTTCAGGGCTGTCATTACTCGTGTTCATTTGATGGTCATCAATCACAATAAAACCATCTTCTAGTTCTTCTGGGGTCTTTGTATCTGGGTCCTTTTCTTCTGAAGCATCATCTTCTGAAATATTGTTTTCTACTTTTGATGTTTCTTCAGACACTTCTTCCGCCTCAACTTCGGCTTGATCAAGTACGTCAGCTATTTGCTCAGCTAACTCCTCTTCGACCAGCACTTGTTCAGGATCATTTTCGCCGCGGGATTGTACTGCTTCTTCTTCAGCTTCTTCGACGGGCACAAGCTCAATATCCAAAGCTGCTTCAGCTTCATTTTGCTCTTTTTTGTCGTCTGTATCTTGGTCGCTCATAGGCTTCACATCTCAGTCGATCCAAAGCCTACAGGGGAATTGCAGGCTAGGGTTTATCGTTACGTTCTTTTAACGCTTCGCTATCCATAGTTATATCGACAGATTGTGAGCGAATCTTAGAGATTTTTTCAGCTAATCTGCCAGATGATGCAGATTCCGGATTTTCTTCGCCCTTCACAATGTCTTCAACATCCTTCACCAGGCCTGATTTAGTGGAAGTTGGATGGCTACCCTGAAGGTGCACATCACTAGCTTGGATATTTTTTTGGTCGTCTATATTAGCCTGACCCACCAATCTTGAACGTTCAGCTTGCTCAGACAAACCCACAGATGCGGTGCGCACACCGTCATGGTGGCCCATATCAACAGTACCTGCTTCCGCTTCAATGGGTGCTTTACCTTCTAAACTAGCCAATCCAGCTTGACCATCCACATGATGACCCATATCCGCTTGACCAGCAGCCAGCTCACCAAATTCTTTACCTTCTAAACTAGCCAATCCAGCTTGACCATCCACATGATGACCCATGTCTGCGTGACCAGCAGCCAATTCACCAAGCTCTTCACCTTGTAAACTAGCCAACCCAGCTTGACCATCCGCATGATGACCCATGTTTGCTTGACCAGCAGCCAATTCACCAAGCTCTTCACCTTGTAAACTAGCCAAC
>Ga0302120_10000417_pt1 | contig 19099 bp, 12 predicted proteins | sample AG5_Bottom_MG_FD_203118 | JGI IMG/M metagenome (GOLD analysis project Ga0302120, IMG submission 203118) | Marine microbial communities from Western Arctic Ocean, Canada - AG5_Bottom | ecosystem: Environmental > Aquatic > Marine > Oceanic | place: Canada: Western Arctic Ocean | collected 2017-10-01 | reverse complement strand
GCGGCGGTGGCCCAGCCACCCGCCAAGAACCGCCGGGCCAAGCGCGGCAGTCGGTCGGGCATGGCGGTGGTGTAGACCGGTTTGATCACGGTGCCATCATCGAGCGCGATCTCGGGCACCAAGCAGAACATGGACTCGCTGCCCGACAAGATCGACGCGTGGGACACCACCGGGTCTCCGTCGTGGGCCCAAGCGTTGGTGAAGAAAATCGCATCGGGGGCTTCCGCGGAAAGCCAAGGAGTGGTCGCGAAGGGCGCGCCAAACGCACCCAGGTGATCCTGACGCCAACCGTCCACCGTGATCAACAACACACCATTCCCCAAGCGCTGTTCCTCTGGCCGAGGAGAACAGGCAACCAGCAGCAGGCTGAGGATCAGGAGGCGCAGGGTCATCATGTCTAGGATCACCCCCGGAGAGGTTCAACACAAGCAGCAATCAGCGGGTAAGCCGGAATGTGGAATCATCGGGCACCCAATGGCGCTCGCCCCCCGCCCCACGCAGCAAAACCCAGCCCGGCCAGGAGTCCATGCGGTCGTAGACGCTGCCCACGGCCAAGTGGGCCTGACGCGAGGAATCGGGCCGGGGTTCCGCCCGGGCCAAAATCCCGCCGGTTTCGATCACCATGTACGGATCCCCGGAACTGTTCCAACTACGGACCATCAAGGGCCCGAGGAATACAGGTTGCAGCAAGATCGCCAGGGCAAGCAACTGGGCTAGCCGGCGACCTCCCCGCAAGGCTTCCAAAACCGCGCATAGGGAGAGCAGCGCCAAGCCCGCCAGCCCGATCCATCCGGCCTCTGCGGGGGTCCATTCGGTCAGCATGAAGCCGAAGGCATCGAGTAGCGAACCGGAATCCAAACCGGGCATACCCGCCTGGGCGCGGGTCAATTCCAAGTCGTGCAACAAGTCGGAGTTGCGCGGGTTCAAGGCCAGGGCAGCGCTGAACCAAGCGACGGATTCCTCCGTCCGTCCGTCGCGATAGGCGGCGGTGCCCAGGTTGGCGCAGAGCCGCGAACGCTCTTGAGCAGGCGCGAGTTCCTCCAAAGCCTCCAACCACAGAGTCTGGGCCGAGGCCAAGTCCCCTTGACGATAAAGGCTGCTCGCCAGATCCAGCTCTGGACCCTGGGGCGAGGCTTCGGCGAAGCCAAAGACCGGTAGAAGAAGCAATAAGATCATCAGCATTCAGATACCCGCCCCGCGGGCGACCCGCTCAATCATGGACTTGTCCAGGGGCTCGTTGTTGCCCCCGTGAATCGAAGCATCCAGTGCGCTCAACAGGCCTTCGAGTTCTTGCCCCGCTGCACTCTGCACGAGGCCAGGTGCACGGCCAATCCAGGATTGGACGCTTTCCCCCGAGCATGCGCCTAGAAAGACTGCCAGGGCCTGCCGCTGGTCCGACGCATTGTGGGCTTGACGCAGGGCGCGGGCCAAGTGCCGTGGAGCAGCCCGCCTGCGGCGCGCGAAGTGACCTGCGGGGTCCCCCCGACGACGAACCAAGGTGCGACCCCCGAACCAAGCCAGGGGCAACAACAAATAGCCCAACAGAAGGTTCGATCCAGAAGGACCTATGGGATCTGCCTCCGGGCGCGCACGGGGGTCAATCCCCAGCACATCCGGACTGTCCAGCATGGGGCCACCCAGGGCGGGATCAAGCCCCCCTTCCACGGCCCGCACGCGAATGGGAACGGGATCACTCTCAAGCAACTCATAGGCCTCGGCCTCGGGATTGAAGGCCCAAAGGGGAATCGATGGAATCTCTTCCAGATTCGCGTCCACCGGGACCAGCTCCCAAATCACCTTGCGCTCCAAAACCCCCGGGGTGTCTTCGACCCCCAGAATGCGGAATCCACCGAAGGCGTCCAGTCGGGACAAGTCGGGGAGATCGAAGAATTCAAGATTGCCATCCCCTAGCCAGCGTACGGTCAGGTGGATCGAAGCTCCCTGATCCACATCCCGCTTGTCGGTCTCTCGCTCGACAGTCAAAGAACCCACTGCACCGGTCCAGGCAAAGGGTCGATTCTCTTCGGGAACCCGGAGCACACGCACCTCGAAGCGCGGCAGCACCGCATAAAAATCCCGGGTCTTGCGCCGACCGAAGGGCCCAGCGTTGCCCACAAGTTCGCCGAACTCAAAAATGCTCTGGGCAAAATCCAAGGTCCCAGGACGTGTGGGCAAGAACCGACGCTTGAGTTCCACCACCTGGAAAAGGTCCCCCCCGCGACTCCTTTCAACGGGCCCCACCACATCCACGCGACCAGAACGATTGAGCGCGATGGTGACCAGTTTGAGTCCCAGGTTTTCCTTACCAGTGGTCAGTTCCAGGGTTCCCGGCAACCGGCCCCACCAAGGCAAGACTAAGCCCGCCGATGCCACCTGCAGGTCTGCGGCCCAACCCGCCCGTAGAAGCACGGTGAAGGGCTGTCCCTCGTAGACTTTCATAGGCACCTCTAGGGCCTCCAAGAAACCCATGTCGGCCCCTTGGATGTCACGCACCACGGTCAAGGACGAGGGGGTCACTTGGCCCAGAACACCTCGGCCATTGGAGATCACGCGCACATCGGGTATCTCGAACTTGCCTTCGCGCAGGGCTTCAACCTGAATGGTCCAGCGCAGGGTGATCCGTTGTACAAATCGACCCGCTACCTGACGCCGGAACTCCGAGCGCATGGGACTGCTGGGCTGGGAAATGCGCAGACCGTCCACCGGGGCCAGGGGTTCCAAGCGGGCGGCCCGGTCCCCTTCCGCGGTGACCACCAATTGAATACTGGCGCCGAGCTTGGCTACCCCAGTGGAAAGCTGGGCGCGCACGCGCACCGGCACCTGGGGGGCGGCGGAAACTTGAGTCGTCGTCAGAAGACAAAGCAATACGGTGCCGAGCTGGACCCAACGGGTCCAGGTGCACATGGCATGTGACCTGGTCTGTTTTGGCGGGGAGGTATGCGGTTGCATGGTGTGTTGGATGGAATTCACTGGAAGCCTTACCAATCTTTGTCCGTAGACCGGCCGCGCATGCGGGCGAGCTGCTCGCGCAACTCTTCACCCTTTTCGTTGTGTCGCCGGAGTTGGTCCAGCAAACGCTGTTGTTCTTCGCGGGTCAGGAGCCGTTCTTCCGGTTCGGCCTCCTCTTCCCCTTCGCCTTCTTCGGTTTGCTCTTCAGGATCAGCGGGGTCTTCTTCGCCCTCCTCGGGCTCGCCCTCGCCCTCGGGATCCCCCTCGCTCTCCTTTTCCTCGTTGGACTCCTGGGGTTCGTCTTCCGAATTCTCAGAACCCTCTTCGGAGGAATCGTTGGAGTCCTCGGCTTCGCTTTCATCGGATTGATCGTCCGAACGCTCCTGCCCATCCTCTTGCTTACGCTCTTCTTCGATCTCGTCCAAACGATGTAAACGCTTTTGAATCAACTCCATGTTGGCCCGGGCATCCTTGTCGCGCCAATCTGCCCGCAGGCGCTCGATCAGATGCTCGCGGGCGGCTAGGTAAGCTGCGCGGGCAAGGCCTAAGGGGTCGGGGGCTTCCTCTTCGCCCTCACCCGTGGGGGCCGGAGCAGTGAAGTTCGGCGCTAGAGCATTGTTGGTCTTGCCCTGAACCTCGGGGATCTCGGCAAAGTGACCTTCGGCCAATTCCAGATCCAAGAGAGCCAAGCCATCACAGGCCGCCAAGGATCCGCGCCCGGTGGCCAAGCCACTAGCCGCCTTCCAAGCGACCTCCGCCTGCTCTAGGGCCCCGCCCTTGTAATGGGCTAGGCCCTCAAGGTGACGCGCCACGGACTGCTGCCCAACGGAACGGCCGGGATTCACCCAACCGAGTAAGGGACTCGCGGGCTGAAACAGCAAACGTTCGCTGACTCCTTGAGTGCGGGCCTGCCAAGATTGACGGCGAAGGGCCGCGCTGTCTTCCTCGGCCAACCGCCGTGCAAGAGCCGCCGCCTCTTGGCCGCGCCCATCTTTAAGGGCAGCACAAGCCTGTTCGAAACCCACCAGATAAGAATCCTCCCAGGGTTGGATGATCAGCTGGACGGGCTCCTGGGCAGGAGCCTCTTCAGGGGTTTGGCCCCACGCGACCGCCAAGAGAGTCGCGCAGACCACCAGCCGTGCACCAAAGTTCGTCAGCTTGTTCTGCAAGATGTCGTGTTTCATCCATTCACCTCTGTCTCAGCCGGTCGGCGCTCGCTCAACAGCATGGACGCACCCATGCAAAGAATGGCCAACACTAACGGCCATTGAAAACGGTCATGGGGAATGCGTTCCATGCCCTGATCGTAAACTTGGCCGTCAAGGGTAGAGATGCCCTCACGGTACAGGCGTTCCAGGCCCAGCACCGCGCCTTCAACCCCCACATAGGTCCCGCCCGTGATGTGCGCTAAGTCCTCAAGGGTCTCGGGTGCCAAGCGCGAGACGACTTCCTTGCCGTCAGGGCCACGCACCCAGCCACCGTTGGGTAGGGGGATTTTTCCGCCGGCTCGCGTGCCTACACCAAGCACATGCACGGCAATCCCGAGGCGCGCTGCCTCCGCCGCAACTTCGAGGCCGCGCGCCCCGTGATCCTCGCCGTCGGTGATCAACACAATCGCTTCGTGTGCGCCCGTGCGCCCGTCAAAGAAATCCAGGGCATCGGTCAAGGCCGCCGCCAAGTCCGTGCCTCCGAGGGCGTGATCACCCGGATCCACTCCATCCAGAAACCAGCCCAGGGTTCGCAGGTCGCGGGTCAAGGGAGCGATGCGTCGGGCTTCCCCTGAAAAGGAAATCAAGGCAACCCGGTCTCCCACCAGACTGGGGAATACCGACTTGATCTGGCGCTTGGCCTCGTCGAGACGGCTGAGCCCCATGTCCTCCACCAGCATGGACTTGCTGGAGTCCAAGCAAAACACCAAATCGACTCCCTGGCGTTGGACCTCGCGCAGGGTGAATCCGCGCACGGGGCCCGAAAGGGCAAGCGAGCCAAACAGGAGGGCTAGGGCCGCGCAGTACAGCCGGATTCGTCCGGTCAAAACGGAACGCCCACCAAAGAAAACATGTGCCCTCTGAGGATCGACCATCAAGAGCACCTCGGCCTGGGTGCGGGCAAACGCCACGCGCCCCAGGAGCAACACAACCAGAGCCATTGCCAACCAGGCAAGGTCCATGGGACGCAGGATTTCAAAACCAAGCAGGGCAATCACGGTGTCCTCCTGGCCCAGGTGTGACGCGAAAGTTGTGCGCAACTGAACAGCAGCAAGGCCGCAAGAACCCATACGCGATAGAGGTCGAAGTGCTCAGCCTGGGCCTGCTCGATTCGCGGAGTGCGCTCAAGGCGCTCGATCTCCGCGTAGGCCTCCTCCAATTCCTGTTCATCCTGGGCGTGGAAGAAACGCGCGCCTGTGACCTTAGCAAGGGCCGGCAAGAGCTTGACACGCACTGGGATCGACACACGCCGACTCGTCAGCGGATCATAGCGAGTCACCGTACGCGGCCCCGCAAAGACAGCGTAGATACGCACCCCTTTTTCAGCAGCCAAGCGCGCCGAGTCCAGGGGATCAATCAAACCGGTGGTGTCCTCACCATCGGTCAAAATAACGACTACCTTGGACTTAGCCTGGCTGAGTTCCAAGAGGCGCACGGCCTCGGACACCGCCAGCCCAATGCTGGTACCGTCCAAGTCCCGGCGCTGCTCCACATCCAAGTCCTTCAAGACACCCGAGATTGCTTTTTCATCCAAGGTGAAGGGACAGAGCAACTCGGTGAACATGGCAAAACCCACCAGACAGATATTGTCCGCGGCGCCCTCGCGATCGGTCATACGACGCACCGCAAAGTCCTCCACCGCGCGCTTGGCGATGTCAAAGCGCCGCTCCCCGGATCCCTCCTGGCCCTGCTCCATGGAAGTCGAGCGGTCGAGCAAGAGCACAATGTCTACGCCCTCATTTTCGCTGGTCAGGTGGACTTTGCCATCCAGGGGCCGCGCCAGGGCAAACAAGGCACAGGCCAAGGCTGCCACTTCGCACACCAGGGGCAACCAAGCAAAGCGCACGCGCCAGGTGCGCGGCAAGTCCTGGGCAATCATCGGTGCCCGAGCGGGAACCGCGCGCCTCCGTTCCCGGGCCAACCATGCGACCAAGGGCAACAAAAGCAAAAGGGGCAAGAACCAGGGGTCCGCAAGGGAAACGCCCATGAACTCCACTTGGCTCTGGGCCAAGGTCCGGCCCGACTCCTGCAACACGAGGGCGATCATGCCTTGACCCCCTGCTCTTGGCTGCCGGCCAGAATCACCTGGGTGCGCTCTAGGGCATCGGTCAGGGCAAACTTCGAGGGCTCGGCGCGGCCGAACTCCACAGTATCGGCCCAGGCCAAGAGCTGTTCGGCCTCCTCCGTAAGGGTGGACTCGATTCCACCCCGGGCCCGCACATCCTGAATCCAATCGGAATCCAAGAGGGCTGCACGGGCAGCACCTTGTTCTGCATCAAAGGCCTCGCGGATGCGCAAAGAAAGCGCTGCGGCAAAATCCCCGTGAGCTGGGGCCGTTGCGAGCAACTCCGCCAAGTCAACCGGCGGCAGCGAGACAGGCACCGGCACCCCTTTACGACCCATGCGTCGCAGTAGCACGAAGAACAGGATCAAGGGGATCGGCAGGAGGTACCAAGCACTCGGGCCAGAAACTCCGCTGCCCTCGGGTGGCACCAAGGGCCCGCCTACCGGCCGTGGGGCATCCTCGTCGGGCCCCAAGTCTCCGATCACTTCCAGGTGACCCGCCAAGGCCTCCACCGACAGCCCGCTGGTAAGAGAAACCTCAACGGAGGGCAGGGGCCGGTCTCCTGCTTCCAGAGAAAAGTACGACCATTGGATGCGGGTGCTCGCCCGTTCCCCATCGCGGGTGCGCGCAACATCCGGTCCAGAAAGCAAAACCCAACTGTCGTCGGCCAAGCCAGCGAGGCTTTCCAGCTCCACGGACTCGTCCACATCGTGATCCACCACCAGCGTCCAGGTCACCGGCTGGCCCACCTGGGCCTGGGCGGGATCCGCGTGCAGGGTTGCCTGTTGCAGGCACAGCGCTAAGGCCAGCAGACTCATTTCGCTCGGCCCCCACGCATCATGCGCAACCGGAAAAAGCGCAAAACCGGTGCGGCCAAGTCTTCGTCCAAGGGCACATCAATACGCGCCACCCGAGACTCCCGTAGGGCGCCGTTCACCGCTGCCTCCCTTTGCAAAGCCGCCTGCTCCCAGGCCGCACGCACGCTCTCGTCCCGCGCATCAATCCAGTTCCAGGCGCCTCCTTGCAGATCCTTGAGGGCGAAACGCCCGACCTTGGGCAGGCTCCTTTCAAAAGGGTCCACCAAACGCACGCCAATCACATCATGGCGCATAGCCAAAGCGCGCATGGCTTGCACCCAACTGCGCCCACCCGCATCAGCAAAGTCCGAAAAAATCAAAACTAGGGAACGTCGGTGCAGGGCGCGCATAGATCCCTCAAGCACACGCTTTAGGTTACCTGGCTCGTCATGGGGTTCAGCCACCATGACCTCGCGAATCAAGCGCTGGATGTGACGCGAGGTCTTGCGCGGATCCAAGTGCAACCCGGGCTCGGAACCAAACAGGGTCAGTCCCACGCGATCCTGATTGCGCGCCGCGACATTGGCAAAAAGCCCAACCAACTGGGCCGCGGCTTCGCGCTTGGACCAGCGGCGAGTTCCAAACCCCATACCCATGCCCTGGTCCACTAAACAGTGCACGCTCAATTCGCGCTCTTCCCGATAACTCTTGATGTGCGGCTCGCCCGTGCGCGCGGTCACCTTCCAGTCGATCCCACGCACATCGTCGCCGGGTACATAGGGGCGTACCTCTTCAAACTCGATGCCCTGGCCGCGAAAAACGCTGCGATAGCCACCGGTCAAGGCTGTGTTGACCAAGCGATGAGTGCGCAATTGCACCTGGCGCACACGAGCGGCAAACTCCGGCGCTAGGCTTCCCTGGTGGGCATCTCGGGGGCCCTTTCGGCTGCGTGACGGGACAGGCAATGTTCAGGGGACGGGCACGGTCTCAAGAAAACGCGCGACCAAGTCGTCCGATGTAACACCCTCAGCCTCGGCCTCATAGGTGGTGAGCAAGCGGTGACGCAGGACCGCGGGAGCGATGGCTTTTACATCCGCTGGAGTCACATACCCGCGATGTTCCATGAACGCGTTCGCGCGGGAAGTAAGGGCCAGCCAAATCGAGGCTCGTGGGCTCGCGCCATACTGCAAGTAAGGCGCTAGTTCCCCCAGGCCCACGGATGCGGGATCACGGGTGGCTTGGACCAGGTCAACGATGTAACGGCCCAGGCGATCATCCAGGTGAATGCGGTCGACGATCGAGCGACTCTTCTCGATCACATCTAAACTCACGACTTGACGCACATGGGTCTTCGGCGCGGTGCGCGACATGCGGTCCATGATCTCTAGTTCCTCCGCGGCGGAGGGATAACCCACCACGGTCTTCAGGGCAAAACGGTCAAGCTGCGCCTCGGGCAAGGGGTAGGTGCCATCCTGTTCGATGGGGTTTTGCGTAGCCAATACCAAGAAGGGGTGGGGCAATTTCATGGTCTCGCCCCCGATGGACACGTGGCGCTCTTGCATGGCCTCGAGTAGTGCCGACTGGACCTTGGCGGGTGCGCGGTTGATCTCATCCGCCAACACAAAGTTGGCGAAGATCGGTCCTTGGCGCACGCTGAAAGTGTGTTCCCGCGCGTCATAGACCTCGGTGCCCACAAGGTCCGAAGGCAAGAGGTCCGGGGTAAATTGCAGACGCGAGAAAGTCGCTTGCACTGCGTCCGCGAGACAGGACACCGCAAGGGACTTGGCCAAGCCCGGGACACCCTCCAGCAGCACATGGCCGCCGGTGAGCAGAGCGATGGTCAGGTCGCGCCCGAGGGCCTCTTGTCCCACCAGAACTTCTCCAAGGGAAGCCTGCAAGTCGGATACCCAAGAACTCGCGTCCTTGATTTCCTCGGGGGATACATCAGTGTTCACTTGGGAACTGGTCACATCGGGCATGGGAGAGATGGGGTCGGGCTCGGGAATGGGGAGGGGGATTCGCTAGGGAAGCCGCACAGGGTAAGAGTTGGGCTACGCCCTGACCTAGCCCCAGTATGAAAGACCCTTGTAGAAGTGCTCTGATTCAGGGCTCTTCCCCGGCAAATCGCTCGCGGAAGAGGGCGCGCACCCGCAGGGTCTCCCGGGCATAGACCAGGGCCGGGCTCAGGGGCCTGCCATCTGCGTGGCGAGTCTCCTGACTGGAGACCCACAGCTCAAAGGATCCCGCTTCCTCGCACCAATTGAGCAGTCGGCCACGGCCGGTGTTGTAGGCCACCAAGAGGGCTTCCACACTCCACTCAGGGGTGGAGTCCCGAATCCAAGCGAGATGATTGCAACCGAGGGCCAGATTCACCGCATCGTCATGCAAGAGGGCACCGGCCTCGGGGGCTTCAACACCCAAACGCCGGGCCGCGTCTCCCGCGGCGGACTGCACCAACTGCATCAGACCCAAGGCTCCGGCGGAAGACGTGCGACCACTAACCCCACGACTTTCGGACCACATGACTCCCGCGACCAAACTGGGGTCTAGATTCTCCTTCTTCGCCGCCTGAAAAATCTCGGGCCAGCGCTCCCCCACTAAACGCATACCGCGCTGGTCGGAAAAATCCTGCACGAACTCTTCGGCAACGGAACGCCCCTGACCATCGCGAGTAAACACAGCCAAAGCCCCTGTCCCTAGGAACAGGACCACAAGGGCAATGAGCGCGCGACGGGGCGTAATCAATCGCCTCGGAGCAGGGTTTGTTCCAGTGTCTGAATCCACAGTTCACGATCCTCGGTTTTGCCAGGGAGCGGGTCGAGCTCGCCGCCCATCAGTCTTTCAAGTTCTCGACGGGCGCGCTCTGCCAACCACGTCTCTTCCCGACGCAGAACGGTCAACAGAAACGCCGGTGCCGTGCTGTTGGCCCGCTGGAGTTCGAACTCCACCGCCGGAGGAGCCGACAGGCCGCGGGCTTCGCAAGCTGCGCGGAACCAAGAGAGGGAATCCCCCCGACGCACCGTGTCCCACCAAGCCCACCAAGCAGCGGTGGAATCGGGCTCGCCGCTGAAGTCCATACAAGATAGGACGCGCAGCTCGCGCAGGATGCTCAGGTCTTGGGGCTCCTCCACGTTCAGACGAATCAGCACCGGCGCCGCTTCCGGAACGCCCTGGCGTGCCAAGATCAGGGCGGCGCCCTTGCGTGCTTCTACAGAACCAGAATGCAGCCCTTCCATCAAGGTCGGGTGGGCGGCCGAGCCCAGGGCCAAGAGCCCGCGGCTGCCCGCATCGATCATGTCCGCGTCGCGCCCCGTTCGCAGCATGGAAAAAAAGATCTCCGAGGTGCGCGGATCAGCCAGGGCCACAAGGCCCTCGGCGGCAGGTAAGCGAAAGAGCCCACCCGGTTCGGTCAAGCTGGTGAGCAACACATCCCGAGCTCTCAGGCCTCCGATCTGCCCGAGGGAACGCAGGGCTTGAGCCCTCACCGCAGGCTTTCCAGTCCCCGCGCGAATAGCGATGCCCTCCGCAGCCTCTTGGATCCCCATCATACCCGCAGCGCGCACCGCGGCCACTTCGACTGCCATATCAGCGTCGTCCAATAGAATCAGCAACAGGTCCACATCTACCTGTTCACCCCGCTGGGCTAAGAGACCCGCCGCAATCCCGCGCATCAGAGACCGCTCGTCCATGGCCGCTGCCCGCTCGGCACTTGAGCCGCCCAAACGAATCAAAGCAGCGATAGGTATTGCAGCTTCCACGTCGAACTTTGCATGCAAGAGCTCGATCAAGTCCTCACCCAAACCGGCTTGCAAGGGACCTCGCTTGTGACCATCGTTCAATCCCGCGCAAAAGCAAGTCAACGTGGTCAGGCGCCGCGCCCGTTGATTCCAGAAGCTCTCGCCACGTAACAGCTCAAAGAAGGCCGGCACATCATCTTCCCCCAGGGCCCCGGGCGTTTCACTCAATATCTCAAGTTCACGCAGGCCTAAGGCCCGGTCGATCGGTTTTCTCTCAGCCATCCAAGCCAAGACCAACTGGGCGGTGCGCTTCGCCCGGCCCACGCCACTGGTCTCCTGGGCAAAGGCCTCGGCCTCTGCTCGAACCAAGCCCAAACGGTCCCCGTGCAAGGCCTCCAGGGAAAACCGCTGCCAGTGATAGCGTTCCTGCAAGGCATCCAAGGAAGCGAATAGGCGCTCAAACCAAGGACTTGCCGAACCCGAACCGAAGACAAAGGTTTTGACATGCTGGTCCACAAGCACGCTCATGCTGCGCCCGCGTTCCAACTCAGCTCCCCAAACCCCGGGCAGCCGTTGACTGCCAAAGACGCCGTTTCCCGAGAGTAGTTCCATCATCTCGCGCGCATCCTCGTGGGAGAGGTAGATTGCTTCCATGATGCCCTCGGGCGGTTCGCGGTCAATCCATGCGGGACCGAGCAAACTGAATCTCTGGGCTCGCTCGCGATCGACACAATCCACGCGCAAACGCAGGGCATCCGAGGGCTGAATTGGCATAACCGCCCGGGATGCCTGGAAGCCGTTCCGGTTTTCAGTCCACCATTCAACCCAAGTCCCGGCAGCCAAGCCGATGCTCTTAGCGGTGATCAGTTGCAGGCGGCGCACGGCCACATCCACCAGGGCCTCGCGATCCTTGAAGTAAGTTTGACCGGCAATCAAGGACACCAATTGGTTGGGCACGATCGAGTCGAGCCAGGCGATTTGCGCTTCGCCCTCGGCGCGAAAACCGATCCCCGCCAGGGCCACGGCGCAGGCGCCGGCAACGAACGGATCCTTGACGTTCATGCCCCGCAACAGGGCGTCCACATGGCCAGGTCCCAAGAGGGGCGTTTGGCGCGAGTCTTCCCGCTCAACCAAAGCCAGCACCGCATAGGCTGAGGGTCGCAGGATCCAACGCTCTCCAAAGGCGCGCCGCATAAGCTCAACCTCAACCTGCTCACCGGGAAAACGGGCCAGGAACTCCACCGCGCGGGTGGCGACTTTGGCTCGCGGGTCGTGAAGATGCTTGAACAGTAACGGCACCGCCGCGGCGTCGCCGGTAGATGCGATCAGGTCCACCGCTCGCCAACGGGCATCAGCACTTTCGGAGTGCAATGCCGGCTCCAAAAGGGGGATCCACTCGGCCTTGGGGGACTCCTTCAAAATATTGTGAGCCGCGGTGCGCACACTGTTTTGAGGATGGTCGATCAGCTTGGCGAGCAATTCAGGATTCGCCCGCACCGGATCCACGTGGTACAGCATGCGCAAAAGAACGCCCCCCACCGAACCCGGGGCTCGGGTGGAAATACGCTCAACCACCAAGTCCCGATCGCGGCCATCGTTCGAAACCAGGAAGTAACGCCCGGCCACAAGGACCGTGGGGCCGTGCTCACTGGCGAGGGCCTCAACGCATGCTTCCCGGCCGTCCGAACCCATACCGAGCAAGCTCTCAAGGGCCTGGGCGAGCAAGGGATCATCGGTACGCCGGCGTCGTCCGACCTCGGCAAAAATCACTTGGGCAGCACCGCGTAAACTCCCCGTTTGGGTGGACTGATTGCCTGAGGCCTTTTCGTTTCCCTTCCCGTCGGGACTGCCCCCAGGTCCCCGGCGTCCGGGCAAGTCCAAGCTTCCCTCGACCTTTCCGGGTGCCTCGGAGCGATCGGGTATGCGGTGCAACTGCTGGGCCTGACAACGCTTGCAATAGGCCTCCTGCAAACCGGTCACGCTGTTCCATTGAATGGCTTCATCGGTTTTTTTCAGGCCACAAATCGTGCAGACCAGGGCAGGTTTCTCGCTCTCCTTGGCAGGGGCGCTGGTCCGATCCGCTCCCACGGGCTGGACAGCGGGACGGCCGGGCAGAGCCTTCCGACCTCCCTTATTGGGTAGGTCGATCTGGGCGGAAGCAGAGCCGGCCAAGATGGCCAACATGAGGAAGATTGTGGGGACGAGATGCATAGGGTCACCGTGTTACCCACGGTAGCCCCGCAGGATACCGGGGACAGCAGGAGTGGGTGGGGCCCGAGGGGCTCGGAGGGGCAAAAAACCGTCTCCGGGGACTCCAAATGTGTCCCGACCCCTGGATTTCGCGCCAGATGCGGGAAGGGTAAGGAGTCCGGACGGGTGTTTACTTGGGGGGGGCGGCCCTGGAGGGCTCCCCCAGCCTAAACCTGGCCGGGTCCAGAAGGCGCGGAGCCCTCCCCCTAATCAGTCAAGGAGCCAGCAAAGGCCGAGGGCCATGGGCCAACTCGCGCACCAATCGCGGATCACTCTGGCAGGCCTCGCGCGCCAGCAAGAGCAGGTCCAGGTCTTGCTCAAGAGTGCTCAGCCCTTCATGGTTGTTGCCCGCCTGACGCAGACCGGCCAGGTCTCCCATGCCACGCCGCCGCAGATCCTCCTCGGCAATTTCGAAGCCATCGCGGGTCTGGAGCAACATGGTAAAGCGCTCCTCCGCCGCTGCCGCCCCCACGAGCAAGCACCAGGATTCCAGCGGACCACGCCCCACCCGGCCACGAAGCTGATGCAACTGAGCCAGGCCCAACCGATCTGCCTGTTCAATCACCATCACCGTGGCCGAGGCCACGTCGACGCCCACCTCAATCACCGTAGTCGCCACCAGTAAGCCGATGTCGCCCCTCCGGAATCGCTCTAGACGCCAAGAGCGCTCCTCTGCCGGAACCTTACCGTGAACCAGTTCCACACCGAAGCTGTTGACGCGCTCATCCTCACAGAGTTTGTCAAAGCGCGCCTGCGCTGCTCCGGGCGTATCGTCACCATCCTTGCCAATGCGCGGGCAAACCCAATAGACCTGTTCACCGGCCTCCATGCGCTTGGCCAACCAAGGAATGATCGAACGGGTCTTTTGGCCGCGAACCCAGCGGGTATGAACCTCTCCGCGACCCGGCGGACCATTCCGCAAGGTCACAACCTCAAGGTCCCCATAAACCGTCAAGGCAAGGGTTCGTGGGATCGGCGTGGCCGTCATCAGCAAGAGGTGCGCCCCCTTGCCCTTTTCCATCAGGGCCGACCGCTGACCCACTCCAAAGCGCTGTTGCTCGTCAATGATCACCAGATCCAATCGAGAGAACTCCACGCCTTTCTGAAAAATCGCATGGGTCCCGAAGAGGACGCTCACTTCCCCATTCGCTAGACGCCGAAGGATATTCCGGCGCTCTTCCCCGCGTATACGCCCAGTCAAGAGCGCGTACCCAATCCCCACCGCATCGAGCAAGGGCGCCAAGCCCATGTGATGCTGCTCCGCCAAGACCTCGGTCGGCACTAGGAACGCCACTTGGCCTCCACCCTCCACAACAGCAAAGGAGCAGAGCGCCGCCAGGGCGGTCTTTCCCGTGCCCACATCCCCCTGGAGAATCCGTCGCATGGGGGAACGCCGCCCAAGGTCTCTGACCAAGACTTTCCACGCCTGACTCTGATCCGGCGTCAGCTGAAAGGGCAAGCGCGCTCGCAGTTCCCGGTCCAAGTCCGGCCCGATGGACACGGGCCGCCCCCCCCCCTCGTCGGACCCCGCCCGCCGCGCCGCGAGTTGCGCCTGCAAGGCGAGCAACGGGATCAAGGCCAACCGCCGCCGAGCTGCCTCGAAGGCCACCCCGGAGCGCGGGTCGTGGGCCGCCTGGACAGCGGTCGGCAAGTCCGGCAGGTCTCCCGCCGCAAGTAAGTGTTCCGGCAAGGGCTCGCGAATTTGCTGCCCAACCAATTGCACGGCTTCCTTGCAAAGACCCGCGAGCACATGACCGGACATGCCCTTGGGAGAAGGGTAGTTGCCGACCAATGCACCCGGTGCGGGAAGCGGGTCGCGCTCGGTGCCGATCTTGGGGCCGAGGAGTTCCGGTCCCTTCGTTGTGGCCCGCACTTCTCCGCAGAGCTCGATCTGGTCCCCCACCACACAACGCTCACGAACCCAAGGTTGATTCCAAAAACTAGCCTGTGCCTCCCAGCCCCCCGCATCGAGAACCAGGGTCACACGACTCTGCTTGCCTCGCATGCGCACCAGCTTGACCGAGAGGACGGAACCGGAAACCCGGGTGAGGCCCTCCTCCGGCAATGGGCCGCTGGTCAGGGGCGCGGGCCAGCGGGTCAAGGACGTTGGCGTGAGGAGGCAGAGGTCTTCCAGGGTGTTGAGACCGACCGACGCGAGCAGGCGGGCTTTTGCGGGTCCTACCCCCCCCATGAGGGTAGTGGCCCCCTTGGGTGTTGGTTTTTGACCGTTCATCGTGTTCCTCGACCACTCATCTTGTACCCGGCAAGTTGACCCCGCGCCACCCAAAGATACGCCAATGGAGGAGGCTTCGTACGCTCTGACGAGAACAAATGCCCAGGACCTTTGCCCCAGTCACCCCTTGCTTCTTGGGACCGCGTTTGGCCTTGGAGCTACTCATGGGGTATCCTCGCTTGCGGTTACACCGTCAATTGGATGTGCCGTTTTGATGTTCACTGTGGAAAGGACGTGAAATGAACGAATCGCAGCCAAAAGGAGAGCTAGGGTCCGAAGAAATTCGCACTTGGACGGGCAACTCCACAGGTTCCACGCTGCCCTCATCCGTGCTCGGTAGGGATCCGATCATCCTGATCACGGTCCTTCTTGGCCTCACCCTGCGCGCTTACTTTGCCACCCAAAAAGGCCTGGTGCTCGACGAGTTCCACTCGGACTTTCACGCCAGCCGCGCCACCTTCTCGGAGCTCCTGCAAAGCGTCCGGGCGGACAACCACCCGCCCCTTTCCTTTGCCCTGATCAGTCTTGCCCAAGACCTTTTCGGCAAGAGCGACTTTGCCCTACGCATTCCCGCGCTGATCGCAGCGGCCCTCGAATTCACATTCGTTGGACTCTTGGCGCGGCCCTATGGCAAGACCGCTTGTCGCTTTGCCATAGCTCTCGTGGCCCTCAGCAGCCTGCACCTGGACCAAGGATCCATGGCGCGCATGTACGCACCCCTCGCGGCCTGCATCACCGGGGCCACTTGGGCCAGCCTGCAGCTCTTGCGCGGGCCCAACAAAACAGCTGCCGTGATCGGAAGCCTCGCGGTGTGGGGCGCACTGGGCCTGCACTATTTTGCCGCGCACTACATCCTGTGGCTGGGACTCGCCTGCTTGCTGGCAGCCTGGAAAGCCGCTCACCTTGGATCATTCGTGAGGCGCATGGCCCTGCCCCTGGGCGCAGCCATCGCCGCCGCCCTGCCCTGGTATGGAACCGGCTTCATCGAACAACTCGGACACGGACTTCCACCGGGTGGGGACGATCTGGGGATCTTGGGGTTGCTGGAGGGATACGCCCACCTGTTCTTCCTCAACCTGCGGCTCGGGGGGGACCTGGGCCGATGGCTGTTCCTCTTGGCGAGCCTTGGGATTTTGGGGATGGCGGCTCGCGTTGCCCTGACAAGGGGCCGCGGCAAAGACTCACACCCAGACAGCACTCTTGTCTTGGCGAGCATGGCTTGGGTCGTTCCTATCTGGGCCTTTGCTCTGGCCCAATTCATGCCCCGTTCGGGGTTCACGTGGCACTACATCTTGCCGTCCGTGGCACCCATGGCCGTGCTTGCGGGGAGTTGCGTCCAGGGCCCTCGGACGCGCTGGACTCTCGCCATGTGCGTGGCTGCAGCATTGATGCTGAGCTTGCTCAACCTGAGGTCACCGGGGACCGAGGATTATCCGGGTGCGGTGAGCCTGATTCAAAATCAATGGCAACCAGGGGATGGGGTGATTTGCGTGGAGTATCAGCCCCCCTGTTTCCCCACGGGACGCCCCTGGGATCGGTATGTGGAGCAATCGGCCGCACCAACCGACGCGCGCATGGAGACCGATGGGATTCACCTGCGAGAGCCAAACAATCTCGAACAGTACCCGCGCATCTGGTTGATGGAGTCTGCCCTGCCAGAGTCAGTGGATCTGCGCGATCAGCTCGCGGACTATGGAGAATCCCAGCAGACCTGGTCCTTTGGTTGGCGCCCAACGGTCACGCTTTTCAAGCGGCGCTAGGTCTAGGTTCCTTGGTCGTCATGGCGGGCAGGTCGCACACCAATGCCGCATGCCACCCTATCTCGCCAGCACGCCTCGTAAGAGCTCGCGGCCGCGATCTCCACCAAGCCCACGGCCGAGTAAATCGCGCTCCCCTGTGGTCAGCTTCCACACCAGTAAGCCCGCTCCGTGAGCGCGTGCACCATGCCCCAGAGCCTCCAGCAACTGAGCCTGGCGCTCGGGGTTAAGGGATTCTTCCCCCCCAGGCATCGGCGCGTCGGCTCCTGGGCCCCGGGCGGCAAAGAGGGTCGCGGCAAAGCCCGATGGAGCTATCCAGAGTGGCAAGCCCAACTCATCTGCACGGGCCTTGGCGGGAGCGAGATGTTCCACGAACAACTCCTTCAGACGCCACAGGGGAATTTGACCTTGATCGGTGCCCTCGAGGATCGGAAAGAGGCCTCCCGCGAGGGCATCGACTTTTGACCAAAGGGCCACGGAATCGAAACGACGCACATCTTCGCTGGCCAAGACTACGCCCCCCCCAAATGCTGCCCGAGCAGCCTGGATGGAGCGGGACCAGCCGGCGTTCCTGATGCGCTGAGCCTCTTTTTGCCATTCGCTTGGGTCGGGTTTTTCCGCATCAAAACGAGTCACGATGGACTGCCCGAGGTCATGCCCAATGGACAGCACCGAAGCATCCGCAACGCCAGCCATCAAAGCCCCGTGGGTCGTGCTGGCGGCCAATTGATCGTAGAGCTCATCCCTTTGCCCATCAAACACGCGCACCAAGCGGCTAGAGGCCACGCCGGAATGGGCCGCAAGCAAGGTCGGCCAAAGTTGGACCTCTAAACCCAAGGCCCTCGCTTGGGCACACGCCACCAGCCAACTTGCATCTCCTCCCATGCTGCCAAGAGCCCGCTGGGGTTGCCATGCGCGACCTTGGCCGGGATCGGGATTGAAGCAAAGGTCATAGGCCAGCGCGACGGAGGTGGCCCCAGCGTCGGCGAGGTTCTGCAAGGCCACCAGCGCATCAGCAGAGCCTGGGTTCACATCAGGGCGCAGAAAGGCGCCCCGAGGAGCAGCCTGAAAACGAGAGGGCGAAACTTCCGGTTGGGCAAGGGTATCGAGGGCCTCGGCAAACCAATCGAGGGAGTCCTCCAGCTCGCCCCCATTCCTCCGAGACCACTCGACCATCAGAGCGCGCAGGGGCCGCAAAATGTAGGGGGAATAGCGAGCCGCCGCCCCATCAGTGATCAATTCCCGAAGGGGGGGGCGCTCGGGGTGGTGGGCCAAGAGCCCAAGGTCCTCATCGTGCGGAAATAACGGGAGGTCCTCATTGCCGCTCCCATTCTCATGCAATTTCGCGCACCACGCGCTCATGGCATCGAGCCACCACATTGGCCGCTCCGGTTGATCCGCGTGGAGGACTGCCCAAGCGAGATTGCGGCCCTTGTCGGTGGAGATACCGGGGGGCAAGAGGACCTGCAGGCTCCGACTGGCCAGGTCCACATGGGCCAACTCGGCGGACCATCCCATGGGGGGAACTACGGATCGCGCGTGAATGGTCCACGATCCGTTCGAGGTACCCGTGAGCCATTCGGCGCGATCAAGAGCCACACTGCAAGCCAGACCATAAGCCTTGTATTCACCGGCGTTCACCCCGGGCTCACTCGTGCCATGAATGTTGGGCGCTAAGAGACCATGGTCCACTAAGCCCTGGGTTCCTTCCTGAAGGGGCAACTCCCCAGGCGCAACCCCAAAATCTTCGCCAACCTGAAGCCACTCCGCCGAGCCACGCTCTAAGTCACAACGCAACCAAGGGAACCCGCGACGGAAAATCAAACCCTCGCGTCGCCACCCCGGGCGCAGATTCGGAAGGGCGGAAACAAGCCGTGCATGGTTCGAGCTCGCCACCAGCGTCAGGGGCAAACCCTCGCGCTCGGGATCGACGCAAACCAAAACCAAGCAACAGTCATCCGCACTGGCCACATGGGTGCCCACGCGCAAGAGGTCACCGTCCAAGTGCAGGTCACTCCCGGCGGGCAAACCGGCGAGCCTGTCGTCAGAAAAATCACAGAGGAGCATGCGAGCGGCTCCCGCGCGGGTCTTGGGGATCACACG
>Ga0302120_10000415_pt1 | contig 19113 bp, 19 predicted proteins | sample AG5_Bottom_MG_FD_203118 | JGI IMG/M metagenome (GOLD analysis project Ga0302120, IMG submission 203118) | Marine microbial communities from Western Arctic Ocean, Canada - AG5_Bottom | ecosystem: Environmental > Aquatic > Marine > Oceanic | place: Canada: Western Arctic Ocean | collected 2017-10-01 | reverse complement strand
ATCAGGTCCTCGTACTCGTCGGTAGCGGCGTTGAGGCCGTTGGGGCCCTCAAGGTTGCGCACCTTGTCGACGACCACGCCGCCATCCAGACCGGCGTTGACCGCGATCTGGTGGAGGGGAGCCTCAAGTGCCTTGGCCACGATGCGTGCACCGGTCGCCTCGTCGGCGCCGAGACCCTCACCGGCGGCCCGGGCAGCGTCCTGGGCACGCAGCAGGGTGACGCCACCACCGGCGACGACACCTTCCTCGATGGCCGCCTTCGTGGTGCTCACCGCATCCTCGATGCGGTGCTTCTTCTCCTTCAACTCCACCTCCGTGGCAGCGCCGACCTTCAGGACGGCCACGCCACCGGAGAGCTTCGCCAGACGTTCCTGGAGCTTCTCGCGGTCGTAGTCGGAGTCGGTGTTCTCGATCTCGCCCTTGATCTGGGCGATGCGACCGGAGATCTCAGCCTCGTCGCCGGCGCCCTCGACGATGGTGGTCTCGTCCTTGGAGACCACGATCTTGCGGGCCTGGCCCAGCATGTCGAGCGTGACGGCATCGACCTTGAGGCCGACCTCCTCGGAGATGACCTGGCCACCTGTGAGGATCGCCATGTCCTGCAGCATCGCCTTGCGACGATCGCCGAAGCCGGGGGCCTTGATGGCCACCGACGTGAAGGTGCCGCGGATCTTGTTGACCACCAGGGTGGCGAGGGCCTCGCCCTCGACGTCCTCGGAGATGATGACCAGCGGACGGTTGGTCTGCATGACCTTCTCGAGGGCCGGGACCAGGTCACGGACCGCTGTGATCTTGGAACCCGCGAACAGCACGTACGGGTCCTCCAGGACAGCCTCCATGCGGTCGGGGTCGGTCACGAAGTAGGGCGAGATGTAGCCCTTGTCGAAACGCATGCCCTCGACCAGGTCCATCTCCATGCCGAAGGTCTGACCCTCCTCGACGGTGATGACGCCGTCCCTGCCCACCTTGTCGATGGCGTCGGAGATCATCTCGCCGATCTCGGTGTCGCCCGCCGAGATGGCGGCGACATTGGCGATCTGGCCCTTGTCGCTGGACACGTCCTGGGCTGATTCCCGGATGACGTCGACGGCGGCGGCCACCGCTGCCTCGATGCCCTTCTTGAGCGACATCGGGTTGGCGCCGGCTGCGACGTTGCGAAGGCCCTCACGGACCATTGCCCATGCCAGCACGGTCGCCGTGGTGGTGCCGTCACCTGCCACGTCGTCGGTCTTCTTGGCGACCTCCTTGACCAGCTCGGCGCCGATGCGCTCGTAGGGGTCCTCGAGGTCGATCTCCTTGGCGATGGACACGCCGTCGTTGGTGATCGTGGGAGCGCCCCACTTCTTCTCCAGGACGACATTGCGGCCCTTGGGACCAAGCGTGATCCGAACGGCGTCAGCCAGCTGGTTCATGCCATTTTCGAGCGACCGGCGGGCCGTCTCGTCGAACTTGATGATCTTTGCCATCAGTAGCAACCTCTCAGTGATCGGTGGACCGGTGGAGCGCGGGCGCGACCACTGGCACTCTCTTCATGCGAGTGCCAATCCAACCAGCGGATCGGATGTTTTCCAACGTCTGGAGGCGCCCGGCAGCGGGTCTCAAACCTCTCAGGAGCGTTGTCGGAGCCGAGGCGCTCAGGCTCCGGTAGGCACGCAGGTGCGGGGACTCAGCCCCCGGCGACGGCTGGCACGATGGCGATGGTGCCACCCTCCGGGACGGCGGTGTCCAGGCCATCCAGGAAGCGCACGTCGTCATCGCTCACGAAGACGTTCACGAAGCGGCGCAACGCGCCCGACTCGTCCAGGATCCGGCTGGTGAAGCCCGGGTGACCTGCATCCAGAGCCGCTATCGCCTCGCCAACCGTGCCGGCGTCAACCTCGACCTCGGGCTGTCCAGCGGTCAGCGGTCGGAGTGTCGTCGGAATACGGATGATCACGGCCATGGAAAAACCCTACCCACCCGGCCAGGGATCGCCCACCCACCGACCGCCCCGGACCCGTCGGATGGCCGACCACTATGCGTTCAGAGGCTGTCCAGTCGCTCCGCCACGGCCTCGGTGATGCACGCCGTCGTCTCGGTCCGGGCCCTGTCGATGCCGAACCGGTCCACCAGCGACACGACGTCGGCACGTGCCGCCGCCGCCTCGTCAGCACCGCCCACCACGACCAGCAGCGGCACGCCGGCCGCAGCGGCATACGCAGCCACCCCGCCGACGACCTTTCCCTGGAACGAGGTGGCATCCAGCCAACCCTCGCCGGTCACCACCAGGTCGGCACCGGCCACCAGCTCGTCCAGGCGAACCTCCTCGGCCACAAGGTCCACACCGTCGACCAACTCGGCACCCATCGCAGCCAGGCCACCAGCCAGGCCACCGGCGGCCCCGGCCCGGTCCAGACACGAGACATCCGACCCGAAGCGTTCCAGGTACACCTGCACGAGTCGCTCCAGACGACCCGCCAGCAGGCGGACCTGCGCACTGGTGGCCCCCTTCTGGGGAGCGAACACCTCGGCGGCCTCCGTGAAGCGTGTCCTGACATCGCAGGCCACGAGTATCTCGACTCCGAGGTACCGCGCCACCGGACCCATCGCGTCCAGGGCGCCCAGACCGCCATCGGTCGTCGCCGAACCGCCCATGCCGACGATCACCCTCCGCGCCCCCAGCTCGACGGCATGACGGAGTAGTTCCCCGACGCCTGTGGTCGTGGCATCCAGTGGGCGGTTCTCGTCGGGGCCGCCGGCCAGCACCAGGCCCGAGGCCCGAGCCATCTCGACCACCGCCGTGCCGCCTGAGAGTCTCCAGCCGGCCGTAACCGGAGAACCCAGGGGCCCGGTCACCTCGGTGGTGCGGTCCGGACCTCCCAACACGTCCAGCAGGCCCTCGCCGCCGTCGGCCATGGGCACCTCGACGGCGGTTCCGCCCCGGGAGACAACCGCCGAGGCAATCGCAGAGGCCGCCTCTGCCGCAGACGCCGTGCCCCGGAACTTGTCAGGTGCGGCAACCACCCGCACCGGCCGACCTCAGTTGGACTGGATGCGCTGGTCGGAACCCAGGATCACCACGATGTGGGCGTTGGCCACACGCTCCTCGGCCTTGGCCGGAACCCCGACCCCACCCGTCGGCATCTTCTCCAGGAGGGAGGGGATCTCCCCGAAGTGTTCCACGATCCTGCGGGCATCGGCCTGGTACCCGTTGCGGTAGTACACCCGGGTGGTGCCGGTCTTGTCGGCGTTGGCCGGCGATTCCATGATCCACCCCAGCGGGCTGAGCATGTCGGTCACCTTGCCGGCGGCGCCGGACACACCGGAACCGTTCGCGACGAGGACCTTCACCTCGTTGGGGTCATGGGTCGGCGTCGGGAACAACGCCACGGTGGTGGTCGGCACAGCCGAGGTCGGCGCCACGACATCCGCATCGTCGGGTTCCCCAGCGACGGGTTCGGTCGTCATGACATCCGGGTCGGCCGCTCCGGTCCCGGGATCAGCATCCGTCACGTCATCGGTGATCGCCGGAGCCTGCCTGTCGGCCGCCACGGGCGAGTCGTCCAGCCCCTTCCAGAGCAGAAGCAGGCCAATCGCCACGGCCACACCTATGAGAAGGACAGCGCGCGGCGCTGCAGCGGCATTGCTGGGTCCAAGCCCCCCGCTCCTGGCGCCGGCGTTCATCGGTTGCCGTCGTCCTCGACCACTCTGGGTTCAATGCGTGCCCTGCGACGCCGGTCGCGTTGGCGCAGGAGTCGGCGGACCACCAGCGGGTCGTAGGACATGGCCTCGCCGTCCTCGAGAAGATCGGTAAGCAGGCTGTAGTAACGCGTCGCCGACAACTCGAACTGTTCACGGATCTGGACGTCCTTCGGAGAGGTGGCAGTCCACCACGATCGTTCGAAGTCCAGGATGTCACGGTCTCGCTGCGTCAATGCCACACGGTGATGATCGCCCACGGCGCGCGACGGTTCAAGTACCCCCGACAACGGATACCTCACGGGGGGGAGTATTGGTGGCCCACAGGACCCTGCAGAATCGATCCGACTACCATTTCGCCGCATCCCGCGAGTGGAGGTCCAGAGCGTGATCCGATCAACTACGGCGATGATCCTGGCAGTATCCGTCCTGGCTGCAGCCTGTGGCGGCGGGGGCCAGACCTCCGGCGATAGTGGAGGCCCTGACGCACACATCAGGGTCAACATGACCGAATACGGCTTCGGTTCGGACGTCATAGAGGTCAGGGCCGGGCAGACGGTGGAGTTCCTGCTGAAGAACAGCGGTGACCTGGACCACGAGTTCATGATCGGGCGTGAGGTGACGGCCACCATGGGCGGCATGGCGACCGGTTTCGAGCATGACTTCTTCGAAGGCCTGATGCCGATCGTCGACCCGCCGGAAGCTGTCATGGACATGGAATCCATGGACATGGACGACATGGACATGGACGACATGGACATGGACGACATGGACATGGACGGCCACGACGACCACCACCACGGCTTCATGGTCGTCCTCGCCCCCGGCGCGACCGCCAGCGTCACGGTGACGATCCCGGACGACGCCGTGGGCGACTGGGAGATCGGCTGCTTCCTGGACAAGGGCACCCACTGGTCCTCGGGAATGCATGCCACGCTGAGGATCACGAGCTGAACCAGTCGGAAGTAGGGCAGCGATGCTGCCGGGGTTCGGTGGTCAGGCGGGTCGGGTTGCGACCAGGTGCTCGATGACGATGCCTGTATGCAGGCCGACTGCCTCATCCCAGAGTGGCGTGAAGTCGCGCCGTAGGGCCTCCTCGACGTCATCGAGGCCATGCTCCTGGACGGCCATGTAGGCGAGTCCCACCGAGAGCGACGCCCGGACGAAGTCCTCGACCTCCGGTCCTCCCTCCAGTTCGAAGCGGATCCGCTGCCGCTCTCCCGGGACCAGGCCGGCCGCCCTCCTGACTGCCTGAATACCCGCGAAACGCCTGCCCCACCGGCCGTCGGGGCAGGCTCAGTACCCTTGCCGGAACAGAGATCCCGACCTGTGGCCATTTCGCGCCATGGGCCGCGCCATCCCGCCCGAGTAGCTCAGTTGGTCAGAGCAGGCGCCTTGTAAGCGTCAGGTCGTCGGTTCGAATCCGACCTCGGGCTCCGATTCCAACCGGCGGCACCGCCGCCGGTTACGGGCTCAGGGACGGCGCCGGGCCACCTCGAAGAGGGCAATAGCGGCCGCCGCCGACACGTTCAGAGAGCCCAGGACCCCACCCAGGGGAATGTAGGCAATGGTGTCGCAGCGTTCCCGCACCAGGCGTGAGAGACCCGAACCCTCGGCTCCCAACACAAGGGCCACGGGCTCGTCGGCAACCGTCAGGTCATGGATGGCGGCCTCGCCCCCGGCGTCCAGACCCACCGACCACACGCCAGCGTCCGCCAGTCGCCCCAGGGCCTTGGGCAGACCTGCCACCCTCGTCATCCGGAGGTGCTCGATTGCGCCGGCCGCGGACTTGGCGACCGCGGCGGTCACCCCCGCTGCACGGTGTCGCGGCAGGATCACCCCGGTCACACCGGCGCACTCAGCCGACCTCAGGATCGCCCCGAGGTTCCCCGGGTCGGTCACGCCATCGAGCAGCAGCAGGAACGGGTCGCGGCCCTGGGCGTCGGGCCGAAGGAGGTCCTCCAGGTCATGCTCGTAGAGGGGTTGGGCCATTGCCAGGACGCCCTGTGGCGCGTGGGTGTGGGCCATCGACTCGAACTTGGAACGCGAAACCTCACGGATGGTGACCTTCGCCTCGTCGGCCAGGTCGATGATGTCATCCAGGATCGGAGCCGGATCCAGGTCGCCCGCGAGGATGACCTCACGGGTCCGACGGGTACCAGCCAGCAGCAACTCCCTGACCGCCTGACGGCCCTCCACCTGGTCGCCACCCAGTCCCTTCGCAGCGGCGTCGGACCGGTTGCCCATCGGGGTGCTCCCCCGCTGACCCGGCCCCCTCGCTCCGGGGCGTCCACCGGGACGGCCCTGGGAACCACCGCGACCGGGTGGGCCCGACCGTCCACCACCAGCGGGCCTACCACCACGGCCACCGGCCTTGGGGCCGCCGGGACCGCCGGGACCGCCACGCTTCTGACCCTTCGGGCCACCGGGACCGCCACGCTTCTGTCCCCTGGGGCCACCCGGCCCGCCACGCCCCGGTGCTCCTGGACTGCTCACGACCGGCCCCCGTCACGCTGGAGGAGGGCAACTGCGAAGCAGGCCACGCCCTCCTGTCGACCAATTGCGCCAAGGCCTTCAGCCCGCCGTCCCTTGACCGACACCGGTGCACCGACCGCCGCCGAGAGAGCGTCGCGCATGTCGTCACGACGCGGCGCCAGCCTGGGCACCTCCAGCACCACCGTGCAGTCCACGTTCGCCACCTCCCACCCCTCGGACACCACAGCGGCGACCGTGTCGACCAGTAACGCCATACTGTCGGCGCCGGCATGCGCAGGATCGGTGTCCGGGTAGCGCTGCCCGATATCTCCGAGGCCCGCCGCCCCCAGCAGGGCATCTATGACCGCGTGGGCGACCGCATCGGCATCGCTGTGGCCAACAAGGCCCGGGCCGTCGAAGGCGACCCCGCCCAGCACCATGCGCCGGTCCGGGTCATCGCTGAACGGATGGATGTCGAACCCCTGGCCGACGCGGATCTCAAGCATCCGACGAGCCTGCCACGATTCGTTCCAACTCCAGCCGTGCCAGGTCCAGGTCTGCAGGGCGGGTGATCTTCAGGTTCGACGCTTCGCCCTCCACCACCATCACTGCGCCGCCGGCTGCCTCCACGAGGGTGGCGTCGTCGGAGGCCTCTCCGCCACCGGCGTGGGCGGACCGGAGGCGCTCAGCGTTGAAGCCCTGCGGGGTCTGGACGGCTATCACGCCATCGCGTGCCATGACCCTTCCGTCCGCTGTCCGCAGGGAATCAGTCACGGGAACCCCGGGGACCACGGCGACGGCACCGGCAAGGACCGCGTCCACGACCCGCCTGAAGAGATCGGGCGTGGCAAGGGGCCGTGCCCCGTCATGGACGAGCACCACCCCGGCATCATCGGGCACCGCTGCCAGGCCGCAGCGCACCGACTCCGACCGGGTAGCCCCGCCGTCGACGATCGCCTCCACCCGCTCCAGACCGGACAGGACCCCGGAGACCTCGGCACGCCGCCCGGCCGACACCACCACGACCACGCCGGCCGACACCGACGCCGCCGAGGCGACCGACCGGGCCAGAACCGCCATCCCGGACAGGTCCGCCAACTGCTTGTCGCCGCCGAAGCGCGTCCCGCTCCCGGCTGCGACCACCACCGTCCACGTGCTCACCGGCGACTCCCGGATCCGTGGCTACCGCAGCCTGCTCCCGGGCACGCTGGCGTCGATGACGCAGGGGGATACCACATCTCACTAGCATGGCAATTCACATGCCGGACACCACACTCATGAGCGAGACCATCCTTTTTGCCGGGCTGGACGACGACGCCCTGGCGAAGGTCGTGGAAGCCGGCCGGGACCTCGAGATGCGCCGCGGCGACCTGCTGTTCAGGGAAGGCGACGACCCCGACGAACTCTTCGTGGTCGTGTCCGGTCGCATCGCCATAGCCAACAAGTCGATCGACGGCCGGGAATCGATGGTGGCCCTCATGGAGGAGGGCGACCTCTTCGGCGAGATGGGCCTCTTCGACGGCCGGGGCCGATCCGCAGAAGCCAGGGCACTCGAAACATCCGTGGTCACGGCCGTGCCCTACGGCCCGGTGCGCAACCTCTACGAGAACGACCCGGCCCTCCTGTGGCGGGTTGTGGCCATGCTGGCCGGCCGGCTCCGCACCATGGACGTCGCCCTTGCCGATTCAGTGTTCCTGGACGTGACCGGGCGGACGGCCAAGCGGCTGCTGGACCTGGCCGGCGAAGACGACGAGTTCTCCCTTCCGATCACGCAGGAGGAGTTGGCCGGCATGGTCGGCGCCTCACGCGAGAGGGTCAACAAGGCGATCGCCTCATTCATCCGGCTGGGCTGGATCGAACAGATCGACCGGACCTACCGCATCACGAACCGCCAACAACTGACCATCCGGGCCCGCTGAGGCCACCGGAGTCGGTCGGTCGGGCTCAGGCCCCCAGCCAGTCCACAACCCGCTGCCATGCATCGGCAGAGTCCTGGGCCCGATGGGCCGGACGGCTCGGATCATGCACGAAGCCATGGTCCGCACCCGCGTAGCGCACCACCGTCGCACCGGTGGCTTCAAGCTCGTCGACGTGGTCGGGAGGCGTCCAGGCATCCTGGGCTCCGATCACGGCAAGGACGGACGCCGCATCACCTGCGGCCAGCGCATCGAGGGGCTCACCCTGGCCCGCACCATGCCACTGCTCCGGAACCCGGATCATCCCGTAGAAGGGGCAGTGGGCCTTGAAGCGCCCGGTGGCCACGGCCTTGAGGACGTACATGCCGCCCATGCAGAAGCCGAGGATGCCGACCGTTTCGGCACCGGTCAGGTCCGCTGCGGCCACCGCATCGCCAAGCACCCTGTCGTCCTCCAGCGATGAGCCGGCGGCCAGGCGATTTGCCACGTCGAGGTCCTCCCGCCCGGCAAAGAGCTCAAACGCCGCCACCGACCAGCCCTGTTCGAGAGCCAGGCGCTCCACGAGGTCGTCGAACAGTGGCCGCATCCCCATGATGTCAGGAACCACCACCAGCCCCCTGGGCGACGGCCCCGTTGGTGGATGCACCAACTCAACGTCGGTTCCGGATCGAAGTTGCGTACGCATGCCCCCTGCCTAGTGCACGGGTCACGTACCGGGGGGCATCAGGCCGGTGGCCCGGACCGCCTCCGAGAGTGTCCCCACCCGCACGACCTCGAGGCCGGGCGGCGGATCGGGTGCCGAAGCCGGAATGACCGCCTTGCGGAACCCGAGTCGGTGGGACTCCTGGAGGCGTCGCTCCATGCCCGCCACCTGCCGGACCTCGCCACCAAGACCCACCTCGCCGACGACCACGATGTCGTCCCCGAGGTGTCGGCCGGTGGTTGCGGAAACCACGGCTAGGGCCAGCGGGAGGTCAGCGGCCGGCTCGGCCACGTGAACGCCGCCCACCACCGTGGCGTACACATCCAGCGCCCCGAGGTCGACGCCGGCGCGACGCTCCAGCACCGCCAGCAGGAGGGCCAGCCGACGGGGATCGAGGCCTCGCGGCGACCGACGGGGGTGCTGCGTGGTAGCCCGTACGACCAGCGCCTGGACCTCCACCAGTAACGGCCGGTGGCCCTCCAGGGTCGGCAGCACCACAGACCCGGCCACATCGGGAGCACGATCGGCAAGGAACAGCCGGCTGGGGTCGTCCACCGACAGCAGGCCGTCGGCCCTCATCTCGAACAGACCGACCTCATCGGTGCGGCCGAACCTGTGCTTGACCACCCGCAGCATCCGCAGGGCGTGGTGGCGATCACCCGTCAACTCCAGAACCGTGTCCACCACGTGCTCAAGGAGCTTCGGCCCGGCCAGTGAACCATCCTTGGTGACATGGCCGACCAGGAGGGTCGCCATGCCCCGGGCCTTGGCCTCGACCACCAGGCGTTGGGCGCAGCCACGTACCTGGCTGGCCGAACCCGGTGATCCGGTATCGGCCGCCAGGTGCACCGTCTGGACGGAATCCACGATGAGGAGGTCGGGCTGGAGGCGATCGGCATGAGCCAGGATCGCCTCGACCGACGCGTCGCCGGCCAGCCAGAGGTCCTCCAGCACGGCACCCAGGCGGTCAGCCCTGAGACGGACCTGGGAGGCCGACTCCTCGGCGCTAACCAGCAGGACCCGTCCGCCTGCACGGACCCGGGCAGCGGCCAGCTGCAGGGTGAAGGTGGACTTGCCGATCCCGGGCTCGCCACCCAGGAGCGTCACCGAGCCGGGAACCATGCCACCACCGAGGCACCGGTCGGCCTCGGCCATCCCGGTGGGCACCGTTGTCGCCGCCCCGGACTCCAACTCCGTAATCGGCTGCACGGCACCCAGCTGTGCCACCGCGGCAAGCGATGCGCTGGTCTCGACCAGGGCGTTCCAGGCCGAACACGAGGTGCAGCGGCCCACCCACTTCGCATGGGTGGCGGCGCATGATCCGCAGGTGTACGGATGGGTACGGGTGGCTGTGCGTGTCGGCATGGGCCGAACGCTACGGACCCGGTGTGACAGGAGCCGGAGCTCAGGTCTCCCTGGTGCGGAACAGGTCGGCGAAACCGTCGATCACCGGGTGGCCGAAGTCGGCCGGCACCAGGGCCGTGCCACGCAGCAGCACCGTTGACATGCCGAGCCCACGGGCCGCCTCCAGCGTCGAGGGATCCGAATCGATCAGCAGCATGTCGCCGAACGCCACCCCGGACATGCGCCGCAGGGCCTCGAACATGGCCTGGCTGGGCTTGCGTGCCCCGACCCCGCCCGAGGCGACCCACGGCTCGATCCTGCCCTCCAGGGCGAACCTCCGACGCAGCAGCTCCGACCAGGCCAGCACCGCGTTGGTGAGGCACGCCACCGGCATCGACCGCTGTTCCATCCGATCCAGGAACGGCAGCACGTCGGCACGCATCCTGACCCTGGAGAGGTAGGCGGCGTCCAACGCCTCCACGGAACCGGCGACCCCGACCGATGCCCAGAAGTCCTCGCTGGACATCTGGCCCAGGCTGGCCGCCCGGTAGCGATCCGCCACCTCGCCGGGGTCCACGACACCACCCTGCTCCCGCACGAACGGGACGAGCAGGCCCTCCGGATCCCCACCGGCATCCCAGACCACGCCGATCCCACCCAGAACGACGAGGCGCAGCTCACGTCGGGGCGGCTCAGCGGGGGCGGGTGGTTCCTCCACGATCTCGGTGGAACGTCGACGCGGCGGTGTCCGACCAACTGTGCGGTCCGGGACACCGCGACGCGCCCTCAGCATGCGGACCGCCTGGAACGCCACCACCAGGAGGAGGAGGCCCCCTGCGATCACCGAGATCGTCATCCACATCCTGGGCGCACGGTCCTCCAACACCCCGGTCGCGTGGAACAGGGTCGGCGACCGGTCGCCGAGATCGACACTCCAGCGCGCAATCTGTTCGCTGGCACCGGTTCCGTCGTCGACCCGACTGGTCGGCAGGACAGCCACCAGCACCAGGGCGAAGGAATCGGCGGGGGCACACACGGCCTCCCCGCAACCGGCGAGCAGGGCCAGCTCGGCTTCAGTGCGGGCGAACGGCAGGCCGTCGAGGAGTTCGGCCAGTGCCGGATCGGCCAGCAGGTCCATGCCCTCGGACAGGTCCACGACTCCCGTGAGGCGCCAGGTGGTCCGGGCGAACGACCGCTCACGCACCAGTAGTACATCCCGGAACGCCGTCGGACCGGCCACCTCGGCAAGGACCCCGCCAAGACGGTCGGGCGAATCGAACTTCTTGACCGCCGACATGCGGCCCACGCCCCAACCGTCGGTTGTGGGTCCGACCACCTCCCAGCCGGCCGCCTCGAGGTCGTCTACACGCACCCGGTCGTCGAAGCCACTCAGGGCATCGACAGCCGCCCCATCCAGCTCAAGGCCGACCGCAACGGTTCCGGAACCATCCTCGGACACCTCGACGGTGACCGTGGCCTCCACACGACAGGCCGACAACACGACCACGAACGCGACCAGAAACAGCAGTCGTCCGACCACACGACGGACCATTGGTTTCACTACCGGCTCCCTGGAATCCGGACGAACCCGGAACGGTCTGACTACTCGACGCCCTCGACCGCCAACTCGACGGTCGGCGGCTCGAAGCCAGCAACGGAACGGAACACAATGGTCCTGCCATCAGGAGCGTCCGGATCGTCCGGGGTCTCCTCCACGTCCACGACGACGATGTCGCCAGCCGTGAACTCCTTCTGGAGCAGGAGTTCCGAGAGGGGATCCTCGATCAGCCTCTGGATGGCGCGCCGCAACGGACGGGCACCCATCGTCGGGTCGTAACCCTGCGTGGCCAGGTGGGTCTTGGTGGCCTCCGTGAGCTCGAAGCCCATACCCTGACCGGCCAACTGGACGCCCAACCGTGCGATCATGAGGTCCACGATGCGCGTCACCTCGGGCACCGAGAGCTCGTGGAAGACAATCGTGTCGTCGATCCTGTTCAGGAACTCGGGCTTGAAGTGCGCCTTCAGGGCATCCTGCACCTTCGCCTTCATGCGCTCGTAGCTGACGGCCTCGTCAGCCTTGGTGAACCCCAGGTTCGCCTTGCGCAGGTCGGCCGTACCGAGGTTCGACGTCATGATCAGGACCGTGTTGCGGAAGTCCACGCTGCGGCCCTGGGCGTCGGTGAGGCGCCCCTCCTCCAGGATCTGGAGCAGGGTGTTGAAGACGTCGGGGTGGGCCTTTTCGACCTCGTCGAAGAGCACCACGGAGAACGGCTTGCGGCGGACGGCCTCGGTCAGTTGGCCACCCTCCTCGTACCCCACGTACCCGGGAGGAGAACCCACGAGTCGGCTGACCGTGTGCTTCTCCATGTACTCGGACATGTCCAGGGCAATGAGGGAGGCATCGTCACCGAACAGGAACTCGGCGAGGGTCTTGGACAACTCCGTCTTGCCCACCCCGGAAGGGCCGAGGAAGATGAACGATCCCGACGGACGCTTCGGATCCTTTAGGCCGGCGCGGGTGCGACGGATGGCCTGGCTGACCGCCCTGATGGCGTCCTCCTGGCCGATTACCCGCTTGTGGAGCTCGTCCTCCATCTTGAGGAGCTTCTGGGTCTCCTCCTCGGTCAGCTTGTAGACGGGGATACCCGTCCAGAGCGAGAGGACCTCGGCAATGGCCTCCTCGTCGACCTCGTCGAACAGGTCCACACCGGCGGAACGGACCTCGGTCTCCTTGGCCTGCTTGCGAACCAGGAGTTCCTTCTCGCTGTCACGCAGGCGGCCGGCCTCCTCGAAGTCCTGTGCCTCCACCGCTGCCTTCTTGCGCTGGACCACCTCGGACAGGTCGGCCTCGACCTCGCGGAGGTCCTCCGGCGTATGCATCCGCTTGATGCGCAGGCGGGAACCGGCCTCGTCAATGAGATCGATGGCCTTGTCCGGCAGGTGCCGGTCCGAGATGTAGCGGTCGGCGAGGTTGGCGGCGGCTACCAGGGCCTGGTCGGTGATCGTCACCCGGTGGTGGCTCTCGTAGCGCTCCCGGAGCCCCTTCAGGATCTCGATCGTGTGGGGAACCGTGGGCTCCTCCACCTTGACCGGCTGGAAGCGTCGCTCCAGGGCGGCGTCCTTCTCGAAGTGCTTGCGGTATTCATCCAGCGTGGTCGCCCCGATGGTCTGCAACTCGCCACGGGCCAGCATCGGCTTCAAGATAGAAGCGGCGTCGATGGCCCCCTCGGCGGCACCCGCACCCACCAGGGTGTGGATCTCGTCGATGAACAGGATGATGTCGCCACGGGTCCTGATCTCCTTGAGGACCTTCTTGAGTCGCTCCTCGAAGTCACCGCGGTAGCGACTGCCGGCGACCAGGGCACCCATGTCCAGCGTGTAGAGCTGCTTGCCATGGATGGTCTCGGGGACGTCGTCATTGACGATCATCTGGGCGAGGCCCTCGACGATGGCGGTCTTGCCCACGCCCGGCTCGCCGATGAGCACCGGGTTATTCTTGGTGCGGCGCGACAGGATCTGCATGACCCTCTCGGTCTCCCGGGACCGGCCGATCACCGGATCCAGCTTCTTGTCGCGGGCGGCCTGCGTGAGGTTGCGGCCGAACTGGTCCAGGACAAGTGACCCCGAAGCGGAGTCACCGCCGCCACCACCAGCGGTCGCACCGGCCTTCTCCGAAGACCCTGAGGAACCCTGACCCGACCCTGCGTAGCCGGAGAGCAGCTGGATGACCTGCTGGCGGACCCTGGAGAGGTCTGCACCCAGCTTGACCAGGACCTGGGCCGCCACGCCCTCGCCCTCGCGGATGAGACCCAGGAGGATGTGCTCCGTGCCGATGTAGTTGTGGCCCAGCTGCAGCGCCTCGCGCAGCGAGAGCTCGAGGACCTTCTTGGCCCGTGGGGTGAACGGAATGTGCCCGCTGGGTGAGCTGGCGCCGTGGCCGATGAGCTCCTCGACCTGGCTGCGTACGGCCTCAAGGGAGATGCCGAGGGACTCGAGGCCCTTGGCGGCCACACCCTCACCCTCGTGGATCAGCCCGAGCAGGATGTGCTCAGTGCCGATGTAATTGTGGTTGAGCAGCCGCGCCTCTTCCTGGGCGAGTACCACGACCCTTCGGGCCCTGTCGGTGAACCGCTCGAACAACGGGCTGCCTCCTGCGTAAATCGACGTCCCCCGTCGGCTCTGAGTGTACCCGTGGCCCGTGACAGGCCACGGGTGTGGCGAGATGCTCCCGCGGACACCCTCACCCGCCGTTTCGACCAGACGGCCAGTGGCCGTATCCTCGCCGGGTGGCGAACCCCACCCTCCTCCACGATCTTCCCGGCATGGTCGACGACCTGACGCGTACCGAGGCCGAGCTCCGTCGGGTCGTCGAATCCGACGATCCGTTCCTGACCGAGGTGGCGCGCCACCTCATCGACGCCGGCGGCAAGAGGGTCAGACCCGCCCTGGCAATCGCCTCCTCCATGGTCCTGGACGCCACAGCGGACACCGCCACCCCCGACGTGATCCGCGGAGGCGTCGCCGTGGAGCTGGTCCACCAGGGCTCGCTGTACCACGACGACGTCATGGACGAGGCCGAAACCCGTCGGAGGGTCCAGAGCGTGAACGCCCGCTGGGGCAACCTCGAGGCCATCCTGGCCGGCGACTACCTGCTGGCCCGGGCCTCGGAGATCGCCGCCGCCCTCGGCAACGAGGTGGCCGGCCTGCTGGCGTCAACCATTGCCTCGCTCTGCGAGGGACAGATCAGCGAACTCCGCCACGCCTTCGACGTGGACCGGACCGAGGAGTCCTACCTGACCTCGATCGCAGGCAAGACGGCCTCGCTGCTGGCTACAGCGGCTCGCATCGGCGCCATCGTGGCTGGCCACCCGGGCGACATCGTCGACGCCGTCACCGACTTCGGCCACAACTACGGGATGGCGTTCCAGCTGGTGGACGATCTGCTGGACGTGACCGCCACGGATGAGCAACTGGGCAAGCCGGCCGGCAACGACCTGGTAGAGGGCACCTACACGCTCCCGGTGATACGGACCCTCGCCGGGCCGACTGGAGCCGAGCTGCGCGACCTCCTGGGAGGCCCGATCGATCCAGCCACCAGGGACCGGGCACGCAACCTGATACGCACCGATGCCGCCATAGCAGCAACCAGGGAGACGGCAATGGGCTACCTGTCCACGGCACGCACGTCACTCGACGTGCTCCCCGCCAATCCGGCGGTGACAGCCATGGGGTCGACCTGCGACCTGCTCCTCGCCCGCCTGGAGCCCACGGGCTGAGCCGGACCGTTGCCGACCCGGCGGGTGCTACTGCTCGGGACGCAGCGTCGGGAAGAGGATCACGTCCCTGATGGTCGTGGTCCCGGTGAGGAGCATCACGAGTCGGTCCATGCCGATTCCCAGGCCACCGGTCGGTGGAAGGCCGTACTCCAGCGCCCGTAGGTAGTCCTCGTCGACGGCCATGGCCTCATCGTCGCCGGCCGCCTTCCCCGCCTCCTGGGCCTCGAACCGGGCCCGCTGCTCGTCCGGGTCGATCAGCTCGGTGAAGGCGTTGCAGAGCTCGCGGCCCGCCACGATGCCCTCGAACCGCTCCACCCAGCCCGGATTGTCCCGGTGGTCACGCGACAGCGGCGAGACCTCCCTCGGGTAGTCGGTCACGAACACCGGCCCCCAGAGCTCCGGCTCCGCCAGCTTCTCGTACAGCTCCAGAATGAGCTTCCCCGGGCCGTAGTGGTCCTCCACAGCGATGCCCCGCTCCGTGCAGAGGCCGATCAGGACGTCCATGTCGGTGTCCAGGTCCACGACGATCCCGCCGTGCTCCTCCAGCAACTCCAACATGGTGGCCCGACGCCACGGAACCGACAGGTCCAGCTCACGCCCGTCGTAGGACAGCATCGTGGTCCCGTGGAGGTCCATGGCCAGGTGCGCTACCAGCTCCTCGACGAGGCTCATGATGTCGAAGTAGTCGGCATAGGCCTGGTACAGCTCGAGCATCGTGAACTCGGGGTTGTGACGCGGCGATATGCCTTCGTTGCGGAACACCCTGGCGATCTCGAACACCCGCTCGAAACCACCCACGGTGAGGCGCTTCAGGTACAGCTCGGGAGCAATCCTGAGGTAGAGCTCCAGGTCGAGGGCGTTGTGGTGGGTTGTGAACGGCCGGGCCAGGGCACCGCCCGGGATCGGATGGAACACCGGCGTCTCCACCTCGAGGAATCCGCGGTCCTCCAGCCAACGCCGGGTCGCCGAGAAGATCCGACTGCGCGCCACGAACGCCTCCCTGGCGCCATCGGAGACCCACAGGTCGACGTAGCGCTGCCGGTACCGGACATCCACGTCGGTGATGCCGTGCCACTTGTCGGGGAACGACCGTCGAGCCTCGGCCAGGCGGACCCACGAGTCGACCCGCACGCTGAGCTCTCCGCGACGGGTCCGGATCACCTCGCCGGTGACGCCTATCCAGTCACCCAGGTGAAGGCTGGTGAAGCCCTCGAAATCGGTGGTTGATTTCTGCATCGCGAACAGCTGGATCCGACCGGTGGAGTCCTGCAGGTCACCGAACGCCAATTTGCCCTGGTCCCGCCGGAGCATGAGGCGACCGGCGACGGTGACGGTGATCCCGGTCTCCTCGCCGTCGGCGAGGCCTGAATGCTGGGCGGTTATCCCGGCAGCCGTGGCGGTCGGCTCGAAGCGGTACGGGATGGCGGGGCGATCCACGCCCGACCCGTTCACGTCGCCCTCCGGTGACCCGTCAACCCCGCTCACTGGTTCAACCCGTACACGAGGCGCAACCCATGGAGGGTCAGGAAGGGCTCGACGTACTCGATGGTGGACGACACCGGTGCGATCACATCGACCAGGCCACCCGTGGCCACCACAGTGCAGCCCCCCAGTTCGGCCCTGAAACGCTCGACCATGCCGTCCACCTGGGCTGCGAACCCGTAGACAGCGCCGGACTGCAGCGACGCCACGGTGCTCTTGCCGATCACGCTGCGGGGCTCGACGAGCTCCACGGACCACAGGGCGGCTGCCCGGCCGAACAGTGCGTCGAGGCTCACCTCTATGCCCGGGGCGATGGCCCCACCCAGGAACTCACCGTCCGCCGAGATGACGTCGAAGTTGTTGCCCGTGCCGAAGTCCACGACGACCGTGGGGCCCCCGTAGAGGTCGTAGGCCCCCACTGCGTTGGCGATGCGGTCGGCGCCCACCTCACGCGGGTTGTCGTAGAGGATCGGCATGCCGGTCTTCACGCCGGGCTCGATGACAACCGCCTCGAAGTCGACGTAGCGGTCGATCATCTGGCGGAGGCTGGCCAGGACACGCGGCACGCCGGCGCAGATGGCCACACCCGTGACCGCTCCCTCGAGGCCATGGCCCGACTGGCGCAACAGGTTGCGAACCAGGACCGCATGCTCATCCGAGGTGCGCTCGTGGTCGGTGCGGATCCTCCAGTGGTCGACCAGGCCGGCATCGGCGGAGGACCTGTAGTCACCGTCCTCGTAGAGGCCCAGCACCGTCTGGGTGTTACCCACATCAACGGTCAGCAGCATGTCGTCTCCGGATCAACGAGGTCGAGGGCCGGCGCGGAACTGGTGAGGACACCGCTGGAGATGCAGTCGACGCCCGTGGCCGCATAGTCGGCGACCACAGCCAGCGTTATGCCACCCGAGGCCTCCAGAAGGGGACGCACACCGTGCCGGGACGCGTGCCCACGGACCTCGGCCACGCATGTGGCGATTCGGGCAGGGGTCATGTTGTCGAGCAGTAGCGCATCGGCGCCCGCCTCCAGCGATTCACGGACCTGATCAAGAGTCTCGCATTCGACGTGCACAGTACGCCCCGGCCAGCGTCTTCGGGATGCCGCCACCGAGTCGACCGGCACGAGCGCTGCACTCAGGTCACCGTCAGGCTCGAGGTCCTCGAGGAGTGCCCGACCCACGGCATCGACCACGGCCTTGGCCGGGGGCGTGACGGCACCCACCTGGGAGATCAGGTGGGCCGCCATGACGGGAACCAGGTCGTCGGGGATGGGGATGTTCACGGGTCGCAAGCCTGCCCCGGCGGCGTCACCTCGCCACCACCCCAAGGTTGTCGATCAGGCGAGCACGGCCGAACCTGCATGCCCCCAGCACCCGCAGGTCCCGACCCGGGGTCGGATGCCCGGCGGGCTCGAGGGTGTCGGGATCCACCACCACCGCGTACTCCATCGACGCAGTCGGCTCCCGGGTCAGCATGTCCGCCATCATCGCCTCGACCTCGACCCGGTCCCATCCCGCGACAGCCACCGCAGCAGCCCCGGCCTGCAGGGCCCGGTACAGCACCGGAGCGGCGCGGCGCTCAGCTTCCGTCAGGTAGACGTTGCGACTGGACCTGGCCAACCCGTCAGGCTCGCGACTCGTGGGACAACCCACGACATCCACAGGAAGCCCGAGGTCAGCCACCAACCGGCGCACCACCTGGAGCTGCTGGAAGTCCTTCTGGCCGAAGAACGCCCGGCAGGGGCCCACGGCACGCAGCAACCGGGCCACCACCTCGGCCACACCGGCGAAATGCCCCGGACGCCCCACCCCATCCAACGGACCGGCCACGTCGGCCACCGGGACGGCCGGCTGGACCGGAACCTCCGGATAGACCTCTTCCACTCCGGGGTGAAAGAGGATCGAAGCCCCCCGCGACCCACACAGTTCCATGTCGGCATCGAGGTCCGTCGGATAGGAGTCCAGGTCCTCGCCGACACCGAACTGGAGAGGGTTGACGAACACCGACACGACGGTCAGATCGCTGCACGCCACCGATGCGTCCACCAGCGACCCGTGGCCCTCGTGCAGGTACCCCATGGTGGGAACGAACCCGACCGACGCTCCAGCGGAACGCGCTGCGTCGAGTTTCTCAGCCAGGAGGGCACGTGTGGCCACCAACCGGATGCTCACGTTCCGGCACCGGGTTCGCGACGACCCGCCAGACGGCGGGCCTCGGCAGCCAGTGCCCGGTACGTGTCGCG
>Ga0302120_10000409_pt1 | contig 19217 bp, 9 predicted proteins | sample AG5_Bottom_MG_FD_203118 | JGI IMG/M metagenome (GOLD analysis project Ga0302120, IMG submission 203118) | Marine microbial communities from Western Arctic Ocean, Canada - AG5_Bottom | ecosystem: Environmental > Aquatic > Marine > Oceanic | place: Canada: Western Arctic Ocean | collected 2017-10-01 | reverse complement strand
CCTCGGTCTATAGGGGATGTGTCAAACTGTTGTGGGACTTCAACACCATCTTTCCGAGCCTTGGGGCCTATTGTGACAACTTCGGGATGTTCAACCATAATCAGAGTGTCAGGAATCTCATCATTGATACGCAATTTCTGCAGTCGCTTCATTTCCTCAGCAACTACTTCATGTTCAACAACACCGGCCACAATAATATTGAATTCACGCATTTCATCACATCGTGTGAATTGCGTGCCCCAAAGTTTTGAGCACACCTTCATGGAATGCTTCACTCATTGTCGGGTGGGCTTGGATAGTTCCAGCAATATCCTCAAGGACAGCACCCATTTCAAGAGCTATGACAAATGCTCCAGATAATTCCGCAATATGACTACCAACTGCTTGAATACCTAATATCAGATGGTCAGATTCACGGGCGACGACTCGCACAAACCCACCTGTCTTTTCTGCTTCAAGAGTTAACGCTCGCGAATTTGCTGCTAATGGGAATTTACCGATAATAATCTCCTCTCCCAAAGCGGTTGCTTCATCTGGGCTCAGTCCAACACTGACAATTTCAGGTTCAGTGAAGACAATTGCTGGAATAGCAACTGGTTCAAATGCACGCTTCTTGCCGGCAATAATTTCTGCAACCATTTCGCCTTGGGCGCTAGCCTTGTGGGCTAATAGAGGCTCACCAATTAGATCTCCAATCGCATAAATTCCTCGCATATTTGTTTTGCATTGAGAATCAACTGCTACAAATCTACCAGAGTCATCCATTTTGACTCCCATTTCTTCAAGACCCCATCCATTAGTATTGGCTTTGCGGCCAACGGTTACGAGTACTTTGCCAAAGGTTTCTGAAATTAAATCTCCATCTTTGTTTTTCCAAGACAACTCAACCCCATCACTACTAATTTTAGCGCCTTGAGCCATACAATTTGTGTGGACTTTAACCTTATTTTTCTTGAGCCAACGTTCAAGCGGCCGGCGAATTTCAGCATCAAAAATAGCTACAACTGTGTCAAGTCCTTCAATTACTGTAATCTCAACTCCAAGTTTCCTTAGAGCGCATCCAAGTTCAAGTCCGATATATCCGCCGCCAATTACAGCAATCTTTTCTGGTAATTCTTCTAAGTCAAGTGCACCTGTTGATGAGATGATGTGTTCTTCATCATATGGCATAAATGGCAATTCAATTGGCTGCGAGCCTGTTGCTAGAATGACATTTTCTGTTGAAATGTGAGCAATCTTGTTGCCATCAGAATCAGTCACATTGCAGGTTTTCCCATCAAGGAAGGTAGCCCAACCGGTAATCAATCTCACTCCGTTGGCCTTGAGAAGCGTTTCAACTCCTTTGTTGAGTTTGTCAACTATCTTATTTTTCCAATCAACTAATGCAGGCATATCAATTGAAACATCACCCCCGACTTTGAGACCCATGTGCCCACTTTGGTGGGCCTTAAGCGACTCAAATCTTTCAGCCGCGTGAATAATTGCTTTTGATGGAATGCAACCACGAATCAAGCAGGTTCCTCCGGCTCGGTCGCCTTCGACAATAATTGTTTCAAGACCTAGTTGGGCGGCCCGAATTGCTGCTACATAGCCTCCTGGTCCAGCGCCAACGACTAAAACTTGGCAAGAAATTTGTTCCATTTAATTTCACCTCAAAGAATCTGTGTTGGATGCTCAAGAAGTTGCTTCAACCCTTGCACTAAAGCGGCGCCGTTGGCGCCGTCAACAACTCGATGGTCCCACGACGAAGAGAGATTCATCATTCTGCGAATAGTGATTTTTCCATCGACAACTACTGGCCTTTCAATGGCTTTGTGAACTCCTAGAATTCCGACTTCTGGAGTGTTGATAATGGGTGTCGCTCCTAGTCCGCCATCCCTTCCTAGTGAGGTGATTGTGAAGGTTGAGCCGGTAAGCTCTGAGAGGGTGGCAGTGCCGTCTCTGGCTGCTCCCGCAACTCTACCGAGTTCACTTCCGAGTTCCCAAATATTCCTTGCTTCGCAATTTTTCACCACCGGTACGTAGAGTCCACGGTCAGTAGTTGTTGCAATGCCAATGTTTACTGCGTTGTGGAGTACGAGAACTTCTCGTTCATCATCGTAATGTCCATTACATCCATGATGGCCTTCTTTGAACAGTTTGACTAATGCCTGCATGATGAAAGGTAGGTAGGTGAGTTTTGGCTGGTCAGCTGTACGATTTACATTGAGCCACTGGCGCAACGCTTCCAAATCTGTAACATCAACTTCTTCGAAGTATGAAAAGTGAGGGATTTTGGTGTATGACTTTGTCATTTGTTCGGCTATCTTTCGACGTAATCCAACTATTGGAATTTCCGTGGTTCCTTCAGCAGGTTCTCCTGGTGCTGAGAACTTGATTCCACCTCCAGATTCACCGATTTCGCTGTGAGCATCTAAATCAGCATGGCTGATTCTCCCAGCCGGGCCACTACCGCTAACTTGGCTGAGATCGATTCCTTCGTCCTTTGCTCGTTGGCGTACTGCTGGAGATGCTAATGCTCGACCACCAACTCCACTTCCTCCGCTCATTGTGCTTTTAGAGGTGCTAGGTGCTGTTTGTGCCACTGGTTTATGCGTGGGTGTAGGTGCTTCAGGAACAGGTTCTGGGGTTTTGGGCTCAGCCGGAGCCTCAGGTTCGGGTTTAGGTTCAGGCTCAGCACTTTGAGATGTATTTCCTGCCCCCTCCACTTCAAACTCAATACAGACAGCACCTACCGCGATGATTTCTCCAGACTTACCAACAGTTGACAGAATTTTTCCAGTAACAGGACTTGGGATGGTGACGGTTGCCTTGTCAGTCATTACATCAACCAACGCATCGTCTTCTTCAACCGATGCTCCGACTTCAATATGCCATTGCACGACTTCGCCTTCAACAACTCCTTCTCCGATGTCGGGCAATCTGAATGCATATATTCCCATGTTCAATCCTCCTGTGTTCTCTTTATTGCTTCAGAAATTCTCTGTGGACTTGGCATATAATCCCATTCTGTACTGTGTGGGAAAGGTGTGTCCCAACCAGTAACTCGCTCGATTGGACTCTCAAGATGATAGAAACAGCGTTCCTGTACACTCGCCGACATTTCAGCGCCAAATCCACTGGTTTTTGGTGCTTCGTGGACAATTACGCAGCGACCAGTTTTCTTAACGGAATTCACCACTGCATCCCTATCCCATGGGACTAGTGATTGCAGATCTATTAAGTCACAAGAGATGCCAGAATCTTTGATTCCCTGCTCTGCAACATGGACCATTGCTCCCCAAGCAATAACTGTGCATTTATCACCTTCCATAGTGAGGTTTGCCTCACCTAGGGGAATTGAGTAGTGTTCTTCTGGTACATCGCTATACTCATGCCCTTTCCAAGTTGGGACATGGTGCGGGTCACCATAAAATGGGCCGCGGTAACAGCGTTTTGGCTCAAAGAAAACAACCGGGTCATTGCATTCAATAGCACTGATTAGAAGACCTTTAGCATTGTAAGGGTTTGAGCAGTAAACTACCTTGATTCCGGGGGTGTGGGTGAATTGAGATTCGGGTGATTGTGAGTGGTGATGCCCTCCCTTGATTCCACCACCTGCTGGTGTTCGGATGGTTACAGGGGTGCTAAACTCCCCACCACTTCGGTGACGTAGTTTTGCCATTTCGTTTACGATTTGATCGTAGGCAGGGAATATGTAATCTGCAAATTGTATTTCCATTACTGGGCGTAGTCCATTAAGTCCCATTCCGAATGCAATAGCCGCAATCCCTCCTTCTGCAAGAGGTGTGTCAAAAACACGTTTTGAACCGTGTTTCTCTTGCAGACCGTCAGTGACTCGGAAAACTCCGCCAAAGTAGCCCACATCTTCACCAAAGATGAGGACATTTGGATCAGATTCCAATAGATTGTCAAGAGCGCTGTTTAATGATTGTATCATGTTCATTTCAGTCATCGCAATCACCTCACTTTCCTAATTCCTCTCGCTGTTCTTGGATATGCCATGGCACTTCCTCGTAAACTTCAGTAAATATGGTGCTGGCTGGGGGCCAAGGTCCGTTGGCAAGGTCGCCGTGAGTAACTGCTTCTTTGTAGGCGGCTACCACTTCTTCATCCAGTTTCTTCTCAAGATCAGAATGTTTCTCTTCACTCCACTCTTCTATCAAAATAAGGTGGTCCTTGAGGCGCTCAATCGGGTCACCGCCAGGCCAATGCTCATGCTCATCTGCTGGACGATAACGGCTAGCATCATCACTGCTGCTATGCGCTCCTGCCCGATAAGTTAGGATTTCAATGTGGGTTGCACCCATTCCAGCTGATGCCCTTTTCCTCGCCCATTTGGTGACAGAGTACAGAGCGAGGAAATCATTTCCATCAACTCTCAATGATGGGATATCGTATGGCAATGCTCGTGTAGCAAAATTTCCCCCACCAGATGCAAAATTTTTGTGCGTTGAAATTGCCCATTGATTATTGACAACGCACAGAATAATCGGGGGTTTGAAAACACTAGCAAAGTTGACTGCATAGTGGTAATCTCCCTCGGCGCTGGCTCCATCGCCAATCCATGTAATTGTGGCTTGATCTTCACCTTTGTAGGCACTTGCCATCGCAACCCCAACAGCCTGAGAAAATTGAGTGCCAACTGGGCTGGAAATTGAGATGAAGTGACCATCTTTGTAAGTATAGTGGACTGGCATTTGTCTACCCTTTACATTGTCCTCCACATTACCAATGCAGTGATTAATCATGCTAACCATACTTCTACCACGAACAAATTGACAACCAGGTTGGCGATATGTTGGGAACAGCCAATCGTGGTCCTGCAAAGCCATTGTTTGTGAAATTGCAATCGCTTCTTCACCAAGAGACCGCATGTAGAAAGACAGTTTACCGGTTCTTTGCATCTTCATCATCCGGTCATCAAATATTCGCAAACGACACATCTGCTCAAGTCCAAGACGTAGTTCATCAGCGCTTAAATTTGGATGCCAAGATCCGCTTGCAGCCCCATCATCATCAAGAACTCTAATCAATCCTTCAGCGTGCTTGGTAGTATCTTCTGAAGTACAGGTGCTTGGGTCAGGTTGACTCAGATCTTCAGGTGTGTATGTCCACGGTTCAAAATATGATTGTTCACCGGGCCGTCTAGGTTCATCTGGAACTGAAAATCCGTCTAAACCCCCCACGTGCTCGTCCCCGGTCATGGTTCTACCTCACGGTGCTCCGACTATGATGATTTTCATGGTTGCCCATCTTTAGATGGGCTAGAAGATAAATTAGTTACAGCCGCCCCTGGGGTTGAAAGGGTTGCAACAGGTTGACCCCCTTTCGCTTCTCCAAGTAAAAGGCCTGCTCGGTATGATGAGCGAACTAGCGGGCCGCTAGCGACTGCTTTGAAACCAATTTTTCGGGCCGTCCCATCCCATATTGCAAATTGTTCAGGAGTTGGGAAACGGTCAACTGCCAAATGTTTCCATGAGGGGCTAAGATATTGCCCAAGAGTGATGATGTCGACACCAGCTTCCCTAAGCAATAACATCGCTTCCTCAACTTCATCATCAGTTTCACCCACCCCTACCATCAAACTACTCTTCGTAAGGATGTCAGGACGGAGTCTCTTTGCCTCTTTTAGAATGGCTAATGATTGACTAAAGGAAGCCCGCGAATCGCGTACGGTTCGGTCTAATCTAGGCACACATTCTACATTGTGTGCGAATACTGAAAGTGGGCTTTCATGCAACAAGTAAGCAAGGGCTGACATATTGCCATCTAGGTCAGAGCAAAGGAATTCTACCGTGACATCTGGTTCAGCGTCATTAACCGCATTGATGCACTTTTTGTAGTGGCTTGCGCCACCATCTTCCAAGTCATCTCTATTGACTACGGTAATAACAACATGAGATATCCCCATATTGCTAACTGCTTGGGCTAGGTCACTTGGCTCATTCTCATCCAAAATAGGTGGTGTTTTGATCGTACCAACTGCGCAGAAACGACAGGCGCGTGTACACTCTTGGCCAGCAATCATGAATGTTGCAGTGCCTCTCCCCCAACAATCGTGAACATTTGGACAACGAGCTTCTTCGCAAACCGTGTGAAGGCTATTTCCTTTCACTCGCGATTTGGTTTCATTGAATCGTACTTGTGCTTCTCCAACAGGGAGGGATGTTCTAAACCAATCTGGTAAGCGTTTTCTTTGAGTTTTCCTGCGCTCTTCGATAGATGGCCTTGCAATACCACCACAACCCCCTGAACTAGTCTCTGAGATGTCGTTAATGGGCAGTTGTTGTCCTGGCATCTGCATCCCCTAATTGAGTGCGGGGGGCTGGTTCAAGTTAAGGCTTTGATTTTAGAAACTTCTCGACTCAACGCGGCAGCCTCAAGTCAGTTTGACCCACCGCTTCTCTCGCGGGTGTTGTTATGGGGGTTGCTCTTGTTACAGGCGGGGCAAAGCGAATCGGTGCTGAAATCTGTCGGGCCTTAGCTAGTAACGGACATTCAGTTATCATACATTATCGTAATTCTGTTGAGGCGGCAACAGAATTATCTGAAGAGTTGAATAAAGTTTCAAAATCTGTAATAATTAGAGCAGATTTAGAAGATTCAGAGCAGGCCAAAACTCTGCTTGATAAAGCGGCAAAAATCTTTGGCCCAATTGACATTTTAATTAACAATGCATCGATGTTTGAATATGACAATATTGATTCACTAAATATCGACCTTTTCAATCGTTCTATAGCAACTAATACATTAGCCCCGATTTTGTTAATTCAAGCGTTTGCAAAGCAATCGCTTGAAGCGCAAGGTTGCATCATTAATTTACTAGATCAAAAACTAGAAAATCCAAATCAGGATTATCTTTCTTATACTGCTTCAAAAACCGCACTTGCTGGGCTAGTTGAACCGCTAGCGATAGGTCTAGCCCCTGCAATCCGTGTAAATGGAATCGCTCCAGGTCTAACTCTTCCTTCGCCTCATGCATCGGTTTCAGAATTTGAAAGATTGCACGATAAGACACCTCTTGGGAGAGGGGCAACCCCAAGCGATATCTCAGAAGCGGTGGTTTTTCTCATAGGCGCACAATCCGTGACTGGCCAAGTGTTGTTTGTCGATGGCGGGGAAAGGTTACACCCTCGGGACACAGATGTACTATACGGCAGAGGTGAGTAAATGGATTCAGCAGAATTTGAGCGTCAATTATTGCAAAAAGTTGGTTTTTCGTTAACTACTTTACAATTACGAAATTACATTGTTGATATGGAAATTGGAGTATTAGAGGAAGAGCAGGGTGTAACACAGCGTATACGCTTTGATGTTGACATTTTTATCTCTGGGGCAGCGGTTCCTGACGAAGATGAGATTGACCGCGTTCTAGATTATGATTTCATACGCGGTAAAATTAATGAAAAAGTTCACGGTATTCGTACGAATTTACTTGAATCACTGGTTGGAGATTTGATTGATTCGCTGTTAATTCCATTCGAAGCAGTTGCTGCTTCAGTTACAGCGACAAAACTAGACATCTATGATGATGGTAGTGAAATTGGATGCAAAATGATGAGATTATCCGATTGAAATAACATAATTGACAACTCTCATTTTTGCATGCAGTATAGTTCAAGCCTCAGATTTCAGAAAAGTGCAGGAGGTGGGATTCGAACCCACGAACCTCTTGAGACCGGAGCTTAAGTCCGGCGCCGTTGACCAGGCTTGGCAACCCCTGCACCCCCTCGTCCACGCCTCTCACCCATCAATGTGGCGTCTGATGACTACTTTTGGGAATCATTAAAATGTGAATATTGGAGTATAGTAAAATCTTGTTAGAATGATGCAGATTACATACTCCCAACCATGAACCCTTTAACGGACCGTTGACACGGCATAGCCGTGGAACAAACACCATCAACCTATGCTGGCGCACCGAGAATCTCATTGGTGTCGTTATTTCTCGTTGCTGTGATGATTTCTACACTTTTAGCGCCGCTATCCTCTCAACCATCAGGTTCTGAATTATTATTAGAGCAACCGCGTTACAATAGTGACGATTGGGATGACTCTTCAATGAAACTCTACAATATTTTTCTAGGCAAGCGTAATTCAACTGCTGGTGGTGATGGATACTTAACTACCAAGACCCCTGATGATGGCCAGATTAACGAATCAGCTCTAGAAAACTCACTTGAATTTAGGACTAGAAATGTCCTAAGTGACATGCCAATGGGGGGGCAACCCGCAACAGGTGGTGGATGGAAAGTCCCACTCAATATTTTCCTTAGAGCAACTGCTGGTACAGACCAAAATACTGCAACTTACACTTTTACACTAAGGATTGAAGATGATGGTGGAAGTTCGGAAACAGTAGCGACAGAGCAGAAAGAACTGGGTGCTTGTGATTCTTTATTCGGTTGTGGATGGAATGAAGTGATTGTCAATTTGCAGTGGATTGGTGACCAGTACAAGTCAATCCCATCAGGCGGCGCACTTACACTAACAGTATCTGCCGAATCTACTTGTGAGGGACAGAGTGGAGGGCCATTTGGCCCCTCATGCGATGCTGAAGTAATGTGGGGTGAACCTGGCGATTTCCCTGACGATTATTCAGTCATGTCAATTAAGTCAAATGCTGCCTCAGGAAGTGAGGTGAGGATCTTTTCAGAAGGTGCTCTTTGGACCGACACTGAAACCTTGGATTGGTACCCTAATGAATTACCCGAAGAGCGCTCAATGGCATTCAAAGTCAATGTCGTCAATGCCCTAGGCAGGGAAGATGTCACTGCAGTCTCAGTCCAATTGCGTGCTCCAGATGGAAGTTATCCTGTCGATCACACTTTCACCAATGCTGAGTTGACTGAGTCTGCAGGTGTCTTGAGTGGTGCTTATGTCTGGACTTATCCAGCAGGGATTCAAGCAGGTGTTTACGCATTGACTCTCTCTGTTAGTGATATCCAAGGTTCGAACCCATTTGTGTTTGAGCACGATGATGTAGAGGTTCACCAATATGGTGTTTCTGTCAGGAATGCTGCTGATCGTAGTGCAGAATATATTGCTCCAGGTCAGACTACTCCAATACAGTTTATTTTACGTCATACTGGCTCTTCAGGTTCCTCGCTTGATATTCAATTAGATGTGCAGACAACTCTTGATTCAAGTTGGTCTGCTCTATTTGACAGGCCTGAAGGGTACACCATCAGCGATGGTGGAAATGAAGTGACTGCACAATTAACATTAGAGGCTCCCACAGAATTAGGGAATGCACCACCGCGACTTGATATTTCAGTACGTGCTTACAGCACAAATGGGTCAGAGGTCTACTACACAATGATGCAAATCATTTTGGAGAAATTGGATGTGTTTGCTCCTCCAATGGTGGCACTTTGGGATAGTGAGCATGAAGATCAGATAGACAATTCAACCCTAAGGGGAGGACAACTAGAATTTGATGTAACAGCCCCTCAATTTGTAGATGATTTAGGTCCCCCTACACCTTTCTACATTGAAATATTCAATACTGGTTTTGATGTTGATTCATTCCGCTTTGAAGTCACTGAGAAACCAAGAGGAACTGTATTTTACTTCGTAGATAATCAGACTGGACAGATGATTACTCAAGACCCTAATGATGGGTTGTGGCACAGTCCATCAATGCCAAGACACACTAATTACACCATTGCATTATTTGTCAACCCTTCATCAGAGCCAGATGACCCTGACTTCGGCTTAATGGAAATTGAATTATCCAGTGCTGGCAACACATCTCTGTCTGCAGTAGTTGGTTTCACCCCTCACCGTACCAACGGATTACAAGCTTCGGTGGTATTTGACTGCGATGGTGAAAGTAATGGCTTAGGCCATGTTGAATATCAAAATTGTCTGAATGATGATAGTGATGAATACATTGATGTCAGAATGCGAATAGAAGCAACTCAAACTTCTGGAGATGATAACCAAGTTATTGATTGGCGTGTCGTCAACCCATCAACCTATGAGAGGAACGAAGATGGTGAACATGGGAAATACACTTTGTGGGATTATATCATCACCAACTTAGATAATGATCCAATGCCAGTAATGCAAATGACCGTGGGAGATAGCGTTGAGTTTAATCTTGAGATTCACCTAACTAACCAAGTATTAGCAGCAAACCACACGATTTATGTGCGGATTGAAGAAGTTACCGAGAATAATGATGCACAGCGTTTCTTTGATTTACCAATTAGTATTGAAGTAGGTGATAGCGACCCAGATTTGAAAATTATTCAGAATACAACAAATCAAGCCTTGGCTCCAGGCATCGAGAGAATCTACGAAATGACTCTCAAGAATGAAGGGAATACGGATATGCAGGTTGTTCTTAGTGCCACTGCGCCAAGTGGATGGACAGTGGTTGCAGAAAATCATAACACACAATCATCCTTAGTCTTAGTTGATGCATTTTCAGAAATTACATTTCAAGTTACAATCACCGCTGCAGAAAATGCTCGGCACGGTGATTCCCATACCATAGTGGTGACTGGAAAACCACAATCATTTGAGACTGGATTTTCTGACCAGTTTAATGCAGAATTAGATATTGATATTCGTGTTGAAATTAATGACCCTGCTGTCAGAATCACAAATGAATTGGGTAATATGCGCAATTCAACGATTATGATGCTTGCCGGATTCATTATCTTAGTTGTGGCAGCAATTGCAGGTAAGCGCAGAAGAGTTGACGTGTGGGATGGAGAAGAGAATGAATATGATGTTGACGAAGAGTTCGACTTACCTGAGGCAGTAACAGATGAAGAATCAGAGTTAGAGGAAATCACTGTTGATGAAGATGATGACCTTGATGAAATTGAATTAATTGATGATTGAATCGATTGAGAGGGTTCTAATAGCCCCCCCTTTAGGGCAGATTAACGACTTGGGTCGGACGCGTAGAAGTAGATGGCGGCTCTCAAAAGGGGCTTTCATCAGATTTCACGAGGTCTAGGCAACAGGTTGGACCCCTTGGAGGGGTTGCTAATTGGTAGAAAATGAAGAAGAATCAAAGGTAGTGATAGTGATTGATGGCCCCAATGTGGGGATGAGCCACTCTGCAAATAAGTGGCCGGCATCAGCCACCGGAATTGTAACTGCGGTGGCGTATTACTCTGATGCAGGATACGAAGTATATGCTTTCGTGCCACGCCATTATCTCAGCGATAATGCAGGCAAAAAGGGTGTTGATGACCCGTCAATTCTACGAAAATTAAGTGATCAAGGAACTGTTGTTTCCGTACCATCACAAGATCATGATGATGATTACTGGCTACAATTTGCTTGGCAACAGGGTGCTTATGCCGTTACTAATGATAGAATGAAAGACCACGTGTCAAAATATCCAGACGGAAATGAAGAGAGTTTTTACAAATGGCGAGATAACAAAGTTATATCTTACACCTTTGCTGGAGATTTTTTCCTTCCCAACCCCTCTTTTGATTTACCAAAACCTACAGTTCATCAAGTCAAAGAATTAACCAAATCAAAGCCCAAAAAAGATTCAAAGGGCAGCAAAAAACCAATTCCAAAGGAGAAGAAAAAGCAGCCATCAAAGCAACCTCATCAATCAAAGAAAAGCTCAACTTCTCCTACTGTTAGGCAGGCCCGAAAAGCATTTCGTGAAGCGGTTAGACAAAGGTTAGCAGGTGGTTCAGTAAACTGTGGACTTTTAGCATCTGAGATTACCGCACTTGTAAATAAAAAATTAGGACAAGATTGTGCTAATAGGAAAGAGTTGATGGGGGTAATGAATGTATCAACAGCCCTCTCCTTTCATGACCAATTAATTCAGGTAATGAGTAGTGAGTTGAGGATTGAGTTAGTCAACGGTCAACCAGTTGATGTTCACTTGCAAGATTCGCATAATTCCAAGCCTTCAACATCAAAGTCAGGGCCTAGTGGTAAACAGCCCCAACCTAAGGCTCAGAAAAGTGTTGAAAATCAGCCTAGAAAAGTTACCGATAATAAGAGTGGAAAAGGTAAGCGAATGCACCTAGAAGTATTCAAACAAACTCTTAGTGAAAATGACCTTGATAAATTAAAAATTTCGATATACCAATTACCATTAAAAATTGAAGAAGCAATCCCATTTCTGACTACCATTGAGTACCCCGTTAATTATGCAGATGTAGGTAATAGGTATAAGGCGAAATTTGGTGCCAGAATCAGTTCTTTATTCAAAAATATGGACAATTTAATCTTATTCATGAATTTCAGATTGGAATTTAATGTTAGTGATTTAATTCGGGATGGCGACATGATTTTACGTCAATCATCATCTTCAGAATCAGCTTCAAAAAAGCCTACTTCTGGTGGATTATTTGGTTGGTTTAAATCATTATTTTCATGACATTAATATTCACTTTTAAGAACTGATATTTCATGGTTATTTTTGTTCCTTATTTGTGCTATTAAGATGCTTAAGAATTGGTGTGGTGATTCAATCACCCGTAGAAACTAGCCCTCGTGTGTGTATGAACTGTGCTCCAACTGTATTAAGAGGCAAGAGATATGGTTAGTATATGGGTTCAAGTATGCTTATGCAAGGTCAATCAAAGTTCAGCGCGGTTTTAAGACTCCAAAGCAAGATGAGAATGAAGGCTATATTTCTAGTCTCGCTGATGATTTTCACTTCGTTAGCGGCGTTGGAATTTGCGGCGTGGGAAGCATCTGCAACTACCGACCAAGATGGAGATGGATTAACCTGTGGTACCGAGTTTTTACTACAGACTCAATGTCAAGATTGGGATTCTGATAATGATGGTTTACCCGATGGATGGGAATGGAAGTATGGATTGAACCCAAATGATGGTTCTTCCCTAGGTAGCAATGGTGCTTCAGGTGACCCCGATGCTGATTCTATGTCCAATCTCCAAGAGTACACTTACCTAACTCCACTCGGATGGGACTCTGCAAACACTCCAAATGTGCTTGATAACGGAGTATGGTGGAATGGTACTGTTCCAGTCCGAAACTGGAATGAAGAGGGTGCAATGCAAATCAATCAACCGGCTTGTGGAGGGCCAGGAAATGATGGGAATGGTTCCACAGTAATTCTTTGTGATGAAGATCCGATGGGTGATATTTGCAATGATGGAATTGATAATGACAAAGATGGCCTAGTCGACCAAGCAGACCCGGATAATGATGGTGACCAAGTTTGTGGCTCAAACGATGATGATGGTGATGGCCTTATTGATGAAGACCCTGATGGCTGGGATACAGATGGTGACGGGCTTCCGGATGGTTGGGAAGTTGCAAATAATTTGAATGCAACTAATCCAACAGGTATTGACGGAATGATGGGCGACCCTGATGGCGATGGTTTAGTCAACATTCAGGAGTATGTCAACCCCTCGTGGACAACCACAAATGGAGGCACTCCTTACTTCATGTCAGGTAACCCACAGACCGAACAGGCTACTGAGAATGTGAATCCCTGTAACCCTCTATTCGGGTGTTTAGCCCAAACAGCTTCAGTAGACCAAGACACTGATACAGACCCATGGGATAACGACACAGATAATGATGGATTAGAAGATGGATGGGAAGCACTGACCATTCTAACCGACCCAACTTCTGCTGATACAGATGGTGACGGAATTGAAGACGGTGTTGAAGCGAATGTCTCAACATACGGTGACCCACCTCAGCACAGCGACCCTCGCGACAACAATACAGACGGCGACCAGTTTGATGATGGAGATGAAGATAAGAATGGCAACGGCAGAGTAGATTCCAATGAAACGGATCCTACTCGTAGAGAGGATGCAGGTGATTTCGATAATGATGGAATTGACAACTGGATTGAGAATCTTTCCTGTTCAATGTGGAATGTATACGACACCGACTTTGGAGGTGTTGGCGATGGTGATGAGTCAAATCTATCACACTCAACAGATCCATGTATGTCTTTAATTGATTACAGCACGACTCTAGACACTGCCGCACAGGCTGGTGGTTACAATGCAGGGCTTCAGCGCCTGTATCTTACAGATGCTTCTGGCTTTGACTCAACGCCCATTGACTGGCGAACTCTAAATGGGGCTGTTGGCTACTACAATGATTCTAATGGACAATTGACGAGTTTCAGTTATGGTGCAGTTGTAAACAATATCCTCTTCGGTGTGGTGACACCTCCACCAGCAAATACTGTTGAAGTGCTTTCCAAGAATGGCAGTTGGTGTCACTACGAAGGTTCCAACGGGGGCAGTCTGGGCTCAACACACTCTCACTGTGATGACGATTACGCAGATACTGATGGAGACGGACTAGCGGATTGGGAAGAGACCCTTTCAATATGGGGTTGGTTCTCAATTTCTACCGTGTATGATTCCGATGGAGATGGCCAGAATGATTTGGATGAAATACTCAATTCAACTGACCCAATGGAACCATGTGATAACACATTAGATACTGATGGAGACTTACTCAATAATTACTTTGAGAACACCACTGGTTGTGATTTGATGTTTGTACCAGGTATGGGTGCAGGTAATGGTTCAACTGATGCATATGTTACCGATTATCTTGATATTGATACTGATAACGGTGGAGTTATTGATTCACAAGAATATCTGGATGGAACAAATCCCCAGAATGACCCATCTGATGATATGAATCCTGCTGATACAGATGGAGATGGAATCCCTGACAACATTGAGAATCAAACTGGTACAGACTGGCGGAATCCAGATACTGATGGTGGGGGGATGAGTGATTATGAAGAATGTCCACCTCAATTTTGGCAAGATTGTCACCTTAGCCCCCAAAATCCATGGGACCCAACAGATGATATCAACCCTAACGAAGTTGTGTTCTACGCTAACAACACCACTAGCACAGGTCTAGGTGTGGATATAGATTCAATCCACCGATGGAGAGTAAAAACTTACGATTACTATACTGGTGGGGCTTATGGAATAAATACATCATTAGTCAGTGAACAGCAATTAACTGCTGGTGAAATTAACACCTATCAGGTTGCCAACAATACTTTTTGGAATTCAACAGAAATATGGTTACTCGAATTCCTTCAGCCAGTTGAACCCGGTGGCAGTTTACCTCAGCCCTCACATACAATTGAATACATGTCATGGTTTGATTCAACTGCAGAATTGAATCAGACAAATCACACCCGGGATATCCGTGTGTCAGCAACGGCCGTTGCTGGCTTGATGGTTAGTGTGCCAGAGGTATTTTACACCGATTCTGAACTTCAGGCTGGCGTAGAGTTCCCAACTCCATACGCAACAGATTTACCGGCATATTTCACAGACTACACATTGAGAGAATCAAATGTCAGCAATATCACATATGGTGTAATTGCGGATTCGGGGGCGGTCTCAGCATGGGATAAGGTTCAGGCGATTAAAAATTATCTTTCAGAAGAAGATACCAATGTCACCGATCCGGATTTCAAGTTGAATTTTGATGGTTCTGGCGCACCAAATATTGAAGATGTTTCACATTTCATCCTTGACTTTTCAAGAGAAGGTTCGTGCTCAGAATATGTGACTACTTTCACCACGATGGCAAGGATTGCAGGAATACCTGCGCGCACAGTAACTGGTTACACAGGTGGGGTTTGGCATGGCACTGGATACATGGTGATGGGCTCAAACTGGAATACTTGGTCCGAAGTTCATCTGCAACAAATTGGCTCAAATTTGGATATGGGTTGGATACCAATTGACCCTTGTCCTCCCGCTGAAGAGGTTCAATTCCTCAATGAGAGTGTAAACCCTCTAACATTTGAGAGAGATCTTTCTTCTGGATTGATTTACATCAATGGCTCCTTACAGTTCACCAATAACAGCACAGGTGCTATTGATGCACTTGTGAATGCGTATCTTGTCTCAGCAAATGATACCAATCCGATGAACCCATCTGCTTTGAATGAAGATTCTCGTATCCGTGCTATTTTGACTGACCAAGATGGTAACTTCTCAATAAATGGGACTCCAGCGATGATGCCTGACCCCGGTTATGCAAAAGTGGTTGTTGAATCTAGACAAGGTGGTTATGTACCGTACTCATACCAAGTATACGCTGTGACTCTGAATATAACGGACGATGTTAATTTAACTCTAACAGGTCCAGAACCAGTGGGCGCCCCGATTATTGGGGCTGGTACCACTACTACTATCACTGGCAATATGCTTTGGAATGCTACACCACAAACTGACCCATCAGTGACGGGCAATTTCACTGTTGAATTGACATATCCTTCTTCTGTTTTGAGTGCTAATGTGACCTTACAAGCTCCGGTTTGGACAGATGGGTTCTTTTCCTTTGATGTCAACTTGTCAGACCTTGAAACACAAGGCTTGCGACAAGCAACGATTTCCTTTGCAGGTTGGCATGAGGGTAATTTGAACTTAGGGCCATCTCCGGTTTATCACGCACGCCCAGGTACATTGAATTTCACCATGAATATCTCAGCAGCACCAAATATGACTGCTACAATAGAAGGCCCTGGTGCCAATAATTCATTATTAGTAATCAATGAAAATATCTATGTAAATGGTACCGTGGTTACCCGTGGTGCAGCACCTGCACCAATGGATGGGTACATATCTCTCTTATTGCGAAGTAATGGCAGTAATACTAGTTACACCAATATCACAACCTGGGTAGTAACCAACGGAGTTTACAACATTACTTGGAGTCTGAATGGTACTGATGTACCAATTGGGCCGGGTTATTTAGATGTTCAATTATTATTTGGGCAGGGCATTCCTGGTGCTTCAGATCAAGATGATTTCTCAGGATTTGGTTTACGAAGTGAAGTTACAATGAGTTTCAATCTCGGCTCAATAGCTCGCGGTCAAATGGCATCGGTGATGGTATCATTATCTGACCACACGGGTATGGCTACTCTTCCATTCAATGGCACTTATCTCATGACATTTGATGGGACTCTTGTCAATACTTCAGTTGACCCTGAAGGTGACTGGATTACTAGCGAATTCACACCCTCTGGGACACTAGCAGCAGGTGATTACTGGTGGAATATTTCTTACGATGGATACCTAGGTGGGAACGTAGGTAGTGAATGGTTCAAGCCAGCAAATGCTAGTGGTCTTCTCCTTGTTACTGGAACTGCCACATTATCGATCAATCTTGCTCAAGAGTGGACCCACTTAGGCGGTACTACAGTAATTTCTGGAACTATTACGGATGATGTACTTGGTACACCAATTATATGGAACACCTCAGATGTACAGTTTTCAATTGCCTTACCAGGGACTGGTCCAAGTGGGCCGATGGGAGAACCCCCACTCCCCACATTCGTTCCTTTAGGTAGTGCATGGTCCAACCAGACCAATGGAAATTATTCTGTTGTGGTTACTTTACCAAGTGACCTAGCATCAGCAGCTCATAACCTCACAACAGTACTTGATTTTGATACATTTGCTGGACCTCGTGGTTCATACTACTTCATGGAAACTCCACCAGCAGCATTGATTGGGCTTGAATCCGAGTTGGTGCTAAGTAGCAATCTTACATCCGTGATTGTTGAAGCAGGAAACCCCATTCCTTTCAATATCACAGTTACTGATGTCGGTGATAGTTCTGCAGTTGTTGGAGAAACTGTCAATTTCACATGGGACTGGGGCGGCACAAACACTTCGATTGGTCAAGCTGTTTCAGGTGCAAATGGTGTCACGATTCTGAATTGGGTTGTACCACCAACAATGGACCCAGGGTATTACGATGTTAGAATCTGGATGGCTAACGATACCTCCGACCCTCTAGTATCGGGTTCTACACGCTGGTGGGGCAATGAAACTTTCATGAATATCACCGTTCAGGTACCATCTGATGTTGTGATATCATCTGTGCCACTAAATGTGACAGCAGGAACTAGTTTCCAATTAGTGGGCACAGTCAACGATGGCAACGACGTATCTCGGCCGTTCAATGGACCGGTTGGGATTGAGGTCTTCTTCTTAGGCGACCCATCTGAAACGTTGGTTGCAAGTTATATTACCACCAACAACGGTTCATTCAACTTATCAGTTCCAACTGATCCAAATAATGATGGTATCACAAATGGAAACAAGACTCTTGTTGTTTCAGTACTTAATGGTACTAATCCATTCTACCTTACAGGCACAGCAAGTTCGGGGATGCTGATTATCGGCGTTACTGATTTCGAACAACAAACACCACTCATCCCAATAGTTGTTACACGTGGTGAGAACATTAGTTTCGGTGCAGTATTAGTTGAAGCATCTGATAATTATCGGCTCATTACCAACACTACAGTTGCAGCACAATTCCACGATACTTGGATGCCAGAATCAATGACAGACAGTAATGCTACTGCATCGTGGACTTACTCCGTTCCAAATACCCAACCTCTTGGACCGATTACAGTGTCGATCTACTATAATGCAACAGGGATTTGGGAAATGCATCCCACTATCCATCAAATCAGCACAATTAGTGTGCGTTCAATTACCGTACTTGTTGTGGATAACATCAGCGCAAACCCACTTTCAGGTGGTGTATTTGATGTCACAGGAAGCCTAGTTTCTGATAACGGCTCGGGAATCATTGCTAGGAATGGCGCTGGCCTTCTTCCACAAGTGCAGATTAGTATTGATGGTTATACCAATAATTTCCAGGTCTCTAATGCGATAGCACAACCAAATGGAACATGGACAGCAGTCATTACTTTGGATACAGACTTCCCACGTGGAACACATCTATTGGCTTCAAGTTATACTCCAACTGTGAATTACTATCTCAGTTCAAGTGGTAACAATACCTTTGATAGCCGAGGATATTCTGTAATCACTATATTGACGCCAGAGAATCTTGACCCTGATTACAGAACAGTGCGTGGAGATAACGTAAGCATTCAGGTAATGTTGCAAGACAACACCTTGGCAGTAATCCCGAATGCAACAATTACTATTGAATTCCCAACTCTAAATATTTCAACAACGGTTGTTACAGATATCAACGGAACTGCATGGGCTCTACTCAATGTTCCAGACAACATCGCACCAGGTCCACTTTCAATTAATGCCAGTTATCTTGGCATGGCTGGGACTACAGGGGTTCTTGGTGATGAAGATACGACTCTGGTCATTATATTAGCACCAACCGTAATTATCATTGATTCAGTAGAAGGTAATTTCATCGCAGGTGATGTGATTTGGGTAAATGGGACTCTA
>Ga0302120_10000402_pt1 | contig 19442 bp, 14 predicted proteins | sample AG5_Bottom_MG_FD_203118 | JGI IMG/M metagenome (GOLD analysis project Ga0302120, IMG submission 203118) | Marine microbial communities from Western Arctic Ocean, Canada - AG5_Bottom | ecosystem: Environmental > Aquatic > Marine > Oceanic | place: Canada: Western Arctic Ocean | collected 2017-10-01 | reverse complement strand
CCTATGGATTGATGGCTTCAGCAAGGACATCATGGCGGACTATGAGGGACCGGATCGCGAGTGGAGAGGCCTGAGGATCATACGGGTTGCCTATCTCGCCGATGGTGAAACCATTGCTCAATTCGATGGAGATCCCAGCCGAGCTTGGGAGGGTGAACGATTCCCCACCAAGCACGCTTTTGTCCATTCCGGCGATCACACCCTGAAGGTGCAAGTGACTGTTGTTGCGCCCAGTGGGGATCCAGAAATCGAAGACCGGGCTGAAACTTTGATTTCCAAAGTCCTGAAGATCTCCACCGAGGACTCGCCCCTACTGCGCATGGAGAGCATTTTGGCCGTGGGAACCGACGACCTGATGCGCACAGCGAAGCCCACCGCCACGGCCTCTTCAACTTGGAGTGACGACTACGAAGCCAGCGGTGCAGTGGACAGCTGGGCCCACACGGCCTGGTGTGCTGCCAAGGGAACCAAGAACCCGGCCTTGCGCATCGACTTGGGCCGACGGGTGAGAGCCAACACTCTCATCTTGTACCAAGCCCCCGGTAAGATCGCCCAACGGGATAGCTATGCCGCGATCGATCGGGTCTTGATCAAGATCAACGGCAAGGATCTGCTCGAGTCCGAAGTGGAGAGCAACATTCTTGCCCCAATCGTTTTGGACCTTGATGGAACCCAGAGCATCCGCTCACTGGAAGTACGCATCCTGAGTTATCACCCCATTTCCAAAGGAGTCGGGATTTCAGGAGTCGAGCTCCACAAGCGCTAGGCAGACCCGCCCGCGTCGGATTTCATTTTGCGCCTGAAGTAGGCGTAGTTTCCCACCATAGCCAGGGGCACCAGAATCGTCACTGCGTAACTCAGGCTCACCAGCAATTCCGCCCAGGGTAGAGCAATCCCCGTGGTGGTTTGATAGATGTCCCTGCCCAGGTATATCCCTACCACGCTCAGGTAGCCGTACGAATCTCCGATGGCAATCAGGAAACTCGCCGTAGCCACCGTGGGCAGGGTGGCAACCAAGCGATCCATCAAAATACTCTGGTAGGGAACAAAGGCCACGTACAGGCCGATGCCGTTCAGAATGTAGAAGCCACGGGGGCTGAGGAGGCCCCCTTGCAGCATGACCGTGGATGCGCCCAAAACTAGGGCTCCCCCACCGATCAAACCCAAGTTGACCCAGACGGCTTGGCGGTTGTTCTTGACCAAGCGCAAGCAGCACAAAACGGCAATCACTGACAAGCCTACCAAGCTCTCGATATTGGCAAAGTCCTCCGCCACTACCGTGTGCCCAAGCTCTTGCAGGATCCCGTCCATAAAGTCGTCACGCACATTGCGATAGGACATGAGGCACAGATAGCCGAACACCAAACACACCACGCCGGGCAAGTAATCGCGCACGAAGCGCTTACGATCAGCCCGGGACATGGGGCGACGCGCAGAACGCTCGGCAATGTCCTCCGGCGTTGGTGGGGGCAGTTGCCGGAGCATGAAGAGCGACAGCAGTAGTAGGGGAATAAACATCACCCCCGTGACCGCAGGCATCCAGAACTCCGATACCTGCCAGCGGTCCATGGTCAAGCGCCCCACGCTCTTCACCCAGCCCGAGGAAAAAATCACACTGATGCTCATGCCCAGGCTCAAGAACTCCGTGCTGCGGCGGCCTTCGAGCAAGCCGAACAACATGGACCAGACCATTCCCAGGGGCAGGCCATTCAGAAAAAGGAACCAAAGATTTGCTGGCGCGGGGGTAAGCCCATACAGCACCAGCATGGCCTCGGCGAAGAGGATCAACGCCAGCACAAAGGGCGCCCGCTGACGGTACTGGGCAGAGGACGCGAAGCGGATTCCCAAGAACTTCGACAACAAGTAACCCATCAACTGGCTGATGATCGCGATGGGCTTGTAACCAAAAGCCACGCCAAACAAGACCAGCTCCGGCACATCCCCATAGTCCGTGGCCGTGAACGGCTTGCGGAAGGCGTACATGCTCGCATAAGCGGCGAATGCGGCGAAGGACGCGTAGAGGGTGACCACGCCGGGGGAGACACGCCCAAGCCAACGGGTCACGGGCGAAAGGGGCTGATCGCTCTTGGAACCGGGGATGGGTGTTTCGGGCATGGGGTAAGAACTGATGGGCCTAGCTCAAAATTCTCGTCCTGGACGGATCATAAGGGCAGCGTGGATGCCGCATGGCAGGATACTCCTTACCGAAAGCCGTAACCACGAAGTCCAAAGCCTTGGATTCAGCGGTCGGAAGATACCCCATCAGCACCGTTTTTCCTAGGCGGTGGCCGATCCCGCCACTGGTCACGATTCCCAGCACTTGACCATCTCGCAGAATGGGCTCTGACCCGAAGAGAGAGACTTCATCATCGATGGTGAAAAGGCACATTCTCTGTTGGCTTCCTGCGGCTTGTTCCTGTTCAAGGGCGGCCCGCCCAAGAAAGTCCCCTCCCCTTTCGAAGTCCACATTGAAACCAAGGCGCGCTTCCAAGGGCGTATAATCGGTAGTGATGTCCCGGCCCCAGACAAAATAGCCTTTCTCCAGGCGGCAGGATTCGAGAGCACGATAACCCACATCACGCAGACCCAGGTCTTCGCCTGCCGCCATCAGGGTTTCATACACAATCAACATGTACTCGGTAGGGATGTGCAACTCCCACCCCAATTCCCCGTGGTAGCTGATGCGCAAGGCGAGGGCTGGTGCGGAACCAATATGCAGGGATCGACAGGTACCGAAGGGAAATCCCTCGTTACTCACATCTGCATCGGTCACCCTTTCGAAGAGTTCGCGCGACTTGGGCCCGAACAGGTTGAGTACCCCCCGGGAAGAAGTCACATCAAAGGCCACCACGGAATCATCGGGCTGAATGTGGGACTTGATCCAATGCAAGTCATGCCCACCGAGGGCCGTGCCCGTGACCACATAAAACCAGTCGGGTCCCAGACGAGCGATGGTCAAGTCCGCTTCAATCCCTCCGCCTTGATTGCACATCTGGGTATAAATTAGAGACCCAACCTGCTGGTCCATGTTGCGGGTGGTCAAGCGTTGCAAGTGAGCCATGGCGTCCCTGCCCCGGACCTCGATCTTGGCAAAGGAAGACTGATCCAAGATCACAACCCCTTCCTGAGCCGCATGCACTTCTTGGGCCACATGATCTTCCCAATTACCCCGACCAAAGGTCATGTTTTCTTTTGACTCGATCCCCTCTGGAGCAAACCACTGTGGTCGCTCCCAACCGCTCTTCTCGCCAAAACAGGCGCCCTTGTCCTTCAATGTCTGGTAGAGAGCACTACGCCGCAGCCCCCGTTCTGTTTTGGACTCGTACATAGGCCAGCCAATGGTGTAGTGCTTGGGGTAATGCTCCAAACAGCGCTGGGTCACGAACTGCGTGCTGCGGTTGTGGGGGCTGGAAAAGCGGCGCAGATCCAAAGATCCAATATCGAGGCTGGGCGTACCATCCACAATCCACTCGGCCATCATCTTGCCCACGCCGCCCGCACCGGCAATGCCGTAACAGTTCATGCCCGCGGCAACAAAATAGTTGCTCAGTTCCGGGGCCGGGCCCAGCACATAGGCTCCGTCCGGTGAATAGCCATCAGGTCCGTTGACCAACTGGCGCACGCCGGTATTTTCAAGACATGAGGTGCGTTGCACAGCGCGATCGATCAGTTGCTCAAACTGCTCGTAGTTGGGCTCCAACAATTGGGACACAAAGTCCCAGGACACGCCATTCACGGACCAAGGAATAGGATTGGGTTCAAAGCCTCCCATAATCACCCCGCCCACTTCGGGCCGGTAATAGATCATGTTGTCCGGGTCCCGGGTCACGGGGAACTTGGGCGCCATGCCAGCGACCTTTTCGGTGACCATGAACTGGTGCTCCAAAGGGATTACAGGCACATTCACCTCCGCCATCTGGCCCACTTGGCGCGCCCACATGCCCGCGCAGTTAACCACCAAATCACAAGCGATTGTGCCCTTCTCCGTGCGCACGCCGGTCACCGTCCCGCCATCCACATCAAAGCCCAACACGCGGCAGTTGCTCACAATTGAAGCACCGGCAGAGCGCGCGCCACGAGCCAAGGCCTGGGTCAGCATGGAGGGGTCGCAATAGCCGTCGCTAGGCAAATACACGCTCCCAACCACACCTTCCATACGGTCCATGATCGGGAAACGCTCCTGGGTTTCCTCCGGCCCGAGCAGACCCACATCCAGCCCAAACCCCCGGCCCATGTTGGCAATCTTGCGCAACTCCTGCATCCGCTCTTGAGATGATGCAATGCGCAGGGAGCCCACCCCTTGCCAGCCCGTGTCCTGACCTGTCTCCTCTCCCAACCGTTTGTACAAATCAACCGAGTACTGGATCATACGGGTCACATTGCGCGAAGAACGCAGCTGCCCCACCAATCCCGCGGCGTGCCAGGTTGCGCCGCTAGTCAATTCGTTCTTGTCCACCAACACCGCATCACTCCAGCCTTTTTGGGCCAAGTGATAGAGCACGGAGGTGCCCACGACTCCGCCGCCGATTACGACCACGCGTGCTTGATTCATGATTGTGTCAGTCATGCTTTTCTTGGGATTCCATTTCCTTAGGTGGTATTCTTATCTTGGGCCTGGGCGCTGGGGATCGAGCCCAGCAGGATCTCGGCCACATCAAGCACCTGCACGGATCTCTCGCCTGCGGCTGTGCCATCGGTGACCATGCGCAGGCAGAAGGGGCAGCCCACAGCAATCGTGTCCGCATCTGTTGCAAGCAATTCGCCCATGCGGTCCGCGCCAATGCGTTGCTCGGGCTGATCATCGAACCACATGCGCCCTCCCCCGGCTCCGCAGCACTTTGTCTGACATCCGTTGTTTTTGACTTCCACGAATTCTGATGCATTTGTTTCCCCAAGCGCCTTCTTCAGCAAGGCACGCGGAGCAGAGACCTCCCCTTGTACGCGAGCGAGATAACAGGGGTCGTGGTAGGTCAACTTACCCAGAGGCGCAATTTCGGGATCACGCTTGTCCAGTTGGAGGACACCTGCCTGAACCAATTGCTCCAAGAAAGCGGTGTGGTGCAGGACCTCGTAGAGGCCCCCTTGATCGGGGTAATCCTGAAGGAGGGAATTCAGGCAATGGGGACAGTGGGTCACGATCTTGCGTACCCGGTGCTGATCCAAGACCCCCACATTGTGCTGCGCCAGTTCCTGAAAAACAAACTCGTCCCCCATGCGCCGAGCGGTCTCCCCAGTGCAGCGCTCTTCCGATCCGAGCACGGCGAAGTTGACTCCAGCGTGCTGCATCAACTGCACCGTAGCCCGTGCGATGGCCTGGGCGCGGGGGTCGTAGGCCGCCGCGCAACCGACCCAATAAAGAACTTCGAAGTCGGGGTTTTCCTCAGGCGTTTGGACGCCTAAGCCGTCGCTCCAGAGCAACCGATCTTGGCTGGGCAGGCCCCAGGGATTGCCCTGGCGCTGGGTCCGTTGCAGGGCCTGAGCGGGAGCGCCACGTAACTCCCCCTCTCCGATCAGATGCCGACGCATATCAATGATCAAGTGCATCGGACTGACACCGAGAGGGCAAACTTCACTGCAGGCATTGCAAGTGGTGCACGCCCAAAGAGTCGCGGGCTGAATCAGATCTCCGTGTAGATTGAAATCATCAGGAGCATCTCCCGCCAGGATCAGGGGACCGAGTCGGTTCAATTGCCCCCTTCCGGCCTGTACCACATCCCGCGGCGAAAGCGGCTTGGATGCGGCGAAGGCAGGGCAGGCATCTTCGCAGCGTCCACAGGAAACACAGGCGTCCAGTTCAAGCAACTGCAGACTTGCAAGGTCCTGCAAACGCCCCGCGCCAAAGCGTCCGGAAGCTTCGACCTCTTCCATGCGAACCGGCTCCAGAAACCCTAGTTGCTTTTCCTGAAGTGCAACCCGCAGGGAGCCCGCCACAAGATGCAACAGCCGGGTGTGAGGCAAGGCTGCAATGCCCGCCAACGCCCCGAAGGAATGGACCCACCAAAGGGCCAGGTGCCAATTGCCCACGCTGGATGAATCCATCCCAGAAAGCAGTCGTGAGAAGACATAGCCCACATAGGAAACGCCGGACGAAGGAGTCTCTTCCCTCAGGATGCGCAGGCCTTCAAGGGCATAGCCGCTGAGGCCCATCAGCAGCAATGCGCCCAAGATGATCCCGTCCATGGGCGCGCGCCCAATACTTGTGTCGGCCCGAAAACGCCGCAGGGCAAACCAACCAGTGCCAGCCAACAGCAACAGTCCCGCCGTGTCCGTCACCACTTCGAAGAGAACGTAGTACAGGCCCTTGTGAAAGAGAGGTTGCCCCGGCGGGAGATCAAGGGCGTCATGGGTATAGTGCTCCACGGCCACCAGCAAGCTACCCAGAGCCAGCAGAACGATACCCGTAAACATCGCCATGTGAGCCAGGGATGCAGGTCCCCGACCGCGCACTGCGCGCTGGAGCAAGACGCGCTTGCCGAAGCGCACAAGGGCCACGCTCAAGTCTTTGGGTTTCAGGGAGCCCGACCCAAGGGACCAAAGCCGAGCCCTCTGACGAAGGCCGTGAATACAAAGGCCCAAGGAAACCGCCGTCAGGCAATAGAAGATGACTTTGGAAGTGAAACCGATGTTTCCAAAGATCTCTCGGGTGAGAACCTGCGACGGCAAACCTTCTTGCCAGAGGAAAACCAGGGCAATCATGCCTCGCCGCTTGCTCCCGATCGGCGGACGCTAGGGCTCTCCAACTGAGCGATCAACTGGGGCACGAGTTCATACACATCCCCCACCAACGCGAAATCGGAAACCTGAAAGATCGGCGCATCGGGATCTTCGTTGATGGCCACGATCAGTTTTGAGTTCCGCATGCCCGCCAGATGCTGCATGGCGCCTGAAATGCCCAGAGCCATATACAGATCAGGGGCCACTATCTTGCCAGTTTGCCCCACCTGGATTTCGTTGGAGGTGATGCCCGCGTCCACCAGCACCCGGGAGCTGCCCGCGGCGCCGCCAAGCAAATCCGCGAGGCGGCCCACATGGCCTTCGAAGTCCTCGGTGCTCTTCCAAGCGCGCCCGCCGGAGACAACGATGCGCGCCTCGGTCACATCCTTACGGCCCCCCTGCTTGGAACGGATGCCTTCCACTCTCACCCGCTGGTGCCCGGAGTCCAGGGTCACGGGGCAGCTGGTCACCGGCGCAGCAGAGGCGGCCCGGGGAGCAGCCGAATAACTCGATGCGCGCACAGTGATAATTTTTGGACCCCCATGCAGCCGGACCGTGGCCCGCACCGTGCCCGCATACATGGGCCGTTGCAAACGCAACTCGCCCCCAACGAATTCATGGGCGATCACATCGCTGGCAAAGGCTCCTCCTAGCAAGCCCGCGGCCCGGCCCAGCACATCCTTGCCCCAGGATGTAGCCGCTGCCACCACTGCGTCAAAAGCATGCTCACGCACAACGCGGGCGATGGCGGGCGCAAGACTGTCCGCCGTGGCGGGATCCAGTCCGGGATCATCCAGAGTCCAAGTGGGCCCATGCAGTGACGCCTCTTGCGCGGCTGCAAGGCAGCCGGGACCGAGAAGTAAACACTGCCACGACCCTTGGGATTCTTCGGCAAGGGATGCACCCATCTGCATGGCAGCAAGGGTGGCCTTGCGCAGGTTGCCACCCGCATGTTCTCCAACGATGAGCGCCTTCATGAGCGACTTCCCAGAATGATGGCACAGAGACTCACCAGACCTGCTCCCGGCGCAGGACCTGCACCAGTTCATCCACGCTGGAGAGAGTGCGGCAAGTGCGCTTGGATGACAGCACTTCCACTTCCAAAATCTCGCAGCGGGGATCGCTCTTCCAACCGAGCTCTTCCAGGGACTGCTGCTCCACAGGCCGCCGTTTAGCCTTCATGATCTGGGGCATTGAGGCATAGCGGGGTTCATTCAAGCGCAGGTCCACGGTCACAAGGGCGGGCAAGTTGACAACGATCGACTCAATGCCTCCGTCTGTTTCCCTCTCAATGTGCGCTTGGGAACCTTCTATCCGTACCTGGGAAGCAAAGGTGGCCTGGGGCCAATCCAAGAGCGCCGCAAGAAATTGCCCTACCTGATTGGAATCGTCGTCTACGGCTTGTTTGCCCATCAGGATCAGGTCGGGCTTTTCGTTCTCCACTACCAGCTGCAAAGCCTTGGCCACATTCCAAGGGTCGAGGGTTTGCTGGGTTTCGATAAGCAAGGTGCGATCCACACCCATGGCCAGGGTCATGCGCAGCTCCTTTTCCATTTCCGGACAGCCGATGCCCACGGTCACGACCTCAGCCCCCTCCTCTGCTTGCAGACGCAAGGCTTCTTCCGTGGCAATCAGATCGAAGGGGTTGACCACGAAAGACAATCCACTGGTGTCCACCGTGCTGCCGTCACTTAAAGCGCGAATGCGTTGGTCTGGATCGGGTACGCGCTTGGTGGGAACCAGAATCTTCATTGGGACTGATTGGAGGCAGCTCCCAGAAAACCCATCTCACGGCCCACCTGGAAAATCGCCCCCAAGAGGGCCTCAAAGTCCCGGGGATAAAGGCGTCCGATGTTGCCGATGCGGAAGCAAGACGCGCCGGCCACCTTACCCGGGTAAATCACCATGCCCCGAGAGGCGAGGCGATCATAGAACCCCTGGAAGGTGAAGGCGGGGTCGTCCGGGCAATGAAAAGTAGTGATGATGTGGCTCATGGCCTCGGCCCCTAGGAAGGGCACAAACCCCAGGGCCTGCATACCCTCCACCAGTACCTTGTGGTTAGCCCGGTAGCGCGCTTCGCGAGCCACAGCACCGCCCTCCGCAAAGAACTCCTTGAGCGCTTGGGCGAAGCCCAACAGGACCTGGGTAGGCGGGGTGAAGCGGAACTTTCCACCGGACTCGAAACCCTGCCATTGGTCAAATAGATCCAAGCAGTGGCTGCGCGCCCAACCCTCAGCACCGGAGCGCTCCAACAGGTCACGCTTGGCGAACACAAAACTGAACCCCGGCACGCCTTCGATGCACTTGTTGGCGCTTGAGATCAGCACGTCCCCAGGGACCCGAGCCAGGTCAATGTCATAGGCGCCAAAACTGCTCATAGCATCGATGATCGAGACTCGGCCGGCAGCTCTGATTACTTCGCCCAGGGCCTCGATGTCATTCAATAGGCCAGTGGTGGTTTCGCAGTGAATCATGCCCACGGTATGAATACTGCTATCGTCAGCCAGCACCTTGGCTAGGACGCCCGCTTCCGCTGGCTGGTTCTCGGCAAACCGCACGGGGACCACATCAATGCCCAGCATCTGGGCAATCTTGACCATGCGTTCCCCGTAAGCTCCATTGGAGATCACGGCCATACGCCCCTTACGTGGGGTCAAAGTTCCAACCGCCGCTTCCACCCCGAAGCTACCACTGCCTTGCATCAGAACGCATTCCCAGCTGGATTGATCTTCCAGCCCCGCAATCACATTCAGGTCCCCTCGGATGCCCCGGACCAACTCTTGCAGGGGCAAATCCCAGGCCCCCATGTCGTGGCACATGGCCAGCTTGACCGTTGCGGAAGTGGTCAAAGGCCCCGGGGTGAACAACCGCGGGTCAAAGGCGCAGGGGAATTCCCCGTCAAAGGACTCTCTTGGAGTGGGCAAAGACATGAATGAGACCCTAAGGCCGCTCGCCCCGGGCCAGGCGAGCATTGATGTCTTCGATCACAGCTTCCAAATCAAGGATCGAATCGATCACATAGTGCGCACCGGCAACCTGGAGCTTTTCCCGGGTAGCCGCGTGGCGACGCTCGAATTCTTCGGGGGACAACTTAGACACTTCATCGATGTGGTTGATGTCCATGTAGTTGCTGTAGATCGAAACGCCCACGGTCCAACAGCCCGCATTCAAACCTTCGCCCACGCCACCGACCGTGTCGTCCACCTTGACCACCGACTGGATCGGCCAGGCATCCATCAAGTCGAGGTTCTTGTAGATCATGAAAGGTTTGGGGCGTGCGCCCTGTTCCACTTCATCACCAGCCACGGTGGCGTCTGGAGAAAAACCCTGTTCCCGGGCCTTTTCCAACAACACATCCACCATCACCCGGAGGAAACCAGTGGACACACCAATCTTGATGCCCTGGGCTTGCAGCCGTTGAGTCACTTCGGCAGTACCGGGCAAAAGGTCGGTGTACTTGGGCAGGCAAGCCACCTGGGCGGGAACAAAATCCGCAAACATATTGTCCACATCAGACTGATCGGGGTAGCGGCCGTGAATCTCGTTCCAGCGATCGCGAATCACCGGGTCGCGGGTCAATTCCAGGATGTGCAAGTCCTTGCGCAATCCCATCGGGCCACGGGCTTCGGTCATGGATATCTCGACCCCTTGGTTCTTGAAGACCTCGACGAAGACCACAGCGGGAGCGATCACATAGGCATCGGCGGTGGTTCCGGACCAGTCGAGCACAAGGGAGCCGACCTTGCCTCGGTATTGGCGGTTGAAGACGAAGTTGGACATGGCTGGTGGGAGTAAAGCAGGAGGGAGTTGAAGAGAAAGAAAAAGGGGCTCTAGGCCCTCAGGGGCTGGATAATAGCCATCTTGACGGCCCCGGAAAGGGCAAATACGCTAGGAGGCATGGCAAAAACGATCACCGCTCCCCTAGTGGGAGTCCGTCTGCCCCCCTGGGCCACTTTCTTGCGGGGGATCTACCCAGGCCTCCTCTCCCATCTTCAGCAGCAAGCCACCTGGCGCCTGGCCACCACTGAAGACACGACCCACGAGATCCCGCCGGTGTTGATCGACAAGGACTGGCAGGGGGATGGACTGATTGTCTTTCGTTGCAGCGCCGAAGAAATCGCCGCCTGGCACGGCCGGGGCATTTGTGTGGTCAGCATCAGCAGCGAGGTTCCGCTGCCGGATCTTCCCCAGGTGATTCCCGACAACTCGGCCATCGGCCGTTTGGCAGCCGAACACCTCTTGTCCCGGGGTCTGCGCTCCTTTGCCTTCTGGCAAGATCCCACCCGCACCTATGCCCGGGAGCGCCGGGATGGATTTGTGGCAGCCCTCGATGAGGCAGGCTACGAAACTCAACTGATTGGACTACCGGTTTCCGAGCTACCCCTGTCCGACCGCTGGCCTGCTATCGAACGCACGATCCGGGAACAACTCGCCAACAGTCCGCGACCTCTGGGCATCTTTGCCAAGGATGACATTTCAGCCGCCGCAATCGTGCGTTGCTGCCAAGCCCAAGGGTTACGGGTGCCCGATGATGTGGCCGTGATCGGTTGCAACGATGACCCTGCCTTTGTCTACACCAGCACCCCGGGCCTTACCAGTGTGGCCTATCCCGGCCGAGCCATCGGAGCTGCGGCCGCCGCCCTGCTGGACCGCCTGCTCAATTCGTCCTCCCATCCCCCATCACTGCCCAAGCGCATCCCCCCCGGCCCAGTCATCAAGCGCCAATCAACCGCCGTCTTCGACTTCGACGAACCCCTTGTGGGCGAAGTTCTCACCTGGATCCACAATCAACGCCCCTCCGGCCCAGTCCAGGTATCTCAGCTGGCTGCTCAACTCGCTGTGGCCGAGGCCACCCTCCGTCGCCGCTTCCGCCGCGCCACCGGCCGCACAGTCAAAGCCACCATCGACGAACACCGTCTCCGGCGCATCCAAGAACAACTCCAAGGGGGCGAAGATTCAATCAAGGCTATTGCCTACCGCTTCGGATTCGCATCGCCCGAAGAGCTCAGTCGCTTCACAAAAAGATGCTGCGGCAAGAGTCCCTCCCAATGGCGCGCTGCCCATCGTTAGGTATGTGGCGTATCACACGGGATCAAACACGCATGTCCAGCCCCAGTTGGCTTGGCATTCGTCGATGAAACGCTGATGGGCAGAAGTGCCGTGATAGATGTTGTGGGCCTCGCGTGCTTCAAAAGCAAAGCAAAAAAAATGATGAAGAAAATTCTGGATTGCTCGCGCTCTAGTCTTCAACGGTGGGCACGCTCCCCCACCAATTCTTATTGGGTTTGTAATCGGGAGAAACATAGCGAGCATGAGTGTTTTCAAGGCGCTTCATGCCTGGGCCCGCCAACCTTTCCAAGCGTTGGGTGCGCTTAGCGGAGTCGAACTGGGGGTCCGGTGTGGGCATGCGGGCGCCGCTGGATTTGAGCCAGCCGTCGAGGCGCTTACGCATGGATTGAGTGCGCTCTTGCTCAGTGGCGGCAAGGTCGGTTTGCTCTCCCCTATCCCGGCCCAAATGATAGAGCTCATCCCGTCCATCTTCGTAATAGTGGATCAGTTTCCAATCCCCCTCCATCAATGTGGACGAAGGCTCGCCACCCTGATTGCCATAGTGGGGATAGTGCCAATAGAGAGGACGCGCAGGTAGCGCGCCTCCCCGCATCAAGGGCACAAGACTAAGTCCATCCACATCTTGCTCCGTGGGCTGCTGGACTCCGGCCAATTCCAGTAAGGTCGGATACCAGTCCACTCCACTGACAGGAGTGGCGCACTGGGCGCCCGCGGAAGTGATGCCGGGAGCAGAGATATAGAAGGGCTCGCGGGTGCCGCCTTCCCATTGGCGGCCCTTGCCCCCCCGCAACGGCAGATTGCTAGTGGGAGACGAATCCCCCGATGCAACGCCCCCGTTGTCCGACGTAAAGCAGATGATCGTGTTTTCCCTTAGGCCGAGCTCATCTAGTTTGGCAAGCACAATGCCCACCGCGTCATCCATGGCCTCCACCATGCCCCCATAGATAGGACAATCTTGCACTTGGCGCACAGCAAGGCGGCGGTCGAAAATAAAACGCTTGTCTGCCAACCCCGCCTTGACAGCTTTCGCCTGGTATTTACTCCAAAGCGCCTCTGTGGTTTGAATCGGGCCATGCACTGAATAGAAGGAGAGGTAAGCCAAGAAAGGCTTGTCCTTTGCCCGCTCGATGAATGCCGCTGTTTCTTGGCCCAGGCGTAGAGGCAACGACTCCCCCGGTGGACCCGCTTCCAAGTTTGGGTTAGTGAAGGGAGCAAAGTAACCGCCCCTCGGACTGCCCACATCCCAACCCCCGCGGTTCCCATCGAACCCGTGATCCGTGGGCCAAGAACCCTTGGACCCCAAATGCCACTTGCCCGCAAAAAAAGTGCTGTAACCTGCTGCCTGCAGGGCCTCCGCTAGGGTGACTTCATCCGCACCAAGCTGGTGAGTGTATTCTGGTGGCAACAACGAATCATGTCGGCCGGCGCTGCGCCAGGCTTCTCCCGTAGCTGCACCAATCCAATCGGTGATCCCATGCCGCGGCGGATATTTTCCGGTCATGATGCTCGCCCGAGATGGACTGCACACAGAACAGGTGGCGTACCCGCGGGTGAACTTCATGCCGCCCGCAGCAATCGAATCGATGTGCGGGCTCTCATAGAAATTTGATCCCTCATTGGATAAATCACGCCAACCAAGATCGTCGGCGAGGATGAACAGAATGTTAGGCGGTCGTTGCTCTTCACCACCTGATCCAGCCTGGACATTGGACGCGTAAAGCAAACCCAACACCCCTAAACCAACAACTCGCATTCGATCACTCATGGCCGCAAGCATACCCGGAGCGCAGCCGCGGCACCAGAATGATCACACTATTGAACGCCCACTAACCCTCCGAATCAAACACACGCACCTCGGCCCAGTTCGCTTGGCATTCGTCGATGAAGCTCTGGTGCGCAGGAGTTTCTTGATACAGATCGTGGGCAGCGCGTGATTCAAAGGCGATACAGAGCGCCACATGGAACTCAGTGTCCGTCACGGGCCGGTCCAATCCAAGAGCGCGGGGAGCAGCGCTGAAATGGCGGATGCCGTCATGGGGCGCAAGGTGAGTTCTTGCGGCCGCAATCAAGGCCTGCACAGACTCTGAGGAAGAGTCCTGAAGAGTGAAGAAAACGGTGTGGGTGATCATGGGGGCTTGCGTTGGGTTGTGTCGAAGGGAATTGCGCTCTGATTCTCGATGATGTACTCAATGGCCCGGCCGCTCTTGTTGGACTTGGGGTTCTTGTCAAGATAGCGACGGCACCGCACTCGGAGGCCCTTGACTTCTGAACGAATCGCAGATCCCTCACTTTGAGTCCACCCGATCGATCATGTGCGTCCTACAGACACAATTCAACGAACCATGAATGGAAACAAGCCCACATCGATAAAACTCAAAGCCCTCGGGCCACCCCATGGCTAGAATCATCAATGCCATCCATTTCCCTTCTTGAAAGCAGCTACACTGATTCCACCGGGCAAACGAATTCTTCCCATAAGCCAATGACCGCTCAACACAAACGCCGCGATTTGCTGAAGTATGTGGCCATGCCCCTGATCCTGCCCTCCAGCATTTTCGGAGCAACTGCTCCTAGCAACAAGATCACCGTGGCCATGTTGGGTATGGGCCGCCAAGCCATGCGGCCCAACCTCGATCAGTTCCTCAAATCCCCCGATGCCCAGGTGGTCGCGGTTTGTGATGTGGACCCCTGGCGTTTGGAACAAGCCAAGAATAAAGCCGACGCCTTCTACAGCAAGCAAGCGGGCAGCAAGATCCCAGGAGTAAAAGCCTACAGCGACTTCCGGGATATCCTGGCACGGGACGACATTGACGCAGTGATGATCTCCACTCCGGATCATTGGCATGCCCCCATGGGGGTCATGGCGGCCCAAGCGGGTAAGCACGTTTGCATTGAGAAACCACTTACGACCTGCGTGGCCCATGGCCGCGCGCTCTGCGATGCGGTAGAAAAAGCCGGAGTGGTCAGCCGCACCGACAGCGAGTTCCGTGGAAACCCCATCTTTTGGCGAATGGCTGAACTGGTGCGCAATGGTCGCATAGGAAAAGTCGTACGCATCGAAAGTGGAGTCCCCAAAGAACTCAACGGCAACCCCATCGGACCGCAAAAGACCATGCCGGTTCCAGATGGCTTCGACTATGACATGTGGCTCGGACCCGCCTTCCACACCCCTTACACCGAGCGACGGGTCCATCCCCAACACTCCTGGTCACGACCGGGCTGGATGCGCGTGGATGACTACTGCAATGGGATGATCTCCAACTGGGGTTCACACCTGAACGACATCGTTCAGTGGTGCAATGGCACTGAACGCACGGGCCCGGTTTCCGTGAAGGGTCACGGGGAATTTTCGAGAGGCCTCTGGAACACGCTTGCCAGTTTCGACTTGGAGTACGAATACGCCAATGGGGTTCAACTGCGCTACTTGATCGACCGGCCTTTCGTGCGCATTGAAGGCACCGCAGGTTGGCTTCAGGCGGAGTACGGAAAACCCCTCACCGCCAGTTCTAAGGAAATCCTGGACTCACCCATCGATTCAGACGAAGTTTCATTTGCGAAGACCCTGCCGGACAAGGTGGACTTCCTGCGAGCAATCAAGGAAGACCGTGAAACCCTTGAGCCCGTGGAGGTCGGACATCGCACGGTCTCGCTCTGCCAGATCGGTTTGATCGCCGCACAACTCGGCCGCCCCCTCAAGTGGGATCCAACCAAGGAGAGATTCCTCGATGACAACGCTGCCGATGCGCTGCTCTCGCGCCCGGTTCGCGGCGCCTGGGGCCTCTAAGAAAAACATCCACTAGTACCCCGACTGCCCATGCGTTCACAAACCTCACTTCTTCTGCTAGTGGGATGCCTCGCCCTTGCTCCCATTGGCGCTACCCTCTTTTCAATTCCGCGCGCCCAGGACACAAAACTGATCAACCAGTTCTATGCGTTCAACAACAGCATGCGCGGCGAAGGCCCCTCGGATCCCGCAAAAAAGGCGGCCCTGCTCGCGGAACTCGGCTTCGATGGATTTGAAGGCTACGACCTGCACAAGCTGCCCGAGTTGGCGGGGGAGCTCCACAAGCGCAAGCTTGAAGTATCGACCATCTACTTCAAGGTCGACATCGACTCCGAGACGAACCCCTACGATAAACGCATCGCCAAATACCTGGAGACCTTTCTCAAGGACACGGGGGTGATCCTCACCGTTCACCTGCACAGCAAGACATTCTCCTCTTCCGACGCCGCCGGTGACGAATACGCAGTTCCCATCCTGGTTGAACTATCGGACCTGGCACACACCAACGGTGCTAAGGTTGCGGTCTACAACCATGTGAGTTTTTGGGCCGAGAGCATCGATGACGGCATCCGTCTGGCCAAGAAAGTCAATCGCCGCAACTTCGGCGCTGCCTTCAACCTCTGCCACTGGTTGTCCCTCGAAGGTGATGTCAACTTGACCGGACGGTTGGACGAAATCGCCCCTTACCTTCTCTCGGTAACCCTGTGCGGCGCCAAAGGCGGCGCAGATGCCAAGGGCGCTGGTTGGAATGAACTGATCCAGCCCCTCGGCAAGGGCAGCTTCGACAATCTCACCTTTCTCAGAGAAGTGATCAAGCGCGGCTACCGTGGTCCCATCGGCCTGCAGTGCTACAATATTTCACTTCCGGCGCGAGAACACCTGACAAGATCGATCGGGACTTGGAGAGCTTTTGAGCAGAACTTCTTAGAAAAAGACCAGGGCGACAAGTAACGGCTCGTAGCGCTCCCTCCGGTCAGTTTCCTGTTCAGCCCAAGCAGAAACTCCCATATCTACAGAATCTGCGGTAGGTCAGGTCCGATTCACCACAGGGCAACCCAGGGCGGGTACCTTCTGTCCATGAGAACTGTCTTTCTTACGTGTCTGGCGGGTGTGATCAGCCTGATTTGCCTGAGCGCTGGTGAAGCACCCGGGACCGCCAAGGATTCACGCCGGCCAAATGTGCTCTTCATCATCTCCGATGATCTGACCTCCACGGCACTCTCCTGTTATGGAAACAAGGTCTGCAAAACACCAAACATTGACGCCTTGGCAGCGAGAGGCACCCGCTTCACCCAGGCATATTGCCAAGGCACCTACTGCGGACCGTCACGGGCTTCGTTCTTGACAGGCTACTATCCCCACGGCACGGGAGTCTTGAGGTATGAGGCACCACGCAAGGCCATCGGCGATCGCGCGACCTGGCCTCAACACTTCAAAAACAACGGCTACCACACCGCGCGAGTGAGCAAGGTGTTTCACATGGGCGTGCCTGGTGGCATTGAGGAGGGAGGCCACGGAGCGGACGATGCGCTCTCCTGGAGCGAGCGGCACAACAGCCCAGGGCCGGAATGGAAAGCACCGGGCAAGGGTGAGACCTTGGAGGGCAACCCTGATGGCAAACGGCCCGTTGTGGGTGGTAACACCTTTGTGGTGGTGGAAGCCGAAGGTGGTGATCTGGTCCACTCAGATGGAAAAACTGCAGCCAAGGCAGCGCAGCTGATTGAAGAACTGAAGGACAGACAGTTTTTCCTGGCGGTGGGTTTTGTGCGTCCCCATGTGCCTTTCGTGGCACCGGCGTCCTACTACGAACCCTTCCTGCCCTACTCCAGAATGGAGCTGCCCCCCAAGATCAAAGACGACTGGGATGACATCCCCAAAGCGGGCATCAACTACAAGACTTCCAAGAACATGAAAATGGACCTGCGCCGCCAGCAGAAGGCCATGGGTGGCTACTACGCCTCGGTGGCGTTCATGGATGCCCAGGTAGGCAAGGTCATGGCTGCACTTGAGGCATCGGGTGTAGCGGACAATACGATTGTGATCTTCACCAGTGACCACGGCTATCACCTGGGAGAACATGACTTTTGGGCCAAGGTCAGCCTGCGGGATGAGTCGGCGCAGGTGCCCTTGATCATCTGCATGCCTGGCGAGGAACCCGCGGTTTGTGATTCGCTGGTGGAGTTGATTGACCTATATCCAACTGTGGCCAATCTGTGCGGACTCCCCCAGCAGCGCCGCCTCCAGGGAAAGGACATATCGCCCATGCTCTCGGATCCAGAGCACAAAGTCCGGACGGCGGCTTTCAGCGTCGCACCCATGCGCAAGGGATTCTTGCTTCGTGAAAAAAACTGGGCCTTCATCCAATACGGCGAGTATGCGAAACAAGGGGTCGAGCTCTTCGATATGCGGGTTGATCCCGGGCAATTTACGAACCTCGCTGGGTTGGAATCCCACAGCAAGGAGGTCGCGCGTTTTCAATACCTCTTGGTTACCAAGCTGGAAAACGCGAGAGACAATGACCTGCACAAAACCAGACGATGACCAGAGCCCTCATTGGAATGCTACTGCTACTTGCGGGCTGCGCTGGCTTGAACGGAAACGGGTCAACAAAGGCGCCGCCCAACATCCTGCTGATCATGGCGGACGACATCGGGGTTGAAGCCTTCGGATCCTACGGGGGCGAGAGCTGGCAGACACCACACCTGGACGCACTTGCTACCAAGGGTATGCGCTTCACCCAGTGCTATTCTCAACCCCTCTGCACTCCCAGCCGCGTCAAGCTCATGACCGGCAAGAGCAACCTGCGGAACTACTTGCATTTTTCGATTCTTCAGCCGGGGGAGAGGACCTTTGCCCACGCCGCCCAGAACGCTGGCTATGCGACCGTGGCCGCTGGTAAGTGGCAGTTGCTGGGGGCTGAGCACTACAAGGACTGGGCCGGTCGTGGCATGACCCCGGGGCAGGCGGGTTTTGATTCCTGGTGCCTTTGGCAGGTGACCAAGTACGCGCCGCGCTACTGGAATCCAAGAATGGAAGTAGACGGAGTACTGCAGCCAGTAGTTCAGGACGGCTTTGGGCCTGATGAGTTCTGCGATCATCTGGAACAGTTCATTGATCAGCACTCCGAGCAACCTTTCCTGGCCTACTTCCCCATGGCCCTTGTACACACTCCTCTCGTCCACACACCCTTGACCCGCACCGCGGCGGATGCCGATAAGAACCAAGCCAGCAAGCAGGAACGCTTTGGCGAAATGGTCGCCTATATGGATCAGGTCGTGGGTCGACTCATCGCTCACCTGGAAGAAGCCGGCCTGCGTAAGAACACCCTAGTGATTTTTCTCTCCGACAACGGAACCACGAGGGGCATCCAGTCCCAACAGAACGGAAGAAAAGTAGTCGGCGGAAAAGCGCTTCCCACCAATGCAGGAACTCATGTTCCCCTCATCGCTTCCTGGCCAGGCACAATCGAAGAAGGAGTGGTCTGCGATGACCTGATCGACCTCTCGGACTTTCTCCCGACCCTGGTCGAAGCCATGAACAGCACTCTGCCCAAAGGCCAGATATGCGACGGTCGCTCGTTTCTGCCCCAGCTCCTTGGAGATGAAGGCGCCCCCAGAGAGCACATCACCATCTACTCCAATCCCCGTCCCGAGGACCCCAAGAAGAACCCGCGCTCGCTGTTCGCCCGAGACAAGCGCTTCAAGCTCTATGACGATGGCCGCCTGTTCGACTGCGTTGAGGACCCCCTGGAAAAAAGATCCTTGGATGAAACAGAGCACGCAACCGTCCGCAACCACCTGCAGCGGGCCCTCGATGCCCTGCCCCCCGAACCGACACATCTTGCCTCCCCTCCATCGGACCTGTGATCTAATTA
>Ga0302120_10000400_pt1 | contig 19480 bp, 7 predicted proteins | sample AG5_Bottom_MG_FD_203118 | JGI IMG/M metagenome (GOLD analysis project Ga0302120, IMG submission 203118) | Marine microbial communities from Western Arctic Ocean, Canada - AG5_Bottom | ecosystem: Environmental > Aquatic > Marine > Oceanic | place: Canada: Western Arctic Ocean | collected 2017-10-01 | reverse complement strand
ATCAGTTACTGTGATGCCTGAGGCCTGGCTGCACCCATTTGCATCATCCACAAGTACATTATAGGAATCGGCGCACAGTCCAGTCGCAGCTGCCGTGTTCTGCGTACCCGGATCATTCCAGGTATAGGTGTAGGGTCCAATACCCCCTGATACATTCACCGTCGCCGTTCCATCACATGAACCACAGGTCGCATCACCTGAGCTCATGTTCAATGACAAATTACACGAGGCAAACATGGGTCGAAGTACAAAAGCTACTGTGAATCCCCCCAGGTTTTCCAGGCTGTCCCATGCTCCATAACTGATCTGCCCGAAGGTTGTCCCTGGTGTATATATAAGGTCGGTAGTTGCCAATCCGTTGTTGTCCGTCGTCCAGTAGTCCTCCATCCCCACAAAATAGGTCCCAGCGCTCAGTAATACAGGCCCTCCGGAAAGGGGTAGAACGAGAACAACTGAAGGCGTGTCTGCTGGAGTAAATATGTACTCTGCCGTGGCGGCAACTTCAGCGGAGGGGAAAGGGCTTCCCATGCTCCAAACTACCAGCCTTGTGGTATCTCCAACTTCCTGCCCGTAAGAGAAGCTCATGATGTAATTCAGGTAATCTGCCGTTTGCAGTTCAAAGGTCTGGCCCAGAATGGCAAAAACTGAATCTGGCACACCCAAGCTTCCCGTCACACTCCCATTGTCTCTTGAGTAAACAGAATCCGACACATAGACCCAGCTATACATCGTGTCGTTAGACAGGTTCCCATCTGTTTCCAGGATAGAAACAATGTATTCTCTGCGGTACCAACCTGTGTCCTGTGGCGTAAACCCTCCAGCCACGGTTAGCGTTCCATTGGCACTCACACCCAGTGACACTATAGAGTTGCTCGTAGCGGTGAAAACAGGATTTAGGTTCAAGTCCGCGACATTCACAGTCATTTGTGCATTGGTGCATGTGTTCTTGCCTTGATTTTCAACAGTCGCCTCCAGGACAATAGGATTCGTGTGTTTGAGAGGGATCTGTGTATATTCTGAAACTACATCAGTAATCACTGCATCATAAGGAGGCGGTTCGTATATGAGGACATCATCAACCGCCAGGCCTGTGGCCCACGTGCCACCATCATCATAATGGAACCTGATTTGAATATTAGATTGATTGTCTGTACCCGTGAGTTGAAAATTAGCGGATCCCCAGGGATCAAGTGGTGATTGGTCAAGCGTTTGCAGGACATTCCACCCACCGTTATTGATATTGAGCTCTACTGTTGCCGGATTACCTCCGTATGTTCGGTCATCAACATATGCAAATTGCATTCGAATTGAACTCACCCCTGTAAAATCCAATGCAGGCAGCGTTAAGTAGTCACCTGTCTTCACGCAATTACACACATCATCATTGGTCAATGCAAATTGTGTGTGAGCACCCACAGGCCAAAAGTTGCCAGCGTTGGCATCCGTTGCATCACCCGTATAAAACCCGCCATCGGTACCCGTAGTAGAAGTAGCCCATCCCACTGGTAGGGCAGGAGCTGTCACTCCTTCAAAATCCTCACAGAAGATGCCTCCTGAAATACCACATGTTGGCAATGCAACAACGTCGATGTAGCTGGTCTTAGTCATCGCATCAGATCCAAAACCGTTGGATGCGGTAAGTGATACATCATAAGTACCTATAGTATTGTATTGCACCACAGGGTTCTTGGTCGTTGAACTTGTTGGAGTACCTCCTGCGAACGACCATGCCCATGTGTCAGGAATTCCTGTACTCAGGTCTGTGAACTGCACACTGGAACCTACTGTTAAGGTGGTAATTGCGGCAGAAAAGTCGACAGTAGGCGGGCCCACTGCATCACAGCCTGTGGAACTCAGGAGACTGGACCTGGTGCCTGAAAGGATGCCATTCATGTAAGCAGCCTGGTCAATAGAAAACATGTTCTGACACCAGGCATAGCTCATGAAATTCTCGATTTGGTCCCCATCAGGAGTCCCGCAAGTATTGGTGCTGAAGCTGCAACCGTAGTTCTCAGATCCTGCATTTGGGGTGTCTGCATATCCGTCGTCATTGCTACAGCTTGGTGGATTATTGCCCCAGGTGTGTTTCAACCCAAGGTAATGCCCGATTTCATGCGTGGCAGTGCGGTCTCCCATTCCTATATCAAAGTCAATCACCAATCCATCCCTCCAGCTACCGTGCATTCCGAAGGTTGGGAGGTATGCGTATCCGGCAACGCCAAATCCCTGGTAATTTGAGATGTTGCATATCCAGATGTTCAGGTAGTTAAATGGATCCCATGCATCCGCGCCTCCGGTGGAGGCCAGTTTCATTTTGTTAGTTTCTGTATCGTTGTCATAGTACACTTCAGATGTTACGGTTCGTGTTATTCCTGTAGTAGCTATGCCATTAGGGTCTTTGGCTGCCAGGCAAAATTCCATTTCAGCATCAGCAGCAACTGGCAAGAATGCAGCCCTCGTCTGCGAGGCATCAGAATTTTGCCTGCGGAAATCCTCATTGAGGGAATTGATCATTGCTGCAATACTAGCATCTGAAACATTCTCTGTTGGGTTATTTGAGTTGGATGGGTTATGTACTACGTGGACCACAACCGGGATTGTCCTCACCACCTGCTTGTTGTGGGTATTTTTGTAATTCTGTGTCCACTGCTGTATGGAAGCATTGTGTTTGCTGACTTTTTGTAGATAATGAGGGTCTTTCTTGATCTGATCTTTGATGAATGCATCTGTAACTTCATCGGCCATACACGGGGCCTGTCCGTTGTTATGAGCGGCAATAGTTGTTTTCTGGATGGATAAACTACTTTGTTTGACTTTGGAATTAGGCAAGCCTGCATTAACGGAGGTGTTTATGTTTGATTGCGCAGTACTGCAAAAGGAAATGCAAATTCCGATAATTGCGATGCCTAATCGAGAGTTTAGAGCTTTTTTCATATTTCAGCGAGATAACTTATTTGTGGCCTTTCATGGCACACCAAATTTACAAATCAAAGTGCAAAAAAAGAAGATTTTACAAGGTAAATATAGGAGTTGAAACTAAATAATGTTCTACGGTGGATTTCAAAATATTGTTTGGTATTTGATGGTTTGCGTGTGTGATTCTATATTTGTATATTGAACTTAGATTCTAACATTATTATGGGGCAGAGAATACTCTTGGTGGAAGATGAAGTCCATTTGTGTGATGTTATTCGCCTAAATCTTGATTTAGAAGGGTATGACGTTACCTCTGTATACGATGGTAAGTCCGCATTAGTTGAGGTTGATAACAAGCGCTTTGATTTGGTGCTGCTGGACATCATGTTGCCTGAAATTGATGGGTTTAAGGTTTGTGAAAGCATTAGGTTGAGAAATATGAATGTTCCCATCTTGATTATTTCAGCAAAGGGGGGGAGCCAGGATAAGATACAGGGATTGAAGCTTGGCGCAGATGACTACCTGGCTAAGCCCTTTAACCTGGAGGAGCTCTTGCTAAGGGTCAAGAATTTATTAAAAAGAGCAGATCAGGTTGGTGCTCCATCAGATTTAGGAGAATATAAATTTGGAAATAATATTGTGAATTTCTTAAGTTACCAGATAGGAACTTCAAGGGGATTGGATAAACTGCTTTCGAAACGGGAGATTATGCTGCTTCGCTTGTTGATCGAGAGAAGAAATTCAGTGGTGTCGCGTGAACAGATACTGGAAAGTGTCTGGGGGTATGATGTATATCCTTCTACACGCACAATTGACAACTATATTTTGGCCTTCAGAAAGTACTTTGAAGACGATCCACGATCACCAAAATACTTTGTTTCCATTAGAGGAATAGGTTATAAATTTTGTAATGGGAGCCAAGATTAAGAGTGTTTCAATAATCGGGTCTGGCAATGTTGCCTGGAACCTGGGCCGCATGGTTCATGAGGCCGGTATTGCTATCGACTCTATTTATAGTCGGAACCTATCCCATGCCTCCAAACTTGCAACCCAGCTTAATGCACGGTCTGTTAATCAGCTGGATGCAGTAAGTTCAGCTTCTGAGTTACTGCTTTTTGCGGTGAAAGATGATTTTCTGGTAGAGATGGGCGGCTCTTTAAGTGAATCTTCTCAAATACTTGCACATACTTCAGGCAGTGTCGGAATGAATGTCTTCGGGGGGGCAGCGAGGGCAGCTGTCTTTTACCCGCTGCAAACTTTTTCCAAGAACAAACAATATTCAGGGGTGGGGTTCCCAATTTGTATTGAGGCAGCCAATACGGAAGATATGAGCAGCTTAAAGGCATTGGGTGCCTCCCTGGTAGGGGCTGAGAATGTTTATGAAATAGATTCTGCGCAAAGGAAGACCTTGCACGTTGCTGCGGTATTTGCGTGCAATTTCACAAACTACTTCTTTACGATTGCTGAGGACATTCTGAAGGAGGGCGAGATGTCTTTTGAACTCCTGCAGCCGCTCATATCTGAAACGATCTCCAAGATTGATGAGCGGGGCCCTTCGCTGAATCAAACAGGCCCAGCCATACGTGGTGACCAGAAGATAATTAGCAGCCACCTGGATTATCTGGCAACCAATGAGGATTACAGGCACCTATATAAACTGGTTACAGAGCAAATCATTAATAATTCCTAGGTGTTAGACTACCTTAAATTGATTCGAGTAAACAACCTGGTCATTATTGGCCTCACCCAATATTTGCTCAGGTACTTGGTAGTGCTACCCCTATTGGCAACAAAGGGTTTGAATCCTCAACTTACAGATTTGGACTTTTTTATAATGGTTCTGTCATTGGTGCTTGTGGGGAGTGGGGGGTATATTATCAATGATTATTTTGACACTAAAGTTGACCGTAAGAATGAGCGGTTTCGAAACGTGGTAGGCAAGGCAATCAAACGGCGCGTAGCCATGATTCTACATATTACCGTAAATAGCCTGGGTATACTGCTTGGAGCATATGCTGCGTACAGGAGTGGGGTATATTGGTTGGTATTGGTGAATATAAGTTCTGCTACCGCTCTCTGGTTTTACTCCACCAACTTCAAGCATCAGCCGGTGGTTGGAAATCTACTGATCAGTGTGCTTACAGCATGTGTGCCATTCGTGGTTATCGCATTTGAATTGCCACCTATCATAGAACAAAACTATGACTACGCAATAGCAAATTGGCCTGTCATCGCTAAAGTGATTCTTTATACTACGGGATTCTCTGTGTTTGCATTCCTTACTAACCTGATACGCGAGATTGTGAAGGATATGGAGGATATTAAGGGAGATCTTTATGTTGGCAGCCGGACACTTCCTATAGCCATCGGAATAAGAAATACCAAGACTGTTCTGGTAGTGCTCATTTTGATCACCACCATTCTGCTCGCTTACGTCCAGAGTATTTTTCATTTTAACCTGCTGGTGTTTTTTATGGTATTCTTCTACCTGTTTGTGCTGGTGCAAGCCCCACTGGTGTTCATTACTGTCAAGCTGCTGAATAACAACTCCAGGAGTGTCTACCATCTCATCAGCCAGGTAATGAAATTCATTATGGTAGCAGGTATTCTCTTTACCATTGTGTTAAACTACCAGATGACCCTGGTGTAAGAGATTATGAATTAATTATATCCGGATGACAGTCTTAGAACAGGTAAATTCAGGGTCTATCAGGGTTGTGTTGGCCTCCAAGTCACCACGAAGGCAGGAGCTGCTGCAGCGAGTGATCCCTAATTTTGAGGTGTGTAATATTGAGTGCGATGAAGTTTATCCAAAAGCCCTGGCAGGCGGTGATATTGCCATGTACCTCAGCCAGCTGAAATCAAGGGCGGTTGCGGAGCTGGAAAGTAGCATTCTGCTTATTACAGCAGATACGATTGTATGGATGGATGGCCGAATCTATGAAAAACCAAACTCTGTCAGAGAGGCCCAGCGGATGCTTGGAGAATTGTCTGGAAATGGACATCATGTGTATACAGGTGTCACTTTGAGGTTGGGCAGTGTTTCACATTCTTTTGTGTCAGGTACATTTGTGAAATTTGAGGACTTTTCTTCAGTATCAATTGTGGAATACGTAGCGAAGTACAATCCACTTGACAAAGCAGGTGCTTATGGAATCCAGGATTGTTTGCAGGAGGATGGAAAGCAGATATGGCCGTTGGCAATGTCGATTGAAGAAGGATCTTATTGGAATGTAGTAGGACTACCTATCGAAGATCTCAAGAGGGAATTGGCTGCGTTCCAAGAATTTAATTCCTAGTGGACCAGAATATTTCTGGATAGTATATTATTGCCAGAGATCAGCTTCAAGTTGTACACTCCGGTGCCCATTCCACGCAGGTCGAAAGCACTGTGGTTTGATTCGGGAATTTCTCTAACGACAACCTGACCAAGAGAATTGTAAATCAGGAGCACGTCTTTTCCATATGTTACGTTGCTGTATTCAAGCACGAAAGCACCGTTGTTTGGGTTAGGATAAACAGATACGTGCGGGGTAAGGTGGCCTGAAATGCCTGTCCCTCCTGTGCTGCCAATTGCCACAGTGGCTGTAATGGTATCTCCCAGGTTATCTACAACAATGACCATATAATTGCCTGGACACAGATTGGTGGCTGTTTGGGTGGCCTGGGCCAGGGAATCATTCCACAGGTAAACATAAGGTAGAATTCCTCCTGAAACATTGACAACAGCTGTACCATTGCAATTACCTTGTGTAGCGTCTGTACCTGTGATAGATAAGCTCAAAGGTGTTGTGCCGTTGACTGAAGAGGTGTTGGATTTAGAAGAATTATAATTCTTCGCTTTGTCAGCCAAACACCCTCCAGCTGGGTGAACCAATGAAATGGCATAGAACAGGTCAAGGGTATCGTAATCTATCGAATCTGTATAGGTAAAAATGGTACTTGGAATGGCATTTATTGAGTCCATTGTAGTGGGAGAATTCCCTTTGTAGATGATGTAGGTGCCGAAGTTCAACCCTTCGTAGTCTTCCCAGATCAGGTTGACCACATCGTTGTTAATGCCAAGGTTGGCGGTTAGGTGCATGGTCTTGTGCATTTCGCTGGTATCTGATTCAAATCCGCATCCATCAATAGAAGAAATTCTGTACCTGTTGGATACCACATCAGGATTAGAAGCCTGGTCAATAAATATGCTAAGGCTGTCAAATGGAACATTGCCCTCCAGATTATACTGACCAGCGAAAGTGGTCTCTTTGTACACGTTGTAGGAAATTCCCGGGTAAGCCCAATCTTCCCACACTACAACATTCCTGTTAGTGACGGTATCCACGGTGACAACACATATTGCCGGGGTGTTGGCGTTGGCTCTCATCTTAGTGATCCATAAGTCATTAAAACCATTGTTAGAAGTTACATCTCCATCAGTGGATTTAGCATAGCCAGTGGCAATATAAAACCCATCACTGGTTTGCATTACCCCATAAAACATATCCGGGTTGGTGCCTCCATATGACATTTCCCATTCCAAATTGCCCATTTCATCTACTTTCACCATCCATGCATCCAGGGAATCGGTACTTCCGTGGTGGCCGCTCACCATTCCATCATCTGAGTACGAACTTCCGACCATAATATACCCATCGTCACATGTCTTCTGCATACTTCGTAGGTAATCATCACCAGTTCCACCATATGACCTGGTCCAAAGAGTGTCCCCTGTGGTATTCAGCTTCACGAGCCAGTAGTCATACCACCCATTGTTGTCCCATACATCGCCGTCCTGGGAGTCTGAGGTTCCCCCAATTATGTAGTTGCCATCTGATGCTATTGCAACATTGTGTGCATAGTCCCAATTGGAACCACCGAGGGCCTTCTGCCATTCTAAATTCCCTGAACTGTCCACTTTAATTACCCATGCATCACGGCCTCCATGGTTGCCTGTAACATCTCCATCAGTGGAATAGGTCCATCCTACGGCAATACATCCACCATCGTCAGTAGCTTTAATACCCTCACAATAGTCACTTCCGGTGCCTCCAAAGGAGCGTGTCCACACCGAGTCCCCCATACTATTGGTCTTAACGATCCAGAAGTCAAAGCTGCCGCCGTTATTGTCCCAAACATCTTCATCTGTGGATATGGAGGTGCCTCCAACCATAAAACCACCATTAACATCTTCATCAATGGCATAGGCGTAGTCGTCATCCGTTCCTCCATAGGATTTGGTCCACATTGTATCGCCATTGGCATCCAGTTTTACGAGCCAAACATCATAATACCATACCTGTCCGTGGTGGTCCCAGACATCACCATCTATTGATTTTGCCTGCCCTGCAACAATAAATCCCAGGTCTGAAGTTTCCTGGATCATATTTGCATACTCAGCTCTTGTTCCGCCAAGTGAACTCGTCCATATGGTATCCCCGTTTGCATCTAACTTTAAGACCCAGCCATCTGGTTCGCTAACGCTGCCGTGGTGGCCTGAGACATCACCGTCTGTAGACCAATTAAAACCCGCCACAACTATCCCACCGTCAGCGGTTTCATCCACAGAATACCCTGTCTCATACCAGGAGCCCCCGTAGGCCTTCTCCCAGGTAAGTGTGGGTTGAGCAAAAGCAGGAATTATTAGGGCCGTCAGCAGGACCGTGGTTATGGTTCTAAGTATTGTCATGTCATTTCAGTTGGATCATTTGTGGTATGCTGTACAAATGACAAAACACCCCCCTCAGGCATTTAGGCCCAGGGGGTGCTATGAAGTCAATCTCTATTTCAGCTCTATGATCCGCTTCGTATGCAACTTGCTATTGGCAATCAGTTTCACGAAATAAACACCATTTGGATTCTGGTATCCTTCGGAACCGAATACATAATTGTAAGAACCTGACTGCTGCATTTCGTCAGCCAGTACCGCAACCCGCTTGCCCAAAACGTCATACACTTCCAGCGACACTTGGGCATCCCTCACCAATCTGTACGAGATTGTTGTTTGCCCGGTGTAAGGATTGGGGAAAGCAGAGATCCAGTCCTTACCATTCAGCTCCAGTACACTAGGTAGTGTACCAATGGCCACATTGCCTGTTATGGTGTCGCCCAATGCGTCTATAACTACTACCATGTAGTTGCCTGGACATAGATCAGTCGCTATTGCCGTAGTTTGGGCCAATGGATCATCCCAGACATAGGTGAACGGCGCCACGCCTCCAACAGTAACCGAAACCGTCGCTTCCCCATCACAATTGCCAAACGACACATCCTGGCCAGTAACATCAACACTCATTGCATCAGTAGGATTGATGGACGAGGTGTTGGACTTGGATGAATTGAAGTTCTTGCCCTTATTTGCGTCACAACCTTGTGGATGTATGGCCGCAATCTTATAGAACAGTGAATTGCTAATTGGTGGATTGACATCCGTGTATGAATTGACAGTGCTGGGCACCGCATCCAGAGAATCCATCTGGCCCATTGAGGTGCCTCTGTAGATCACATAAGTATTCACAAAGAATCCATCGTATTTATCCCAGATCAGGTTGATCTTCCCGTTGAGGCCCTGGTTAATCGTGAGGTGAATAGATTTGTGTAACGGACTCAGGTCAGACTCAACACCGGAGATGCAGGTGTCTCCTGCAGTGATCTTGTATCTCCATGATCTTTGTTGAGGGTTTGCCTGAAGGTCCACGAACGTGCTCAGGCTGTCAAATGGTACTACCCCTAAAAGGAAGTACACTCCAGCTTGCGTGTGTTCCTTGTAGATATAGTAGTTCTCGATGCTTGACGCACTTGTAGGCTTCTCCCAGACAATCAGGTTTTTACCAGTAGCACTGTCAACAGTTATTATGCAGATTTCCACGTCTTGCGGTGGCAGATAGAAGATGTCAAAGTTGTTAGCCGCTGAACAGCCGTTAACATCAGTGACTACCACATTATAATTTGTATCGATCAAATTGTTCAGGTCTTCAGTATTGTCACCAGTAGACCAAGCATAATTATATGGTGCTGTACCTCCAGTTATTGAAAGGTCGATTAAGCCACCACTGGGGTAATCACAGCTGGTATGATTGATCGAATCCAAGGTAATGGTAGGTCCGCCCAAGCTATTGATTGAGATCTGTGTAAAGATGAAGCATCCATTGGCATCAAGCACATTCACCGTATAGGATCCTGCCGCTAAACCAGATTGCGATGTCGAGGTACCAAAGGTTGACCACTGATACGTGTATGGCGACGTACCGCCAGTTGCGAAGATCTCTGCATATCCGTCTGCGGCATTACAGCTTGCTTCGGTAGTGAATACTTGTACATTAATTGAAGTTGGTTCACTTACCGTTGCCGTTGCAGAGGCAACACATCCGAGCGCATCAGTTACCGTCAGCTCATATACTGTTCCCTGTAAGCCAGATACATCCTCAGTAGTAGCACCATGTGTCCACAGGTAGGTATAGGGAGACGTACCACCTATGACTGTTACATCAATGGATCCATTTGCCGCTCCAGCGCAGGTTACATCGGATACGTTATCAACTGTTATCGTGGGTCCCGTTGCCGCATTAACATTGAATGTTCCATAAGCGATACAACCGCTGGCATCAGTTAGTGTAAGGTAATGTGTGCCAGAGCTTAGGTTGGAAGCAGTAGTATTGGTATCTCCATTTGACCAGACGTAGCCGTAAGGAGCAGTGCCGCCCGTGACTGTAACCGAAGCCGCGCCATCTGTTGCACCACAGCCTGAAGCATCTTGCGCAGTAATTGTGATAGCTACAGCAGTGGGTTCATTGATTACCACTGAGTCTGAAGCCGCACACCCATTACCGTCTGTGACATCCACGTAATACGTGCCCGCTGCCAATCCTCCGATATCTTCAAGCATGTCTCCATTGGACCATAGGTAACTAAATGGAGAGGCGCCACCTGTTGTGGTCAAATCTGCATAACCTTCTGTTCCCAGGTTGCAAGTTGCATCTGTTCCCGTTACTGTAGTTGTAAATGCGGCAGGTTCAGTTAATATTACCGCGTTACCCGCTGTGCATCCATTGGCATCGATTATCGTCACAGAATGCGTACCCGCTGGCACACCTGTGATATTGAAGGTAGTATCTCCTGTTGACCATAGGTATTGATAAGGAGCAACACCTCCAGCCGATGCAGCTACGGCAGATCCATCACCAGCACCACATGAAGAGAGATCGGTTCCTACGACGATTGCCGTTAACGAAGGTGGTTCCGTAATGAGTATATTGGTGGATCCTCCTGCACAACCCATGCTATCTATCACCTCGACAGAATACAATCCAGCACTCAATCCTGATATGGAGTTTGTTGTCTCACCTGTTGACCAAAGAACAGAAATAGGGGTGGCACCGCCAGTGATTACAATAGAAGCAGCTCCATCAGACAATCCACATGACGTGACATCCGTTCCTGATATAGAAACAGAAATGGTAGCAATTTGCCCAATTGTTACAGCATCCGATGCAGTGCAACCATTGGCATCAGCAACGTCAACGGTGTACGTACCAGCAGTGAGCCCGGTAATATTCTGCGTTGTTCCACCGCTTGACCAATTATAGGTATAAGGAACGGTCCCTCCAGAGACAGCGGCCGAGGCCGTACCATCACTATTGGAACATGCCGTTACCGTTGTCCCGGTTGCCGCTACTGTCAGTAGGGCTGGTTCTGTTATTGTCACAGCAACCCCAGCGATACAACCCGAAGCGTCTGTAACCAACACGGAGTAAGTGCCCCCTGCAAGATTTGCAGCATTGGAAACTGTTTGCGCTGCGGGGTCATCCCAGGTGTAAGTATAGGGAGTAGTACCTCCTGTTGCCGTGACCGTGGCGCTGCCGTCTGCTGCTCCATTACATGATACATCTGTGCTTGTCGCCGTCGCTGAAGGAGCACCGGTATCGTTTACAATGGCAACCTCTGAGTTAGAGCAATTTGCCGCATCCGTCACCACAACTGTATAGCTTCCAGCCAATAATGCATTGGCAGTAGCGATTGTTTGTGCAGCTGGATCATCCCATAAGTAGGTGTAAGCGCCAGTGCCACCAGAGGCACTTACTGTCGCTGTACCGTCAGTATTACCGCAGGATGCATCTGTTGAAGTAGTCGTAAGCACAATTGCTGAAGGCTCACCCACAGTAACATTGTCAGTTATAGAACACCCGGCAGAATCTGATATGGATACGGTATAGGTACCAGCACAGAGGCCCGTGATGATGTCAGTGCTTCCTGTATTGGACCAGGAATATGAATAGGTTCCCGTTCCTCCTGATGCAGTTGTAGTTGCGGTTCCATCGCATGCTCCATTACACAATGCATCGGTAGAGCTGGTTGTGGTGTTTATGGCTGTAGGCTCTACTATAGTAACATAGGCCGTGTCTGCCATACTAGCAGCATCAGTGACTATCACCATGTAAGTGCCTGCACATAAATTGCTGGCAGTTGCAGTCGCCTGAGCACCTGGATCATCCCACAGGTAAGAATACGGTAGCGTACCTCCCGTTGCAGCTCCTGTTGCTGTACCATCACAGCCACTGTTACAATTCGCATCAGTACCAGTTGCACTGGCCGTGGGACCTGATAGGTTAACAGTTACTACAATGGTATCCGTTGCTGTACATCCAGCAGTGTCCGCGACTATTACCGAGTAGGTACCTGAAGTTGTGACCAGCAGTGTTTGCGATGAATCACCTGTTGACCAGTTATAACCTGTGAAGCCAGCGCCAGCGTCCAACATTATGCTGTCCATCACACTGGTATCAGGGCCCAAGGCAACTGACAGTGGTCCGGGCTCAGTTATAGTAGTGGAATCACTACCAGTGCAGCCATTACTATCAGTAACTGTAACATTATAGGAACCCGCAACAAGTCCTGAGATACTTGATGTGGTGCCGCTATTGTCCCAAAGGTAGTTGTACGTGGGTGTTCCTCCCGTAGCTGTCACATTGGCCGTACCGTCATTTCCTCCATTACAAGTAACATTGGTTGAATTAATGGTGGCGGTAACAGCAGTACCTGGAGCAACTGATGTGTCCCCGGTTGCAATACATCCTAGAGAATCAGTAATCGTCACTTGATAATTGCCTGCACATAAGCCACTGATATTTTGGGTTACACTTGAGTTCGACCAGATGTAGGTATAAGGCGTTGTACCTCCACTGGGGGTTAAATTCATGGCTCCGTCACAAACTCCCTGGCAAGATTCATCCACAGGATTGACAGCTGCCACTAGTGCAGTGGGTTCTGTAACTGTTGCCGCTTGTCCACCTATACACCCAATGGCATCAGTAACAACTACATTGAATGTGCCGGCTACCAAACTTATAGCAGTGGAGTCAGTCTGAGCACTCGGGTCATCCCATTGGTAAGTGTAAGGGCCTGTTCCCCCTAATATGGAAGTGCTGACCTGGCCATCGCTACCACCATTGCAGCTTACATTATTGTCTACTATCGTGGTCACCGTAGGCCCCCCATTGTCATTTACAATGGCCGCGTCCATTGCCACGCAGGTGTTTCCGTCTTCCACCGTTACATTGTACGTGCCTGCCACAATATTTGATACTGAAGCAGTAGCAGATGAACCTGGATCATCCCACATATAGGTGTAGTTTCCCGTTCCCCCGGTAACAGATACAGAAACTGACCCATCCGGCTGTCCACAGTTTGAGTTGGTGCTACTTGTAGATAGTACAATTGCTGCAGGTTCGATAATAGTGCCGCCATCCACAACAGTACATCCTGCAGAATCGGTAACGGTTACACTATCAATACTCGCACATAGTCCAGTAGCCGTAGCCGTTGTTTGTGCAGCTAGATCATCCCATAGATATGTATAAGGGGTGATTCCGCCAGAGGCGGTTACAGTTGCTTGACCATCACAAAGACCGTTACAGGTGGCATCTGTAATATTTATGGTGGTTGAAATCGCAGTTAGCTCGTTTATAACAATGCCATTTATAGCCGTACACCCCTGGGAATCCATCACTAACACACTATCCGCTCCTGGACACAGGCCAATTGCAGTGGCAGTGTTTTGTGAGCCGGGGTCATTCCATTGATAAGAGTATGGGGGCGTCCCACCTGATGGATTCGCCGTGGCTGTTCCATTACATGCAGCATTACAGGCGGCTGTACCGGAAACAGCAGTCGTCAGGTTAATTGGATCTGAAAGTATGTGAGATTGTGGCCCGAAAGCTGGACACAAGTTTGGGTCAGTTACTGTTATGCTATATGTTCCAGCCGCAAGTCCCATAACGGAATCAGTAGTATGAAAGTTTGGATCGTCCCATTGATAATCATAAGGTGGTGTTCCTCCTGTAATGTTTGCAGTTACAAATCCATCTGCTTGACCAAAACACGTTGGATCACCTCCGTCCAAATAATATAATATCGAGTCTGGATTAACAACATTAAACGACCCCGAGTCCATACATCCTCCATCATCAACCGTTACTGTATAGGTGCCGGCACAAAGCCCTGTGATAGTATCCCCAAAGGCTGAATTACTCCACATGAACATATACTCCTGGTTTCCACCCGTAGCGGATGCAATTGCTGTTCCATCACACCCCCCGTTACACAAAGGAGCTGATCCAGATAAGGTTACGACTATTGCCGAAGGCTCAATGATCGTAATACTGCCTGTTACTGTACATCCGTTATCGTCAGTAATTGTCACATTGTACGTTCCTGCACACAAACCCATTACAGTATCATTCGTGTGGAATAAGGGATCATCCCATGAGTATGAATATGGACCAACACCTCCGGCAGGAATGGTATACGCCATTCCATCACAACCACCGAAGCAGGTGGCATCATAACCCGTTGTTGATGCTGTTAAAGCGGCAGGCTCCGTTAAGTAGATACTGTCACTGGCAGTACACCCGTTATCGTCTGTTACTGTTACGTCATAAGATCCTACACAGAGACCTGTTATGCCTGGTGTGATTCCACTATTGGACCAGAGATAGTTATGGGCTCCTGTACCTCCGTTTGCAGCTCCGGTTGCTGTACCATCGCAGCCACCGTTACAAAGAGGATTGGTACTTGCAGTGATACTTGCTGTTAAAACGGCAGGCTCCGTTAAGTCGATACTGTCACTGGCAGTACACCCGTTATCATCTGTTACTGTTACGTCATAAGATCCTACACAGAGACCTGTTATGCCTGGTGTGGTTCCACTATTGGACCAGAGATAGTTATGGGCTCCTGTACCTCCGTTTGCAGCTCCGGTTGCTGTACCATCGCAGCCACCGTTACAAAGAGGATCGGTGCTGGCGGTAATGCTTGCAGTAAGCAGTGCCGGCTCAATGATTGTATCAGTAGTTGATCCGGTGCAGAGGTAGACATCAGTTACCGTAACTGAATAGGTTCCAGCGACCAGTCCTGTTACAGAGGTTGTGTCGTCCAAGGTATTACTCCAGGTATAGTTATACGTGGGTGTTCCCCCGTTACCTGTTACCGTAGCTGTACCATCGGCATTACCATTACACGAAGGCTCGGTGCTGGCAATGGTTGCCGTAATCTCTGTTGGCTCGCCTAATGTGTGCATAGCTGTAGTTACGCAGCCATTGGCATCAGTTACCGTAGCTGTATAGTTTCCAGCAGGTATGCCTGATAAAGTGGCCCAAGTTGAACTAGTTGGATCATCCCAAAGGTAGGTATATGAAGGCCCTGTTCCTCCAATCTCTTGCACGAAGATATCTCCGTCAGTACCACCGAAACAGAAGGGCTCGTTGTTTTCAATAATGTATGCCGTAAGAGGCTCAGTAGGTTCATTGACTGTTGCTGAGCTGGTACTACTACATCCATTCCCGTCAGAAACTGTAACATTATAGGAACCCGCAACAAGTCCTGTGATTGATGATGTGGAGGCGCTATTGTCCCAAAGGTAGGTGTACGGGGGTGTTCCTACGTCAATTGTTACACTGGCCGTACCGTCATTTCCTCCAGTACATGAAGCATTAGTTGAATTTGTTATCAAAGACAGAGGATTAATGGTAAGTGTCAAGACATCAAGCACTGGCCCGCATGGCCCTGCTGGTACGTTCGTGGTGAGGGTAAGGAATACAGTACCATTCAAGATGTCAGTGTTGCTCGGCGTGTATGTAGCATTGAGTAATGAGGGGTTGTCGAAGCTGCCATCGCCATCAGTCGACCATGTAGCAGAGGAAGCACTGCCACCTATACTTCCGGCTAAGGTATATGGATTGCCTTCGCAGATAGAAGCATCTAATCCTGCTGCTGCTGTGGCAGGCAGGCTAATATAGATATTTGTGTCCATCGTATCTTGTGCTCCGGCTTGGTCCGTAATGATCAGTTGTACAGTGTAGGTTCCGGTATCAGAATAGTCCCATTTTGGATTGGCGATGATCGCGGTGTCACCTAGTCCAGCATCCCCAAAATCCCAGAAGTAAAAGTATGAAGGAGCTCCAAACTGAGTACTGTCTCCAAACTTCACTGAGTCTGTTTCGCACGTAGTGGTCACATCCCAGGCAAAATCTGCGAGGAGGGGTTGTGCCAGTGTCTGAAAATTCATCCATCCGGCCAGCATAGCAATAACTGCCAAAACGGTTCGAAAAACTGATGTTGTTTGATGTCGTTTAAGTACCCACGGGCCGTTTGTCATTGTAGATGATTTTGAGGTTGAGGTTAAAGTTGGTTTATACATGATAGTTTTTTAGGTGGTATGTATTAGACGCAGATGCTTTTGAGTGGTTGCTTTATAGCTATAGCATTAAACATGTTAACAGCTCGCTTAGCCTGATATCGATTTTAATGGCTGCATGAAAATTAGTGATAATCTCATCTGGTACTACTAATAATAGGTGTTTGGCTTTCTAAAGACGACTAATATGATGTTTTTATCGATAAATTACTTTAAGAGATGTCTTGTATGATTCCGCATATTTACGCATAATAAATAGAATTCGTGTATTAGGTACCCCCTAATCTTGGGTAAAATTGTAATGCATGCGTATGGCATACACCACCATACGCTCTATTGGAGAGCGACTATACGCCTGGTGATTGCGACACCATCAATTCTGAGCGCCACTACATAAACCCCGGCACTTAGGTTCTCTTTAGCTTTACTGAAGGTATATGTGAATTCACCAGCTACCTGCTCTTCTTCTACCAGTAACACAATGCGTTCTCCTATAAGGTTGTACACTTCCAGCGTTACAACCGACTCACCTTTCAGGGTGTACCTGATTTGTGTTGAATGGGTGAAGGGGTTTGGGTTTACTGAGAGTGCCGCTTCATAGAAGTCATTGTTTGCGATACCTACCATTTCACCAACCGTAGCGAACACCGTTGTCATATTGCCAAGCGAGTCAAAAACATTCACACTGTAGGTGCCCGGGCATAAGCCGGTAGCAGTTTGCGTGGTTTGGCTGCTGGCATTACCATCCCAAACATAGGTGTATGGTTGTGTGCCGCCAGAGGCAGTAACGGTAGCCGTTCCATTGCAAATACCTGCGGTGGCATCCGTAGAAGCTGTTGACGCTGTGAGTGGTGGTTCACTGCCTTCACCCACTACCTGAGCGTTCACCAGGGTGTCACCACTTGCATCGGTGACGGTTACCTGGTAAGTACCCGCACATAATCCGGCAGCAGTTGCTGTTGCCTGAAATCCGGCGCTGCCATCCCACAGGTACGTATATGGTTGCACTCCTCCTGTTGCACTTACGGTGGCCGTTCCGTCACAGCCTCCAGCTGAGGCGTCAGTAGCGGAAGTAGTGGCAGATAATGCTTCACCCGCCGCCGAGGTGTTGGATTTTGAAGAGTTAAAGTTTTTGCCTTTGTCCGCTGTACAGCCACCCCACGGATGCACGACTTCAACCAGGTAAGTGGAATTAGCTGGTGGGCTTAGGTCTGTATAGGTAAAGTTATTGTTGGTTACTGAGTTGATCGAATCAAAATTGGCGCCCCCCATGCCAGTGGTATCTCTTAAGATACTGTATTGGAAAGTTGTATCGAACCCTTCATAGGAATCCCATAATAGGTTGGCTGCACCACCTGATGTATTGATCTGCAAATGCATGGTCTCATGGTAGTCGCCCATAGCACTTTCATTGCCGCAAGCATCCAGGGTGGCAATCTTGTATCGATAAGATGTCACCTGGGGATTTATTCCATTGGTAGAGTCTATAAAATAGGAATCAACGTTATATTCTTGTGATCCCACCCAGGAGTATGTTCCTAGAATATCTCTATAGATTCTAAAACTATCGATATTCGTAGCTACAGGTTTCTCCCAGACAATCATATTTCTGGTTGAGGTACTGTCCACGGTAATCATGCAGATTTCCTGAACCCGAGATGTAATGGGAATCACCACATCTACTGAATCCATACACCCGTTGGTGTCTGTTACCAGTAGCGAGTAATTGCCTCCAACAAGCGCTGGATCGGTTGCACCTGAACCGCCGCTTGACCACGCATATACATAAGGGGCCACGCCACCGGTTACCGTTGCATCAGCGGAGCCATCAGCTTCCCCACACGTTGCATCGGTTATGGTAACCGCAATAGCCAATGCATCTGGCTGAGTTATGGTGACAAGATCTGTTACCAAACAGCCATTAAAGTCAATGACGTTGACCGAGTAATTTCCGGGGAACAGGGCGAATGATGTTGAGGTGAACTGCCCATTGTTCCAGGTGTAGTTGTAGGGAGTTGTACCTCCTGCAACCGTAACTGACGCGGTACCGTCTCCCTGCCCATTGCAGGTCGCACTCACACTGGAAATACTGGTGGTAAGCGGCGCGGGCTCAGAGATTAACAGACTGTCAGTCAGCGCAGTTCCACAAGAGTCGGTAACAGTTACCGAGTACATTCCAGGACTCAACCCCGAAACATCCTCTGTGGTATCTCCGTTCGACCATAAGTAACTTATTGGCGCCGTTCCGTTGGATACTGTCAGGTCAACAAACCCATCGTTGAACCCATTGCAGGAAATATCAGCCCCTGCCAAACCGATGCTCATGCTGGAAGGGCCTCCAACAACGATAGAATCGATTATAGTGGCCCCACATGAATCCGTCAGGGTGATAGTATATGTATCCTCTGTGAGATTTGTGGCCACAGCTGTTGTTCCTCCTGATGGAGACCAGTTGTAAGTGTACGGCAGTGTACCGTCGCTGGCATTCACTGTTGCCGTTCCATTACTGCCCACCATGCAGGAAACAGGGGTGCTTGCCAGACTCGCTGTCATGGGTGATGGTTCCGTGATGGTCACAACATCGGAGGTTAGGCAGCCATTTAGATCCGTAATGTTGACCGAGTAACCTCCCGGGAAAAGGCCAATGGCTGTTGAATCGCTTTGTCCGTTGCTCCACAAGTAATTATAAGGGGGAATGCCACCTCCTGCGGTGACTGTTGCTGTTCCATTGCCACCGGTGTTACAAGACACATCCGTGCTCGCCATGGACGTCGTCAGAATCGTAGGCTCAGCCACTATTGCTGAATCAGTGAGCATATTTCCACAGCTACTGGTTACTATCACCATGTGAGTTCCAGGAGCCAGACCTGAAATATTGGCCGTAGTATC
>Ga0302120_10000399_pt1 | contig 19526 bp, 12 predicted proteins | sample AG5_Bottom_MG_FD_203118 | JGI IMG/M metagenome (GOLD analysis project Ga0302120, IMG submission 203118) | Marine microbial communities from Western Arctic Ocean, Canada - AG5_Bottom | ecosystem: Environmental > Aquatic > Marine > Oceanic | place: Canada: Western Arctic Ocean | collected 2017-10-01 | reverse complement strand
TTATTTCGTTGCTACTCAGTATCACCCCGAGTTTAAAACACGCCCAAATAGACCAAGCCCCCCATTCTTAGGCTTGTTGGAAGCGGCGGCTAAACAGTAGTATTCTGTTAGGTGTGGACGCTTGTGCGTCTACTGTAATAACGCGATTCTATGGGCACTACAAGCAATCAGTCGCTCTCTATTCTCATTATACGGGTGGTACGAAAACCCTGCAAGAGTTTGACATATTTTCGCTGTTGGAATTCTTCATCCAGGTCTGGGTCGCCGGTGTCGATTCTGATTTTATTGAGTGCGAGTAGTTTGGCCGGAGTTACCACTCCGAGGATATTGTCCAAGCCTACCACCCGTAGGACTTCGGGGGAAAGTTGCAGGTTCCCCCGCCCGATGAGGAAACCTTGACCACCCATCGGCGAGAGCAACAGCAGTTTCTCACCTTCTTGTCGGCCGACTATCTCGAGCAATTGTGACTCGTTAAGGTCAACTTTGAGTGGGTCTGGCCACGCGGCACAGGAAATGTCGATACCCAGTAAGGTGGTCTCGTACCCACAGAGTCTGGAGATTTCTCGTAATGTCCCACCACTTCCCCATATCACCATCAGTTCTGGATTGGCCGCAATGAGAGTATTGATGTGCTCACCCAAAGCCGCAATCGTCTCGCTTTCTTCAGCCGCCATCACCTGTTCCTTGGCTCCCTGCATCCACCTCGGACTGCTCGGAGTCATCGCCTCGCCGTACATCCTGACTCTCCATTCACCCTCCCGATAGACCTCTTCGTCGAGGTCCATGACCTCGGTTCGTCCCGGCAGTAAATCCCCATCTAGAAAGGCGCGAATCACTTCTGCCCCAGCCCTTGGGGTGGTGGCGAAACAGCCGCTATGCATCTTGACTCCGCCGGGAATTCCCACAATCGGCAGGTCGCCGGCTTCGACCTCAGCCAGAGCCGCTACGATATCGCGAGTGGTTCCATCACCTCCACCGTAAACCAGCAGGTCGAGGTCGCAGGTTGCGAGTTTCTTGACCGCTGCCGCGGTATCTTCAGCACTGGTGGATTCATCGATTTCGCCAACCAGTTCAACCTCCCAAACCGGCTTGGATGTGTCGTTTTCAGAGGGGGTTTGGCTAAGCCAGGTCTCACCCATCCTCCCAGCCCAGGCAATAATCGTCAATTCTTCACTTAGAGGACGTTGCTCGACCAGTTCGGCCAAACGCAACATGGCCTCAGCCACCCTCGGTCCACTGCGGTCTTCAGCCCCTGCCGCTCGTGCAGTCTTAGCCAATCCATCCGAGCCCTTGTAACCTAAACGACCCCCTAATCCAGCATCGGGATTGACTACCAGTCCAATTCTCATCCAATGCCTCCCACGCGGGTATCAAAGGCGAGTTGTGGGCAAGACATGAAGGCGACGCCTTGAAGCGGTCGACATCAATCCGCGGTTGTGGCGAGAAAGCGGGCCGATAGTCTTGAGGAACTTGTCGCCAAAGGAATGGCTGAGTTCGGCCAGATTGATGAGGGCGTTCCATACGCTCCTCAACCCTTAGACCAATCTGATGACCAAGCCATTGAGCACCACACCAGTTCTCCGGTAACCCAAGAAGTCAAAGAACTCATCAAACCGGTGCAAGGAGTCGAGACCCGTACGAGTTGGGTAATCCCCGGTAAAACTGACGAGCCAGCCCACGCAATGGATTCCAATCCCGACCCCACCGTCGAGCCAAGTGCTGACGAACCTGAATCACCCGCCGAGCCAATCGAACCATTACATCCTGCACCTTCCACTGGACAAGGTGATTGGGATGAGGCCTTCACCTCCGAACCGGAGCCAGAGCCTGAGCCCGAACCCGAAGTGAAGCCAGCGAAAGAGGCGCCAACTCTACCACCACCAATGGTGGTCAAACCGGCCTTTTCGAGTGATCTGGAAATCGAATGGTAACCCTATTCTTCAACCGCACATTGGGGATATCCTTCATGCATCACCGGCACGAACAGGTCCTCACATGTCCTGCTCACCGTCGACAGAGAAAGCGTGCTCTGGTCATCGAGGAATACTGTCACCGACTGAGTGCTGACCGCACTCGGCACGTAATCCATACCGGTTTGAGTGATGACCAACCTAATGCTGTCTCCACCCGGCACGACCACGTCCATGGCGAAGAACTCCATTTTTGCCAGTACGGTCTGCCCCGGAACCAACACTTGACTGGTCTTGCCCCCATCGGCAAAACGCAAATCCATCACCGCATGACCGAGATGGGCCCCATCACTGCCGCGCTGTAGTTCAGCAAAAAGATGGCCGCTAGCCGGTAGTTGTTGCAATAATGAAAGTCTAGCGGTTATGTGTAAGGTCGGCATACCAACGATTCTCAAGTCACTCCACATCGTCCCACAATCGAGCACGGTGGTGCTAGTCGAAGTGATGGATTCGCCACCGGATTCAAGACTACACTGGTCCAAGGTGATTGCCAGCCACTCTTGGTCGGCCGGTGGGTAGGTATCCTCAACTCTCCAGCCGCCCATATCATCTTGGATTTCGGCGACCAAACGCGGCTGAGGGCCTAGGTCGCGCAGATAGAAATCAAACCACTCGAGCAGGTCGTCAGCCCAGTCCCAGCGCAATGACCAGGGATAGCCAATCCCCCCTTCGTGACCACTTATCCGGTCGGGATAATCGTGCTCCCATTGCCCATACAACCCCTTGACCTCGTAACCTGCATCGATTGCAATCTGGTGGGTCGGGAAGGCCATGTGGGGGTCGACATTCCAATCCTGCATTCCGTGTATGATGTAGATTGAGCCGTTGTAAACTTCCATCGCCCGGTCAAGGAAGTAGCGCTCCTCCCAGTAATCACTGCCCATCCAAGCAAGGTTATCGCCGGTCATGTAAGCAGCAGCTCCAGCGTAATATCCTTCCATATAACCTTCACAGGCATTCTCGATATCTCCGCCATCGCCATCCAATCCGAAAGAGCCGTAGACTCCGTTGTGCATTATCGCTCCCCGAGCCTCCATGCTGCCGTTGCGCCACATCAGTTCGTGCACACCGATGAGACCCGACATCGGAACGATAGTCGCCAAATGCTCCGAGCCTGAGGCGGCGGCATTCCAAGGGGTTGAGCCGTCGTATGATTTACCGATTGCCGCGACCTTGCCATTCGACCATGGTTGTACCCCCAACCAGTCGACTGCGGCCTTTATTCCCGCTTGCTCATCCAAGCCCATCAAGTCCATACAATGGTTCGATTCACCGGTACCAAAGACCGAGACCTGCGCCACGCCATAGCCGTGGGGAACGAAATTTTCAATCAGGAACTGACCCAACCGGTCAGCGGGAGTGAGGGCATCGACATCACCGTCGTCATAATATGGGCCAATCTCAGTGATGACGGGGACCTTACAGAATATCGGGACCTCCTCTAAGGTGAAATCACAACCCTCGATAACTGGTAACCACAACCCCATGTGAACTTCGGCTCCCCCTGTTGCCCCGGCTCCACCGTCGCTCAAGACAATCTCTGGAACTGGAACGAAGACCGAGAGTGGCTCTCCAATACCATAGGTGCCATTCCAAGATACTCGACTGAATATGTCGTCTTCGACGTATTGCTGTCCCGAGCGCTCTTCAACGGGAGGGAGCCAATGGGATTCGCCCGACCCCGAGACCAAGTCGTCGGCTAGTGGACTACCGATTGTGACTGCTAGAATGATGAATAGGACGACGATGGCAATGGTCGAGCCTAGGGCGACGTTAAGTTGGCGGGTCTCGCGCCGCTCGGTGGCCGAGCCAGCCAAGACTTCACCCACCAGCACCTCATCGGCCATGGGTAAAGGCCAGCACTTTCACGCTTCAATGTTCGTAGGTCAAGAGCATTATCCTAGAGTTCAAGGGTTTTCAATTCATCATATTGAACTTGGAGGTATGCATTGTTTGGGTTTGCTTTGGGTTGGGTTGATGAACGTCCGACGACCCCGTAGGGGTCGGGCAGCCCCATGAGCATGGTCAATATCACCCTACCCGATGGCTCGGTCAACGAGTATTCCTCTGGCATTTCCACTGGTGAAGTGGTCGTGGATAGCCTCGGCCGTAAGCACGGCTGCCTAGCGGCAGTGGTCGATGGCGTCGAGCGTGACCTCTCCTATTCCTTGGAATCAGACGCCTCGGTTTCAGGAATTCCTGCAGAGTCCGAAGCCGGTATGCACATCCTACGCCACAGCGCTGCCCACCTGCTCGCCCAAGCGGTGATGGAGTTGTATCCCGGGGCCAATCCGACCATCGGGCCTGCTATCGAGAACGGATTCTACTATGACTTCGCGATGGAGCCGATCGGCGAGGAAGACTTGAGGATCGTCCAGAAGAAGATGCATGAGTTAGCGCGCAAGAACCTCGCGGTCGAGCGGGTTGAGTGTTCTGATTCCGAACTTTCTGAACTATTCTCTGCCAACCCCTACAAGTTGGAAATCATCGCCGATAAGTTAGAGGATGGGGGTGGCTCAACCATCTACCGTCAGGGTGAGTGGTACGACCTGTGCCTTGGCCCGCACGTTGCCAGTACCTCGAAATTGATGAACGTTAGACTGACCAGCATAGCGAGTGCATACTGGAGAGGCGACCAATCGCGTGAGCAGTTGGTACGCATCTACGGCCTGGTCGAGCCGACTAAGGAAGCCCTGAAGGAAACCATGCAAAGAATCGAGGAAGCGAAGAAACGTGACCATCGTAAACTGGGCAAGGACTTACAACTGTTCCACATCGATGAAGAGGTCGGTCAAGGGCTGATTCTATGGACCCCCAGGGGGGCTGTCGTGCGACAGGAATTACAGGATTTCATCTCGGTTGAATTACGCCGCCAAGGGTATTCTCAGGTATTCACCCCACATATCGGAAAATTGGATCTGTATCGCCGCAGTGGCCATTACCCCTATTATCAAGAGAGCCAATATCCACCCCTAGTAGAGCGGGAACTGATGAGCAAACTTGCCGATGAGGGTTGTACCTGTGGTGAGTTGTCGAACCTAATGGGCGCCGGAGAAATCGAGGGTTATCTGCTGAAACCGATGAATTGCCCGCACCACATAAAAATCTACTCAAGTCAGGCTCGCTCTTATCGAGACCTGCCACTGAGATTAGCCGAGTTCGGCACCGTTTATCGCTGGGAGCAATCCGGTGAGATTTCGGGGATGACACGGGTGCGCGGCTTCACCCAAGATGATGCCCATCTTTTCGTGACCGAGGAGCAGATTGCCGCCGAGGTGCTAGGTTGTATCGAAATCGTGCAGATTATCTTCGGCACTTTGGGGATGACCGATTATCGAGTACGAGTCGGCATGCGCGACCAGGATTCAAGCAAGTATGTCGGTGATTCAGAAAAATGGGACAAGGCTGAAGCTGCCTGCCTAGCCGCGGTCGCAAGTCTTGGAGTAGATTTCAGCGAAGAGCCCGGTGAGGCGGCTTTCTACGGACCCAAAATCGACTTCGTCGTGCGTGACGTTATCGGCCGGGAATGGCAGCTCGGCACTGTTCAAGTCGACTATAATCTGCCCGAGCGCTTCGAGTTAGAATACACCGGCGCCGATGGAGGTAAGCACCGCCCAGTAATGATTCATCGCGCCCCATTCGGCAGTATGGAACGCTTCGTTGGGGTGCTCATCGAACACTTCGCCGGCAAATTCCCGACATGGCTCTCTCCTACCCAAGTGCACGTCATCACCATCTCCGAGAAGCACACTGAATGGGCTGATGAAGTGGCAGCCGCCTTGAAGGCGGCAGGGATACGCATCGAGGTCGATACCTCGGATGCGACCATCGGCAAGAAAATCCGTACCCACAGAAAATTGCAGACTCCCTATCTGCTGATAATCGGCGAGGAGGAGGTCGCTGGGCGAAACGTCAGCCTACGCGGTCGCAATAACGCACAACGCAACGGTATTCCAATGGCTGAATTCGTGGCCGAACTCCAATCTGAAATCGAGTCCAAATCGGCGCATCTCAACCTAACTCCGCCAGCGCCACCGGAACCGACCGAGGAATGAACCGAGCCGCCTATATGGCAACACATTACCTTCTCTCGATGGATTTTCGACTATCCCAAGAATCCGGATGTCGCCTTCCACGCCCCCGGAGAGTTGAAGACCCGAATAACAAAGCCACCCCCAAAGGGGTGGATTGATGCGTATAGAGACTGAATTCAGTTCTTCGGCCATAGCACCTTTCCTGATTTCCGCTTTGGTCACTTTCGCGATTTGGCACTGGCTCGTACCCCGGTCCCTACGCGGGCTTCAGGTCTCATTTCCCCGCTCCAAGAAACAGTATGAAGTACACGTTGTAACAGAGTCAATCGAAGATGTTAGAGCGCTGTTGGGTCAGCCGAAAATGCGCTTTGGTATCGTCATTTATATCATGGCCATAGCCGGAGCACTGTTATTTTTCTTTGAGTGGATGTTTACTCAGACCGGCCTAAAAGACCACTACGATGGCGTTAATCTGGCTCTGGCCGGAATCTTTGTTCTCATCCCAGGAATCTCATCTGTCGTCGTCAGCCTAGGTAAGCAGGTCTTGCGAGAAAAGAGCGATACCAAGGCCACGCTTCAAGATACTTCCTTCACCACCCATCTGCTCTACATCGTGCTGGCAATCATCTGGGTTGGCTTCAACTACCTCATCTTCAATTTACAGGTCTTCGATTCGATGACCATGTCCAGTCGGCGAGCGACGTTTATGTTCATGGTCTTTCTTCCAGCAGTTATTGCCTATGGTCGAATATTGGGCTCATCCTGGCTGCCGTTATTCCAATCGAACCGGATTTTGTCTAGGGGAGAGCCAAGCGACCTACATCCCGAACCACCTTCACTGCGCCGACAATTCTCTGCCATGGTGTTGACAGTAACCGCCTTCTTGATGCCCTTCACCGCCCTCAATGCGTTGCTTTCGGTCATCATGATAAATCTGAATCCAGAGATGTTCATCCACTCCCCTAACGTTCTTAGCCTACCCGAATATTCTCCCCAAGCTTCGGTTATGGAGGAAGGAGGTGTTCTGGGTTTCTATGCTATTGAACTATTCTCGAATATCGGTGAGCGGGGAATTCGTCAACCATTGGTAGTCGCTACTCTGCTATTCCTATTGCTAAACGTCGCCATTGTAGGGGTCGCTTTCGTCTATGAAGTCGCCCACATTCTCTTCCTCGGATTGTTCAAAATCGCCGGCAAAGGTGGCCTACAACTCGCCGACCAACGCCTCTTAAGGGCAGATCCAGCACAGCAAGCCAAAGTTCTCAACTTCTGTTTCAGCGGCTTCGCCGGGCAATCGATGCTGTTGTTCGTATTGGCGATGATTACCTTCTGGGATTCGACATTCCTACCCCAGGGTAGTGAATGTGGGCGCTGGGAGGACAATGTCTGTGCGATAATGGAGAAAGACCTGTTGGAACAATTTACCTGGATGTTAGCTGCCGGCGGTCAAATTGCCTTCCTCCTCGTATGGCTCCCTTCATGGAACGAACGTCATCGTTTAGACGACATCGTGCTTGATGCCGGTGCTGGAGACCAACGAGCAATTGTCCACTCGCACCAGGACAAGATTTTCCTCAAGCAGACATCATTTGAGAAACTTATTCGCGATGATGACTGGGAACGGGCAATCGAACGTTATGACCACATGGAAGCCACTCCAGATGGCATCGAATTCGCTCGCCGACAACGCGCCAAGATGGTGTTTGATGCTGCACAAGGGTGTTGGGATGCAGCCGAGGAGTCGGCGGTCTCATTGCTGGCGCTGCGAGGTGGTGATTCTGATTCCAGCGCCGGCCTAATTCTCTTCGCCGCATCTCTGGCACAGCGCGACTACGATGAAGCCAAGCCTCGCCAGTCGCGCATGCCGAATAATTCTCACGAGACCACCGTCTTGCGCTGGTTGGCGGGAATACTTTCCCCTAATACCATGCCATTCGACGCCAAACTACGTCCAAGTGCGGCGATGATGCCGGTTATCAAGATGAATATCGACCTCATCAAGCGGTGGTCAACATTGGAGCCATGGTCGAGAATTGGGCACAAAAATGACTACATCGGTCGTCATTTCCTGCTCGGTGATGTGGCGAGAATGCGAATCATGGATGAATCCGGTGAAGCCTTAAATCGTCTGGAATTCTGGATTAAGGATAACGGGGTCGAAGGTTGGGTCATGGGCGATGTCGCTCGTTCCTTGCTATATCTCGACCGTGGCATGAAGATGACTGCAATTCGAATCATGAACGAAATAATCAAGGTCACTCCGCACCATCCTGCGGTACGAGAATTACAGCGCTTAGCTAATCAGATTAGAATTATTGATGACTACCCGGATACAATGAATCGAACCGAATTCGATTGGATCAGCCCTGATGTCAGTAGGGATTCTTGGATTGGTATCTGGTTCACGCGTTATACGGTGATGCCACTACCCATTCAAGACCTCGACCCTCGACTCGAGTTGCGATATTGGGATGCTAATGGTTGGGCACTAGCTGGTGAAATCAAGGAGAGCGGAATACATCCAGCGGGTACGACCTTGAGAAAATGGCGCCGGTCAAGTTCACTCCCCAAGGATCAGCCACTCGGTAATTACCTCATCTTGAAGGGTTTGGTTGCCGTTATCGGTGGAATGCCGGTCGACATCGGAATGCCGACCGAACTCGACCCTGAAGCTGCTTCAACAGACGACCTTCTGAACCTGTGAATCATAGACGGCGGCGGAGTTTTTCCATTACCGAATCTGCTTCGCCTAATTGCGCTAAACAGTCTTCGATACGACCCTGCCCATGTGATTCAACTGCGGTCGCAACCGCGGCCTCGGCAGCGCGCCTATGCTGATCTTTTACTGTGATACCACCCGCATCCAATTGATTGCGCAGTATACGCCATTCATCCTGCACGAAACCGAGCAGTTCCTCAGCCTCATCGAGCGCCTTACCCTGTGAATCAAGATCGGATGTCAAGCGCTCCAGCAAAGTCGCTGCGTGTGACCATTGTTGTTCATCTGCGGCGGTTTTTATCTCGTTCAGTCTCGACTGCCACTCATCAGCATCGGAACGATCGATGAATCGAGCAACCAGTTTCTTGCGTTGACGCAATCCCCGTCGTACATCATCCATAGCGGCGCGCTCACGACTAACTTCTCTGACGATGCCATCGCACAGGCCGCGGGCAAGACTATGTTCACCATCCTCAAGAGCTTGGCTCGCCTGCTTCAATCGCTGTTCCCACTGAGAGGTCTCCATCCCATCGGTCTCGCCTAGAGCGGCTTGAGCCAATTCAACAGCATGTCCGGCATTTTCCACCGCGGTGCCGACATTGGTTAATTGCTCGGGTATTCCAGTAGCAAATTCGAACGCCTTCTTCGGATTCTCTGCCATCAAGTTGGTCTCGGCCTCCTTAAGAATCGAGCGCAGCGAATCAGCTTCTTGACCGGTAACTTCACTGAGCATTCTCTTTGCGGTGGTGATGGCAGTCTCGGCACGTTCCCACCACTCAATGACCTCTTCAGCGCGGATTTTCGCCTGCCGGAATAATTGTTCTGCCTCGCGCAAACTACCCAATTCAAGTTCTCTATCTCCTTGAGTCATTGCTCGAGCCGGGCGTTTTGCCAGCGGAGCAATCTCCTCGGCATGCCCGACACTGCGTGCCACCTCGGCTCGTACATCCTCGACATCTTCCGTGAACCGAAGGGTCCTCTCGATATCATCTTCAGCCTCGTCCAGCAGTCTCATTCCTTTGTTCAGGTCAAGATATCCTTCTTCCCCCGCTGTCATCACCAGCGAAGCCGCTTGGTCGATACCAGCGCCAGTCTCGCGAAGTTCAAGAATTCTGAATTCCAACTTGTTGAGACGGCGGCGGAACTCCTTGCGCAATTCTTTGTCTTCTTCTCCCCCAGACCAGTCGAAGAAGGCTATCACTGCTCCACCGGTTAGAATCCCCAAGTAAAGGTAGAGTTCTGGGGCTTGGGGAATAGAGGCCACGACCAGTGAAAGGGTAACAACACAACCCAGCCCACCCATCACTCCACGGTAACGAATGATTACCAGTGAACCCTGCAGTACAGTACGGCTGACTCTGAACAGCGCCGCGGCTACGATGATGAGGATAATTCCTCCCACCATCTCCATGGTGCCATCTTGAAGTGACCAAGTGCCCATTAGAATAAGCGGAAGCCATGCAACAGTGGTCGCCGCACCGATGCGAGAGCGAGCACCGGCTGTCATCCTCGGCAAGTCTTGCATAACCAGCGCCCAGGCGAGAACTATCAACGGCGCTCCCAGCGATTGTAATACTGAACGCTCGCCGGAGAATGAAGATTTCAGGTCGGGCCAAGCCAACCAGAATGTTGCCGTCAACAGCAACAGGGCTCCGATTGTGGCGAGTTGGTCGAGTCGCTTCTGCCGTAGCCCCTGCTCTTCCTCAAGTCGTGACTCGACGCTACTAGTTACTGCCATCAAATTGGCGAGCCCGCACAACGCCTATGAAATAATATGTTGAATTGGATGGGCAACTAATAATCGTCATCGTCATCGTCATCATAATCATCGTCGAATTCTTCGAATGCATCCTCGTCGAATTCACCATCCTCATCATATCCCAACTCATCGAAGAGGCTGGCTTCATCTAATGCCAGCGAGGTCTTTCTGGCGATGGTGAAAACCACGGACAGTGCAATAATTGAAAAAATAGTGAATATCCACGCAAGTGGTTGTTCACGCGGGCTGTCAATCCATCCCATGTATGAAGAGTAAACCACTTCAATGCTATGTTCTGCACGATTGTCATCCTCATCGACCTCGGCAATCACATTCTCGGGATCGACAAATACCATGATTCGCTCTACGCCCTCCTCAGCCACCCACTCGGCATCGATGGTGATTATCTCGCCCGAATCTATCCCATTCAAGGTACTGCTATGGAATGAGCGCTCGTTATCGCCAGCATAGAAAGCTACAGAAAACGAGGTTCCGGTCGCACCACCGTAATTACGTATGGTTGCGGTAATAGAAACTTTTGAACCGGGGCTGATATGGTCATCATTGATTGAAATATCTATTGCCGCTAGTTCGGTCACCTCAGCGCCCAACTTCACCCATGATAGGTCGTTATCGCCATCCATGCCAGGCAGTTCGGCTATCGGGTTTGCCTCACTATTCCCGATTTCATGAAATGGATTTCCTGCTGCATCATAACCGGTTATCCAAAATCCAATCAAATCACCAGAACGTGGGACTAAAGTTCCACCGGAGGTCAAGTCGACGGTGCCGCTCCACCTCACTAGATTGTCTTCCTGCTGAATCCCCAAAGTGTTCATTCCACTGGCTATTGTCAAGGTATTAGTGTGGTCACGCATGACCCAGTTGACGAACTGATGGCTTCCTGTCAAGTCTGCATCCTCAGTGCCGTTGAAGGCAACTGCAAGCCTAGACAAGTCGGTAGATTCACTGATGTCGATGACGTCAATGGGTAAGTAGCGATGGGTCACTCGCGGTGGTGCGTGGTCGACAATGACTCGCAAAGTGGTGGCGACGGTATTGCCGGTCATATCTTCACCAAATCCGGGAATACCGGTGATTGAAATCAAACATACCCGAGTTTCCGATGTCACCAATGATTGTGCCGTTGAGAGCGGCACTTCGACATTGTACGAGCCATCGGCATCAAAACTGCCGTCGGTCCAGACCGAAATGCCATCGAATACCTCGACTTGAACACCGACATTGCGCGGTGCTGGAGCGTTGGAGCCTTCAAAAACCACTCGACCAGTGAAGGCGAGGCGATCATCGGATCGCACCCTACTGCCATCGGCTATCGGCCCGGTGCGCGGTTCTGAAACATCGGAGATAAGGAAACTACCAGGTGAGAGAACGAGGTCATTTTCCACCTTGAAGGTATAATCAGAGAACTCAAGCACCCTCGCTTCGGGCTCACCACGCTCCTTGAATATAAGCGCCAAGTCACCATATTCCTCATCCGGCCAATACCAAGAGAATTGGAAGTTGAAGGTGACTAGAATCCACGGCATCCCAGATGCATTGGTAGTCGTCTCGGTAAAACTTGATGTCGAGAGAGTCAGGTAATCGCTCTCCGACCAGAAAGTATCGTTGAATCCACTATAGGATATGACTTGGCGATCTTTGCTCGGATTTGGTCCTTCAAAGTCAAAGACCAAGGAAATGTATTCGAAATCGATTACGGTATTGGCATCTATCAGTCCAAGCATAATCGTCTGGTCCTGTCCTGCGAAGACCGCTGATTCATCGAAATGGCCGAGCCAATCTAAACCGGTGAATATCGCCTCAGAATCTCTTCGGGTCAGGAAGGTTGCGGTATCGCTGCCAAATCCTGGGCCGTGCGGGGCCCACACGACCTCGCCTTCGGAATCAACCCCGATATTGTGTTTCAAGACATTTCCTGCCGGGTCTGTTCCAGAGACGAAGTAGGACACCTTGGCCATGTTTGGATTTCGGCTATCGTCGATTTCGGCGAAGAACCACTTATCCTCACCAACGGAGTTGTTGACCATTTGAGTACTTTGATATTCATCGGCATCTGCCAAACCGTTTCGATTGTCGTCGTGGTCAGCTTCTATCCAGTAATTCAGGTCTAGGGCGACCGGGCTGCCAACGGCATCTGCAAGATGGAAGCGAATAAGGTGCTCATCATCGGCGGCTTCATAACCCCCTTCAAGAGGATAGGCCTCCAATGCCTTTGGTGCCGTCGCATCTACCCGGATATTACGGAACCAAGTCGCATCGGCCGGCATTACTCGAGTCGGATCACGCTCGTTGAAGGTTTGCACCTCGTAAGACATGCCATCGGGAACATCGATATTGGGGACGTCGACACTGATGAAGAATGTGCCATCATTATTACTCAAATCTCGCCATGAAGAGTGCACAAAGGTTCCTTGCGCAATGCGAACATCGAATGCGTTATCCTTCGGGGTATCATTGGTCCCTTGGAAGTACATCTGACCTTGAAAGTGGATTGTCTCACCGGCTGCAACCCAGCTATTGTCAGGCATCTCGCCCCAAGTGACCGCACCATCGTTATCGATGACCTTCAGCGTTCCCAAGCCAAAACTATGGTTGACCAATAGTTCTGGAATACTAGGCAGACTGGATGGTGAAAACTCATTGTTATCCTCGCATCCTGTAGTAAAGCGAACTTTAGACTGCTCGGGAAAATCTGATTTTACCTTGAAGCGCCAATGAACTTCAAGGATTCCGTTGCTGACATTAGTGTAGGATGACGGGTCAACAGATATCCAATCACCTGGGTCATTCTCACTCGGCTGCACATCGAGTAAGTCCCATTCGAGCAGAGGAGCCATACCCAAGGGCATGGCATTGAACTGCAATTGCACGTCGTCAATAGCGCTTGCAGTCTCACCAATAACGTGCCTGGTGACCACTTCATAAGGTTCAATTCGCTCGTGCAGAATCTCGGTTTCATTATAGGTTATATCAAGATTCACGGTTGACATCTGATAGGTTATAGAGAAGGAATTAATGAGCATGATTCCGGCGGTGTTCGAGACCAATTCAATCGGGATATCGGTGGTACCCGAACCGGTATCGGGTATCAACGAATTGAGAGCATTTACCAGGTTCGAATCAGAAACGGTCTCCTCACCGAGAAAGAGACCCGTTTTGCTCCATTCACAACAACCAGGAATGGTGTTACCGTTGCCATCACCCCCGATATCCAGGCCGACGTTCTTCGGCGCGTTTGAGTGGAATTGGATATTGATGTCGTGTAAGATAGGGGTTTCACTGCCGCCAGCAAAATTCACACACACCGCAAAGTAAGTGGATGTGGTAAAGGAATGCGTTTCACCCGGATTGGAAAATATTTGCGCCGTACCGGAACAAGCCGAATTACTGTATATTCTAACCGTCAAAGATGTGAACGAAGGGGTGGTGTCGTTCCACCAAATTGTCGCCGCAACCGGTGCACCGCTCGTGGTGCCACCGTAATATTGTGAACGCAGATAGAAATAACCGCTGCTGACGTATGAATCGACATAAGTCAATGTTATCTTATCGAGCACAGGCGTCTTGGTGGTAGTTCCATTCAGGTATGCCCTAGCCACAAGCTGATTACCCGCCTGAGCGAAGTTTGCAGGGGTTCCCAAACTCGCAGGCTTCCAAGTCACTCCATTATCCAATGACAATTCAAATTCTATCGAAGTGTTATCGGGAATATAGGTAATCGCTTCAGTGATACTGACCTGATTAATAGCCGAAGACAGGGTATTGGTGATGCCTTGTACAACTGCGGTTGTGGTCTAAACACTGCGTTCATCATGGGTAATCCCGCTGCCAGACAGAACCAATTTTCTAGAGGATGCTGAACAGTAACTTGAATGGAAGCAAGTATAACCATAAGTTCCATCTCTCATGTTTTCTAATCCATAATGACCTACATTGTTAAATTGATTTGAGCCCAAATGCACAGAAACACCGCTGCCAATGTCGAAATAGTTATGCAAGGCGTAATTTGTTGCATATTTGTTGTAAGTAACCCGGTCACCCTCGACCACCAATCCCGCACCCAAGCCAGATAATTTCGTGTTTGAACCTAGTGTGTAAGTCAGATTAGCAGTGGTTGGGAAACTCCGACTTACCTGCCAAAGGTAATGGTAATAATTTGGGGACATCGACTCGTAAACTGCGAGGAAGAGTTCATTGGATACCGGGTCTACTGATATTCCCAATGGATAGTATGGTGAGGACATCAGCCAATACTGGCTGCAACTCCAATCACCACTACTGCTGATTGACCATTTAGACACGTAGCGGTATGAGTAAGATACAAGCCAAGCAGTGTTATTACCATCTGATGTTGCATCATACAAGTAATAGATTGCAGACGAAGTGCAACTCCCGTAACTGACACTCGCTGTTCCAATGTAAACACCAGTTGTCGAATTGTAGCGCTGTATTTGGGGAATCTGACCTGTGGAGGCTGAAGAATACATCATAACGTGAATTTCTTCCCCGAGATTGACAATAGGACCTGGATAATTCCAACTAGGCGCTGAACCGGAATAAGTAAGAGATTTCTTGGGAGGCTGGTAAGTAACACCATTGAATCCTTGATCGGATAGAGCAACGAATTGACCTGTCGTGTTGTGAGTAGCACTACCAGCATTGGATACGTGTGTCGAAGAAGAGAAGGTTGACATGCGGTCGGTCGGCTGTGTCTTCAAGTGGATATCGCCATTCTCAACCTCAAGGTTTGACCGCATTCCGTATTGCAAAATCCCTGGTGGCGTTCCAACCCAATTGTTTGTTCCAGCCCCGCCGAAGTTACTATCCGAAGTCAAATTTGACCAACTCGAGGTAGATGCTCGCCCTTCCAAATCAAATGATGCTGCAGTCACATGTGCCCCGAACGGAATTGTGATTTCACCTGCCGAGCCCACTCCTCCTGTGCCGGTGAAAGTGTGTTCATACGAAGTGGTGCCGTCATTGAATTGAGTCTCAATCGTCGCCGCTGCGGCTAGCGGCGATAACGATGAAACCACGAATAGAATAACCAGTGATAAGGCCATACTGCTACGTTTGGACATGGGCATCCCATCAGCGACTAGAATATCTCGCTTTTGAACATATCCGTGTAAGGTCAGAGTCCCTGAGGGACTCATCTGTTTTTTTACGCTGCTGGCGGGATAGGGAAAAAGGTAATTCCGATGACACTCTACGGGTACACGGTATCCATGGCGAAAAGGGGCAAGGAAGGTCTGCGAAAAAGGGCTGCCGATTGGTGGGATGGTAAGCGAGATAGTCATTTGGCAATACTCTCAACGGTTTTTGCCGCCTGTTGTGTGCTACTGGTCGCGGCGTTGGCGCAATTTCTCTTTCTGCAAGATGTCGAAGGATTTGCAGATTACACTGGGCCGGCATGGATCATCCTCGTTATTACCAGTTTGATTGCCATCTTCATTGGCCCAGAGTTCTTCCATTACGTCGCCCAGCGCGGCATCTTGATGGATGCTTTGAAAATGGACTCGCGCTCTGAAATTAGCAAAGTTCGCGCCGAAGTTGAATCGGCAGCACGACTTCTAGGGAGCGGCGCAGAAGAACGGCTTAACGAACACTTCTCTAGTCTCGGACTTAAGAAGATACGCCGCTGAGGGTGTATCACCCATGTCTAACTCTGCCAGTGATAGTGCCGGATGGATTCTCCTCCGTGAAGTTATCCTAGCCTTGGGAATGATTGGCTTGTTGATTACCGGTTTGTGGATACACACCGATTCGATGCCCCCACTGGTCGTGGTCGAGTCGGATTCAATGATTCACGATGAGGCGGGTGAGGTCGGTTCTATCGATGCCGGTGACCTGATTCTCGTCCATTCGGTCGATGCCGACAAAATAATCACCTTTGCTGAGGCTTCTGATGCTGGTAATTTGCAATACGGATACTCATCACACGGAATGTATGGTGATGTGATAATCTACCAGAAGAATGGCAACGAGGGTACGCCGATAATCCATCGCGCCATCCTAAAGGCGGTAGCAAATGCTACTGTCGCTGCGACCGACCGAGAAACCCAATCCTGCCCGGCCGGAGCCTCTTGGGACGGCGTCTCCGCCGACAGTGACGGCATGGCCGGCACATGCGTATTGACCTGGGATGTAGCGGGAACTTCGCTGGTGAATGTAGATAATGTCACCTGGCATTTCGATGGAAGCAATACCGGTCTGTATCCCTGCGACCGCAATTCCGGTTTCAACCATGGTGGAATCATTGAGGATTATCTAGTCATCAACCAGTGGGACCCCGGCCATTCAGGCATCATCACCCTAGGCGACAATAACCGATGTTCGGTAGACCAAGGAGGAAATGCCGCTCCCGGCTCTAGTGGTCTTTTCACTGACCAGGGGCAGGTCGGAGCGGTGCAGGACGACTGGCTGGTGGGTGTTGCGGGCCAGGAGATACCATGGTTGGGTTCAGTCAAATTGGCCTTGGCGGGAGGTGAGCCTGGAACCTACTACGTCCCTACTTCTTCTTGGGTCGGTCTATTCACCAGTATCGGCATCCTGCTGGCATTACCCTTTGTTCTCGAGCCTTTGGCTCGGGTGGTGTTGGTAACTAGTCCCGAGGTCGATGAGGCGAAGCGAGAAGAGGCTATCTCAACTATAACGAAAACTCTCTTTGAAGAGGAATAACGAAGGTCGCATCTGGATTTGGATCAATAAGTCATCACTTATTGTTCGGTAGCCCCTATGCCAGCACGACCACTGAGTTCGGTTTCGGCATTGGAAATCTTTTCCTTTACCTTGTCGACCTCTTCATGAATCCGCTCAAGAGAGCCCTGTTCAAGCATCCGACGAATCGATTCCCGCTCCCGCTTGAGATTGGCGATTCGACGATTCAGATCGCGCGGCAATTGTGTCTCGCCACGCATTTCCAACAGCCATCCCTCAAGCAGAGAGGCCACGGAGTGCGGCGATTTTATCTCGGCGGCGATATCGATTCGCTTGCGCCGATAACGAACTCTGATACAGCCGTCTGGGCGGCGATTAGCCTGTACCGAACCCGGCGACCAATTATCGGCAGCTATGGTCAGGCGTTGCTCATCAATCTTGATTTCGCCATCACCGACCAATACCACCACCACAACCGAATCGGAAAGCTGAATCATGCATTCGATTCTCTCACCATCGACATCCCAAAGGGAGACCTTGCTAGGTGTCTCGGTAAGTTCTTCCTGAGCCCAGGCGATGACTGCCGCTTCGTCTTCGTCCACGTGAGTGCGAGTTGTCCACAGTGTTAGAACTCTCGCCTGCAAAAACCGACTCTTCAATAGAGATGGACGGCAGCCGAGACCGTGGCGACGGATTGGCTGACGATAGAATGGTTCAACCCGGTGGTGATATTCTTCGCTTTCATCGGGTGGTGGATACTTCTGCGGGTATGGGAGGCCAATGGGGTTCTCGACCGATGGAACGCCACCCGGGTGTTCGGATTCATCTTGATGATTCGCACTGAGAGGGGAAAGAAGACCCTAGAGGTAATCTCTCGCCCACGTGCTTTCTGGCGAATTTATGGCGAGGTGTCTTTGTGGGTTTGCCAAATCTCGATGTTCCTTGTCCTATTTCTCCTCCTGCTCGCTTTCTTCGCCACCTTAACCACCCCTTCAATCACCGAACCGCCTTCGGCCAGTGAATTGGTAGCGATACCGGGATTGAATCCGGTAATTCCCCTAGGTTGGGGCGCAATGGCCTTCATCATAGGTCTGGTGATTCATGAATTCGGTCACGGCATTCAGGCGCGGGCACATGGCATGAGAGTGCGTTCATTTGGCCTGCTAATGCTCGGTCCGTTACCGCTCGGCGCTTTCGCCGAGCCTCAGACAGAGGAGTTGATGAAAGCACCGAATCGCGAGCGGCTACGGCTTTTTGCCGCCGGGCCATCTACCAATCTATTCGCATGCTTCATCTGCCTGCTGATGCTCGGCGGGCTGGCCGGACAATTCGTCGCCATCCAGCCCGGATTACATGCTCAGGGAATCGTCGAGGAATCGGGGGCTGCCGATAGTGGTCTGAACGCATTCGACATTATTGTCGCAATCGACAACCAAAGCATTGCCAACTTGGAAGATTTCGATGCTGTGATGTTGTCACATTCAGCCGGAGACGTTGTTGCCATCGATATCGTTCACCACGATTCAGGTAAAAGCGACACATTGATGGTCAATTTGAGCGATAAATACCAACATTATCTTGATTCGGGATATGATGAAGAGACCTTGAAATTATATGATGTCGAGCCCGGCGACCCATTCGTCGGTGTCATTGGACTTGCCAGCAATACTTACGCGGTCGACAATTTGGCCGGACCGCTCTCTTCCAACCTCGATCTCGACATGAAGACCAGAGCCATCTCTTCTCCGTTTCACGTCATCGGGCTCCTCATAATCCCATTTGAATTCAAAGGAAATGCAATGCACCCGATTCAAGAGGGGATGCTGGCCGCAGGGGATGGTTGGTTAGCCCAAACTGTCGGTCTGGACGGGTTGCTCTTCCTTGTCAATTTAGCATTCTGGCTATTATGGGTCAACTTTCTTCTCGGCATGACCAATCTGATTCCGATGATTCCTTTCGATGGCGGGCATATGATGCGCGATACTTTGCGTGATATTTTGAAAGCAATAGATCGCTTTGGTCGTCGCTTCAACAAATGGAGGATTCATCCCTTGCGGCTAGAACATATCGTCATGAAAACCAGCAGTAAAAGTAGTCTGTTCCTATTCTTGATGGTAGCGATAATCATTATCATTCCATATTTCTAGGGCCTGAAATTTACCACCCATGCCGGGGTGGGATCGGCCGGAATAGTTACTTCCACCGGCAAATTATCTTCGCCCCCTTCTGCTCCGTCGGGCACTTCATCCGCTCCTCCCATCTCTGCCTCAGCCTCGTATTTTTGCGCCCGCTCAAGAGCAATTTCAAGTGTTGAGGATGCAAAACTCTCAGTCTCTGATGAATCTTCTTCGCTACGAAAA
>Ga0302120_10000397_pt1 | contig 19590 bp, 17 predicted proteins | sample AG5_Bottom_MG_FD_203118 | JGI IMG/M metagenome (GOLD analysis project Ga0302120, IMG submission 203118) | Marine microbial communities from Western Arctic Ocean, Canada - AG5_Bottom | ecosystem: Environmental > Aquatic > Marine > Oceanic | place: Canada: Western Arctic Ocean | collected 2017-10-01 | reverse complement strand
TTGGAGCGGGGCGCTCAATGAATATCGAGCAGTTAGCAGAGGACCTTGAGCAACAGATGCTAGACATCAGAGTTGCTTTAATCTCCTTACAATCAACACTCAAGAGAAGAAAAGGCGGAGCCTTACAATTAGCCGAAATAAATGGCCGTTGGGCAATTGAGGTTAAACCAAAAGTAGCAGCCCAAATGCCATGCAATGCAAAAACTGACATTCCTGCAAAACTACTCAAATCTGCCTCTCTAATTGCTTTCCACCAACCAATGCTGCAATCTAGATTGGTCGAATTACTTGGACAAAAAACTTACGACCATGTCAAACAATTGGTATATTTAGGATTCGTTGAACGCCGTAAAACGGGTAATACCAAGCGCCTAACAACAACTCGTAGATTCTCAGAAATATTCGGATGCCCCCATACTGATAAGCGCAAGGTCAGAGCCTGGTTTAGAGACCAAGCCGCCGGATTAGGATTGACTGAAGGCGGAAGTGAACGCCCAATGGCTTTGCAAGAAGAACAAACTGAATTGCCATTAGATGGCGAAGAAGAGTCCTTCGAAGGGCTTTCAGAAAGAGCCTCTGAGCACCAAGAAACTTTGTTTGAAGCAGGTGCAGAGGAAGAATCATCCTCTCAAACTACGCAGGATGCCATCAACCAGTGATTGGGTTATTCTTTGGCCACTTTCATTTGCAACCTTGGCAACTTGTTCAACTTCATTTTCCATTGCCCCTGCACTAACTGCCATATTTCTGACATGTAATTTCATATGTCCTGATTGGATTCCTGAAGTTGCCAATGCTCTCATGGCAGCAAGGTTTTGCGCTAACCCTGCTGAAGCCATAACTCCGGCAAGTTGAGATGATGACTCCACTCCTAAAATCGAGAGATTGGCTCGAGCCACTGGATGAACACTAGCCGCTCCCCCAACAATTCCAACCGCCAATGGAATTTCGATGCTCCCCTGCAAGTTGCCGTCCTCATCCTGTTTCCATTCGGTAATACTGCCATATTTTCCTTGATTATAGGTTACCCAGGCGTGGCATGATGCTTCGACGGCCCTCCAATCTTGGCCACAAGCAAGAGCGATTGATGAAATTGCATTCATTGTACCTTTATTGTGAGTTGTTGCCCTGAATGGGTCGATTGAAGCAAATCTGTAGGCATCAAGAATCCCAGAAATAACTTCTAAACCTGATTCAATGCTCCCATCTATCGACATCTCTTCTGGGGTGAAGGTTGCTGTTGACCTAGCGAGTCTATGTATCGCTAAGTTTGATACAATCCTCACCCTTGCTTCCCCACCTGAAATCTCTTCGACCAAAGGAGTGCATAATTCAGCCATCGTATTAACTGCATTTGCGCCCATTGCATCCTTGCAATCAACAATAATATGGACGATTAACATGTCCTCGATAATTCTACATTCAATTCGCTTGCATCCGCCCCCCAAGCGTACCATCGTTGAGGGAAGGCTATTACAAAGTGCGATTATTTCTTGTGCTCTTGATTCTAAGGCCTCTGATGAAGACTTCAAGTCCTCAATTCCAAGCAATTGAATCTGCCCTATCATCATTGATTCATCAACATCGGTTGAGAAGCCACCATTGAGATGACACCTTTTTGCCATATTTGAGGCAGCAGCGATAACCGAAGATTCTTCTAAGCAAAAAGGAATAACGAAATCCTCCCCATCAATGATGAAATTTGTTGCAACTCCAACAGGAAGTGACATCGTAGTATAGACATTTTCGATCATAGTATCTGCAGTAGCGGAATTCATTCCTCCTCCTGATTCTAAGGAAGCAATATCTTCAACACTCAAAGAAGCAATCTCTGCTAATACCGAACGGCGCTCTTCAACAGATAATTGGAAGAAGCCTTTGAGCCGACTATTGTCCACAGCCATGCAAATCCCGCTCCGCCCACAGGAAGCATCTCCCTCAAGGTTTCGTTATCAACATGTAGCAGTTTTTTTTCTATAGGGGTAAAAGGAAATTACTGGATCGTATTTTTTTAACGCATTTAACGCGTCAACCAATGCGTTAATGAAGCGTTAACTACCTGTTAGTTTGTAAATACTCATCTGCATTTCCTTTCAAATTGGCAATTCCAACATGCTTTGGTGCCACGATTGACGCGTTCAACTAGTGCCCTAACGCATACTATTCTCCTGAAGCCTTATGTGCCCACTTTGAATTGGCACCATTCATGCAACCTGTTGGACTTGAAGGACTACCCCCTCTACGGGAAAACCCGTTCAATGGGCGCCCACTTGAGAAGAGCGAGCATCACCTATTGGGTGGAAGGGATATCATCATCTCTTCCTTGACTTCACTGATTAGGCAACGCTCAGCAAGAATGGTTATTTTGAAAGGTGAAAGAGGAAGTGGCAGAACTTCCTTCATCCATGCTCTAGCTTCGCAAACTGAAAAGCACCATTCATTTACTTTATTTCCAGAATCCAATCACGTTTCTCGCCTACTCGATGAAACATACTCAATGTTGGTTGGTTTCGAAAGACCCGCCCACACTACTGCGATGATAGACCAAATGGTCAATGCAGTGGCTGGGTTTCAAGGCCCTCTTCAATTATTGAGTTATGATTTCCCAAGTGCGCCCGGCCCACTATTATGCAACATCCTTCAAGGCATGAGTCCTGCATTGAAGCGACTAAAAGCCATGGTAATCATCAGTTTAACTCCCGAACAAGAACAGGCTTTTCCTGAAGACTTGTTAAACGAATTTGATTCAGTAATTGAACTGGAACCCATGCTAGAAGAAGGCGTTAGGGAAGTAATCGAAAAAAGAGTTTCTTCAGTTTCTCGCAGGACTTGGACTCCTCAATCATCCTTCGTTGAATTGATTAGAGAACAAAGTGGAGGTCATGCTGGCCGCTTGATGAGAAAGATGCGAGACCTTGTCGATGAATCCCGAATGAATGGCAGCCAAGTAGATTCTGTAAGTGAGTGGCAAATTGAAGAAAAGCCAAGCAATCAAAATGCTCACAGTACTTTCACTGAGGTAGGAGTGGAAGAGGCGGAAGAGGCGGAAGAGGTACCAGAATTCGATGATGATTCCGCTATCGAGGAAAACTTTGAAGAGCAGTATTTCTCATTAGATGAACAAGAAGAACCTACCCCTCCTCCTGTTTCGACGGCTAGTATCGAAAGAAAACCAACTCTCCCTCAGACACAATTGCCAACTGGAATGTTCCGTTCTCTAGCAAAAAGGAATAGAGATTCCATGTCTGATCCAGCATTAACAAAACCAGCAGAAAACGATACATCGCCTGAACCCTCACTTCCAGTACACCAAGATGATGAAGCCGACCTATGGATTGAAGAATCCGCTCCCTTGATTCAAGAAGAAATTTACACGCTCCCTCCTCCTGCTCAAATTACTAACTTAGACTGGCAGCAATTACCCCAACCGCATAGCACTTCAAATCCATATTCGGGACTAGCAAAAAGACTAGCAGCGTTGACCCCTCAAAAACCTAGGTGGCAAAGCCAAAGCCTACCGTTAAAAGTGGAAAAACTGCGGACTTTAAGTGACCATGAAAGAATTATTTTGGAAGTAGCAATACACCGTGAATTCTCTCCTTCTGATGACGAACTTCGGAAAACTCTGGCCGTAAAGCGTCCACGAATGTCTCAACTTTCTAATGGTCTCTACCGAGCCGGTATCCTTCAAACTCGTCAACAAGGAAGAAGTCGTTGGTTTAGTCTAACAAACGATGCCCGTGCCCAATTAGCGGCTTGGGGGCTATTGGAGGTGGAAGCATGAGCGTCGAAGATAGTGGATGGAATGTTGCTTGGTCATGGGAATCAGCCAACAAAGTAGCAGACCTTTGCATGACAAACAAGGGTATCGCAGTAGCAACTGGCCTCGATATCATCCTCATAGATGATGACGGCTCAGCCCTATGGAAATCATCCCTTCCTTTCAGAACCTTTTCGATTGCAGTTGCAGAAGGTGTTTTGGGGGTCTTAGCAGGACACGGTTTCCATGTTCTCAGACTTGCAGATGGAACTCAATTACACGAAGGAAGAGCCACCAGTGGAGGTTTCTCCGATATCCTTCCACGACCAGGCGGAGGCTGGGTCTTAGCAGACAGAAAAGAGCACCTCCACCTCTTCAATGCCGAAGGGCGTGGTATGAGAAGACTACAAACTGGCAATATTAGAAAACTCGTAGGTTGGTTCGACCGTGAACATTTACTCGTTCATGATGAAGACGGGCATATTTGCTGCATCAGGATGGTAGGTGAAGATTCACAAAGACGAATTGAAGAACGCAAATGGAGTTGGTGCAGTAGACTTGAGGAAGGAAGAATGATTCTTCAGGCAGCAGATGGAAATATGTGGGAAGGAATACCTCACCCATTTGGCTGGGATGTTCTTGATAGAGTAGAAAATGTGGTCATGGAACCCCTTGATGGAACCAGAGCAATCGACGGCTGGTGGACATTGGGAATAGATGGCATATTATCACGCATCCCTCCTATAGAAGATGACCGTGTGCTAGATGGAGGTGATATTCTCACCGGTGATGGTTCAACCACATTAGTTAGTTCAACTAGAGAAGGGTTGTTGCGATGGTGGGAAGCACCTAAAAGCGCATTAAAGAGAAAAAGAAGGGTTCAATCAGAGGTTGCTCAAGCAAGAGAGGACCTCGACTGGGATAATCGCAAGCAGGTATTCCTCGCCGCCAGAGATGCGGAAGATAATGGGCAACTATCCAAGGCAGCTGAACTTTACCAAAAACTTGGCCGCAGTGAAGATGTTCGAAGAATCCTATCATTGAAGAGAGAAGAGGTGTAATCATGGTCAATGAACTCGTTAGCATCGAATTAGTCGAGAAATACCTCGAATTAACTAGGCGAGCCAGAGAAAAAGCAACCCCATTAGTAGAGAAAAATAGCGATGAGGAATTAAGGCTGCAAAGCATGCTGAGAATGGCTGATGATTATGCCCATGATGCAAAGCATTTCATGCTAAAAGGAGACTTGGTTCGGGCATTTGGAGCAATAAACTATGCTCATGCATGGATCGACGCTGGAGTAAGAATCGGCTTGCTAGATGGTCACGGGGATGATGAACTGTTTACCTTGCCTTAGTTTGACAAGGCACTCATACGCTCACTCAATTTATTCAGTCGCTGCAATTGTTCATTCATCTCTTTGATTCGGCTTGCTGCCTTTTCTCTATACACCAATGTGGCTGAATAAAACCCTCCATTCAATGAATAAACATGCTTAGGGCGTCCACGATTAAAATTGGCTATTTTTTCAACCTGTATTATTCTATCACGTTTTAATTGAGTGATACCGATACTCACTTCAGGTTGCCTTAATTTGCATAACTTCTGCAATTCACTACTTGAACTCTGTCCATTGGTTGTCAAAGCAATCATGATTTTGGCGGCAAAGCCATGGACACCGATTTGTTTCAGCAAATCTACCATCTCTGCAACTTCTTCAGTAGACAATGATGAGCGCCCATTTGGAGGGGTTCGGGTATCGATATGAATTGACATCTAAACAGTTGCAACTTCATCTAAACTTAAACTTCGCACCGACATGAGCCGGAATTAAAGGCAATTTAGCAATTATGGATTAATCCGTTGCTAGCCTGAGGCGTTTATTGGAAACCACTTCAATGACGCGACAAGAATAATCTATCAAGCGCTTCTTTAATTCTCTATCAACTGTTAATACGGCACAATTTCGGTGGTTTGCCATATCCACTAACTGATCATCAGTGTGATTTGTAGATTCTTCAAGTGCTTTTATCAATTCAGCCTTTGAATAAATCAACGACAACAATAAATTTTTCTTTTCTTTTGCTAAGTCATCTAACTCATGCTTGACATTTTCCAATAATAATAACTGGAAAGGGCCGACTAAACCATTGAGTGAAGTGTCGATGTTAATTCCCGAATCAACAATAGCGACCCATCCACAACTATCTATGAGGACCTCTTGCATGGTCTTAGCCCCTTCTCAGCAAATCGACCCATGACCTATTAGGCGCCATCGTGAGCCTATTCGGCGAGAGAAACTAACTCTTGCTCCAGAATCTGCGCAGATTGGTAGGCGCAATTTCATGGTCGTAATTCCTTTGTCTGCTTTTGATACGACTCCGACGGTGGTTGCTGTTGCTACATTTACCATCAACATTTCATTTCCACGCAATGGGTGGATAACTTCTGGCTCTTCACCTTCTGCAGCAACCATTTTCTTCATCAATTGTACTTTTACATCGATGCTATTGCGGATTTCAGGCAAATCACCTTTCTTTGCCACAACTTGACCTGAAAGATTGTCTCCTGTTGTTGTCATTGGGTCCAATGGAGTTGCCATCCCGCATAGTCCACCTGCATGCATCTCATCGAGTGAATTACCACCGCCTTGCATGCTGATAACCTTGGTCTCTATAGGGTCCCAGCGAACCTTTCCATCGTTCTCAATCTTTCGACCTGGGCCAATGATAACCTCATCACCAACCTTGAAAATTCCTTCAACGATACTGCCACCAACTACCCCGCCCTTCAACTTAGATGGGCGGGCGCCAGGCCGGTTAATGTCGAATGAGCGAGCCACATGCATGATAGCACGCTCCTCCTCATCCCTCTTTGGAGTTGGAATAAATGCTTCAATGGCAGCGATTAAAATGTCCAAATTAACATCATGGTGGGCAGATACTGGAATAATAGGAGCATCTTCAGCGATTGTCCCTTTGAGGAACTCCTTAATTTCTGCATATGATTGGAGCGCTCTTTCCTTTGTCGCCAAGTCGATTTTATTCTGCACCACTACAATATTACTGATTCCTGCAATTTCCAAAGCCATCAAATGTTCACGAGTCTGCGGCTGTGGGCAAGTTTCATTGGCTGCAACCATCAATAATGCGCCATCCATAATACTCGCACCTGTAATCATTATGGCCATCAAAGTCTCGTGACCAGGTGCATCAACAAAAGAAACTACTCGAGACAATTCCTTCTTTACATCCTTGTTTCCATCTGGGTGGCGGCCGGTTGCGTAGTATTGTCCGTCCGCGGTTTTGTAGAATGCCGTATCTGCATATCCAAGTTTGATACTGATTCCACGCTTGCGCTCTTCAGAATGGGTATCCGTCCAAACTCCACTGAGAGCTTGGGTTAAGGTGGTCTTGCCGTGGTCGACGTGGCCTACTAATCCAATATTGACTTCAGGTTGCGTAGGAAGTTTACGACCCATGCATTCATTCCCCTTCAGTCCAAACTTACTCAATCTTCAGCGGATTCATCACTACCGCCTAAAATATCGGCGAGTGCTTTGTTTCCAGACTCGACGACCTTCAAGTTTAGCTGACGGGTATCAGTGGTAATCACATTACCACGGAAGTTTCGGCGCATGCGCATTCCATCTTCTTTGTAGCGGTAGCGGTTTCCTTTCTTGTGAACAATTTTATGACCTTTGAATCCAGTTCCAGCAGTGATTAGAACCGACTTTTTTGCACCGCCTTCAAGATCACTTCGCATTGGTGTTCCGGTCTTATCGGAACCACCAGAAATGGATAATTTATAGCCTGCAAGGGTATTTTCACCCTCGCCGACGAAGATGCCGTCAACAACATCACCGATTTTCTTACCAAGGAATTGATTGTAATTACTACCTGATATATTCAGGGCATAACTACGGCCATTATTTTCTGGAGCAGTATCGTTGATTACTGCTACGAATTCATTGTCTGCCATGTCAAGGACTCCTAGTGCAGCCGCCCGACTGTCGGCCCCTATTTAGCCCCACCGCAACTGAAACGGAGACTTTCAAGTCCGCAGCCTCTTCTTGATGAGTGGTTGAAGGTGCTTTTCAAGGTCTGCTGGGAGCATGTGCGGCATCGAAAAATGTTGAGTTCTCCCTCGTCCTTCATTCAACCGGTCTATTCTGGCGACCAATAAATCACACTCCTCAAATTGCTTCAAGTATTTCCATAAAGTTGTATGTCCACGTGGTGTTTGTTCAAATTCCTCGCAAACTACTCGGTACAGAGTTTCAACATCGCCACTGGTGATTTCTGTACGACTTTTCAATCGTCTACAAACTGCAGTAAGCAATATCATCGCATGGGTTGCCAATTCATCTACGATGATTTCAACATGGTTTCCTTCTTTCACCATGCTTGAAATTTGTACATCTGATGATAGCACTTCCGACCGGCCATCTAATTCAGCGGATTTAGCAGCAGCATCTAACAAATCGATTACGACTCTGGCATCACCACTTGCGGCAGCAGCCTCGGCAATCAGTAAGATGACTGATTCATCGATACTTGAGGGGGTAAAGGCGAGGCTAACCCTCTGTTTTGCAATTCCGAACAAGCCCTCTTCATCATAACCCTGCATTCGCAAGTGGCGACTTCTTCCAAAGCGTGAGATAACCGCTCCTTCAAAGAGGTCGAGGATTTGCTCTTGGCTGATAAGAATAAGGGATAGGGAGCCCGTTGAATCTTGGTCTTCATCGATTCTTAAAAGCCTATAGACAAGGTCATCACCAGACTTTCTCAGAAGGTGGTCGGCTTCATCTAGAATGATTATAATATGCGAAGATGATTGCTTTAGCAAGCGCCTAACACTTGCTAATATCTCGCCGACACCAAGGCCTCTATCAGGGTGACCAGGGGACAAATACTGAATCACTCGTTGCATTACTTGAGTTGGCGAGGGGTTGTTTCTACAATTGATGTGCAACCAACGAATATTGCGCTTTTCGCCGTGGTGGCGGCTGATATCCTCCACGAAGCGCCTACTAAGGGCAGTTTTTCCAGAACCAACAGGGCCGGTAATCACAGCTCGACCACTTGAATTAGGGTTCTCCAATCCCGCAAACATCGATGCTAATTCGATTAGTTGTTGATCTCGACCAATCAGTTCGGAAGGCAGATAGTCATAACCTAACATCTCGGGATGCTGCAGGACCAAACCTGCGCCTATACGGTCGAGCCAGGCTGACATGGCTTTGGGAGGTGGCCGCCAACCGTTATTGAACATAGCCTCAGTCTGGCAGTCTTTCAGGGGTGTTTTCAATTGGTTCTAAACATCACAATCTTAGTTATCTAGGTGCGTAACTGGATTGCCCCATCTGTCTAGGCGCCTGCTTCTTTCAGGATAACTAAGGAATCTCGTCAAACTGGTAGCCATGCTCCCATTTCTTCTCACCAAGCGCAACTTCCAATTCGTATGGAGTAATTAGGGGTTTTTTATATTTGACAGAATCATCGATTGCGATTCTTGGACAAGCAGTATTGACAAATGCATCAACTGGATAGAAATCAATCAGTTCTGGGCCAACATGCTCTAGGGCTAGCAAATAGCCTTTTTTCCCATGACTTTCCAACAATCTTTTCATGCGTAAAGCCAGAGAACGGCGCATCTGACCAGGCTTTTCACCGATGAGAATCCCGTATATTTGTGCATCTTGGCACATCATGATGAGGCCAAAACGCTGCCTTAGAATCCTCTCTACAAATTCCAAAGATATCTCTCTGGCCTCAGTGGTGTATGGATCAAGCAGAGCCAATGGCTTCCCAGTATGCAATACCAGGCCGATAGGATGGAAGTCTCCTGAACCGAGGAATAGGTAATGTCCGATGTCATCATCATCGCCCGAATAATTGCATCCAAGTACCTGACCTGGGAATGATAACCTCTCACCACCAGTTGGAATCTTGACATCAAAACCTGCATTCTCAAGTCTTTCTTTGAAGGTTTCTAGGAGGTGTAAGTGTTGAATTGAGCCTACCAGTCCAAGTTTTACATCAGATAATGGAGCCATTCTTCCAACCGCATCAAGGAACCTCTCTTTAGCCTCTTCATCACTTAAGTCGCTATCTGTGGCCTCAACATCCTCTTCGGACAATCTTTGGCGAGCCATGTCTCGGTGCTTCTCAAGAAAAGGAATTACTGGCGACAGTTCGGGGTCTCCCTCATAGGTGACTGGAATAAAGTGAGTTGGCATACCTGAATCGATGTTCATTTGGCTGTGCCCCATATGAGCAACCAGTTCAACTCCCATCATTTTCATCTTGTGGTGGACCAAGTCACAGGCCCCATAACAAGGGTCAGCAGCAAGGATAACCTTGGCTGAACTTTCTGTCTCGATGCGGTCCATCAATTCCAGAGCCTGAATTTTCAATCCTTCAGGCAGTTGGAGGGCAACTAAGCGGGTGTCTTCAGCCTTCAGCCGCTCGACTAAATCATCGACTTGGAAGTCATGCCTCTCGAGGTCCATATTGGGGCCGCCCTATTGATTGCTGATGAACCCTACTCAAAGGATGCTGATACAATCCCCGTCCATTTCAACCTTCACGAGACTAGAAATCTGCACCGAGTGTTTGCTAGCGATGGATTGCATATTCTCGCCCTTTTCGACTACAACTATGACTTCACTGACCTGAGCGCCGGTTTTTTCGACTCCAGCAAGGATTGCATCCAAAGTACCCCCCGTTGATAGAACATCGTCGATTATCAATATATTATCGCCTTTTGACAAATCATTGAGGTACATCTTGCCTTGGCTATATCCGGTCTGCTGCTCGACCTCGATTTCGCCCTCGAGTCCATAGGCTCTCTTTCTCGCAATCACCATTGGTAATGATTGCATCAAACATATCGTCGATACCAGAGGAAGCCCCATCGCTTCAATTCCAAGAATTAGGTCAACCTTGCTCCAATCAACTCTTTCGATGATAAGATCGGCAACAGCCCGCAATAAATCAGCATCAACCCTCGGTACACCATCAGTTAGTGGATGAATGAAGTAGTAGTAATCATCCTTGTTGATGATTGGAACACCTTCAAACGAAGCGTGCAATAGGGCTAATCTCTCATCCATGGAATATTGCCTCAATATACGAGGAGGGGTGTTGACTGAACAATTTTACTCAAACAAGACCCTTGACAAACTCGTCACCACGCACCAACTTGGTACTACAGGGAGTTGGGAACTTCATCTTGGCCTTGCGCAATGCATCCTTGGCTTCCGCGAAGTTCTCAGGATGGAATTGTACTGAAACTAAACGCTGTCCGCGCTTTACACGAGCTGCGGTGCCGACGTTCTTTCCAAAAGCACAGCGCATACCTTGTGATACACGGTCTGCACCGGCACCAGTTGCCTGCTTGTTCTCACGAAGCACTTGATGGGGGTAGGTGTGAATACGTAGAGCGTAGCCATGGACACCGGCTGCATTTCTGATTGTTGCATTAGCGATAACACGGGCTGCTTCCAGTGCAGTGCTCTGGATTTGACAGGATTCTTCTGCGTACATATCCATTTGCATTTTGAATTGTCCGGTCTCCGCAGCAACGCGGTTTCCAGAGTGGAAAGAGAGAATTCGGTTATTTGGAACTCCGCCCATATACTTACGACGGGTGAATGCTGGTCCCTTGATGCGGCGGTACATCTTTGCTGGTTTACGTGCCATACTTATCACTCCGAGTGCCGGCGACCGCCCACCCTTATTTAATCAGAACGGAAAGGGCGGCGTCTGCTGTTTTCACAACTCTTGTTCTGTTCACCAGCCACCGAGATGCCAGTTATCGTAGAGTTTGAATGCCATTGTTAGGAGCATTGTTGATCCAATGAAGAGGAAAATCATGTCAGATAGCACCGATAAAGATTGTATCGAATCTCGAACTGCAGGGTCTAATGTCGCCCTTTCTCCAGCGGATTTCCCATGGAAGTGAACCTCATCCCCTGCCTGAACTGCAAGCACTGAATCGAAGTTTGCGCCTTGAGGAACCTCAACAGTTTCACCTTCCGTCTCTCCGGCTTCGAGGATTCCAACTCGGTGGGTATCAAGGTTGCCAGCGAACCAGATGGTACCATAGTCATCAGCCACAGCAGAGGTGGAACCAGGGACTCCGTCAACAGTTGATACACTGACTAATGAATCAACCCGGACTGCGCCACTAGTTCCCCCTACTATAGCAATTCCTTCACCGCTTGAATCAGGTAAAACACTGTGGAACTTACCATTTTCACCGATGTGAACAATGATCATATCCATATTTACAGACTGATTTTTCTGAACCATATCTACGGCCACGATTAATCCTCTGCTGGGAGGGGATGCTGGATTTTTATCTCCGTCTGACCAAGAAGGGAATGAAGTAGTCAAACTACCAACTGCGATAAACTCACCATTGGGTAGTTCCGTCAAAGAGTCCAATTTCATCCCTATTTCCAAAGGAGTTGCCGCTTCAGAGATGGTATCTGCGTTATAATGGCGAACCGTTGCCAGACCACTATCATCGCTGATTAGTAGAATCCCAGATGCCCCATCATCGCTAACAACGTCCATGATACTCTGGCCATCAGTTGAACTTCCCCAGCCAGAAAGGGTCTTGGTGGCTAAGTCGGATGCTTGCGAGCATGGGTCATTACATGCAGCAATCCAGCCATCATCTCCAACTACAAGCCATCCTGAATCTGTTCTTTCTACTGAATTAGCCAATTTATTGAGTATAATAGTCTCTTCATTGCCCTCCAATTTGATGATGGAATAGCCTGAAGCGCCATCGACTATCGCCAATGCTTGAGTGCCGTCTTCATTCCAAGCGATGTCGATGAGGCTGTAATCATCTAAAATCGGATTCAACTTGTAGCCAGGAATAACTTGGGCTTGAGTAATTAATGCGGCTCCAAGGACGGCTATTCCTACAAAGACCGCTATACTGAGCCATTGCCCATCATGCTCTTGTCTAGTCCAATGTTTGACTTTATCCCAAAATTCCACAGGCTCTTCTTCTTCCGAAGCAAAATCTGCCTGCTCCTCCGCTGCGTCGTCACTCATGGGCCTCGCACCGCAACCGGTGATGCAAGGTTGAAGACTTTGCCCCAGCGCAGAGAGAAAAAGTGGAGTCGCAGAATGGGTCAATTAACTATCGAAGGGACTTATACTGCGATTTGTTCAAAAACCCCATGCTGCGTCTGATGTCGTAAGCGCGATGGTTTTGCTGGCGAGGTGAGAATAAATGGCTAAAGTTGGAATGATGGACCAGTACATGGAGATCAAGAAAGCGCACCCAGATACCACCTTGTTTTTCCGCATGGGGGATTTCTATGAAATGTTCCATGAGGACGCAGTTACCGCCTCAGAGGTGCTCGGCCTTTCACTAACTAGCAGAGATAAAAAAGCATCAGAACCAATTCCAATGGCAGGATTTCCTTGGCATGGTTTGGAAGCCCAGTTACGCAAGATGCTGCGGGCTGGACATAAGGTCACTTTGGTTGAGCAAAGCGAGCCGGACCCTGGAAGCAAATTGATGAATCGAGCCGTTACAAGGGTCTACACCCCTGGCTCTCTATACGAAGAAAGTCTCATTGGGAGCGAAGAAAGTGCAGTTCTTGCCAGCCTTATTTGCTCAAAAGATGCTCTTGGTTGTGCGATTATTGACAGTTCAACCGGAGATGTTCAAGCCTTCGAGTTTAGTGGTGATGACCGATGGACAAGGCTGCTCGATGAATTGCTCAGAGTTTCACCTCGTGAATTGGTATTAGGCAAGAAAGAAGCAGAAATGGCCATGGTCGGTCAAATCATTAGTCAACTTGATGAGGTTCCAGTTAGCCAATTTGAATCATCTGCTAAATCAAGGCTTCAAGCCCTAAAGAACAGCATGAAAGCCTCTGACTTAGGCCATGTTGACCTTGACCGCAATCCTTTGGCAATGCAAGCAGCTGGCCTTGCAACAGACTACCTTTGCAGCCTTCATTTAAGCGAAGAAGTATCTATTCGAGACATTAACATCATGGAGGAAGATGATGGTTTAGTACTGGACCAAACAACTATTCGCAACCTCGAAGTTACTTCAACATTATCTGGTGAAAAGGAAGGTTCACTCTATCATGCGCTTGATTCAACCAAGACTTGGATGGGAAGGCGAAGGCTGAAGGCTTGGATGCTTAGGCCATCAACTGATTTAGATACTATAGAAAAGCGCCTTAATGCGATAACAGCAGTAAAGAGGTCAGCCCGAAGATTAGCCGAAATCCGCCAATCACTACAAGGTTTGAGAGATATGGAAAGGCTCTCTACCCAATTGCAATATGGGCGCTCAAATGCCAGAGACTTGGTTGCCATCATGAATTGTCTCCTAAGGATGCCACCACTGCAAAAAGCGGTACTGGAAGCCGAAGATGTGATGTTGAATGAATGCGCAGATGGCCTTGATTCATTGGCTGACCTATGTGCAGACATCAATTCAGCATTGAAAGATGAGCAAGGACTGACTATCAAAGAAGGTGGAATGTTTAGAGATGGCTGGAATGACGAACTAGACAGCCTCCGACAAAAAGCGAGCGGCGGCAAGGATTGGATCGCAGAGTTTGAACAAGAACAGCGCAAGCAATTGCTAATTCCATCTCTGAAAGTGCGCTATAACCGGCAAATTGGCTGGTATATCGAAGTAACCAAAACGCATCTGGAAAAGGTTCCAGAGCATTACCACCGCAAGCAAAGTATGCTAAATGCCCAACGCTTCACAACCGAGGAATTGAAGTCATGGGAAGATATTATCCTCAATGCCGATAGTAGGTGCAACGACCTCGAATTCCGCTTATTCAAAGAACTACGAAGCCAAGCCATATCGAGAGCAAGGGAACTATCTGATATCGCAATAAAGGTTGCAACAGTCGATGTCTTGGCAAGTCTCGCCGACATCAGCCGGCGTCGAGGCTGGGTTAGACCAGAACTGAATGAAAGCCTTGGCTTGGATATTAGCGAAGGGCGACATCCGGTCCTCGATATGCAGGATGGATTCGTTCCAAACGATATCAACTTCAATTCCAAACGCACATTTATTCTGATAACCGGCCCAAATATGGGCGGAAAATCAACTTATCTTCGCCAAACAGCGCTAATCACCATCCTCGCCCAAATGGGCTGTTTTGTCCCCGCAAAGAAAGCCCGTATCGGCATCGTCGACAGGATATTCACCCGAGTTGGTGCAAGTGATGACCTGAAGCGAGGCCGTTCAACATTCATGATGGAGATGATCGAAATGTCTCATATCCTGAAAAGAGCAACACCTCGCAGCCTTCTTCTCCTCGATGAAGTTGGCAGAGGAACCTCAACATTTGATGGATTATCACTTGCTTGGGCAATATGTGAAGACATAACAAACCGTCTCAAAAGCCGTTCATTATTCGCAACGCATTATCATCAACTTGTAGGACTTGAAGGTGAAGCAGAAGGCTTGGTCAACGTCCATGTCAAAGTAGCAGAAGTTGACGGAGGACTTAGATTCCTGCACAAAGTTGGCGAAGGCCCATGTGATGATTCATTCGGAATTCATGTTGCAGCACTAGCCGGAATGCAAGCACATGTTGTTGAAAGGGCCAGAGACCTGTTAGTTTTCCTCGAACAACAAGCAGCAGGGGCAAAGGCCGGAGAAGGAAGCCAACCTGGGAAAAGGGAAAGTGGTCAAAAATCCATCATGGGCTGGATGCTCCCCAAAGACAAAACAGTGGAGCCATTGGTACAAAACCCGACTCCAGTTATCACAGAAGCAGAAAAACGCGCCTTGGAACACCTTGCGCAAATCGAACCAGACCACCTTTCACCAAAAGAAGCACTAGATGCACTATACCGCTTACGAGACCTAATTCAAGGACGCCATGAATTGATGCAGGAGTGATTTGATGACACTTCACGCAACAAATGACCCTCCCCGAATCAAGCAACTAGATGACCGAACTATCGGTTTCATCGCAGCAGGAGAAGTAGTCGAGCGACCTGCTCAAGTTGTCAAAGAATTACTTGAAAATAGCATTGATGCAGGCTCAAAAAGCATTACAGTCGAACTTCTTCGTGGTGGTTTTGATTTTATTTCGGTGATTGATGATGGAAATGGAATCATCAAAGAGGATTTGGCATTAGCTTTAGTGCGTCACGCGACAAGTAAATTGCAAAATGAAGCAGACCTTAGCGCTATCAATACCCTTGGCTTTAGGGGGGAAGCACTGGCTTCTATAGGGATGGTTAGTGGATTAACCGTCGCTAGTAGAGCAAGAAAGAGCGGCGAAGATAATGGCTGGACAATATCAATGAAAGATGGTGAAATAAGCGATATTAGCAAATGCGGAATGCCGGAAGGATGCAAGGTTGAGGTCAAATCAATCTTCAAAAATCAGCCAGCGAGATTATCATTCCAGCGCCGACCATCAACCGAGAGCGTAAAAATCCTCGAAGTTGTTGTTAAACAAGCATTAGCGAACCCAGAGGTAAGAATTAGGGTCATAAGCGATGGCAAAGTATTGCTTGAAGCACCACAAGCCGAGGACCCTCTTGACCGACTATACGATTTACTGGGAGCACAAACTTCACGATTGCTTGAGTTAAGGTCGCCACCAAGCGACACCGAAGCACCGGGTGAAGAAAATTGGAGCGGGTGGATATCACCTCCAGATATTAGTCGAAGCAAAGGCGATGAAGTACATCTGCTGATCAATGGAAGGCCAGTAGGGGCCCAACCATTCCAAGCGGCTATTCGAAGAGGATATCATACTCGATTGATGGTGGGCAGGCACCCAGTTTGTGTCATTAGCCTTGAAATCCCTCATAATGAAGTCGACGTCAACGTTCATCCAACCAAGCGTGAAGTCCGCTTGAAAAATTCATGGCGGGTACTCGAACGGCTTGAAAGAGCGATTGTACATACATTATCAACCACTCCAACCGATACTGAAGTCGATGATGCATCACCACTTTCTGGGCTGCCTAGAATAACTTCAAAACCACAAGTTAGTGATATAGAAACAGAGGATACTCCTTCATGGGTACAAAGTGCTGTTACTCCGGCTCTAGTTCAAATAGACCTTAAAGGCAGCAAATTAGAAGAACAATCCAAATCAATGCCAAAAGCAAGACCAATTTCAGAATCACCAGCAAAACAAGAAACATTAACAGGCATGGATGAAACACCAATCGCCCCTGCCCTTTCGTCCCAAGAAAGGGCACTGCATCGATATTCAGCAACTGGTGAAAGCGAGAGTCTACTGGATGAAACTGAATTGGACTCTGGATTTAGTGAACAAATACCTGAATTAGTACCACTCAGCCAATTCGCAGATTCATACATATTGGCCCAAGGTGAGGATTCACTCTATATCATCGACCAACATGCCCTCCACGAACGCATTCGCTATGAGCGACTGCGCCATGGTTTGGTCTCTTGGAACCCTCAGCCATTGATAGAAACTATCAACATTGATCTCAGTGTGGTTGAATCTGCTGCCGCAAGTCAATTTAGTGATAGATTGAATGAAATTGGCATTAAATTCCAGCAAATAGAGGGGGAATGGAGGCTTTCATGTGTACCGATGATTTTGGCAGGAGACAAGAAATTGACCTCCTTCGTGCATGACCTATTGTGCGAATTGGCTGAAGCAGGAAATGAAGGACGCCTTGATGCAGTGGAAAAATTGCAGGATCACATAGCTTTCATGAAGTCTTGTAGAGGAGCAGTAAAAGCAAACCAACGCCTCAATATTGCAGAAATGAGGAGGCTGCTCGATGATATGAGGAGGATTTCAAATCCGTGGGCTTGTGTTCATGGTAGACCTACTGTGCTAAAGTTAGAGGCTGATGCTTTGGACCATCATTTTGGTAGGCATGGATGACCCCTTCCAACTTATCCGAATTGATTCACTCATCATCGATGGATTTTGGAATTAGAATGGCTGCCATGGCTAATCCACCGATACTGATAACCCAAGTAAATCCGGGAGTCGCGAAATCTCCCAAACCACCTCCACAAGAGGCCGTACACGGTACATCTAGAGGGAATGTAATTTCGGTATGGTCATCATCAGAATGAACAGAGCCATCATTTTCTGTAGGTGAATAATACAGTCCGAAAACTGCATCCTGATCATCGCTAAAAAACCCTCCAGCGACTGGTTTAATTTTCATTGTGAATTGGATAGCAATATTGTCTGAACTTCCATTCCAATATACGAGGTCGCCGTAAATCGGAATATCCCAAGTGATGACATTAGTTCCCTGGTCGAGATTATCAAACTCTTTTGTGGCAACTGTATTATCGCCCTTCATTAATGATATCTGCAAGTTCTCACAATCATCATTACAATCATCCTGTCCATTTGTCCATTGGCCGTCAAGTTCGATTTTGAATCTGGCCTTTATCTTATCACCTTCTATCAAAATTAGATTGCGATCGAGCTCAGGATCCATATTACAAGTAAAATCGATGTCTAGAATACCGCTGCTCTCTCGTTGTTCTCCATAATCTGCAGATTCATCATCATTGTATAGGTTAGAATGGCAGTTGGAAAGTTGGGCGTCACCAAATAGAGAAATAATGTTCCAAGTGCCTCCAGACACTCGCTTGCCCCCCTCTTCTATTCCTGTTGATGCAGAACTCGGTGTGATGAGCATTGCAACCAGCATTAGGATGGATAATATAACACAGGTTTGACGTCCGCTCATAATATCTCTTCATTGGAATGGGACTTATGCTTTTTCCCGCCATTTAGAAGATAAAGGGGACCCCATCGAACCACAGGTAGTTGGCAGGGTACCCATCCAACCACGAGTTATACAGAGGGGTTCCCTTCCGATTTATTGAAATTCACATCTATGCAAAATTCACATCAAGGATGAAAGGGCCCTATCTCCATGAACAAGGAACATTACTCTGACAGCGACCAACGACGCAAAGAGTTTGAGGATATAATGGCGGAAATACAGAGGCGAATTGAAAAGTAAGGACGATTATCAGAGGTTATGGTTGAGACATTTATGATCAATGCGGCTGGAATAACCACTTTTTGTGTGCTCGGTTTTCTTTTGCACAAACTGACGAATAGGGGATTTGACTCGAAGAAATGTTTATTCTGTAATGAAGATGCCCGGAGATGGCGCAAGCATCGAAAGCAATACAAGTATTGTAGTGATAAATGTCATAAGGCTATGAGGGCTAAAAAAGCATCTGATAGAGAAAAAAACAACAAACGGGATAGCGAAAAGAGTAAGGTCAAGGATGATGGAGAAAAAAACAACAAACGGGATAGCGAAAAGAGTAAAGACAAGGATGATGGCATTTTGACGCGATGGTTGAAAAAACTTACTGAGGTCCTATTTGTCTTGTTTATATTTATTGGAATGATTTATGTTATTTTCTTTCTCCCAGGCGGGAAAATCTATGTTCACTGACCGAAATGCCTTGACTTGTATTTGACCCGAACCCCCTTCCAACTGAATATGGTAGTTTGATGGGCTTTGCGTCGGCCGTTTGTATCGCTACCACTGCTTTGATGGGTGAGCAAAGGGTGTATCCGAAAACCCTCCGCAATTATATGAGAATACAAAGGGCTTGCAGTGGGTCGCTGCTAACGCTACCGACGCGTGAGATGCCTGTTGTAAGGGCGAAGTGAGTCGCGGTTTTACCCCTAAAATGGTGAAAAAGTGGCGCTGAGCGAGTCGATTACTTATTTGGTAGATACGGCGTCGGATTTGTATGCGGCGCTTGTTGAAGGCTTTGTTTCTCATTCCCAAAGGGGTCTGAAAATGCGTCACATAGTATAC
>Ga0302120_10000393_pt1 | contig 19621 bp, 26 predicted proteins | sample AG5_Bottom_MG_FD_203118 | JGI IMG/M metagenome (GOLD analysis project Ga0302120, IMG submission 203118) | Marine microbial communities from Western Arctic Ocean, Canada - AG5_Bottom | ecosystem: Environmental > Aquatic > Marine > Oceanic | place: Canada: Western Arctic Ocean | collected 2017-10-01 | reverse complement strand
CATGCTGACGGCACATCTAGTATTGTGACCCATCAGGATGCAGAGTCTATCGTAAATCAGAATAAAGAACTTCTGAATAACTACGGTGACAAACTAACCCACGGCAAGCAACAGCATGGAATGAGAGTTGCATCTATTCCTTTCGGAGTATGGGAACAGTGGATGAAAGAAACTAACGGCGCGATAGAGAAGGACAGCAAGTTGATGAAGCAATATCTCAACGATCCTGATAACGCTTTCCTACGCACCACACCAACGAGGCTATAACTATGTGGCTATATAACCCCACTCATGCGGGAGCAGTTCAGAAGAACTTTAATCCATTGAACAACGCAGTCTACTACGTCAACCGTAGATAATAATGGCTATCTCAAACTACAGTGAACTACAAACCGCTGTGGCTAACTGGCTGGACAGAGATGATCTGGCCGCTAGGATACCAGAGTTTATTGTCCTATGTGAGGCTAGGTTTAACCGATCCCTTCGTATAAGGGCTATGGAAACTTTAGATATCTCAGTAGATACTGTAGGCGGTACGAGTACGGTAGCCTTGCCAACAGGGTATGTACAGATGAGGGATATCAGTTTGATAACATCCCCCATAACCCAGTTACAGTATCTCACCCCTGAGATAATGAACAGGCTTAATGCTGGCAGTCTTACAGGAAAGCCAGAAACCTACACTATCATAGCCAACAACATTCTATTTGGCCCTACACCAGATGCTGCATACGATATCAGTATGCTCTATTATAAGACGTTTGATCCTCTAACAGCGTTAGCCCCTACCAACTGGGTAATTACTAACGCTCCTGATGTGTATCTGTATGGAGCATTACTAGAGGCAGAACCATTCTTAATGAACGATCAAAGAGTACAGTTATGGGCTACGGCCTTAACACAATCTATCACTACATTACAAGAGCAAGATAATAAGGATAGGCATTCTGGCTCCGCTCTAAGAGTAATGAACACAGGCGGGTATCACTAATGGCTTTAGACAATGCTAACTATATTGATGAACTATCAATAACTGATCCAGCGGCCACCGATTTAGTATCGCAAGGGGACGATCAGATTAGAACCGTCAAACGGGCGGTTAAGCAATCCTTCCCTTCTGTAGATATTGCGGTCAACGCTGTACATACATCATCCGCTGCCCCCGCAGTTTCTGTATCTGAAGGTCTGGTATGGATAGACACTTCAGCCGGGGCCGGTAATCATGTTATAAAGATACATGATGGCTCCTCTTTTATCACCTTACCGTTTAGCGTTGAAGCCGCTCAAACTGTAGATATTAATGCAGGTACGATTGACGGAACTATTATAGGCGGCGCTACTCCCGCGGCTATTACAACTACAGACTTAACAGCGACAACTGCTGACATTAACGCTGGAACGATTGACGGAACTGTAATTGGTGGCGCATCTGCTGCCGCAATAACAACCACGGACTTAACGGCTACCACTGCTGATATCAACGCCGGTACTGTGGATGCTGTTCTTGGTGGAACAACTCCAGCAGCGGTTACTGGAACCACCTTAAAGGCTAACACTAGCCTAGAATTAGCCACAGGTGCTACCGTAACAGGTGTAGACAATGGGGCGTTAGGAAGCAGTGCAACCCTGCTGGCCACTCAAGGCGCTATTAAGACTTACGTTGACGCACAAGTTACGGGAGAGGATTTAGATTTTCAAGGAGATAGCGGAACTGGCGCTGTAGACTTAGACTCGCAAACCTTAGACATAGCCGGTGGCTCTGGTATCACCACTACCGCATCAGGACAAACTCTGACCGTTGCTGGTGATGATGCTACTACATCTGCCAAAGGTGTTGCATCTTTCTCATCTGATAACTTTAGTGTTTCCTCTGGCGCAGTAACAATTAAAGACGCTGGTGTAGCCAATGCAGAACTGGCTAATATGGCGGCTAACACAATCAAGGTACGAGATGCTAATTCATCTGGCGTACCATCCGACAAAGCCCTAGCCACCACTCAAATACTAATTGGTGACGGTACTGGATTTACAGCAGCCTCACTTTCTAGTGATGCCACCATGACAAACGCTGGCGCTGTGACTGTTACAGGAATACAGGGCAGGGCAGTAACCACAACCGCACCTTCTAACGATCAGTATATGAAGTATTCATCCGCCTCAAGTGAGTGGCAGATGGTGACGATTGTAGGTACAGACAAACTCACCACCAAGGGTGACCTTCTTGTTTACAACACTGTTGACTCTGAAACAAGGTTGCCAATAGGGATAAATGATTATGTTTTAACTGCGGATTCTACCGCAACAAATGGCCTAGCATGGAAGGAAGCAGTAGACAATGCGGCGGCAATGGCTTTGGCACTCGGAGGATAACATGGCTAATACTTTTAAAAACGCTGGAGTCGCAGTTGGTAACACAAGAACTACTGTTTACACTTGCCCGGCAGCAACAGCAGCGGTTGTTAACGCTGTTTATCTAGCAAACATAGACGGAACAAACTCAGTAGATGCAACATTGGAATGTACTACTGACGGTGGGAGTACCTACTTCCACATAGCAAAGACTGTCCCCGTCCCTGCTGACTCCACTCTTGTGGTAGACAAGGCGGTCAACCTTGAGGCTGGCGACATCTTAGCGGCAACAGCATCAGCGGCTGGCGATCTTCAGTGCGTCATCGGTGTATTGGAGATCACATAATGTCTTACATGGGTAAAGTAAGACCTACGGTTGCTCTAACGTCCAGTGATATAGAGGACAACGCAGTCACAAGTAGCAAGATTATAGCAGATGCTGTTACTGAGCCGAAGTTAGGAGCCTCTGGAACTGCATCCTCGTCAGTATATCTCCGCGGAGATATGGCTTGGAGTACCGTAGAGGGGAGTGAGATAACTTCTCAAAATACATTTTTTAAGAATCCGAATACCGTAACCGGGAGTCAAACAACGACTGTAGGTGCCTCGGAAAACGCCGCCCTTATCGGCCCAATCGGAGTTAACTCAGGGGTTGTGTGGGCAATCGTTGGAACGCTACAGATATTATAGGAGATAATTATGAGCGAAATTCAAGTAGATACGGTATCGGAAAAAACTGCCGCAAGTGGCGTTACCGTTGATGGAGTCGTAGTTAAAGATTCTGGACTAACAATACCTAGCGGCGGAACACTGACTGTAGCGAGTGGTGGAACTCTAGCGAATAGCGGAACGGTGACGGGGATAGGACTCTTCTCATCTTACGCAATTATTGCAGATCAGAAAGCACAGAATACTGCTGGTGGAACATTTACATTAGGCGCATGGCGAGAAAGAGATTTACAAACAGAAATTGCTGATCCAGATGGTATTGTTTCGATTTCATCGAATCAATTTACTCTTGCGGCAGGGACTTATCTAATTAGGTGGAGTTGTCCTTCCTATGCAGTCCACCTAAATCAATCCCGCTTATACAATGTGACCGATGCGGCCGCGGTGGAGGTTGGTGTGAGTACCGCCGATGGTACATATGGTCTTACAACCAAGACATCTGGAGCCGCTAGGACAACAATTGCTGGGACAAAGACATTTAGTATAGAGCATAGATGCTCGGTGACTGTAGCCACTTATGGCCTTGGTTATCCGTGTAATTTCGGAACAGAACAATACACTATGGTCGAAATCTTTAAGGAGACTTAAATGGACATTAATCTTTGCATACATCATTTGGGTTTAAACGCTAATCAATATAGGCTAACCCAATCACCTCCACCACACGAGTTCGTTGAGTGGAGTGGTTCTGACCCACAACCAACACAGTCAGAATTAGAAACAGCGTGGGCTGCGATAGAGGCTGATCCAGATTATCAAGCCTTTCTCGCTGATCCAACACTGGGGTATCCGACAACGGGATAAATTATGGCAATAACTAAAGTAACAAACGCTCTACTGGCTACACCGCCTACAGACTATGATGATGGTGGTATCCAAGATGACATTGCTATCTTAGGTTTCAAGGTAGCCGCTAACGGATCACTTGCTAAATACGATCTAGTCGATCAAACCATTGATGACTTTCAAGATGCCTCTGGTGTAAATGCTGGTGGGTCTACGAATGAAGCGAGGGACTCTGCTGGTAAATATTATAGTGGTACTGGAGGAGCGGATACTACAGGTTCAAATCCTGATACTACAACCACTGATGGTGATTATACCGTTTTAAAATATACAACTACGGGAAGTCGATCACTTGTACTCGGCACTGCGGTATCTTTTGTTGAATACCTAATGGTTGCCGGAGGAGGAGGCGGTGGTACACACACCGAAGGTCAGGCAGGTGGAGGTGGAGCAGGAGGTGTATTAACTAATTATGGTGGTACAACTATTACTCTTGGTGCGGCTACTTATCCAATAGTTGTTGGTGGTGGTGGTGCTGTTGGGGTGAGTGGTGTAAATTCTACCTTCAATTCTCTTACCGCTATAGCAGGTGGTTATGGAGGATCATACAGCAGTACACCAGCAGCATCAGGAGGATCAGGTGGTGGCGCTCATCAAACCAGCGGCACTGCAAATGTGGGCGGCTCTGGAACTGCTGGACAAGGATATAAAGGTGGTGACCAAACTTCTACTGGTTGGGGTGCCGCTGGAGGTGGGGGTTATGGAAGTGAAGGCGTGGATGGTGGCGCTACAGGAACCTCCTCAGGCGGCGGGAATGGTGGCTCTCCATTAACAAGTGCAATATCTAGTGCTACTGTAACTTATGCGGGAGGTGGGGGCGGAAGCGCTCATATCAATTCAACTCAGCCCATAGCCTTGGGTGGCGGTACAAGCGTAACCGCAAATAAAGGTGGGGGTGGTGATGGAGGAAAAGGCACTACTGCCGCCACTGCTGGTGTTGCCAGCACGGGCGGAGGCGGGGGAGGTGGTACGAATGGACGAATTTCCGCAGCCGGTGGTTCTGGTATTGTTATTGTAAGGTTTACCTCTTACAGCAACATGACCCTAGTATCCACAACAACAACCGCACAGGCAGCCCCAACTAAGGGTGACATCGTATTCACTTATACGAACGGCGCTGGAACAACCACGCTAGGAACTGATGTAACGGCAGAGTACAGCGCAGACGGTGGATCGACATGGACTGCCATGACGCTTGGATCAGAAGGAACTACAGGTGGTCATAACATTGCAACAGCACATGACGTATCACTTACGTCAACGTCAGGAACATCTATGGCCTACAGAATTAAAACGCTAAACCAATCGGCAAGTAAAACAACTAGGATACAAGCAGTATCCTTGGGGTGGTCATAATGAGTTATATAGGAAATCAACCGCCCGATATTGGCGCATACGATGTTCAGTCATTCAACGGCGGAGGAACATCATTCACGCTTCAAAGGTCTGCTACTGTATCGTCTATTCTTTTATTCATAGACGGTGTTCGGCAAACCCCCACAGATGCGTATACCGTTAGTGGTGTAACCCTAACAACCACAGGAACAACCCCATCAGGAACAGACAATGTAACAGTCATGTTCATGGGTGACGTTGTAGACATTGGCGCACCTTCTAGTGATACAGTAAGCACTGCTACGATTCAGGATGATGCTGTAACCGCTGCCAAACTAGCCAACTCGATTAACACTGAGATCACGGCTAATACAGCCAAGGTAACAAACGCTACTCACACTGGTGATGTAACAGGTGCAACAGCCCTTACCATTGCTGTTGATGCAGTAGACATTGCAATGCTTAGTGCTACGGGAACGGCGGATGGAACGACGTTTTTAAGAGGCGATAATGCTTGGGCTGCACCGAGTGGTGGAAAAGTGCTACAGGTTGTAGGTATCGAAACGGATACTTCGGTTAATTTTGCATCTTCGAGTTGGACTGACGCGGGAACTGATTTCGATCTTGTGATCACCCCCTCTGCAACATCAAGCAAAATTTTCCTTGTCGCCACCGTAGGTTATCGCATTGGAGATAGCGGCGCATCTCACACCGGCGGTTTGAAATTAATGCGAGATGACACGGTTAGTATGACACCTACCGGAGCGTACGCCAATTTGAGAAATTATGACTACGGAGGTTCTGGCGTAATGTGGCAGGGGCAATGGTCTGTCAATTGGCTCGATTCCCCGGCAACAATAAGTGCCATTACATATTCATTGTATGGGGTAGAAACTGGCGGTGAATTTCTGATCAACGATGATGCAGACATTACCTCAATTATCGCAATGGAGATCGGCGCATGATTAATAAAAAACAAGCAATACGATCTTTAATCCCTTCAGCGCAGTTTGTCGTGTTTGATAATGATCGTGTCGAGTGGTTATCGCCGGGAATGCCTCAACCAACTCAAGCCGAAGTAGACACAGAAACCGCACGACTACAAGCCGAATCAGACGCACAAGAATACGCCCGTAACCGCCAAGCAGAATACCCATCACTTGATGAACTCGTGGTCGCTATGTGGGAAGGTGTAGTAGAGGAACGCATGGCATCAGTGACAACGCTTGAAGGGTTACGACAGGCTATTAAGACTAAGTACCCGAAGTAATGGCTTTAATCCCCGTTGACAATCTGGGTCAAGTAGGTATTGTAAAGGACATTGCTCCTTTCCAACTACCTCCTAATGCTTGGTCTGATGGAAACAATATAAGGGTAGAGCATGGAGCGATTATTAAATCGCCGGGATACTCTTCTGTTATTGCCACCTGTCCTATAGCCCCTTATTATATAACCCAGTTAAAGGCTGGGGGCGCGGCGTATTGGATTGTAGGTGGGCTTGCTAAAATATACGTCCACAACGGAACTACTTGGACAGACATTACAAGGACAAGTGGAGATTACAGTACAACAGCAGATGAAAACTGGATGTCCACCGTGATAGGTGGCGTTCTGGTAATGACTAATAATGTTGATGATCCCCAAGAATGGCCCCTTACATCTGGTGTGCCATCTGTATCCACCAAGATGCAGGACTTGGCTAACTGGCCGGCAAGTGTAGAATGTAAATCCATTCGATCCTTCAGATCATTCCTTGTTGGCTTGAACATAACAAAGTCATCTGTCCCAAACTCAAGAGTGGTTAAGTGGTCTACTGAGGCTCCTATAAACGCTGTCCCTGTATCATGGGATGAAAATTCTGCCGTGGTTGACGCGGGGGAATATTCCTTAGAGGACACAAAAGGAGCCATCCTAGACGGACTACCACTACAAGATACCTTTATGATTTATAAGGAAGATTCTACTTACGCTATGACGTATGTAGGGACTCCCTTTATCTTTGCGTTTAGACAACTATCCCCTACAGTTGGTATCCTAGCCAAGAACTGTGTCACCGAGTTTGATGGTGGACATTTCATTTTCGGCAATGGGGATATGTACATTAATGATGGACAAAGAATAAAGAGTGTCTTACCTCATAAGATGCGTGATTATATCTTTTCCTATATTGATGGGGATAAATACAATAGATCGTTTTGCGTAACAGATTATAATAGGTCAGAGGTCTTAGCCTGTTTCCCCTCCGCTGATAACCAATCAGGACAATGCGATAAAGCGTTGGTCTGGAATTGGGTTGATGATGTTTTCTCCATTAGAGATATCCCAGACCTTGGTTACATTGCATACGGAACTATTGGGAATGAAGAGGCGTTAACAACTTGGGCTGCGGCAACCCCCACTTGGACAACTGTTACCGGGCCTTGGGCATCTAACTGGAACCTCGTAGAGAATGTATTAGTGTTCGCCTCTCCGACCAATACTAAGGTATACAGGGATAGGGTGGGGTATCAGGCTGACGGAGTTAATATGGTATCCTATATTGAACGTACAGGATATACAATGGACGAACAGAATAACCCCGATCAATCTACTGTCAAGCATATAAAGGCTATCTGGCCTAAGATGACTATAGACAAGGATGACTCAGTGAACTTTTATATAGGCACTCAGATGTCTACAGAAGAGGCTGTAACTTGGAAGGGGCCAATGGAGTTTAACCCAGATACACAGTCTAAAATCTCATGTAGAGCGTCTGGAAAACTATACGGTATCCGGATAGAGTCTGATAATGATTCTGAATGGAGGCTGGAAGGACTAGAGTTTGAGATTCAGAACGCAGGAAGAAGGGGTAGCAGGGCTTACTAATGGGATACAATACCTATACTGATAGGAAGGTGAAGAGTGTAACTTTCTATCAGCCCGGATCAATACCGGAAAACCCAGACTACCTTGGCGAGTTTGTCATCAGAGAACTAAAGAAACTTGGTGACATACTTTTTAATGTGGCTGCTTTAAGACTTGAGGAACTTCACGCAGAACCAGATAAACCCAGAAACGGTGATATAAGATATGCAGATGGTACGAACTGGAATCCGAGCGGCGGTCGTGGCATCTATGCTTACATTGGGACTACTTGGACAAAACTCTAACGCAGACGGGAGTAGAGCCAGTTTCCTGATGTTAGATAGTAGGTGGATGACGCTTAACTACCTACACCCAAACGCAGAGAAAAGTAAAATGAGAGCCGCCGCGATAGCAAACGGTGACACTCACATTTACCTATACAGTCGCAACGGTGGGGATGGATTCAACGGAGGCCCAGATTTCGATCTCTCCGTCATTACCCCCAAACCAGATTGGGAAGTACAACTGAACACATTGAATGCCGCAGGGTTAAGCCCAGTTATGTGGCTTACACCAGACGATAGCCCAAGCATTACCTCTCAATCACTAGATGCTCAGAAGGCTCACTTCAGTGAGATCGTCCACAGGTTTGATGACAAGGTTACAGGGTATGTCGCCTGTCTCGAATGCGATGAGTATTGGGATGCCGCGACAACCAACGCTCTGGTTGCCCACTTAAAATCAATCACTGATAAACCTGTTGGAGTTCATCTAACATCTGGTATCGGTGGACACAAGGGGAATAAGGAATACTATGCAAATGCTGATTATGTCTACCTTCAGGCTGGTTGGGATAAGACCCCCGCAGAGATTACTGCGATGGTTAAGCAAGCGATTGCTGTCACAGGCAAGCCGGTTATTGCGTCAGAGTATGCGAAGGAGAGCCGATCAGCAGCGGCTAGGGCGTTAGGCGATGCTGCTTGTTTAGCGGGAGCCGTAGGCACAGGAAACGGAAGATCAGTAGATTCGTGCGGTCAGGAAGAACAGAAGAAGGTTCACTGGTACAAGGAGTACGAAACGGAGATGGTCGTTGCTGGAGTCGTGATGGCAACCCTTTACGCCGTATCTCGATTCGACCTACCCCTCCAGTTGAGAGCAACGGAGAACGGTTATCAGATCGGCGCGATGAAGAAGATCAGCAAGAACCAGTCGATAGGTTTGAACTATAGTAATGATGGGTCATACATAGCCCACTACAGGTTTGAATTTTGAACGCACAACTTATAGAGCCAGAGGATATCCCTTATATATGGGATAAGGTCTGTCCACTATTAGGTAAGGTTACAGAACATAACGAAGGACAGTTTGAGCCTGACGATTATATAGAGCCACTGGCTAATGGAATGATGCAGTTGTGGATAGCAACTGAAGAAGAAGAACTCCATTCTATTATGGTAACAAAGATAATTGCCTATCCCAATAAGAAAGTGTTAAGAGTTATCGCTATAGCAGGATCAGAATTTAAAGAATTACATGAGAGATTTAACGATATGATAGAATCATTTGCCATAAGACAAGAATGCTCTAGCATGGAACTGTGGGGTAGGAAGGGTTGGAAGAAACTCCTGCCAGACTGGAAGGATAGTTACACAGTATTCACGAAAGAATTAAATGCGAGGATGCACTAATGGCTGCTTGGGAAAATGACCATCAAGCAATCCTAGACCATGCTGCTGGTTTAGGGTATTCTAGGCATACTGGAATTTCATACCCCCCTGTATCATCGAGCGATCCCGGCTATAAAAATCAATGGATTTCTTGGGCGGATGGATTTAATGCTTGGAAGGCTGCTCAAATAGCATCTGGAAATCCCATTTGGGCCTCTGATCCGGGTGATGGTGGCGGCGGTGAAGGCGGTGGCGGTGAAGGCGGCGGTGGCGGTGGTGGTGGTACAGCCCCATCTACAGGCCCTGTATTTACTCCTTTAGATTTATCTGCGCCCGGTCAGAATGATTACTGGGATTATTATCCACAGTCCTATATGCCAACAGACCCCGCATATCCCACTATGGGATTACTATCACAGCCTTACGGTAATAATGTGGATACCTATCAGCCTTGGTCACAACAATATGGAAGTTCTGGTTTAATCCCAGACAACCTATGGAACTATAATCCCCCATCACTCCCCGGCCCCGGAGTTAGTTATTTTAATGCTAATCCATTTTCCATAGGTGGTAGTGAAGGAGGTGGTACATCACCCACAACGCCCACAACGCCAACTACCCCTGATGATGGCGGCAATACCGATGGTAATCCGGATGGCCCGGGGGCAGGACTAAAAGGTGCAGCAGCAGCGAATCCAGCCACGACCTCTTCTGGAGTAGTCCACGGCACTGTCCACAGCGGTGAAGAAGCGTGGGGTGGCACTACAACCGCACTTCCCACCACTACCACTGTCACACCAACAGGTTACTGGTCTGGTGGTGGTTGGGTTAGTGTTGATCCGGGTTTTGCTCCAGACGGAGGCAGCACTGGCGATTCAGAGTCTGATGTTGATGCAGATATTGGGGCCGCTGATGATGGTCATGGCCTAGTAGGATAAAAAAGAGGAATATAATATGAGCAGTGGCGGCGGAACTACAGTAAGCACTTCTGAGGTAGAACCTTGGGAAGCGCAACGAGGGTATTTAGAGAAAGGCTTTGCAAACGCTCAAGGTTTGTATAACAAGGGCGCTCCCAAATATTACTCATCCCCATCAGTAGCCAGTTTTGACCCAGCAGAAACATCGGCTCAACGAGCCACTCTGGGATACGCTACAGGCCCAAGGCCAGCAGCGCAACAGGCAGCGGCTGAGAACGCCCTCATAGGCTCTTTAGGAGGGCAGACAGGGTTTGACCCAACCCAGACACAGAACCTCTTAGCGGGTAATGTACGCACTGGTGCGGGTACTCCATATACAGGTATGGAGAATGCTTTAACTCAAGGTGTTATTGACAACTTGAATAGTAATATCCTTCCCGGCGTTAGGGAGGCTCAAGTTAGATATCAGCCCGGTGGAGGAACGAGAACAGATTTAGAAACAAATAAGGCTATCACAAGGGCAGTTCAGGGTGGTCTTGTTAAACCTCTTGCAGAGATGTATGGAGGGGCTTATCAACAGGCTCAAGGTATGCGTATGCCAGCCGCTGAGATGGGCGTACAGCAAAGACAGTATGGACAGCAGATGTACCCATCCATAATGAATGCTCCACTGGGTATGTACAATGCTATGGGTGGCGTTGGTGAGCAACGTAGAGCGATGTCACAGGAAGGAATCAATCAGGACATGGCAAGGTATCAGTATGAGTCTAACGCTGGTCAGAATGCACTGAGGAACTATATGGCTATGGTGACGGGGGATTATGGATCAACCACAACCTCAACCACTAATGCTCCTAAAGACTACTCTGGATTAATGAGCGCTGCTGGCACTGTAGGGGCCGCAATGATTATGTCTGATATTTCTGTTAAGGAAAACATTATCCCAGAAGGAACTAAATGGAAAGGACTTAACGTCTACAACTATAACTACATTGGTGACTCTACCCCACGTAGAGGCGTAATGGCGCAACAGGTTGAAGGTATATACCCTGACGCTGTGACTACTATTAACGGTGTTAAGCACGTTAACTACGGTATACTGTAATGGGTGATAATTTGTTAAATTTGTATCAAACTCAAATTGAAGAACGAAAAAGATTTGAGGCAATGGAGCGCCAGAAGAGATTTGCTGCTGAGAGAGGGAATTCTATGGCATTAAGTCAACCTGAACCAGTAGAACAACCGAGCCTTTTGGATAATATAACCAAGAAGAGGGATGAATTTCTTGGGCCACGACCAATAGGCATAGAAGAATATGAGGCGGCGAGAAATCCGTTGTTTACTTATGAGTCAACCCCCGGAGCATCAACCTATGAAACTCCTGCTGGAGTTCCTTCTGTTGGAATGGGCGGAAAACTAACACCAGAGGCTAGGCAAAATGCCGTGCGTAATCCGGGCAGTCATCACCCCGGAGTAAATGCGTATGAGCCGGGTAATGTACCTGTTGCAGCAGGGGGAAGTGGTATGCACCCCGGAATGGAATCTGGATACCAGCCTGTTTATGGGCAGGAAAATCCCAAACCAAAAGAGGTGACGCATACTGATTATACTAAATCAATCGACAAGTCATTTCTAGCGGCTATGCTCCAGTCTGCCATACCTCAAAAGAAACCGGCCACTCAAGCAAGAGCGCCATCTTCAGGTGGGGTAGGTAGAACAACCATGCCAGAGATGACACCATTCCTTACTGGGTTAAGACCTAAGAAAAAGAACCCTGCCTTATGGAGGTATTCGTAATGACAGAGGAAGAAAGACTTGCCCTATGGATGCAAGCCCAAAGGAATGCGGGGGCGACAAACCCTCAACAGTTTGCTGAATATACTGGTGAGGCTGATCCCGGGTTAGAAAATGTACACCCAGAACTACTATTAGGTGGTGCGGGAACCCTTGCGGCTAGAGGGGCTATGAAAGCGGCTCCCGCCTTGTGGAAATTGGGCAGCAAAGCGATCAAACATATAGACCCAGTTACGGGGTCTAGGGTTGTAAGGCCCGGTATACAGAAAGCCCTAGCCGGGATAAGGAATAGTATTGTAAGACCCGGTCATGCTGGTGGAACTAGAGGGCCAATAAATAGGGGCGTAAATGCAAGTGGGAAGCCCACTATCTCAAGAGGGCCAACGTCTACACCCTATGGCCCAAGGCCGGGGCCGTTAGGTTACGCACTAGCGGCGGGCGGGGCGGCCTACCTTTCGGGTGGGGATGATGAACCAAAGTTAGAGGAAACTGTTGAGGTTGTCACTGCTAAGTCCGAGGAACCAAAGAAGAAAAAGGTTCAGGGTAAAAAGTGGAATCCGAAACCGGGAGATGAATCAAAAGAAAATGAGCCAAACCTATGGAAAACTTGGGGGTCACTTGCTGACAATCCAAGGGAAAGGAAGAAGGCTTATCTGAGTTCTATTAAGAATATCTACATGAAGAAGATGCTGCTTGACGGAATGGCTCAACTAACAGGCGGCAAATCTCAAGGTGGCACATGGGCGCAGATGGCTATAGCAGAACTAGATGCTATGGATAAGTTTGACTCCGAAGAAAGAGTCCATCAACAGTGGAAGTCTTTATTCTTTAACGAAGACGGAACATACAACCCTCCGAAGAATAGGAAAGAGGCGATGCAACGCGGTCAAGAGATGGGGTTTTCCGCTGACCAAATGAAAGATATCCTAACTGTATTCCCCAAATCTGACAGCGACAAGAAGGGTGGAGTTGCTACAGAGCAGTTTAATATTTGGAAAGCGATGGAAGAGGGTGATCTTAAAGAGGCTTACGGTAATATCATCAATGTAAACAGGGGCGCTGACAGGGGAAAGATAACCGCATACCAAGCGGCTAATCTTTTAGCCAATGATGCCCTTGATCTAAGCGATGAACAAAAGGCCGCGCTTACTTCTATAATGGATACAGGATTACAAGTATCTCCCACGACTACTGAGGGGGGTGGTGAAACAAGAGAGGGGTATGAGCAGGAGGTTAGGAAAAAACATCCAAACGCATCTGAGGCTGACATACAAGCAACGGTAAAAGCAAAATATGGCTAATATTTTAGACATGAGTGAAGGTGGTAATGTTTTGGATATGTCCAGCGCAGCCCCTTCTTCTGGATCAGTTCTTTCTATGGAGAAGGAAAAGAAAAAGAGTTGGCTTGACGCTATGTGGTCTGGCGCTAAGATTGGATTTATGGATACCGCCAGAGGTGTGCAGCAGATAGCAGGGATCAATGAAGAAGAACTAGCAGAAGAGCAACGAGAACTCAACTCCCTCATGGAAGATGAGGAGATTGGTTGGGCGGCTAAGACAGGATACTTTGGCGGCTTGATCGCTGATCCCGTTGGGTGGATGATGCCTGTGTCCAGACTCAAGCACGGCAAGACTATAGCGCAACTTATGTTGCCCGGTGCAGTTGGAGGCGCTGCTGCTGGTGCGCTTGGCTACGTTGATGAGGAAGGTGGTTTAGGTCGAGGTGAGATGGCCCTTGCTGGCACTGCTTTAGGTGCGGCTGCTGGCCCTGTTGCGAAAGGTATTCAGAAAGCGTACAAGCCAGTAGGTGACATGGCTTGGACTGCGCTTAAAACCCCAGAGATAGGTGGCGGCCTTGTAGGTGCTGGCGTTGGTTACAATATGGAAGATGATGCCACCACTCCTGAGAAAATGCAGAACGCTTTAATGGGGGCTTTAACAGGGGCTACTGTAGGTCTTACAGGAAGGGGGATAAACAAAGCCAGTGGCGGCGCTTTGGCTAGGGCTTTGATTCCTGATAAAGATTTGGTTAATGAGTGGGTTGCTGGTCGATCTAGAATGATGGGCGGTAAGAGAGTTATCCAAGAAGATTTTGATACCTTGCTTAAAGAGGTTGGTCAACTGGATGAAAAGGAAAGAAAGGTTCTGTATGGTATGTTAACCAATAAGAACTATACAAAACTTTTCCCCGCTATTTCTGATAGCATGAAAGAACTAAGCGCAAAGTCTAGGGAAACTGTAAACAAGTATGCCAAAGAGTTGGTAGACTTGGGGGTTATTAGAAACGATACGTTTGAGGATGGCATGGAAACATATCTCCACAGAACCTATGACGATCCTAATGCGGTTGCTAAATCTGATATACCTAATAACATAAATAATATTGGAGATGCCACATTACTTAGAGGTAATGTTGTTACCCTAACTGGTGCGGAAAGAAAAGCATTCCTTGATGGAACATTTAAACCAGACGAAATGCCCGGTTGGGAGAGGGTTGGTGATATTTCTGAAATTCGCTATAAGGGTAGCAGGGAATATGATGCCCCCGAAAAACTAAAGGTTCGCAGGGACTGGACTAAAGATGAAAGAGTCCAAATGAAAGAGGTTACTGACGCACATAAGGCCATCCTAAGAACTGGTAGTATGTTAGCCAATGATGTATCCCGGTTTAGATTCTTCAAGGAAATGTCTGAACTCAGCACTGATAAAGTAGATGACGCTGTTGTTCATTTTGGAAGAAAGCCTCAAGGGTTGTTAACGGAGAAAGTTCCTGACAACATTCAGTTCGGTGACCTAAAGGGTGGGTATGTAAGTAAAGCAACCATGCACGATCTTAAACAGATCAGAGAGATAAACGATAACCTGTTGTCTGCCTATAAGGAGAGTAAATGGGGGAAGAGATACAGAAAGTTAAACTCTTATTGGAAGGGTTCTAAAACTATTGCTAACCCTGCTGTACATTTTAACAACCTGATGTCTAATGTTGTTCATTATGATAACGGCAATGGAACTGCAAGGAACTTCTTTGCTGGTCTTAGGGATATTAAAAAGAAGAATGAAGTATATAGAGAGGCGGAAGAGCGTGGAGTATTTGGCGGTTTCTTCTCGTCTGAAATTTCTGGTGAGGCTAGGTTAGCAGATTTATTTTCCTCATCGTCTGGTAAGATGAAAACAAATTTAGATCTTGTAGACTCCGCTCTAAATTATTCTGATAAGGTTGCTAGAAAGGCTAAGAATCTTACATGGGATAAGGCCGCTAAACTCTATAACTACGAGGATCAAATCTTTCGTATGGGCTTGTACCGTACAGAGAAGGAAAGGTTAATCAGATCGGGCATAAGTGAAAAACAGGCTATGGATAGAGCGGCTCGTATGGCGCGTGAATGGTTTGTAGATTACAGTAGAAGTTCCCCTGTGCTTGACGTTCTAAGAGAGGGGCCGCTACCTTTCGTATCCTATATGTATGGGGTGATCCCCAAACTAGCAGAAACTGCGGCCAAACGTCCTATCAAGTTCGCCAAGTGGGGGCTGTTGATGGGCGCATTGAATGAAACAGGTGAGGCATTATCTGACGCTGACTCAGAAAAGCAACAGCGTAGATTGCAGGATGCACCCATGTACGGTATACCGGGTATGCCTAAGAATAAGATCAAACTTCCAGACGCCATCTCCCCAGATACAAAAGATGACTGGTACTTTGATATAGAGCGTATGCTGCCGGGTGGTAACTTGTTTGAAGGTAGTGAAGGCTCTGGTCTGGGTAGAATACCGGGCTTACCGCAATCACTACAGCCATCGTTTGGTGCAGCAGGTGCTGTGATGAACACCGCTATGGGCATAGACCCCTTTAGACAGAAACCTATTGATGATAGGTCAGACTATCTTACCAGACAGTTTGTTCCCAACCTGCCTATACCCGGCTTCCCATCGTTCTCTGGTGATAAACTTACTAGAGCATTGAGCGGAGAATACAGTCCAACCAAAGATGTATTCACTCCGGGGTCGGCACTTGCTTCCACCCTTGGCGCTAAACTTACCCCAGTGTCTGATACCAAACTAAGGAAACGCCTTGGTTACAGGTATGATAGACTGGAAAGGGAATTGAAAAGCGAAAGAAGAACTGTTCGCAACAACTTTAACTCTGGCGTATACGGTGCTAAGTCATCGCAAAAAGCCAAGGACAAGAGGAAGGAAGAGATGGATAGGATAAGAGGTGAGTTAAAGGAACTATCAAAGAAACGTAGGAGGGCTTTGAAGTGAAGAGTCTACTACTAGCATTAACCCTTATTAGCACACCCCTGTTAGCAGAGGTGGAAAGACCAGAGGACATGGTTGATCAGCAAGTCCCCATTCTACTGCACTGTTTCCCTAGTTTCGCTAGGGTAGTAGAACTACTGGGTCGTGACTATCAAGAGGCTCCAGTGATGATGTCCTACATGAGTCCTGCTACTACGATGGTGTGGTTTACCAACAAGGATAAGTCCACCTCTACGCTAGTGGTCACTAAGTCAAGCAAGGATGCGGAAGAATCATGCATCATGTGGAACGGTGCCAGCGAGCCGGGTATGTCGTTCAGTCTAAACCCTGAACCAAACTTCCCAGAGAAAGGAACCAGTACCGCATGGAATGAAGCCTAGTGGAAGCAGCAGTGCTATTCGACATGATGTTCGGAGTCATGGTACTACTGGGTGGATTCATCTTGCGTAGAATCTTCTCCTTGACCGATAGGCTTGCGTCAGAGGATAGGAAATTACACGGAAGAATAACAGTTGTTCAGACAGAATATGTAAGTAAGAAAGATTTTGATGTGGCTGTGGATAGAATCATAGATTGTATTAATCGACTTGAGTCCAAGATAAAGTGATGGACAGCAAGTTTATAATTACATTGTCGATAAGTCTTATCATCCAAGCGGCTGGCATCGTGTGGTGGGCATCATCCCTACAAGGAGAGGTCAGACACAACGACTTCCAAATTCAGATAATGAGTAGAGATGTGGACGAGGCTATCAGTTTTGTCAAACTGTGGCCAGCAGGGAAATGGGGAAGTGGCTCCCTGCCATCAGATGTAAAGCAAGACTTAAAGATTGAACGACTTGAGATGCAAGTCAGCAAACTTACAGATAAGGTTTATAATGGAAACGGGACTTAATGAACACAGAGATCATCCATCACTTTGTTTGCACGACCTGTAAAGGATGGTGGAGTATTGCTGTAGAAGAATTTATGGAGCCTCGCAAATGGTTTTGTCCTTGGTGTGGAAAAGAAAACGATCTACGAGGAGTTATACTGGGTAATGGTCAATAATCATTTAAATGAAAACGATGAATCGTATCTGCAACACCTACGAAAAGCCATGTATTATTCTGGCTGTCTGCTGGTTGGGAGTGCTTGTGCTTTTGTCCATGCTGTTATTCCATTCGTGATGACTAAGACAACCACCAAAATTGTGAGACATCTAAGCGATGATCTTAAATGACAATAACAAATGGAGCGAGGAAAAGATTATCAGAAGTTTTAAAATCAGGGGAGTTCTTAGAAGTTGGGTTGAAAGGTGGCGGATGTGGTGGAGCAACTATCCTCCTGACAAAAGTGTCTACGATGAGTACAGACGCATTGAACATAACCGGGACTACCAACGTGATATTCGCAGACAAAGCCTCGCAGACATATTTGACAGAGGGTAGCCTTGATTACAACAACGAGTCGTTTAATGCCTCGTTCATATTTAAACCACCACTGGGTATAGAGTCCTGCGGTTGCGGGTCATCAATTAAAATTGGATAGGAGATAATTATGTGGGCAAAGTTTCAAGCATTAAGTCCGAAAGCAAAATGGGGCATAACGATAGCAGTGGCAGTTCTATTCGTACTGGCCGCAGTCTATGGCTCACCCTCGCAGCCTGTTGCCTCGCAGTAGGATGCACAACGGTAAAGAAAGCCACGGTAGTAGCAACTGGGGCGGCGCTGGGTGCAACTGCGGGGACTGTCTTATCGGGGGGTGTACTTGCACCGATAGCGGGAGCCATGACGAGTGCTTTTGTGGTCGATGTGGTGACGGAGATATCGTACCGGACGGCGGTGAGTGACATGGATTGCGCCCCTGACAATATATGGACAATCATGCAATCACTGGTGGAGATAGGCGGATGGGCATTACTACTGATATTCGTAGCACCGATGATAATCGGATGGATACTACCCGGCCCACTGGAACGAAAGAAAAAGAATTAGTCGTAGTCGAGTGGCGCGACATCATAGCAACAGCGGGGTGGGAGCAGGAGATATCTTGCCCCACCCTTTTTTCTGTTGGGTGGCTAATAAGTCAGGACGATGACACGATCCTGATAGCAAACACGAAAGACCCTGATGACTTTACAGGGGAGGGTGATCCCCCGATTTATTATGGCCTGACTCGCTTTCCTGTCGGCGCTGTTGTCGCCGTTCAGCCATGCGTACCCTCGCATACTCCCGCAGAAGTATCCCCTCATTCCTATCAAATATCTGCTCCCAAGTCAGGTACTCTCCCCTGACCTCCATCCCCTTATTCTGATTGAGCCAGCAGAACCTAGCAAAGTGTAGCCTTCTGCTCTCAGCCCATTCATCTTGCTGTTCTTTAGATGGATTTTTCAAGTTGATCTATCCTCAAGTTGTACATATCTACCAGAGTGGTGAATGACCCATCTCGATCCCCCTTCTTCATATACTTTGCTTTCTTAAAGTAATCATCCGAATACCCGCACAACCAGACGTTCTTCAACCCGAAATAAGAACCATTCTCTTTCCTGTCAAACTCCATACTGATGAAGGCGTAGAGATCAGGGTGTTGGTGCTTGCTAGTCTTAGCCACTGATACCTCGTAGTGCGCTCTGGGAGCCACTGTGCGGCGTTTAGTCTTTACCTCTATACTCCTACCCTTATAAACCAGATCGTACTCCCTGTGATCTTGTACGTCCACTGAGAGGTGATCGGCTAGAGCAATCTCACCCAACCTACCCGCGAGATTGCCCCTACCTTTCGTAATGGAATTCTTAATTCCACCTAGATCATTCGCCCACTGCGAGGCTTGGTCTATCATTTTCTGAGTAAACTTTATTGATTGCATCTATAGCCTCCTCCAGAGTACATTTAAATAGTTCCAT
>Ga0302120_10000387_pt1 | contig 19714 bp, 20 predicted proteins | sample AG5_Bottom_MG_FD_203118 | JGI IMG/M metagenome (GOLD analysis project Ga0302120, IMG submission 203118) | Marine microbial communities from Western Arctic Ocean, Canada - AG5_Bottom | ecosystem: Environmental > Aquatic > Marine > Oceanic | place: Canada: Western Arctic Ocean | collected 2017-10-01 | reverse complement strand
TGATGGCCGGCCATGCAATAACTTGGTTGACATTGCTGATACTTCACCGACTTGCTCTGAAGAACTTCATCTATAGTGAAAACATTTCCGAGGATGGTACTGTTTCTGATTCCGATGGTGATTCCACCGAAGCGGGAGTCAATTCAGGAGAAACCGAATCCGATGAGCGGAGCGGAGGTAGTGGTGAAACGGTAGGTGCAGCCGATAGTGGTGCTGCTGAAGATGGGAGTGCCATCGGCGATGATTCCGAAGTCGACTGGAGCGAGGATATTCCATCACCGATAGAATCGGACGATGATTGGCAGTTGGATGATGACGATTCTGAAGAGGGTGTCGATGATGGCCTAGGTGATATCGAGGGAGATGAAGACGATGATGACCTCGATGATGAGTTAGAACTCCTCGACTGACGCCAGTGATTGCAATCGAAAATCATTGATTGCCGAACTTCAAAGCGTATCGTAGTGGCTTCGCTAGTAAATCCCAACACCTGATACGATGGCCACTACTCGCATCTTTCCTTCTAGTTCCGGCGTTATCCTCGCACCCAGAATCACTTGAGCATCTTGGTGAACTCCCGATGTAAAGGCATCGGTGACGGCATTCAGTTGATGGATGGTCAACCCGGTTCCTCCTTCAACCTGAATAAGGCAACCGCGCGCACCGGAGATGTTGACATCGTATAGCGGCGACTCCATCGCCTGTTTGAATATCAGCATCGGTTTCTCGGGGTCGCCCTCAGCAACAAGTAATGTCGAAGCTCCGCCCTTTGATACGATTGAGCGCAAGTCCATCAGGTCAAGATTGATCAGTCCAATGCGGGAAATCGTTGTAACAATTCCCTCGACTAACTCCTCTATCCATGCTGCACCCAAGCGCCAATCAACACCCCGCTCTCGCGCTTGCCATGCGAGCCGGTCGAGTGAAAGTCGCACACAGACATCACTGTGCGACTCTAGTGCGGCAATCGACTCTTCGGCGACTGCTCGCCTAGTCAGTTGTGCCTCAAAGGGGAAGGCGGCGACTGATATTACCATCGCTCCGCGGCGCTTTGCTTGGCGGGCCATCTCAGGGGCAGCACCACTGCCCGAACCACCGCCGAGGGCGGTCAACAGAATCACTAATTCCACCGGTTCAAGCACCCTGGATGTGAAATCGGACAGAGCGCGCATCCTTTGTTCCCCCAATTGGGGCAGGCCAGCACAACCAGAAGGTTCCAATGTCGGGCCCAATTGCAGAACATGCGCTTGAGTCGATGATTCAAGGCCACGGGCATCGGAGTCTACCAATAATAAGTCGATATTTCGCTCACAGCGACCGTGGGCACGTTTTGCCCAAGCACATCCAAGGCTGCCGATTCCGACCATCAGTAAGGACGAGTTATCCATGGCTGTCGAGATGGGCTGGGGCGCGACGGTCTTTCAATCATAGGTGCAATATCTCTGGAACTTGCGACGTTGGTCGCGTGCCCATGCATTGTCCGGCTCAAGGTCAATCACTTTTTGGTAATACTCTACCGCCTTTTCAAAATCAGACAGATGTTTACCGTACAGATGGCCGAGATTATTCAGAACTGGGATACATTCACCATCATCATCCAGCATTTCCAGCAACATTGACTCGGCTCCTGTCAAGTCACTTTTCTCCATCAGTATCTCAGCCTCATCCAAATCCTGCAACTGTTTCTCGCTCAGGTCATAGGCATTGACAAAGGGGAGGTCGGCCATGGTTCTCAGCCAAAGCAAGATTACTATTGGTCATGAGGCTTACCCTTTCACGTTGTCGCATATTCCGGTTCTCATGAAAATCTGCCCGGGGATAGATAACCGAGGCACTGCTAAGCCTCACCCCTACGGGGTGATGAACAATGTTTATTGATTAGACACCGGTCGCCCAAAACACATTGGTGAGCGGATGCGAAGTCGATTATTCCATTCCCGTGTCACCGTCGCATTACTGTTGTGCCTAGCGCTGCTTCTTCCGATGCAGAGTACAGCTTTCAGCGGCGGCATTGGCGGAATCCAAACTACTGCTGATGGTGACATCTCCGATGTCGCTAAAGAGGGCTGTTTATGCCATAATGGCGCATCTTCAAACACCGTCACAATACTCGCTGACTTGGTCCCATACCAGTGGGTCGCTGGACAGACTTACACCTTCCACATCCAATTGATCGGTGGCCCCAGCGCCGGCGGTTCAAATACCGGTGGATTTTCAATGCGCGCCTCAGCAGGAGAGATGACTGGGGGCGAAGGGTACGAAGATAAGACCCAGAATTGGAACGATGACTCCCTCACCATGACTCATACTGGTTCGGGCAATAACGAAGATGACCGTTCATGGTTAATCTCATGGACTGCTCCAGAAGCAGGAGCGGGTAATGTGTTTTTCTGGATAACCGGCAATAGTGTCAACGGCGATGGTGTGAACGGGCCAGAAGACAATTGGAATCTATTAACCTTCTCAATCCCAGAGAATTCAACCAGTGAGGATGATGGGATGCTGAGGATGCTGTTCGCCGGAGACGGTGATATCGTCCCCCCAGAGGCCGATGATGGCCATATTGACCTGCATGAGATGGGGGCGCCATTCCGAGCTCACTGGCTTGGCCTTCTAGGTTTCAACGCTGTCATCATGGTCATCTTATTCTGTGGCATAATGCTGAGATATGGATTCTCGACCTCATATGAGGGCCGCAGCAATCTACTCAAACTTCGTTACAAGACAATGCGCCGAGGTGACCAATAGATGCAGAAGGACGTCATCAGCAAATTACTCGACGAGGTTGCTAGCGGCAAGGTCAGCGTCAAAGATGCCCGCAAAGCACTTGAGGAAGTCGAACTCGACGAAGAGACCTACTTCAGGGCTATAGACCATGGAGTTTTCAATCCGGCCGAGGCCGGGACAATCGTCAATGCCTCCCTAGCACCAAGTGGTGGTAGCGCACTGGCCATCCTATTCTTCGTTTGGGGTATATTTTGGACGCTGTTCTGGATCGGTAACATGCTATACGGACTATTCAATGGCTGGGATCAACAGATATTATCGTTCGATTTTGCTATGGCCGTTACAACAGTAATTATGATGGGGATTGTCTACATGAAGTGGATATTGCCGGATTTGGTGATTATCAAACACCGCCGAAACAAGTACGTCAGGGAACACCCAAAGGATTGGGTCGAGTACAAGATTTAATGAGGTGATGAAATGAGCAGATTCAATCTACGTCCTCTTCCGGGAACAGGCTCCAATGGCGAGGGGAGTTCAGTTGATGAGCGCCACCTCAATCGCCGACAATTCCTACGCTATGGTTTCAACGCCGCCGGTGGAGTCCTTGCCGCCAGCCTAGGTGCACTCGGATTCGCCTCGCTGATAATGCCTGGCGGCAGTGGCGGCTCCGGGGATTTAGCGGTCAAATACTGGGCCAAAGGCAGAGAGGACGAGGCATGGTACGGAGCGATGCATCTCAAGACCATGCAGAAGAGCCATTTCATTGAGGAAGCCACCAAAAGTAAGACCGGTATGTCTGGCGCCCAGGGAGTATGGAATGGCTTGCCGGTGAATATCACCTATGTGCCGAACTCAAAAAATTCTGGTACCACTCTGGTTAGCAACAAGCCGAGATTCCAGTTGATGGATGGCTACGACGTCGGCGGGAAATACGTCGGGCATTTCGAGGATATGCAAGAAAAAGACCCTCGCCTTTTCCCAAGTGATGACATCATCATGGTCTTCAGCCGGTGTACCCATCTTTGTTGCATCCCTGGATGGCAATTGGTAGAGAATAACTACACCGCTGACAACTGGACTTCAGGGGGAACCGATGATGGTGGCAGTAAGATGTTCTGCATTTGCCATTCCAGCCGATTCGACCCGACCGCACTGGAGATGAATAAAAATCGCAACCGCGCCAACGGAACAATGTTCACCTATGCTGGCATCCGCCGGGCAGGTGGACCTGCGCCAGTCGGCCTGCCGATTGTCCCAGTGGCCATCAACGGGGATATCATTGAAGGAATTACCGATTATTTGGATTGGTTGACATATTGTGATTGAGGTGAGATGAATGAGTGCAATTTTTTGGGTTTTGTGGTTCTTTATCGCCTTCGTCACGGTGCTAGTCGCCTTTACCCTGCGTAAGGAAAACGAGGACATTCCTCGCCGTGAAATCCTGCGTGCGGTCGAATCGACAGGGAAGATGGGATTTGCCGAACGTTCATTCCTATGGGTATTTTCTTGGCTCGACACGCGCTTTAGAATCGAAGATTATTGGGCGATGAGCCGCGACGCCTACTACAATGTCCACCGCCAGATGCCGATGACCCACGCCGAGAAATACAAGTTGCGCATCATTTGGTATTGGTATCCACTGTACTGTCTTGGAGGAATCTCCTTCCTAGCTTTCATCATCTTGGTAATCACCGGCACAGTACTCGGAATATTCTACGTTCCCGGCGGCGATGGTGACCCCAGCCCGGCCTACCTGAGCATGCAATTCATCATGACCGAGTTACCTTTCGGATACATCATTCGCTCGTTACACCACTGGGCAACCCACTTCATGGTTGCCAGCGTATTTCTGCATATGTGTAGGGTATACTTCACCGGCGCCTACCGTAATCCCCGTGAATTGAACTGGCTCATCGGTGTCGCCTTGATGTTCTTCACCATCTTCTTCGGCTATTCGGGATACCTGTTGCCGTGGGATAGTCTGGCTTTCGGTGCAGCAACCATCGGAATCAACATGGCCAACTCAACTCCCTTGATAGGAAAATACGTGGCGACTGCGATGTTCAACGGCACCAGTCTCTCGGCTGGAACCGTCACTAGGATGTACTTCATCCACGTCTTCATCCTCCCGGTCATTGTCACTATTTTGATACTGGTACACCTTTTTATCGTCTGGGTTCAAGGGATTGCGGAGCCGCATTGATGGAGATTTGAATTATGGGACTAATCGATAATTTTGGCCGGGTTGCCGGCACTTACATGCAAGAGAAGGAGAAACTTCGCAGTGCTGAGGAAAAACGTGTTAGGGAAATGACTGGGCATCCGTTCTGGCCACATGAAGTAATACGTGACAGCATTATTTTGGCTGCCATCATGGCGGTCTTACTGTTCTATTCCTGGCTTATCCCACCACCTCTGCACTCAGCTGCCGACCCCTTCGCCCAAGCCGGATTCGTTTTCCCCGACTGGTACGTTCTATTCTCCTACGGCTACTTGCGCTGGGGAGAATATCTGCCACAATTCGAGATTCCAGTCGGCCCTATCGGAGACTTCTTCGGACAACCTGTCATCTCATGGAATGCCGCTTGGTGGGGATCCTTCCTGACCGGAATTCCGGTCGGAATTCTCGCTCTGCCACCGTTCTTGGGGGGTCGTGCGAAGCGTGGAGTTGAAGATCCGTTCTTCGCCACCGCAGGGGTAATCTATCTCGGACACGTTTGGTTCATCTCGGTATTTTCAATCAACATATTCCTCGACCTGTATGGCAAGAACCGCACCGACTATTGCAAACTGGATAGTCACGGAGATTTGATCTGTGGAATACGGGATCCTTGGGTTGCAGAGGTTTTCAACACCATCCCATGGGTGATGACGGGGGTCTTGATTTGGATTATCCTATACCTTGGGACAAGATGGTTCATGGTCCATTCGATGGGTGCCGGCCTGACTCCGGGTATCGGCAAACAGATTTCGGTCGGGGCTCTTATCCTCGCCATCGCCTTCTCGGCATGGAGTTGGCCGATTTATCAAAACGGCTTCTGGGATGCAAATGGCTTGGGGGCAATGGAAGATATGGATGAATTGGAAAAAATGCGTGGCCAACCTACCGACATCGACCTTCATAGTGCCAACGAATTCACGACCTCCTATCCCGAATTGGTCGTTCCTGCCACCGATTGGATGCAGTGGTCAATCTTCCAGCCGACACAGAAATATCTCATCGATTTCGGCAATGAAAACGGCCATCAACAACCTGAAGCAGGAATCAATAGTGCTGCCGGATTAGGCAACCATAGTGGCCAAGATTCAACCTCTTTTTCCGGCACGATGACGATAACAGAGGAGGGTTTGGAGACCGTAATCGTCGATATGTCTTGTGAGGCACGCGCTAGCGAACGTAAAATCGATGGTGTCAGCACCATCGATATGCTCACCCTTAGTCTGACCTTGAGCGATGGTGAGCAAGTAGTCGCCTCAAATTCAGGCTGCGAAACCCTAGAAGTCGAGCTCGACAGCGGCACCGAATACAACTACTTATTCAGCGTGATCTCAGATGAGGAATTAGCCAATAATCAGAGCATTTTTGTCACCTCAGAATTCACCCTCGCCGCCAATCAACCACTTCTTCTCTACAATGATGGTGGCACAGTGGTCAATCTCAGTGATGATGCCGAAATGGCTTCTATGGGAGCCTATGGAATAGTAGAGAATCCAGACTACCACCACAATCCCAAGAGCCTAGATGCCAAACTCATCTACACCCTGTTCATACCCCCGCTGACTATGGGGGCAATGACTTGGATTGTGTTGAGAAAAATGGCCCGCGGCTATGAATACGAGATGAATAAGTGCTACGGCTGTGACCTCTGTGACGATGCTTGCCCAGTGCGATTATTCACCGCCGGAGATAAATTGAATATCATCTACAATACCTGGAATAATGAAGATGACGGGGTTCCAATGTACACCTGTTTAACCTGCTCAGCATGTACCACTGCCTGCCCGCAGCTGGTCGATTACGACTCTTATGTCGACATTCGTCGCAACCTCGTCGTCGGCGGCGCCCCTGCGGCTGAGATTCCGCACACAGTCCTACAAGCGGTATTGGCTGCTGAGGCTGAGGAAGAAGCAGACATTGACTTCGCCACCATTGATGAATACCCAATCGACTCCAATATCGGTTTCTACCCCGGTTGTGTCGATTATCTCGACCAGGAAATGATATTCAGTCATGTCAATGAGGGAGAGATGAACCTTGGAGATGCAACCACCGCCGCCTTCACCCTGTTTGAGGAGATGGGTGAGGATGTGTCCTACCTCGGTCGCGACTTCCTCAAATGTTGTGGCCACGACCAAAAGTGGCAGGGGATGACTGAGGTGTTTGAGAAGTTGAAGGCCTACAATCAAAAGAAACTACTCGCCAGTGGTATCGATACCTTGGTCAGCAGTTGCGCCGAGTGCTTTCGCACCTTTGCCCGCGATTACGAATTAGAGGGTATCAAGGTCATGCACACGACTGAATTCCTAACCGAGAACGGTTTCGACATGAACCTGAAAACAGAGGAAGACATCACCGTAACCTATCACGACCCGTGTCGTCTCGGTCGCCAAATGGGAATCTATGATGAGCCGCGTGACTTGGTCAAAGCGGTCAAAGGAGTAGAATTAGTTGAGATGGAGCATCATGGTGAGGATGCAATGTGTTGCGGTGTCTCAAGCATGATGTCCTGCAATGAGAATAGTCGCGCCCTTCGCGTCTCTCGATTTGATGAGATGCGGGCGACCGGCGCCGATTTGGTTCTAACCTCGTGCCCCAAGTGCGTCACCCACTTTGAGTGCCTGAAATTTGAGGGCGACCCTCGCAACGACATCGAAATCCTCGACGTCGTCTCTTTCTTGGCCAAGCAGGTCGATAATCGCAAACCACCGACAATCGATGAAGCGGCCACGGTCAACGAGATTGACCGGGTAAGTGCATGATACTTCGAATCATGCCTCAGCATAGTGTTCAAACGTCATCTGTATTTACCACTGGATGAGCGGGAATGACTACACCTCAAGAATTAGCCGAGCAACGAGCACAAGAAGCGAAACGCATTCGTCGCTCGCTCGATGCAAACCATGAGGCGAGAAAAGAGGGCATCAAGGGTGGAGAGGATACTGTAGCCTTTGTCCACGAAAACCTTTGCATCGGCTGTGACCACTGTATCATCGTATGCGATGATGATGCTATAGAATTGTACGACAAGCCATTGGCCAGTCCTATAATGAAAGTCGAGGTCAACAAGAAGGCGAAGGTTCTGCGCGATCCCTGCACCGGGTGTAGGCTCTGTGTCCTCGCCTGCCCTACAGATGCAATAGTGATGTTGGATAGGTGAATAACATGAGTACGGAAAGCCAAGGTAAGGAAAAACCACTGCGCTTCGGCGCAGAATTCGGACCATCCAGCGTCTCTGGAACCACTCAAGGAGTCTCACTGGGTACTTTCAAGCAGTTGGTGTGGTTATCCAATGTCGGTGGCCTGATTCTTTTTGTAATCGGCCTAGAACTGCTGTTGGTACAAGGAATGCCAGTATGGGGAATCGCACTCCTTATCGGCGGGACGATTATCGCCCTATTCCCATCGAATTTTGAAATTGTTGGCATGAGTAGCCCTGAAGCAGTCCGAGAAGAATCTAAGGACGAGTGATGAGGACAATTGTTTGATGTCGCAATTCACTCGGGTGATAAGTTCACCGATCGGTGAATTATTTCTGTCTGCCAGCGCGTCTGGCCTGTGTCGAATCGAGATTGTCTCTGATGAGGAAGCCGGGCGTCGTAAGCGCATTTTGGTGATGTCCAAAAGTCCATCGATGATTGTGCAAATCCATTTGGATGAGAGCGAGAATTGGCTGAATGCATTTTTTTCGGACCCACACAATCTCCCTAAGCAACCTGATTTCGACTTCGGCAATGCCGGAGACTTTTTCCGCAGGGTATGGGGATTTCTGGCGTCCAGCGAAGTCGGCCAAACTTTGACCTATGGTGAATTAGCAAGGGCAGTGGATAATCCCGGTGCCAGTCGCGCCGTTGGCACGGCGATGACGACCAATCCAATTCCAATCATCGTCCCATGCCACCGGGTGCTACCAAAATCGCAGGAGATTGGAAGATATTCAGGGCTAGGAGGAATCGAGACAAAGAGATGGTTGCTTACTCACGAGGCTTCGAGTTTATAATAATCCAACTCAGCTCCCATCGCTAACATCGATAATTCAGCAACCAGAGCATGCCAACTATCGGCATTTCGAGTGATACAATCATCTCCAGTAGCACGTAATTCCTCTTTGGTGATGAATTGTGCTGAGGGGGAATTGAGATTGCTGAATCGGTCGCGTTTGCTATTGGTGCGATAAAACCATGAAGCGGCTTCGCCATCGACCAAATACACAACAGGCTCAATCGGTGCACCTTGCCATTCAAGTGCAGTGGGCACTCCCTCTTGGATAAGGAAATTCTCAGCCAGTGCTCCACCTTTACCATAGGTCAACTTGTGCAATTTGCGCTTTGAGAGATTCAGTAGTTGTTCACCTTCGGTAATCGTCAGCATCCCCAAGCCATAGGTGCCACGGTCATTTTTCACGAAGACATGTGGCTTCTCTTCAATTCCCAAGGCATCATATTTACCCTGGATCCGAGAGATGAATTCATTGATTTCAGCAGCCAACTCGGTCAAGCAAGAGTCTCTCTCCAAACACTTGTCCTCACTTACGAACCACATTGACTGTAGATGCCAATCATCGATGTCGAGGAGTTCAGCCACCTCTTGGCAATAGTCCTGCAGAGCGATGAAATGCTCAGATTTGCGGCGCCGGTGCCATCCCATCTGTGCCGATGGGGAGACTGATTTGCTGAGCAGACCAGGGAGTATTCCGCCGGTCAAATCATTGTTGAGAATCACTAAGTCCGGGATTCCGTGCTCGTCGACCACTATATTCTCCTCTACATCGACAGCACAGCGTTGCAGGGGGAGCGGTTTGGTAAGTCCATCAAGACTGCCGTACTCCGCTAGGTTAGGTGAACCGACCGTGACCACAAAACCACCTTGTGATAATATCGACTTCAAGGTGATCAGGTTCTCGACATAGCCGGGATTCCGGGTGTGCGATTCGGGGTATAGGTGAATGTGCTTTGAGCCGGGGTGAGAGCGTTCAATGTGTTCTTTCATCAATTGGCTTAGACGTGGAATATCTTCCTCTGCGACATTGTTGAATCCAGCCGGAAAGTGGTTAGCGTCGACCACGGCAACCTTGAATCCGGAATCTCGAATGTCGACCGAACCGTAAATCGGAATCGACACTTCGCCTCGTTTTCGAGAAAACCATTGCCGTAATTCCTCCCGCTTTTCCTCAATCTTGAGACCCATCTCTTCAAAAAAATTATCAGATGGCATCAGAGCACCTCATCCAATAATTCGACCAAACCCCTCTTTTGAACTCTTCGGCCACCGCCTAAGATATGGGTTGCATAGAATAATCCCAAACCAATGCAGATATCTGGCTGACCTGACAAAACCCTCTCAAAACCGCTGAAGCGCTGGGCTATCTCCTCTGCCCTGGGGGTTAGTTCATCTAGCAATTCCCGTATCAGCGAAGGTGTGGTCGCTGTACCGGCTGGCAGTTTCGGCCGTCTAACAATCTCTTTTGGTAAGTCGGTCAGATCTGCCGCCATCCGTAAAGCCGCCTTTTCCTTGCCATGCACGCCACCTTGTGGCAGGCGCCAATTCATCGGTAGCGCATTGACTTCGCTCCGGTGCGCCTGACCGAGGAAGGGGACTCTGACCTCAAGGCCATTCGCCATACTGTGGCGGTCCACCAATCGTAATTGGAAATTAGCCAACTGGCCATGCGATATCTCGAACTGCAAGAAATCATCGAGGCTGCTGGTGTGCGAATTTGGCCGATGGTCATGAAACCACCATTCATCTCCCACCGGTAAGTCTCCTTCCAGCAATACCCGAGCACTTGTGTGGTCGATTTGTGCAAGTCGGGAATTGACCAATTGGCAATGCTCGCCTAAGTTACGATATCGTGGATATCCGGCGTGTAATTCATCGGCTCCTTGCCCGCAAAGTCCGACCTTAACCGATTGCGCCATCTTCTCAAATAACGGCTGAAAGAACAGCACCGTCACATCGAGGTCTTCGCCATGCCATGACAAGTCGGGCAGGCGACCGTGGAATGAACCCTCATCCAAGATATGTTGGTGATGAGTTAAGTCCATGCTCTGCGCCACCGCCTCGGCTGCTAGCCAATCTGGATTGGTCTCTGATTCAGCCACAGTCCAACATTCTGGCACTGTCTGACCGGATCGCTCGGCTGCCTGATGGGCAACCGCGGCGACAAGGCTACTATCGAGACCACCCGAGAGTACGATGCCGACCGGAACATCAGCCATCAGCCGGTCACTGACGCTGGCGACGAATGACTCGAGAAGTTTCTCGGCGCCACCGTGTGGATTCCATGAATCCGCTGTTGCCCCAATCATCGGGTGGTCAAACTGGCAAAATCCTGTCCGCCGTGCGTTGCCATCAACGTCGAGTGCCCAAGTCTCTATCGTACCCGGGCGGACCTGGCTGACGTCTGCGAATAGTGTAGTTCCGTCCAAGGGATATTCCCACGCCAGTCGCGCCGCCAAGGCTAATTCGTCGAGGCGTGGAACGTGGCCTTCGTGAGCGCGAAGCGCCTTGGCCTCAGAGGCGAACAGCAAGGTGCCATTTGTGATGGTGCGCAATAATGGTTTGATACCCATCGCGTCGCGCGCAAGTATCAGTTCATTCGCATTGCTATCCCATAGTGCGAAAGCGAACATACCATCCAAACGGGCAACCCAGTCACGGTGTTGCTCGGCCGGATTGTCGGGGCGAGCTGCGAAAGCCCCCCTCTGACCAGAGGTTGCATTTGCATGCAAAGCCAAGATTACCTCGCTATCACCGGCGGTGCGCCAGGGATAAGCAGACATGCTGGCTCGTATGTCGCGGAAATTGTAAATCTCGCCATTCGCAACTAGAACGCTGGAAGAATCCGACTTCATCGGTTGGTACGAGCCAGCGAGGTCAACGATTGAGAGGCGGGTGTGAGCCAGTCCACAATCATCGTCTGACCAGATTCCATTTCCATCCGGTCCCCGGTGTGCTTGCAAACGATTCATCCGCTCCAGCACCGCGGAATCGGTTTTTCCCAGCATTCCCCCGATGCCGCACATCAGTCATACCGAGCAGTTGCCCGCTGATAAACGAAGGCCAAAACGTCAAAGTCTTACACGAACCGCGTTCGCTACCTTTACCAAACCGGGAATACGAACATGGTGACCATTAAGGCACCAAACGCGAACAGAAAAGATGCGAGGTAGAAACCTTGGCTCGGATCGTTATTTGACTCACTCTCAGGCATGACTCTCATGCCCGAGGGGGGGGAAGCATCACTTCAACATAATGGTGCATTATAGAGCAATCCTGAGATTATCGGACATCCTGGTATTGGAGGGATAGTTCACAACCCAGTGAAAGGATGCAATATGAGAATCGCCGCAAGAGGTATCAGTAGCATGGTTGCATTGTCATCGATGTATTTGAGGCGAGGCCACTCGGCAGCGGTGCACAAGGGAGCCATCAATGGTGCCAACCACAGCGGGGTGTCAAGCAGATACCAACTACCAAGCCAGACCGCAAAACAAACCCCGACACCCACCGTAAAAGCGGTTTTAGCAGAGCCACCAATCCTTCTTACCTCACCAATAGCCGGGTCGCCCAAGACTAGACAATAAATCAGTGGAATACCGTAGGCGGCACCGAATTTTCCTACTTCTGGAGCGATGATAAAACACATCGATATGCCGAATGCCCCCCAAGCCAAGGCACTTACTTGGCTAGCCTCGTATTCACGCTGACCAAAAATTGTGATGGCGAATTTCAACCGTAGTGCCTCAGCGATGAGAACAATTAATATTATCACAGAAACAACTTGCTCACGGGTAATGTTCATTGACAGAAAATCGCTGAGTGAATAGGTAATTTCGTAACCATATAGGTAGTATCCTAACGGCAGAACCACCATTGCTAGATGGATGAAGCGGCGGAACAAATGTCCCTTCAATCCCCCGACACTCAAATCGACCGGGTCTGTCATGTCCACCAAACCTGACTCGAATGTATCCGTACCACCTTCGCCAATCTCGGCAATTTCCATTTCCGAGTGTGCCACCTCAATCTGCGGGTTATTCATCGTATTCACATCCATAAATTTCACCTGATTTTTACTATAGCAGCCTCTATACTAATATTTCCTGCAACCACTTCATCGAGCAAGGTATCAAATTCTTCGTGATCGAGTAATTTCTGCTCCCACATCGCTCGTAAGCCCTCTCGTGCACGAGCTCTGGCAGTGTGAGGATTGAATTCTAGGGACTCTATAGAAGCGAGCATTTCCAAGATGCCATCACTTGTAGTGGCACTCGTCAGGATTATCGGGGGGGTGGGGATTGTCGCCACCTCAAAGGCCTGACGAATCTCGTCAGCAGTCTTCTCAGCACCATCCATATCAGACTTGTTGACCACTATCAGGTCGGCTAATTCAATCAGACCAGCCTTCTCAGCCTGCACACCGTCACCACGACCAGGTGCTTCGAGCAGGACGATAAGTTCGGCAACAGCAGAGATGCGAATTTCACCTTGTCCGGCGCCTACTGTCTCGACGATACAACGATTCCATCCGCTAGCCTTGAGAATCGATAGCATTCCTCGGACGATGCCAGGTACGCTACCACCATGCCGGCGGGTAGCAATCGAGCGGAAGTAGACATTATCGGCGCTATCGGCGGTCGTCATTCTCAAGCGGTCGCCGAGCAGGGCGCCACCGGTTATCGGCGAGGTTGGGTCGACGGCAATCACCGCCACTCGATGCCCCACAGATGACCAAGACTGCACTATGTGGTCGATGATGCAGGATTTTCCGACCCCGGGGGCACCGGTAATTCCAACCACAGGAAATTCTGAAGATGATTCTCCCAGACCCGATATCTCTTCCCCTGAGAGTTCTCCATTCTCATAAAGCGTTAGACTGCGAGACAATGATAAGCGGTCTCCGGATAATGCAGCGGCCAGGGTCTCAGCCGGAGAGATGATCATTCCCCCATCCAATGCCAATCACTGTCGCCGCCACATCCTACAGCCATGCTCTCGCCTTGCAGACTGCTGGCCTGAACGAGAAATCCGCTAATTTCAGACGAGGTGGTTCCCGGGCCGAAAATTGCCCGTATTCCAGAAGAATACAATTGAGCATGGTCTGGCTCAGGTATGATTCCACCACCGAAGACGACTACATTCCCAAGTCCGGCCTCGACCAATAACTCACATGTACGGGGAAAAAGATGAGCGTGGGCACCTGATAGCGAGGAGAGGCCTAGAAATCCGGCATCCTCATCCAATACTATTCGCACGATTTGCTCGGGTGTGCGCCTCAAGCCGGTGTAAATCACCTCATGGCCAGCGTCGCGCAGCGCTCGGGCTACCACCTTGGCGCCACGGTCGTGACCATCCAAGCCGGGCTTGGCAATGACGATGCGCAGTGGCGTGCTCATATCCGAGCCGAGCGCGAACCTGCTTTTCAAGCCGTTGCCGCCCCCTTAGGGGGCGCATCAAAAGTCGAAGGGGCTGGACAATTACTAGACAATGGCGTCACAATATGCATACACAACCCATAAGGGCGAGGTGCCACACCCCGAACTGAGTCTTATGGAATCGACCGAGGAGCGTCTTGACGACTTGCGCCGCCGTAAGTTGCAGACCAAGGCCGGCGGAGGCCAAACCCGGGTCGATGCTCAACACAATCGTGGCAAAATGACAGCCCGTGAGCGACTCGATGTGCTACTCGATGAAGGCTCATTTCAGGAAATTGATTCACTAGTCGAGCATCGATGTACTGATTTCGGTATGGATGGCAACATTATCCCTGGAGATGGAGTGGTTACGGGACATGGTACGATAGATGGGCGACCAGTCTACTGTTACGCTCAAGATTTCACCGTCTACGGCGGTAGCCTAGGAGAGATGCATGGGCTGAAGATATGCAAGGTTCTAGACATGGCGATGAAAACCGGTTGCCCGGTCATCGGCCTCAACGACAGCGGTGGAGCGCGTATTCAGGAAGGCGTGGCAAGTCTAGGTTCGTATGCAGAGATTTTCTTCCGAAACACCAGGGCCAGTGGAGTAATTCCGCAAATCAGTGTAATCATGGGACCCTGTGCTGGCGGCGCGGTATATTCTCCAGCCATCACCGACTTCATCATCATGGTCGATTCCAGCGCCCACATGTTCATCACTGGCCCTGAGGTAATCAAGACCGTCACAAATGAGGTCGTATCATTTGAGGAATTAGGTGGAGCTATGACTCATGGTACCAAGTCAGGAGTTTCTCACTTTACCGCTGAAAACGATGAGGAAGCGCTATTTCTGGCACAGAGATTACACCGATTATTGCCGCTTAATTATCTTGAGAGAGCCCCCAATACGAATAGTTCCGACAGCCCTGAGCGATTGTGCGAAAAACTCGATGACATCATCCCCGATGAGGCGAATAAGCCATACGATGTACTCGAGGTCATCCGTGAAGTTCTCGACGATGGAGGTTTTCTCGAAGTTCAGGAACAATATGCGCAGAATCTGGTGGCCGGTTTCGGCCACCTCTCAGGAAATACCGTCGGAATAATCGCCAACCAACCAAACCACCTCGCCGGGTGTCTCGATATCGATGCCTGCGACAAAGGCGCGCGCTTCGTTCGCTTCTGTGATTCCTTCAATATCCCAGTCCTCACCTTCGAGGACGTCCCCGGATTCCTGCCCGGCACCGAGCAGGAGCACGGCGGTATCATTCGCCACGGCGCCAAACTTCTCTATGCCTACGCCGAGGCGACGGTGCCGAAGTTGACGGTGATTCTGCGTAAAGCATACGGTGGAGCCTACGATGTCATGGGCTCAAAACATATTCGTGGTGATTACAATATCGCCTGGCCAACCGCTGAGTTGGCGGTGATGGGAGCTGCCGGAGCGGTTGAAATCATTCACCGACGCCGCATTCAAGCATCTCGCAACACCGAACAGGAGCGGACTCGCTTAATCGATGATTACAACGAGACCTTTGCCAATCCCTACAAGGCTGCTGCATTGGGTTATCTCGATGACGTGATCCCGCCTCGAGAGACCCGTGCTCGTCTGACTAGGGCATTGGGAATGTTGTTGGACAAGGAAGAACCACGACCAACCCGAAAGCACGGCAATATTCCACTATGAATAGGTGAGCATCATGTCGAGATTCCGCCCCAATCTTCCGGCCCGTCTTCGCGGCAAGAAGTTCGATGCGAGTGGAGACGAAGTCGACGACAACAATTCCGAGCGCGGACAATTAACCGGCAGTGGCATCGACCTGCTGGTACCTCCACAGATGCAGGTCGGAGATGAAATGCGCCGCATGGCGGCCATCGCTGCAGTTCTCAGCCTGCTGCAATCCGGTGGCTCAGACCCGAGTCAAGTCGGCCGCCAAAGCGGGCCGGCGTGGTCTCTTGACCACCGCCAAATTGCTAATGGAAGACAAAGTGTTCTCGCCCAGCGCCAAGGTCGCAGCGCGTGGAGGTGATGATTTGGGTGAGAAGCGCAAGGTCATAGTCGACGGTAACGAATTTGAAGTTGATATAGAAAACGATGGTAACACCTACACCGCCACCGTAGACGGTCGGGAATTCAAAATCGAGGTCCCCCACGCTCCTCAAGCGCAACCGAAGCGAGCCGCCCGAAGTAGTAAGAAGAAGTCTGGAAAGATATCCGCAAACATTCCTGGGACGATTGTTACCCTTGAGGTTGCACTGGGAGACCCGGTAAGTGAAGGTCAGGTTGTCCTGATTCTCGAGGCGATGAAAATGCAGAATGAAATCACCGCTCCAATTGCTGGCACTGTGGTCGAAATCCATTGTGAAGAGGGCCAGTCAATCGAGGCCAATGTACCCTTGGTGTTGATTGAACCAAAGCAGTCCGAGGCGGATGAGAAAAGCGAATAGTAGGAGAACTTTTTCAGGTCACAAGTGAAAATATAAACTAAGTTTCAATAATAGCGGGGGGAGAGCATTAGACATGGCCGGGAAAACCAAGTGCGATTACCCAGGTTGTGAAAACTCTGGAGAAGTCACCTCACGCCTGTCCCCGGATGGCTATTTGGTCGCCACCGGGAAGAAGGCATACTCGTTCCGTGATGCCTACCGCCGCTTTCACTATTGCATCGACCACCACGATGAACTGATGTCGGGGGTCTGGTCAAGGGTAAGGAAACCCGATGACAAAGAGGATGGGCACGTAGCGCCGACCGCTATTTGACGCGAACATAGGTTTCGACATACCACTCAGTGGACTTCGCCATGGCAAGGTAGGTAGGGCAAGATACTTGCCCTATTGCTGGGTCGATGCAAATATGCGAGCGCGTGCCTTGCTTCTTGTCGCCTTGATGGTTGCATCTGCACTTTCTGGCTGTTTCAAAGACGACCCACCACCTCCACCGCCACCAGGGGAGCCAACCCTACCCGAAGGCACATTCGTCACCGGTCCCGACGGACTTGCGGTCGATGTAACCCCGCTGAATCTCAGTTTCGAATTCAGTGACGTTGGAGAAAACGGACCCGAACCCAGTATCGGCATCACCTCCAGTGGTTGCATGTTCTTTGTCGCCTTGGAGAAGGTCATGCGCTCCTGCGACCATGGTCAATCTTGGGAAAACGTTGCCGACATCGCCTCCCAACCCACGACCAGTGACCCATATCTGTGGGTCGACCCGGTGACCGACCGGGTGTTCAATGTGCAGATGGTGACCCTTATCACGACCTGGATTGCCTTCAGCGACAATGACGGAGAGAACTGGATTGGCAATCCACATGACTCTGGCCCGGTTCCCTTGAACGACCACATAAAACTCGGTTCGGGCCCGTGGACTGATGATGGCTATGGGATTCCTGGCCAATTCGACCCAATTTACGAAGAAGCGGTTTATTTCTGCTACAACAAACTAGCAGGTATTTTCTGTTACACCAGTTTTGATGGTGGTGCAACCTTTGAGGTCGGCGGCCAGATTTATGGATTGGCGACCACTAATGGAGGCCTGCACGGCGCCATCACCACCGCGCCCGACGGAACGGTCTATGTCCCTCCTAGAGTAGAAACACCAACCGTCATCGTTTCCAAAGACAATGGCCTTTCTTGGGATACCCACACAATGGGTGAAGATGTCGGCACCCCAAACCCGCGCAAGAACTCTGAGGTAGCCACAGACTCCGATTCCAACGGATATCACATCTGGACTGGGGCCGACTTCGGAATCTACATGTCGCGCAGTACCGACTCGGGAAATTCCTGGGAGCAGGACAGCATACGAATAAGCCCGGTAGAAGTCATATCGACGACCTTTCCACAGATCGATGCCGGTGACCCAGGCCGAATCGCCATCACATATCTCGGCAGTGAAAACAGCAGTGAACTAGGCCTGAACGACATCGATGGAAATAATTGGACTGGTAATCCGCACTTTGCGACTAACAACATCACCTATTATCTCTACATCACCTATAGCCTGAATGCCCTCGACGCCAACCCGGTGTTCCACACTGTACGAGTCTCACCTGACCCGGTGCAGGTGGGTAGTATCTGCCTGAACAGCGGTGATTGCCGCGACATCGGTGGCTCGAACCGCAACCTGCTCGACTTCAATGACCTGACCATCGACCGTGAAGGGCGAGTCTACGTCGCCTTTGCCGATGGTTGTACTGGTGATTGTTCTACGATGGAGAACCCCCAGCCGGAAGATTCCCGCAGTCGCCTTGGTTCGGTATACTTCCTGAGCAGTGGCCCGAGTTTGTATCTGGAAAAAGGCGAATTGCCACCATTCACTCTCTCACCACCAAAGGCCACAATAAATCGCGATGACGTTCGGCCTTCGGAGACTAAGGCTACTCGGGAATCGGAAGACTAAACTAGACCCGCAAAAATTTGTTGGTATCGAGTTTCACTCACGGCGAGTCGCAATAAGCGCGGCTCCAAGTGCAGCGGCAATGCTGAGATGGAGCGTAAATCCTGGGACGCTTGTTGCGCCTTCCCCTGTTCCAGACAAATCTGATTTAGAGCAACCATATGCATCAACCGCCTCACCTTGTGATGTATCATGGCAGTAGTCTAGTTTGTCAATTATCCCATCTCCATCACTATCGAATACAGAGGAGAATACACCATCCATACAGGTGCCTCCAACACCGAAATCCAGGTCTGCGGACACCAGAACTGCCGCACTATCTTCGTCAGAATGGATAGCGCCTCTTTCATAGAGAACGGCATTGATGTGATAGCATCCACTCTGTAGTGAAAATGTGAAATTGTATTGGTTATGGTATCCATCACTGTCTTCATCGTAGCCACCTTCCCAGTCGATGTCCCACCACCAATCAAGGCCTTCCCAACTATCCTCAAGACGATAGATGCCGATTACGACAGTATAATTCACATCCATCAGAAGGTCGTTGGCCTCAACCTGGTAACTGTAATTCCATTCCCCCTCTTTTTGCGGAGGTCTATCGACTAGAACCACATGGTTCACCGTGATGGTTTCGCCGCCGTTGCCAGTTCCAGAGTCTTCGCCCCCATTGCCACCTTCTCCATCAGAGGTTTCGGGCTCGGCGGCCGACTCCCAGAGCCAGACCATGTTGTTCTCATGCTTGCCAGTATCTTCGCCGATTAGAACCCGTCCGTCATCCAGAACGGCAAGGTTGTCCGGTCCAGCGAGGTTGTTCACATCGCATTCGTATGTGGCTGAAGATGTGTAAGGGCCACCGGATATCACTGGTTCAATCCTATTCACATTCCATTCATCATCCAAAGTCATGCTGTAGACGATTCCACAATGATTCTGTGTTACATCGATGT
>Ga0302120_10000385_pt1 | contig 19746 bp, 15 predicted proteins | sample AG5_Bottom_MG_FD_203118 | JGI IMG/M metagenome (GOLD analysis project Ga0302120, IMG submission 203118) | Marine microbial communities from Western Arctic Ocean, Canada - AG5_Bottom | ecosystem: Environmental > Aquatic > Marine > Oceanic | place: Canada: Western Arctic Ocean | collected 2017-10-01 | reverse complement strand
TAAAGCGACTTGTCTTGCAGGCGCTTGACCAGCACCTGCTTGCAGAACTTGGCCGAATAATACCTCATCAATCATGCCAACATCAACGCCACTGCGCTCAATAACGGCCTTGACAGCAACAACTCCAAGGTCAACAGCACTCATCGAAGAAAGGCCACCAAGGAACTTACCAATTGGTGTTCTTGCAACTGCACAAATAACCGGCTCAGGCTGCTTCATGGATTTTCCAGAGGCCTCCCTTTCTTCAACTTGAGGTATACGAAGGGTTGATTGAGCAAGGGCCATCGCCCAGCCCATGGCCAAATTCAAAACCGGCGTAGAAACAGACCGTGACCCAAACCAGATGAGAGAGGTATCAGTGGAATTCGATTTCACTTCCAATGCTCTTGTGTCTCTTCTTTACAAGCAAGGGGATACCGTTGTTCTTATCTGCGTCTCTAAGGATGCACGCCTCCCTGGCTGGTTCCCTCGAGATTCTACCAAGGGCTGGGTCAATGCTGAATATTCGCTTCTTCCTGGTTCAACCGATTCTCGCTTCCGTCGTGAGCGCAGAGGTGCAAAAGGACGCACCTTCGAAATCGAGAGGCTCATCGCCCGTTCACTGCGTGCAGCAGTCGACCTTGAGGCGCTTGGACCTATCTCATTGAATGTCGATTGTGATATCCTCAATGCTGATGGAGGCACTCGCTGTGCTTCGATAACAGCAGCAGGAATTGCCCTTCGCCTTGCAGTGCGCAGACTAATCGCTTCAGGCATTTGCTTACCTCTTGAACAACGCCCAACCTTCGAGCAGAGCCGTGCAGGTTTCATTCCTGCTGCCCTAACTGGTGATGCAGCAACTGCTCATGAAAATGCAGTCATGGAACACGACATCGCAGCCATCAGCGTCGGTCTAATAGATGGGTCAACTTGGCTCGACCTCGATTATATCCTCGACAGTAATGCTGATGTTGACATGAATGTCATCATGACCAGCGATGACCGCTTCGTTGAAATTCAAGGTACTGGCGAAGAAGCAACATATTCTCGTGCCGAGAATGATGCACTACTCAACCTTGCAGAGAAAGGACTTGTAGAGTTACATGCCTTACAAGTCTCGCTTCTTAGTGATGTAAACTGAGTGAGGGGATTTTCAAACCAAAGACAGACCTCAAGATTGGTCCAAGCGTTTGTCAACTCATTGGACCAACTCATTTCTTATTTGATGAGCCCTCGGTTATGTTATGCGAACTCGGGTTTTCATGTCGAGCATCGTTGTTTTTCTCTTTATTGGAAGCGCATGTCTTCCTCTCATTATGGAACCTACTTCTCCTGACGTCCTTGCTGCCGATTCGCCCTCCAAGCTAGTAAATTCCCTTTCTTCATCCACTTTTGCGTATGGAAAGGTAGAGGAATCAAAGCAAGTCGGAGACTCCGTAGAAGTGTACATTCCCCTTGAAGCGGGATACTCCATGACGTCGGGTTCAGTCAATGTGAGCCTTGAAGGGACTGAAGTTAGTTCAACAGAAACCTATTCAGTCTCAAACGGAGGTTTGAACGGCACCATGAACGGGACGGTCTCGGATGGCACTTCTATCGCCTTGCAAACAGCGTCGTTCGGCCCATCTCAATCTGGAAATAATTCTTCATCGCTCCTCAACAGCGTCAGTTGGAGCGGAGTTCACGCCTATGATACATTGGAACTTACGTGTGGTTCCGTTTCCTGTGGTTCCATCGTCGCCACCGGAGATTTGATTCTCTATGTCAATACCTTGATTGTCGGTCAAGGTACATCCATCCAAGCAGATGACCTTGTGACGGGTGGTTCGGGAGTTGGGGCGAGCACGTTGACGTCGAGCAACGGTCGAAACGACGGCGGTGGCGGAGCAGGCCACGGCGGCTCTGGCGGCTCTGGCGGAGGTACCAATGGAGGTTCGGGAGGATCAACCTACGGAAATGGAACCGAAAGTGGAAGTCAAGGTGGCGGTGTTTCCAGTAGTTATCATTCTGCAGTTTACGGAGGCCAAGGCGGCGGCTACATCCAAATTTACGCCGCTACTGTTCTTGTAAACGGGTCAATTGAAGCCGATGGAGGAGAAGGTGATGCAGGAAGCCAATCGTCGAGCGGTACAGGTCCGGGTGGCTCTGGTGGGGGAGGTGGTTCAGGGGGATCAATTTTCATTCAAACTAACACCCTCAATGTCGGTACGTACGGCCGAATCACCACGGATGGCGGTGATGGAGGAGCTGGCGCCGATGGAGCCCAAAACGGAGTAGGTTTCGGGATGTATGACGGCGGAGACGGTGGTGGAGGCGGCGCTGGCGGCCGTATTTTAGTCAGCACTCAATCGGGTGGTTACACCAATTCTGGAACCGTTCAATCTAGTTCTGGTTCTGGTGGTTTAAAGGGTCTAAAATACGGAACTGGAATTGACGGTATTGACGGAGCTTCGGGTTCGAGCGGGGCCGTTACAACGTCCACATGGTCGGGATATATTTCCACTGTAAACGTCACCTTGAACAACGGATCCTTCATATCCCAAGCGATTGAAACTCAAATAGAACAAGCGTCGTTTGCTTACTTGACTCATACCGTTTCAGTCCCAGCAAATTCATCTCTCACCGCCCACTACCGTTGGACCATTGAAGGTAATGACACATCCTGGGAGCACTGGAGTGAGTGGAGCGAGCTCCCCCTCAACGGAACGTGGATACCCCGACACCATTGGATTCAGGTGAAATATGACTTTAATCGTTCATTATCAGCATCTCCGGTACTCACTGCAATAGCCCTCCAAACTTCTGCATGGACGACACTTGAAAATACAGCATTCCATTACGATGGGATTCCAACGGCCATGGAGTACCATAATACAACAATTGGATTTACAGATTCCGTGATCAACACGAGTTCATCTCAATTGCACAGTTTCACGTTTGCTGTACCGTTTAACGCAACGCTCCTAGACGATGTCAGTGTGTGGATGGGCTGGACATCTATTGGCCCTCCTGACTATCCACCCGCACACTTTTATGAAGCGAAAATCGGTTCGACCGTTGTCAATTCCTCGCTGTTGGATTGGAAGGAGGAAGGGCATGATATCGGATTTGATTCACAAGTGCTGCAATATTTGATTCAATCAGCATCTCCTTGGGAAGACGGTGAAGGGATGCAGTGGGTAACGCTCAACGTCAGTGTTTCTATGCAAGGAACGACTTCAATGACCTTTGGTCATCTTTGGATGCCATGGTCGTTTTCAAGTACGGTTGAGATTAGCTCCCAAGTCAATACGATGATTCTCTCAGAATGTTTTTCTTTCTATGAGTCAACCGACGGGGTTTGCCTTGGACCATTACAGCATCCGTTCACTCTTAGTGCTTCACCACCGTCAGCGGGAACGCCTGCTTTTTCCTATACCATCAATGCTCCATCCTTTGAATGGGAAGACACATACGCTCCTGAGATAAACTTCATACAACACCGTAAAAGTGGCGAACCAACACCAGATGTTCGCGTTGGAGATAGTTACAGTCTTGTTCTCTTTGATGTCATGAAAGAACTCGATCTAACGGTCCAACTGTTGGGTCATGACTGGCAGGAAAGCGATGGCTTTGGAACCGCAACTGTATTTTCATATGCTTCTGCCTTGCAAGGATATTATCTCATGATGTCAACCGATGATATGAATGCAGATTCAACGCAGCAACTGAACCTTACATTCCGTGTTTTGGATCATAATCTCAACGAAGTATCTCCACGTCCGACCTACATACTCACAATCAACCCTAGTGCACCTGATGTAGCCTCGCTAAGTATTGTAGGAACCAGTCCTTTAACGGGTGGAATTGGCAATTTATGGGATATCGACGGGGCAATGTTTGAATTTACCGTTACCGATACGAACCAGCGCATGTCACTAGATGTGAACCTACATCTGACCCACCAGGTCGTGGGTACGGTTGAACTGACGATGAATTGGTCAGAATCCGAATTAGCCTATGTTGTACTCTGGCAACCAAACCGTGACCACCTCGGTCTATGGGGTGTTGAAGTGGACATGCGTGAGAATAACGGCCTCGCTGAGGTAGATTCCGACGGCCTCAACGATGGGCAAGACGCCACGTTGTTCTTGGTTGACAGCCAAGGACCCGTTCTATCAGTTGTTGATTTTAATGATGAGGTGGAACGAGGATCACCACAATTTGTCAACATGTCGTGGTCCGGACAAGAAGGTGAATCAACCTCGGGAAGCATTTCTATCGTTCAAGGAAGTATCGTTTTGGAGTTCAAGAACATTCTTCCAACCTTACTGAATTCTTCAAGTCTGATGTTTGAAACCGATGAATTCGAACCGGGTCACTATACGATTGTCATTCAACTAGAGGACGATGTAGGAAATCAAGCTGTTCATAGCGGTAACGGAACATATTCGTTCGCGGTACTCCCGGCCTGGGTTGATGGAAATATCACGGTAAATGCTTACAATGAAACATCCCTCCAGATCATTGGAAATGTGGCCTGGAGGACGGGGTCAGGTCAGATTACACTGGTTGATACAAACGGTTCAATCAGTGAACAATTTAGCGCCAGTAATGGAGTGTTTGAAGCCTTTGTTTCGCTTGAGAATTCACTTGAACCACTCATGACATTCACCATAGAGGCCTGTGATGTGAATCATAGTGAAGGTTGCTTCACTCGGGACTTCGTGCTGAACTTCACGTCTTCATTTGATCTTAATGTTGACTCAATTTGTTCGGTGACGAACCTCAAAGTGAAGACTTCAGATGGCTCAGAGGCAGTTTCTTGTGAGGTATTCAATGACGGCTTTGTTCCTACAACATTGAAGTTCTTACACCCGCTGAATGCCTCACTGGTTAGTGAATCATTGTTCCTGGTGCCGGGTGAATCTGGACGCCTTTCGATATCTCTCGCAAACGGTTCATTGGAAATTAATCGGTCGATTGAATGGTTCTTGACCGTAGAAAACGACGTTTATGGTCCCGAAACAAGTGATATGGGGCAAGTTCAAATCAACCGTTCCTTGCCCTCAAAAGACATTGATTCTACAACTGATGAACTTTCGGGAGACACCTCTGGTTCGGTTTCTTTTCTTGTTACTGTTGTTGGTCTATTGGTTATAGTTGCAATCGCTGGAGCATTGTTCTATAGGACTTCGCAATCGGTGGGACGAGGTGAGTTTGATGATGATGTAGCAGAGGATTATCTTTCGGAATCAATCGAACCGATTTCATCTGAATCTATCGAGGTCATGATGCATCATGATGATCAGGAACCCTCTCCACTAAGATCAGGGCCAAGTGCTGACCAAGAGCCAACTTCGGTGGATGGTAGCGGCTATGAATGGTATTCCTATGGAGGACTTCACTGGTACCGCTATGAAGGTGCAGATGGTGAATGGTTCCCATTTGAGCAATAATATGGACACGTTTACAAAACCTTCTCGAATAGAATATCCGTTTTGATGGGGTCTTCAGTGGGCCGATACGGAGGCTACTGCCGGACTTGGCCCAGTGATGCATATCGTGGTGAGACAGTCCGAGGCTTGAAGACGAGAACTGGACTGAAACCACTTCACATTAAACATTGAAAGAAGAAGGAAGTGCGAGTCAAAGCACGGTTTTTTCACTATATTCAGTGATTCATATCGTGGTGGGACAGGCCGGGCTTGAACCGGCGACTTCCAGATCTTCAGTCTGGCACTCTCCCAACTGAGTTACTGTCCCTTGGGATTGCTTCCACCGCGCATTACCTTTCAACAATTGCGGCATGGAATACTGTAATCAGAAGAGGTCCTCATCATCATCTGATGATGTTTCAAAGAAACTGTCTTCTTTCTTTGCTCCCTTCTTCGCATCTTTCTTAGCATCTTTCTTTTCAGGCTTCTTTTCTTCGGCCTTCTTTTCTTCTTTCTTTGCCTCAGCCTTCTTTTCAGCCGGTGCATCTTGAGCCGCGATTCTCTTTTCGGCTTCAGCCTTTTCACGGGCTTCCATCTCTTCAGGAGACATGCCGGCTTGGGCTGCCAATGCACGGCGTCGGTCTTCTCTTGCTTTACGCTCTAACTGCTTGTGGCGGCTACGCTCGATATTCTGCATCATATACATTGCATCGTGCTCTAATAGTGGTGAATCCGAGATAATGGTGACATCTAACCAATCTCCTTCTTCGATTAAGAATTCCCCGAGTGGCTCGAAGTTCAAGTCGCTCTTCTTGATTTGAGTGTAGTGCTGGGCATTACCCATGCGATGCTCAACACCTGAGAAGTGACAATAGAATGTCTTTGTTCCAATGGTTGTCCTAACTTGGTCGAATAATTCCCCATAATCTTCACTGGTCTTCAAGCGACCGTGGCCTCGAGCGTGGATATGTGCCATATTGAGAACGGGCACCGTTCCTTCGACGTGGTTAACAACTTCGAGAACTTCTTCCAATGTTCCCCATAATTCTTGACGGCCGCTAGTTTCTACTCCAACCTTCATTGGAGTTCCATCTTCTAGCCATGGGAAGGCGGGATGTTCAGTTTCATCTTCCCAAAGTTGTTTGGAGCGCTCGACGATTCCTGCCATAACATTGGCAACTTGTTCATTGGCTGCTGGTCCACTCCCCATCTCGCCATAAGGCCCGACGTGAGTTGTTATATGGCGTGCATTGAGGACCTTGCCGGCTTGCATGCTTGCTTCTAACTTGGCAAGAGCGCGATTCCTTTGCACTCTATCTCCGAGTAATTCAGCGTAATAAGGACCGTGAATATTCATTTCGAATTCAGCCTTATGGGATAGGATTCCGGCCTGCCAATACTGATCAAAGTGGTGTGGTTGTACCATTCTTACAGTTTGGATTTCCATGGTATCCAAGCCCAAAGATATGACATCGTCCATACCCTCTACAATCGTTCTTCCTTTACACGAGAGTGGCACTCCCGCCGGCCCCATTCTTATTGGCATAACGACATTGCCCCCACAGTGGCAGCCGCCCGAACCCGTCCCCCTTCAAAACCATATGCAGTTAACAGCGTCCTTTGGTCTAAGCAAGTTAGTAGTGAGGTTCATGTCAGTATTGCTTCTCGGCATCCTCGATGAGTGGTCTTGATGCGGCTGTTCAGGCTTTTCGTGAAGGCCGACCAATCTGTGTTTTTGATGCAGAATGGAGAGAAGGGGAGACTGATTTGTTGTTTCCAGCCGCCGCGGCAACGCCTGCTGCGATGCGCCAATTGCGAAGTGACTGCGGCGGCTTGCTATTCCTTGCAATAGGTCATGAAGTCGGCGAGTTGTTCTGCCTACCATTTTTACAAGATTTGCACACAGATTCTAATTTGGTAGGCAAGTATCCTGTGCTTTCAGAATTGGTCACTAATGATTTGCAATATGATTCACGCTCCGCCTTCACACTATCATTGAATCATCGGGATACTTTCACAGGAATTACCGACCGCGACCGTTCTCTTACAACTCGCCGCTTTGCAGAATTGTATACAGAATGCATCGGCAGCGATAATGCTCTTGGGCGATTAGGTTCTGAGTTCCGCACTCCGGGGCATATTCCAGTTTGCCGGGAAACTGAAGGCGGCTTGACTCAACGCCAAGGGCATACCGAATTAGCAACAGCAATGGCTAGAGCTGCCGGACTTGCGCCAGTTGTCATAGGAGCCGAAATGTTACAGCCGGATGGTGATGCTGCTTTGTCCGTAGAGGCTGCAAAACAATGGGCAACAGCAAGAAATATCCCCTTCGTTTCAGGTGCTGAAATACTCGCGGAGGTGGAAAAATGAAGCGAGTCATGGCAGTGGGAGTTTTCGACCTACTTCATGCCGGACACCTACATTATTTGGAACAGGCAAAGGCCCTTGGCGACTACTTGTGCGTAGTTGTAGCCCACGATGATACAGTAAGGAAGCGCAAGCATGAACCAGTTACAGGTCAAGAGATGAGACAACGTATGGTGCAAGGACTGAAACCAGTAGATGAAACCATCATTGGGAACCCACCAGATGTGCCAATCTTCGATATCTTGCCAAACATTCAGCCAAACATAATCGCCTTAGGATATGATCAAGAGCATGCAGAAAATTCAATCCGTAAAGCCTTAGATGAGCGTGGATTCAAGGAGATTCAAGTTGTTAGAGTTGAGGGCTTAAGCGATGACCTTGATGGTACACGCAAGATAATTTCCAAAATAATCGACCTATGGAGCGTCAACAAGAGGCTTGAAGAAGTCGAGGACTGAGGTGAATTATTTGTTCACAGGAATTGTTGCGGGAATGGGGGAAGTAGTTTCATTCAACAATAATACTTTGAGCATATCAATCCCAGAAATGAGCGCAGTTGAACAAGGAGCATCAATCGCCCTCGATGGAGTTTGTTTAACCGTAGTTGGATTTTCTGAAGAACAGGTTTGGTTTGACATTGTTGACGAAACACTCAATGTCTCTACCCTTGGAGCATTACAAATTGGAGATAAGGTCAACTATGAACGAGCCGCCAAAGTCGGAGATGAAATCGGTGGCCATGATGTCTCCGGACATATTTCGTGTAAGGCAAGAATCAACTCATTTGAAGATGGAATGATGAGCTTCAAGATTGATGAGCAATGGATGAAGTATATTCCAGCAAAAGGCTTCATCGCTTTGGATGGCTGCTCATTGACAATTGTCAATCCTCAAAGTGATGAATTTAGCGTCGCCCTCATACCTGAAACAATGATGCGCACAAGATTTGGCAACAAAACTGTGGGAGAAGAAGTCAATGTCGAAATCGACCTCAGAACACAATCTGTCGTCGATACTGTTGAACGTATGATGCACCGGAGTGAATGATATGGCACGAATAGGACTAGTCTGCGCCCGCTTCCATCGTGAGAATGTTGAAGAGATGTTAGGGGTAGCAAAAGCTCGTGCAGAGGACTTTGGAATCGAAGTTGTCGAGGTTATTTGGGTTCCGGGTTCACTTGAGATTCCGTTGGCATTGAAAGGGTTAATTTTACGTGACGATATTGATGGTGCTGCTTGCCTTGGAATAATTGAAAAGGGCGAGACGCAACACGGTTTGGTATTAGGTCAAGCAGTTGTCAAGACAATTCTTGAATTACAATTAGAGTATGACAAACCGATTGGATTGGGAATTATCGGCCCAGGTGCTGACCCTGAACATGTAGAGCCGCGATTAGTATCTCATGCTCGAGGAGCAATTGACGCCATAGCCGCAGTTCTCTGATTCTTTCTGCGGGCTATCCACCACCAGACCACCGCCAAGGCGATAGCATTTGGCCACCAGATCCACCAAGTTGACCACTGTATTCCGTCAATCATGAAGTCTGAAAAGGGCATCAAGAACGGAGTTGGAAAGAAGTTGTGCCTATGAGTCGGCATATCGATGATGATATGAGAAATCCAAGGAATAATCAGTAGAGTTGCAGCAGTTCTTGGTTTCATTTCACGTTGTAGAACTTTACCTGTTTTCAGCAAATCACCCTTTTGCTTTTTCAGGGTGTATTCTAGAGCACCCCAGATGCAAAGGAATAGTACAAAGGTCCAAACTAAGGAATGGCTGATTTGATACATCTGCCAAGCGATTGAAGGTAGGTCTGAAGTTACTGAATCTTCATTGATTTGGATTCGCGGTTTGCCGTTTAGCAGTTGGACGATTGTTGAAGGAACGAATGCTAAGAGGTCAGGGAGGACAGCCATGGCTGCGGCTACTTTCCAGTTGAGTCGGCCGTGAGTTAGGTGTCGGCCCCAGATTGCATGGGATACTACGTCCATGTTATTGCGTAGAGGTTTTCCTTGAAATGTATGAGGGGTGAGAGATTGTACCATTTAAGCCAATGTTGAAGGCGTGGGCTTGTTGCCACAGGCTCATGACAGATGGCATACGGGACCTGATTATCATTGGCAGTGGACCCGCGGGCTATACTGCTGGGCTTTATTCTGCAAGAGCGATGCTAAAACCTCTAATGTTTGCAGGCTATATGTCTGGTGGGCAATTGATGTTGACCAGCGATGTTGAGAATTTCCCTGGTTATCCAAGCGGCGTGACTGGTCCTGAAATGATGATGCATTTACGAGAGCAAGCAGAGCGCTTTGGTTTGGAAGTAGAGGATAAAAATGTTGAGAGCGTGGATTTTTCTGAACGCCCCTTCAAGGTTGTAGTTGAGGGAGAGACATTCCTTTCCCATTCAATCGTCATCTGTACTGGTGCCGAGGCAATCTGGCTGGGAGTTGAGGGAGAAGATGCTCAAAAAGGCCGTGGAATTTCGACCTGTGCAACTTGTGATGGGGCTTTCTTCAAGGATGAAGAGGTTCTTGTCATCGGTGGTGGTGATTCTGCCATGGAAGAAGCAACATTCCTAACACGTTTTGCTTCCAAGGTAACAATTCTGCACAGGCGTGATACCTGGAGGGCATCCAAGGTCATGCTTGACAGGGCTAGAACTCATGAGAAAATTGAGATACGCCCATTCCGCCAAGTTGTCGAGTGGTTATCAGATGATAGTGGATTGACTGGTGCAGTTCTTGAGGACCCGCGTGATGGTTCTCGAGAGGAGATTTCATCAACTGGTGCTTTTATCGCCATCGGCCATAAGCCGATAACCGCCTTCTTGGAAGGTCAAGTTGAGACCGATGAAGAAGGATATATCCTACATAAGCAGCATTCTATGACCAGTGTTGCTGGAGTTTTTGCAGCCGGCGATGTTGTCGATACTCGCTACCGCCAAGCCATAACTGCTGCTGGAATGGGCTGTCAGGCTGCAATGGATGCAGAGCGTTGGCTTGAAGACAACCAGCATTGAGGCATACTACATGGGCGAGCAGTTGTCTGCAGCAGACTTGCAGCGTTTTTCTCGTCACATCATCCTACCACAAGTCGGTATGGAAGGCCAAGTTAGGCTTCGTAATGCTAGAGTTGCAGTGGTTGGAGCTGGTGGCCTTGGCTCTCCGGTCATTCTCTATCTGGCTGCGGCAGGAATTGGTCATTTGACCATCATCGATGATGACGCTGTTGACTTATCCAATCTGCAGCGCCAAATATTGCATGATGCTGCAAATGTAGGGGTCAATAAGGCCGTTAGTGCTAGGTCGCGGATTCATGCTCTTGATGATTCTATTTCGGTTACTGTTATCGAGGAGCGACTGACTTCTGTCAATGCGCTTTCGGTTCTTGAAGGACATGATGTTGTAGTTGATGGGACAGATAATTTTCCTACTCGTTATTTGGTAAACGATGCTTGTGAGATGCTTGGAATCACTTGGGTCTATGGCTCGATTCACCGTTTTGAAGGGCAGGTTAGCGTATTCAATTTGAATGGTGGGGTGAATTATCGTGATATTTTCCCTAAGCCTCCACCTCCAGGGATGGTTCCTTCTTGTGCTGAAGGTGGCGTTTTAGGAGTCCTGCCTGGGGTTATTGGTACTCTACAAGCCAATGAAGTTCTGAAGTTAGTTCTTGGAATAGGGCAACCTCTTTCTGGAATTTTGATGTTATATGATTCTCTTGAGATGAGATTTCGTGGTGTTCGTGCCTCGAAGGATCCTGCGCGTCCTGTGGTTACTGAATTGATGGACTTAGAGGGATATTGTGCCAATACACAAGTTGAAGAGCAATCCTCTGACCACGTTGAGGACATGGTTCAGGAGATTTCACCGGTTGCAGTTGTTGAAAAGAGGGGTGCTGGTTGGGCTCCTTATGTTCTTGATGTTCGAAGTATTGGAGAGGGAAGTATCGCTTCGATTTCTTTTGTTGATGATTTAATTCCACATGTCGATGTTCTCCAGCATCTTGATTCGATTCCTCCAGACCGAGATATATTGATTTATTGCCATCATGGTGGCCGTTCAATGATGGCTGCAATGATGTTGGCGAACAATGGTTGGGATGCTTCGCGCCTGTGGAATATGACCGGTGGAATCGACCTCTGGTCTAGAGAAGTAGACTCTACTATCCCCCGCTATTGATGTTTATCTTGGGACATCTTGATGAATCCAATGGCAGCCAAAGGCTGCTGGGGTGCCTCCATGGCTAAGGTAATTATCGCTGATGAAAACGAGGGTCGCCGTAATTTGTTGGCCAATACTCTCGAGCGCGAAGGCTTCGATGTGACTCGTGGCTCCACAATGCGTCAAACTGAAGCAACAGCCTTGGCAACCATGCCAGAAGTCGTAGTAATGGATGCGGAATGGAAGACAGGTGACCCGATTGATGCGGCTTCGCGCATGATGTCTGACCCAGAATTTTCCTTCAAATGCAGAATTGTTTTGCTTTCACGAGTAACTTCCACGGATTTCTTGGCCGCTGCAGCAAAAGCAGGCATCTCGGAAGTATTGGCTAAGCCTCTCAATATGAGGAAATTAATTGATCAATTACACAAGCATGTGCGCAAGGAATTCGTGCCACCACCGGCCGATGTCGGAATGATTGGTAATCGTGAAGGGACCTTCGATGTAGGGGTGGGCATGAGTGACCCAAATTGGGCCTTACCGATGCTTTCAAACATGCTTGGCTCGGATATCATCAATGATGATTTCGTTGCTGCTATCGCAGCAAAACTAGAAGAATCCAAGGTAACAGATAAACTCGATATCGAGCCAGCAGTATTGACCGAAGTTCTGAAGGCAGCACTTGGTAAATTGGTGGAAGACGGAGTCAGCACTGACTCCGAAGATGTAGAGGAAGTCTCCTACGAGAGCATGAAAAGCAGCGAAAGATTAGGCGAAAAAGGGCCGAAGAAGAATCCTCGAAGTTCTGCACAGAAAACTGGGCTGACCATGGACGAGATGCTACAAGTCCAAGCCGATGATATCGCCGAAGAGGTAGAACAGGCTATGGATGAAGTATTGGATGATTTACCCGACTTAATCACCTTACTTCCCGAAGAAGAATTGATGAATGTCGACCCAGAAGTTGTCCGTTTCACTCACCTTTCTATCCGTTATGTGTTGGATTTGATGTTTGATATCGCTCGTCCAGAATCTCTGAATGATTTGACTTTGATGACTCGAATCGAAGATGGAGCGCAAATGTTGGCCGATATCATGTTACATTTGCCAGCAGCACCTGAACAGGAGGAGGAATAAGATGTCTGGAACTGCAAAGATGAAGCCAGTTATTGATGGTAATGATTTGGCATTTTGGGCAATTCTTTCCGCTTTCGTGGTTGACTTTCTTGGTTATGCTTACATCGTTCCAATTCTTCCTGAATGGAAGCAGCAATTTTCTCTTTCCAGTTTTGAGGCTACTGCTCTGGTTTCAATTTGGGCTTTGCCATTGTTATTATTCGGACCATTTTCCGGGAGGTTGGTCGATAAATTTGGTTCTGGTCGCGTAATAAGTGCTTCAATTGTCATGTTGATAGGTTCGTCTTTGCTGTATTTGGTGGCAACTGAGGAATTATTGGAGTCGTATTTTCCCAATTCAGGATTTTGGGTATTGGTAGCAGCTCGTTTCATTCATGGCGTTTCAGGGGCTGCTGTTTTGACCGCTGGTTTGGCTGCAGCAAGCCGTTTATGGCCCAATAGTTTTGGTGCAACTGCTGGTTCTTTGATTGGTATGGCTACTGTTGGTGCCTTGCTTGGGCCAGTGATTGGTGGTTGGGCATTCGAGATTGGAGCCTCGAATGCATTCTTACTATTGGCTGGAATAACTGCTGCTGCATTACCTTTGGTTCTCTATGCATCCAAGGCAATTGGACATGGCTCTTCATCAAGCGCCCTTCGGCAAATTCCAATTCGAGAATTCATGTCTAACCCAATGCTTTTCCGCATCGGTATGCTAATCGTTTTCTCGGCTTTGGCAACCGGTGCTTTGGAGGCGGGTGTCCCTCTATTATTGTCAGAACCTCCACTTGGCATGGGACCGGGTGGAATCAGCCTAGTGATCTTGGTTCTGGTCTTAATCCAAGGAGTTGGAGGTTGGTGGTGGGGTCGACAGGTTGACCGAACTGAGCCAACCCGGTGGATGATTATGGGATGGATTGGAGTAATGATTGGTCTGACTTCAGCCGGAGTCATGTCTGCTGCTGCTGATGATAGACAGGGGGTACTTGTGGTAGTTGCGATGTTGGCGATATTCCAATTTTCGGTTGCAGCAGCCCAAATCCCCCTCTTACCGATGGTCGATGCTGCAACTACTAGAATCTACGGAAAAGGCAGTGCTGGTTTGGCCTTCGGAGCATTTGGTACTGCTTGGGCTACTGGCACATTAATCGGTCCAATTTTCATTGGCCTAATGCATGACTTGACTCATGCTTGGTCGCTATCCTTGGGATTATTGGCAATTCCCGGAGCCCTGGGATTGTGGCTAACCCTGGCAAATCGAGAAGAATTACGCTCCTGCTACAATGAAGAGATGGCAAGGCGCAAAGAATCGAGTTCGGAATCTGAATGACAGCCTTCAAGTCCAACTCCATCACGCCTTTGTTTGGAGGGGGAGGATGAGTCAAGCAGGAATGCCGTTAATTCACGGTGCCAGTTGGAGGCCAGATAAGGCCCTACAATTCGTTAACCCTTTGTCAGCAGATGAGGCCCGTAGCGAATTATTACGCTTCACTGCAGAGCGCCATGATGGCTACTTAGAGAGAGTGGCAACCACTTGGGAACAGTTACAATCTCAAACTTCTCACAATCAATTTAATGGCCCAACTTGGCATTTATTTTCTCAAGAAGTAGTCGATGCATTAGGGCGTGGTCTTGCTATTCGCAATCACCAACATGACCTCGAGAGAGAGGTTGTCCCACGCCGCGATTTCATGCTACACTTAGATCGCCGTTGCCAGCGTTTCCTCATTGATATTGCACTTTGTCTGCGTAGAATCTCTCATTATATGGCAACTTCAATTGAACAGAGATTGGAATGGCAGCGCTTGATGCTACGGACACGGGCTCTGGATGTCCACCTCAAAGATGTCTTCATGAAAGGCATGAAAACTCCCGATGGTGGGAAATTTGGAGGCAAGGGTTTCCGTTCTACTTGGCAAGAAGGAGTAGTTGCAGTAGCAGGTGCCCTGAACCGAGATTTGGAATCACCAATCGGCAGTAGGCCAGATGAAGGATATGATGGTGACTTGGTAGCACCAATGATTCGCGATGTTGGTCTTGGACTGGCGATGGGCGATACACCCCGTGATGTCATGACAGCCCAGATGGGAAAGGCAGAATCTAATCAGAATGGAGGTTGGATTGGCATAAATGCCGGCGGTCGAGACCTGCATACCGGTTGCTGGCATCGTGGAGTCCTACCGCCAACTGCTCCTCTTCCAATTGCTACTGCCACGATGACAGGATTGGCTTTAGCAGCCAAGTTGACCAAGACTGAGCGTTTCCATGTAGCCTGCATTGGTGAAGGAGCCAGCAGTAGCGGTGAATGGTGGGAGGCCATCAATCTTGCAGGAGTTAGAGCATTACCGATGACCTTCATTCTTCAAAACAATCAAATCGCCCTTGATACGGTTTCAACAAATCAATCGGTTGTTGAATTATGGGCGGATAAGGCGGTGGCAATGGGAATGCCTTCGTGGACAATAGATGGTTCAGACCCAGCAGCATGGTATGCATCGGCAGCCACAGCGCGAGAATTCAGTCTTTCAGGAGGGGGTGCAACTCTAATTCATGTCGAAACCATGCGAGGTTGTGGCCATGCTCATCATCATGATGACCTCTATCTCGGCGCAGAGAGTGGTAATCCTCCGGGCTACGTCAACCGTGAACTATTGGAATATTGGGCAGAAAAAGATCCAATTCCAACTCATCGTAAATTACTTCTCGACCTTGGAATTGAAGAAACAACCCTATCAGATATGGAAGATGAAGAACAAGACTTGGCCGACCAAGCAAGAGCAGAAGTCGAGGCTATGGATTGGCCATCACCAGAGACATTAGTGCTAGGAGTTACCAGCCTTCATGATTCGGATAGTCATGCGGATAGATTAGAGCGAAATGGTAATGTTGAAGCAGGAGAAGCCATATTGGAAGATGGTCAACTCGACGTATTATTCAGTGAAAAAAGTGGTTCTTGGACTTATTCAAGAGCCATTCAACAAGCCATGGTAGCCATCGCAGACAAATATGGAGATGATGTCGTATTCATGGGCGAAGATATGGAAGTTGCAGGCGCATTTGGAATGAATTTGCCCTTGAAAAATGCCGGCCATTCAGATAAGTTGCTTGATATGCCTTTGTCCGAGGCAATAATCATCCACGCTGCAACAGGGGCGGCGTTACACGGAATGAGGCCTATGGCTGAAATCCAATTTGGGGGATTCACCGCATTAGCATTCAATGCCTTAGTCAATAATGCAGCAATGTTGCGTTGGCGCTGGGGGGCTGAAGTTCCTTTGACGGTACGAATACCACTTGGAGGAAAAACCCGTAGCGGGCCTTTCCATGCAAATATGATTGAATCTTGGTTTGCAAATGACCCAGGGTTAATCGTTTTGGCTCCAGCGACCCCCCAAGATGCCTATGACTTGTTATGCGAGGCTGCTGACTTGGATGACCCAGTAGTATTCCTCGAACATATTGGACTCTACGGATTACGCGGAGGCAAAACTGGTTGGGGCGACAATATCAACCAAATCGTAGATACTACTCCAGACAAAGGGATTCTCGGTAAGGCGAAAATCGTAAGAGGTGGCAGCGATTTGACTTTAGTTTGCTGGGGCGCAATGTTACATGTGGCTTTGAAAGCGGCTGCAGAAGTTGTCAAACAAGGAATCGAAGTAGAAATCATCGACCTGAGGACAATCATCCCATTCGACCATGAAACTTGTATATCTTCAGTTGCCCGAACCGGTAAATTACTCATCCTCCAAGAAAGCCAGTGGCATGGCGGCTTAGGGCATAGCATTCAGAATAGAATTATCGAAGAAGCATTTTGGGCATTGGAAGCCCAACCACGAATTATCGGCGCCTTGGATACTCCTGTGCCCTTCTCTCCACCATTGGAAGACTATTTTATTCCCGACGTGGCAAATGTTGTAGAAGGGATAAAAAATATCTGTTCATAGAACATGTCCTTTCAGTGGCAAATCATATGTGCCCGACACCTCGTGCGTGAAGCAGTATGTCCAAGACTATCGCCGAGAAGGCAACCCAATCTGGCAAGGATGCCGGCATTATGGAGTTGTTACATTGGAACGGGATGTTGCTAACCGGTGGTCTTTTCGTTAGCCTAGTTGTACTCTCTACATTTGGAACAAGAGCCGGTGAAACGGCAGTTTGGGTCAGTCTACTATTGCTGGCATTCGCCATTGCCTTACTGATTACTTCAGCGGATTTCTTCATCGAGGGAGCCAAAGGATTGGCACGCAGAGCTGGAATTGCAGAAGTCGTCATCGGCTTAACTATCGTCTCAATTGGCACTTCACTCCCCGAAATACTTGTAACTTCAACTGCCGCTTATGGAGGGGCTAACGACCCCGCCCTAATCGACTTGGCAATTGGAAATATCTTTGGTTCAGTGCTGGTTCAAATTACTCTTATTCTTGGAATTGTAGTCATGGTTCGGCCATTAGATATCAGACCAGACTGGATTAAGAGAGATGGTATGTTAATGCTAGGAGCAATCCTACTACTTTCAGTTCTGCTAGTTTGGGGTAGGAGCCTATCAAGGTGGGAAGGTGCCTTATTGGTAGGTCTGTATTGTTACTACATCTATTGGTTGTTGACTAATCAAGAAAAAATAAGAAGCGATGAATTAGAAATCGTTCCCGATGTTAAGACTCAAGGTAGAGGATGGACTTCTGGTGCATATGCTCTGATGGTACTTATTGGACTTGCCTTTGCTGTTTATGCAGCATCAAAATTGGTTATTATTGCCAGTGAAATAGCCCTTGAATTGGATGTACCCCCTACGGTGGTTGGAATGACAATGTCTGGGCTTGGTACCTCTCTTCCTGAATTGACCGTTGCACTGATGGCTTCTAAGAGGTCTCAGGGTGTAGCAATTGGCACGCTCATCGGCTCAAATATCACTGACCCAATGCTCTCTATTGGTATTGCAGCGATGATCAGGCCTCTCACACTCTCAACGGAATCTGCGCCTCTAATCATGTATCTTGTTATCCCAGCCACAATAATTGGGGTTGTTGCCTGTTTATTCTTCATGTGGACAGGCTTCCAATTCAATCGCTGGGAAGGTGGAATATTGGTTGGACTTTATCTCCTATTCTTATTCATTCTTGAAATGCAACGACGTGGTTATCTCGGAATTTAGTTGAATTATTTCCTCTGTTGAAACGGTTGGGCTTATGTCCAAACCACTTCTCGACGTATCATGGTCGCACTCGACTTGGATGAAATGCAGCAGATGTTGCAAGAATTAGCTCACCAATTTGCGCTTGATGAAATCCGCCCAAATGCCAAGCATTGGGATAAAGAGTCAGAATATCCACTGCAAGCCATCAAAGCAGCCGATGAACTTGGCCTACTCAATCTGCACATCCCAGAAGCATATGGTGGAGCAGGACTAGGTTGTATGGAAGAAGTTGTAGTAACTGAAGAATTAGCATGGGGGGACCCTGGATTTGCCACTGCTGCCTATGCAACCAGCCTTGCAATCACCCCAATCATTACTGGCGGTACCGAAGAGCAGAAGCAAAAATGGCTTCGCAAAGTCGCCGAAGAAGGAGCATTGGCCTCATATTGTGTTACCGAACCTCAAGCCGGCTCAGATGTTGCAAGCATTGCAACCACCGCAATCAAAGATGGTGAAGATTACATCATTAGCGGAGAAAAGATGTTCATCACCGGTGCAGGATATGCGGACTTTTTCTTCGTACTGACCAAGACCGACCCCACTGCCGGCCACAAAGGGATGTCTGGATTCGTAGTCGAATCAAATGCCGAAGGTGTTAGCCTAGGAAAGAAAGAGAGTAACATGGGACAAAGATGCTCCGATACTCGTTCTGTCATCTTCAATAATGTTAGAGTTCCAGCCTCGCAACTAATCGGGGGCTCAGAATCTGGAGGCTGGATGAACGCCATGAATGCCTTTGACATGAGCAGACCAAATATCGCCGCTCAAGCAACTGGTTTGGCAAGGGCAGCATTTGAACACGCCTTGCAGTATTCCGACGAGCGTGAAACTTTCGGCCAGAAATTACACCAACACCAAGCCATCCAATTCATGCTCGCAGACATGAAGACCAAGATCGAGGCATCAAGGCTTCTAACTTGGAAATCAGCAGCCTTAGCCGATGCAGGTCAGAAAAATACTGAAGCCGCTGCCCATGCCAAGAGATTTGCAGCAGATACAGCAATGGAAGTCAGTACCGATGCAGTTCAGGTCTTCGGAGGCTATGGGTACTCCGAAGAATACCCAGTTGCAAGGCTAATGCGAGGCGCCAAGGTACTGCAAATTTACGAAGGCTCATCTCAAGTTCAACGCATGATAATTGGTCGTGAGATGCTGCGAGGACTTTGAATGGCAGTTGCCATCGTATTGGCCGCAGGGGCTAGTTCAAGACTTGGTCGAGAAAAGGCACTAATTCCACTTGGTGACTCAACACTGATTGGGGTGATTGTGGATTCATTATTGAAAGTCTGTAAGGAAGTAGTCGTAGTGACTCGCCAAGAATTACAGGTTGACATAATGTTGGCAACAGCAGGGGCAAGAGTGGTAGTCAACCCAACTCCAGACACAGGAAGAACGGGTTCTATTCAAGTCGGAATTTTAGCCCTTGAAAAACCCCCACGGGTATTAATCGCTCCAGTCGATAGACCAGGCTTCAACCTCCCAACTCTTCAAGCATTAGTCAGAGAA
>Ga0302120_10000384_pt1 | contig 19747 bp, 25 predicted proteins | sample AG5_Bottom_MG_FD_203118 | JGI IMG/M metagenome (GOLD analysis project Ga0302120, IMG submission 203118) | Marine microbial communities from Western Arctic Ocean, Canada - AG5_Bottom | ecosystem: Environmental > Aquatic > Marine > Oceanic | place: Canada: Western Arctic Ocean | collected 2017-10-01 | reverse complement strand
CAACTCGCCAAACTCATAGCGATCCTGAAGTGGAATCTTGACCTTTATTGAGTGGAGTTTCGCATCGGCCTTTTTGTTGTTTTCCGTATTTGTAACGGTTACGGATTTTTTTGCGGTTTTCAGGTCGGAGAATTGAAGGTTGCTGAACGCACTGTTGATCACGCGGTGGTTCCGAAAGTTACGCTCGATAAACGTGTTCGGGTATCCAACGACCGATACGAGTCATCTGCGGATGCCGCCGCAGGACATAAGAGTGACACGGCCATATAGGCCGGCGCGCGAATTCCTTTCATGTTGAGAGAACTGTCCCAAATCGACTGCGAGACAAGCTCAGTAATGTTTCTAATCCATCCTAAAACGGGATCCCATCATGGTGCACGGTGCAGGAAGCAGGGTGCGGTGCACGCGATGCAGGGTCCTGCAATCAGGCTCTCACTTTGTAATCGGGTGTCGGGATTCCGGAACTAGTGATCGGGACCCCCTGTTTGGGCCCGTTCAATCCCATTCCCGCCTAGCTCGAGGAAGCGCAACGGGTGATCGAATCGATCCTGACTACCAGGGAGCAGGCCCTTGAGATTAGAATAATTTCTTCCGCATCTCTTCGGGCTTGCTCTCGCTGAGGAGGACAAAGGCACGGTCACCCTCAGCCCAGGTCGCAACCGAAATATTGGTCGCGGGGCACTGCCAACAGCTGCCTTTCCCGGCTTTCAGCTCCTCGAGAGCCGCGATCTTCGTTTTCTCAAGATCGGCCCGACGCACCACCACAAGATGGACCACTTCGCCGTCTTTATTGAAGCAAACGAGGGAGGCATTCTTTGTCCCAAGATTGAGAAGAGCACAACCAACGGGCTTGGAATCCACCGCCGTCAACCCGGGAGGAAGATCTTCCTCTCGAATGGTCGGAAGTTCCTTGCTGACGAAAAACGTATTGAGATCGTCGATGTCCGTCCCCTCATGTTGAAGAGCGCTCTCGCTGGACACATGCTGAATCGAGGAGTGCTCGAGGGCAGACAAGGTGATCCCGTCAGGTGCAGGCTTCTCATCATCGGTCATCTCAAAGGCCACGAAGGCTCCGAGCACCAAGGCGGCCGCAACCGCAGCGCTCCTCATCCAACTCTGCGCCCTGCCCGTCGCGGTTCTCGCGTCGTTCTCTTCGACTTTCAAAGCAGAGGTTTCCTCTGGAGTAAAGGCCCCCGCCACGGGCTCACTGGCCGTCTCCACCTTCATGGCGGTGACGATCTGAGCGCGCAGTTCCTCGGGCGGACGGACGGAGGCAAGCGCACCCATGATGGCGGCATCCATTTCGGAAAGATCACTCTCAACAAGCTCCTCATTGCGGATCGAGAGGATATTCTCGCGGAGCTCGTCGGGAATCTCGAGGTTGTTGAAAGCAGCGGCAAAGGAGGCGTCCTGCACCCGCTCGAGAGCGAGCCAATCCCCAAGCTCACGGTCTTCCGCGGCCCGCGCTAGAGCCTCCGCAAAATCAGGATCCTTCGCGTCCGCCCCGTCGGGACGAAAACTTTGCAGAATGAAGCGGGCTTGTTCCTTATCCATTGGATCGCTTGAGGGATTCGGGTTGAAAATTAACTATCTTCTTCGGCACGCCGGACGGCTCATCGAGCATTTTGCGCCGGAGCTGATCCTTGCTTCGCGAAATGCGTGACATCACGGTTCCAATGGGGATATCGAGAATGGAGGCGATCTCCTTGTAGCTGTGTTGTTGGAGGTAAAAGAGGGTCAGTGGTGCGCGAAAGGTCTCGTCAAGCTCCCCTAACAATTCCACGGCCCGCTGGGCATCCATCTGTCGATCGGCATCCGGATTGTGGGAAGGCAGCTCATGTTCCACATCGCTGATCTCGCGTTCTGGATAGCGGGTCTCCCGGCGAGCGTGACTGAGGTGTTCGCGGTAGAGAGTGGTGAAGAGCCAGGTCTTGGCTTTGCTCCGGTCCTTGAGCTGGTGCCCTTTCTGGGCCCAAATGACGAAGGTTTGCTGGACGAGATCCGCGGCGCGATCGGGGGTTTTTGCGAGCGAGAACGCAAACCGATAGAGCGGTTGGTAGTGCGCATCGACAAGTTCTTCGAATTCCGTCATGGGTGACTGGTGGGCTCTGCTTGCTATTGGGAGGCCCCCTCCCGGGCATTATTCCCAATGCACCCGGCTTTCCCGCTTCTCCCTGTAGGCAAGGGATTGAGAAGGCCGGTGCACCCGCCCAATTTGCCCTCAAATCACTCTCAACGCAACCGGCATTCCTGCTTCCCCCGTAAGGGGCGGTCTGCTTGAATCGTAGCCTCATAATCATGCGCACATTTACCTTTGCCCTCCTTGCTCTTGCAGCCCTGCCGTTACAGGCCGGAATCAAAATCGAACAGGAGGGAAACAACCTCAAAGTTCTGATCGATGGAACGCTCTTCACCGAGTACCGCAGCGATACTCGCGTCCCCTGCCTCTTTCCCCTGATGAGTTCCCGGGGAACTCACTACACCCGCCAGCATCCCTTCGAAAAAGGGGTCAAGGGGGAGCAGGCCGATCACCCGCACCACACCGGATTCTGGTTTACCCACGGCAATGTGAACGGGCACGATTTCTGGCACAAAGAGAACTGCAAGATCGTGACCCGGGGATTTCTCGGCAACCCCATGGTGACCAACACCGTGGCAGGCGGCAAAGGAAGCAAGGTCACCTTCACGGTCGAGCTCTCCTGGGAAGCTGATGGCAAGCCCGTGGTCGCCGAACACCGGACCTACCTCATTTCAGTCGAGGGAAGAACGCGCACCATTGATGTGACTTCTCATCTCGGTTCCAATCAGCACAACCTCAAATTCGGCGACACCAAGGAGGGGAGTTTCTCCATCCGCACTGCACCGACCATCCGCCTGAAGGGGGCCGTCGCCAAGGGCGGCATCATCACCAGCGAAGGGATGAAGGACAACGATGCCTGGGGCAAGCGTGCCAAGTGGGTCGCCTACCACGGTCCTGATTCAAAGGGCACGCCCGTCGTGATCGCCATCCTTGATCATTCCAAAAACTTGCGCCACCCGACTTGGTGGCACGCCCGCAACTATGGCTTGCTCACCGCCAATCCCTTTGGCATCCGCGCCTTTAACGACAAGGACGTCAAAGAGAGCGGCGACTACGAGCTCAAAAAGGGCAAAATCCTCACTCAGCGCTACCGTCTCATCCTCCACGAGGGCACGGTCGATTCAGCCAAGGTTGAGGACAACTGGAAGGCGTTCACAACTGAAGAAAAAAAGTAGCGCAAGGATCCCAACCTAGGGGATGTTGTTCAGCTCCGTTCAGCATCCTCAAACCAAGCGGGCCGGGCGCAGGAGTTAGCCCACCGCCTTATCTCCGGCGCCACTTCGTCAGGAGCGACACCGTCCATTGAAACTTGCGAGCCGTTTCGCGAATCAGGAACGGCTCGTCATGTTCTTCCAGGAGCTCGAAGTGAGCCTCGAGTTCGCCCTTCAACCAGGGGAGGGTCGCTCCCTGCGGCCAGTCATCTTGCGGGGTGAACTCCTCCAGCCAGGTGCAGGGCGTGGTGAGGATGAGTTCTCCACCTGGAATCACCAATTCCGGCAGCCGGCCGAGTAGACGCGCGGGCTCTGGGAGGCGACAGAGGAGATTGGCTGCGAGGACACGATCGAAACTCCCGAGTTCCGCTCGGAGATTCATGGCATCTCCCTGTTCAAACGCGATGCGCTCGGGCCGCGCCCCGGCGGGAGCCTCCACCACGATGGTCTCCCGGCGCCTTCCTTCCTCCAACCGGGAGACCTCACAACACCCGGCCCCCTGCATGGCCTTCCCCGCATCAACGAAGACCTGCGAATAGTCGATGGCCACCACTTCGGCGGCAGTGCGCGACATCTCGAAGGCAGACCGCCCCACCGCACAGCCCAGGTCGAGCGCACGCCCAACTTCACCGGAAGAAAATCGCTCCACGATACGGGTCGGAAATTCCAGTGCCTCCTGGGGACCGCGAGGCCAGGGTAGGATCTGGGAGGGCGCTCCGAAGTGAAAGAGCAGGTACTCGTCGCGAAGTTTGTCAGTCTCGTAAATGTTCATCGTCCTCGTTCCACGCTCTGGACAGCAAATTCAGCTCGGGGCAAATCGTACTCGAGGGCATCCTTCCACCAAGCACGGGACCAAGGGAACACGAATGTTCTCGAGCCGCAAATCCTCTGTCTCTTGCGCATTCTCGCTCAGAGCGTATCCTCGATTTTCATTAAGATCCTCGCAGCCTTCCTCCTCCTCTGCCTTTGCGCCTCCTGCTCGATGGTGATGAGCAAACAGCCGGTGGGAAGCCAGGTCGCGAACCCGGAAAAGACCTGAATTACGGGCCCTTGAGTCAATGAGACCTGTGACAAGGGCACCTTTCTCATGAAAGACCCCAAGGCGGGCTGTGTCGTCATCATGGACGATTCCGAGGAAACCTAGTTTCTCATCAGGGAGACCGGCGGGGCCCTTTTCGCCAACCCGAAAGTTAAAGACGAAGACTACTACACTTGGGCAGAGCTGAGGCTCAAGAACAACGGACTTCAGACCCGCCATCCGGATCTCGACAAAATCGCCAAGCTCATTGCCGACCAGATGCTCAAGGCCAGAATCATTCAGGAAGTTCGCTTCCTGGAGGAACAAAATCGACAGGTCCGTGCCCAGCGCCGACATCGTCATCGATGATGCCAAGGGAACCTGGGCCGAGATGCGGACAGCGGGCAAGCTGGGCAGCGTTTACGACGAGGAAGACGTCCAGATCCTCTGGACGGGCCCCTTGATCCAGTCGGAGGGGGGAGGATCAATCCTGAGTGCCGCGGTGCGACACAATTTATCCCCATGCCCTAATGCACCGGGGCCTCACCTGCAATCGCAGCATCCTCTTCGTAGAAGAAGTCTTCCGGATCAAACTTGGGCACCGAAATATTCAAGAGCTTCATCTTCCCAATCCCGCGATGGCGGCAGCCGGGTTTGATCATGACTGCAGACAACGGCCGGACCGGCACCAGTTCGCCATCGAGCTCAAGATGACCTTCTCCTTCGAGGATGACGTAAATCTCCGTCGTCTTCTTATGATAATGGCAGGTCGGCTCGTCGCTCAAGGCAAGAAGGTGCACCGAAGAGGGACTCCCGTCATGCTCCGCGAAGGCCCGCTCTACCGTCCCACAACAACACTCGCTGACCGGGAGGTTCCCAAACTCGATTGCTTCGTATCTCTTCATCCCAAGCGCCCTCATCACAACCTTTCACCCGGAACAAACAAGCTAATCTCTCCGGGAGAGCGCCTCCATCACGTATTGGCTGGGTCGAAAGTTTTCGATGATCACTTCTTCCTGATCGCCTCGCTTCATCCGCACTTCCTTCACCATGAAGTTCGGCGTCTTGTGGGGGGCAAAGAGAATATCATCGTGAGTGCTGTTCTCGTGTTTTTTGAACATCTCCGGCACGATGTCCCCTCCAAGATGATCGTCTCGACCAGTCGCGAGGTGACAAGTCCCCAGCACCTTCTCGTCCTGAATGTCCTGGTAGGACACCGGCAGTACCTGGGTGCCGAATCCAAGCTCCCCGAGAGTGCCGGTCATGGGATCATCCGCGAGGCGCGCATTGTGAGCATCGATCGTTTCCTGGTGTCCTTCGATCAAGGTGGATTTCACCACGTCGCGGTTCACGACCTCGAGAACCCCGAGAGTCCCGTCCTCGTACTTCATGGGGAACTGTCCGTTGGCATCCTGCGGGACAAAGTAAACCTCTCCCGCCGGAAGATTCGCGATGTCCGGCGCGCTTCCCTTGCACAGGCCATGCGACTTCTGGGCATCCTGTCCTCCCAGCTCGAGCGAAGCGGTCAGGATCCGTCCGCCTTCCAAGGCGAAATCGATCTCCATCGTATCGGCTCCGGTCATCGCGAACCGCATCCGTTCGGCATCGGCCGAGACCTCATTGTAGTCAACCGCCAGTCCGGAATTCAGAATCACGTCGTTCATGCCGTGCATGGTGGCTCCGCGAAATCCGAATTCCTTGCACTTGGCAGTGAGCGGAGCGGTCGCCGAGAAGGTCGAGATACAGAGAATAAGATCGTAGTTGGGATAGATGTCCCGGTCGAGAGAGAGCTCCTGACCCTGCACATCCCAGACTTCATCCGCGAAGTCGAGGTTCGATCCCATGGTGGAGCGATAGGCAAACATCTCACCGCCCCTCATTCCCAATTTTGCCATCACGCCCTCATGCAAGGCCTCGAAAAAATGCTGGTGAGCATTCTTCTGAACCTCAAATCCCTCTTCCTTAAGAAAGGCGAACTCTTGCATCAAGCCCGCTGGTTCCTCGAAGTCGGTGAGAATGCAAATCCGACAACCGTCCGTCGGTTCGAAGACCGTTCCCAACAAGCGAGCCAACTCGAAGGGCGGAAATTCACGCCGTTCGGGATTCTTCAGGATTTCCTCGGTGAGGTAGGCGGGGAGAGTCGGAGATTGGGGAGACATCGAGCCCCGAACCTAGGAGCAATCCCCCTTCCCGCAAGAGGAGATTGATGAGCAAGTTTCTTGGAATAACGCGGGGCGTCTAGTCTCCACCCTCGAGCTCCATGCCCTTGTCGCGCAGTTCCTCCAGCACGTTGGTCATGTCCTTGAGCCCCTCCCACACCTCCTTCACCACGAAAATGGGCGCATGTTGCCGCACCGCCATCGCAATCGAATCGCTCGGTCGCGCGTCCAGTTCCACGATCAACTTGTCAGAAATTTCGTTCTCCGCTTCGAGAAAAAGACGCGCGTAAAAAACGTCGCTTTCTACTTTCACGATCACCACCCGCTGAACAACAGCCCCAAAGGCCTTGAGCGCATCATTGAAAAGATCATGCGTGAGCGGACGCGGAGGACGCCGGTCCGAGAGCGCATCATTGATGGAAGCTCCAATGGCCGGCTCGATGTAAAAGACGATTGATTTCTCTCCATCTCCCAGAAAGACCGCACATCCAGCCTGAGTCGGCAGGAGCGCGACTGGATCCACTCGAACCATATCCGACATCGCCACAAGACTACCGCTGATCCCATTTGCGAGCGAGGAACTTCCTTCGGTTTTCAACATATTTCTGTGCCCAGACCACGACCTTCCCCTGTTCTTCCACGCTGAGTGTGCGAACCACCTTAGCCGGTGATCCCAGGACGAGGGATCCGGGAGGAATCTCGGAATTCATGGTGACCAGGGCGTTGGCGCCGATGATGCTGCGCTCCCCGATGACCGCGCCGTCGAGCACGGTCGCCCCCATCCCAACCAGCACTTCGTCTTTCACCGTACAGGCGTGCACGATCGCTCCGTGACCGATCGTAACATGCTCGCCCAGGTAACATCCCCGGTCGCTTTCCACGTGCAGAACAGCGTTGTCCTGCACATTCGAGCGGGGACCAACCACAACTTCGTGGATATCACCACGCAAGGTGGCGTGATACCACACACTGGATTCCTCTCCGATCGTGACTCGCCCAATCAAATCGGCGCTTCCAGCAATGAAGGCTGACTCATGAATCTCTGGCCAATGGTCCTCGAAGGGCTCGATCATGAGGCAGCCTAGTCCACAATCGCGGTCGTGATCCAGCGTTCCTGATTGTCCGGGGCACAGAAATCGAACCCCTCCACTGGAAAACCCTGCTGGACTCGACGATATTCGTGGTACATCCATCCACATCAATTCGCGCACCTCAATCCCGGTCCCAATCACCTCCACCTCCGCGCGCTCTTCATGAGGGAACTTGCCTTCGTTTCCGGTTTGGTCGTCCTTGGGGCGGCCCTCCGCTGCTGTCGCCATTTCGCGGCTCGAAAACTCGGAGCCCTGACATTCCTGGTGGCCAGTTATTTTGCGCTCTATTACATCTTCGATTCCTCAGTGCTGGCGGGCGTGGTCGGGGTCTCGGGATGGTTCTTCCTCCCCTGGATCGAGCTCCTCACCCGCATTCGCCAGCTCCGGCTCCCGCTGGAGAATCGCCTGCGCTTCCGGGTCCCACCCGCCGATTCTTTTTTCCCCCACGCCGCCGAGGCAATCAACGCGATGGAAGAGGAGGGCTTTGAACACGCCGCCGACAGCGGCTGGGAATGGGCGGGGATGAAGCAGTTTTTCCGAATATTCTGGAATCCCGAAAAGAAAGCGATCGCCACCGTCTGCCTTTGCGAACAGGAAGAAGTCGCCTTCGCCTTCATCAGCATCACTTCCAAAGACGGAAACGGCCGAATCTTTCGGACCACCAACTTCCCCTTCTCTCCCACCCTCAAGTGTGGACCCGAGATCACCTGGAACCGCGTCCCCTGTGAACGCAGTTGCTTCCACCAGATCCTGGTCGACCACAACCGATTTCTCACTCGCCGCCGCATTCCCGAGGACGACCTGCGCATTCCTGATCCTGATGAAGTCGAGGAGCAAATCGAAGGGGAGATGCGACGCCAGATCGATCACAACCTCGACAAGGGAATCATCCGGCTCACCGGGGACGGTCACTTCCGCTACTCCCTCCGCGGACTCTTCTTCCTCTGGCGCCAGTTCATCAAGGATATGGTGAGGCTGTGCTGAAGCGAGAACCGGCGAGCCCGCCCTCCGGACTTGGCGTCGCCGGGAGCAGGTTCTCCTCTCTTTCCTACTGACAACCAAGGATTGATCCCTGAGAACTGTCCCCGTGGAATCACTCACGATCGCGGACCTGAAACAGCGCACTAGCGAGACGCCCGTGCAAGCAGGCTTTGATGCCCAGCTCCAGCAGCGTTCGGAGAAGACCACCCGCAAAGGCGATCCCTACCTAGAACTCACTCTCACCGATGCCACTGCCAGCTTCACCCTCAAGGCCTGGAGCAACCATCCACAGTTTCTCGAAGTCAACAAACTGCGACCAGGCGCCTTTGTTCACTTGGAAGGAGCGTGGACCCAGAGTCAGTACGGAATCGACAGCGACGGCTGGAAATTCCGGGCCCTGAATGATGCGGAGGTCAGCACCTTTCTCGCTGGCGACCCCGACACCAAGGCGCGACAGGACAAGGACTGGGATCACATCATGACTGCCTGCGCGGCCATTCGCGATCCCCGCCTGCAAGCTCTGAGCCGAAAGTTTCTCGCCGAATTCGGTGATCGCTTCCGCCGCGCGGCCGCCGCCAAAAGGAACCATCACGCTCGGCGCGGTGGCCTGGTCGAACATGTCGCCCAGATGATGCGGTCCGCAGCCGCGATCTGCACGGTCTACACCGACTTGAACACCGACCTTCTCATCGCCGGAGTCCTCTTCCACGACTGCGGCAAGCTCTGGGAAAACAACTACCCCGAGGCGGGGTTCGCGCAGACCTTGAGTTTGCACGGCGAGATGATGGGTCACATTCCCCTTGGGATCGAACTGGTCAACAAATTGTGGCGCGATCTGATCGACTCCGAAGTTGCTAACGGATGGCTCGCCTTGGATCCACCCAGTGAACATGTCCGTCTACACCTCCTCCACTTGATCGCCAGTCACCATGGGGAACTCGCCTTCGGTTCCCCTACCCTGCCACGCACCCCGGAAGCGTTTGCCTTGCATCACGTCGACAACCTCGACGCCAAGTCCGAGATGATTCGTTGCGCCTATCTCAATGCAACTGAACCGGCGCCCGGCATCTTCGATCGACAGTTTCCTCTTCCGGCCAATTTGGTTTCTCCTCTTCCCGACTTTGATGATGGGACACCCCCGGACACGCAGAGGGAGGAAAAATCTGAAGGCCCGGGAACCCTCCTATAGTCATCTATATGAATAGGAACAACGGAGAGAGCTTTGCTGCTCCAATGCATTCATTCGTCTCTTTCCGGTAGTGGGCGCCTTGCATGAAAATGTCTCCTCCCAAGAGGGAGGACTCAAATTCATGCCCGGCCTCACCATCCAGGAACTGGCAGGCGTATTTGAATTTGGCTTTAGCTCCGCATAAATGAGACTGCATCGTACCCTTGGGGATTTCAAGGAAGCCAACATTCGCCTGGGGAAGGACGCGCCAGGCCCCGGAGAGGGTAAGGAGCGCAGCATGGTGCCTTGCCTGGAACGACCGCAATTGGTCCTTCAAGACAACTGGAGAACTTACTTTGACACGCCCAGCTGCGCACCGATGATCTCCCCATGTCCCGCAAGGGAAATGGGCGTTGTTGTTCCCTCCCACGGGGGCCGGTTTAGGCCGGCCCCGTGTTCACTTTAGAGACGACCAGTCCGTCCGTTGGTCACCTTCGCGCGCGCTTTTTTTGGCACTGCGCACGGGTTTTTTCCCTGCCAGCCACCCGAGGTAGACCAAGGAAACGCCCGCCCCCAGCAGGGCCAATCCCAGCACAAGGGATCCAATCGATCCCAGCAGGGCCCACGTTTCGAACGAGACCGGCAAATCAGGGGTCCCCCTGGGAGGATCGGAATTGCGCAGTCCTTCCTGCACCGCAGCCGCCACGAGCAATCCCCCTTGCACCAAAAGCGCTCCGGCCGAGCTGATCCCGAAGACTCGCGGCCACCACTCTCTCCGACCCCGAGTGTAACAAAGCCCTGCGAAAACCATTGCTCCCAGGAGACCCAAGAGGAGGAACTGATCCATCCGCTCCAAGTTGGCCTCGAAGCTCAAATCTGTCGCCGATCCGATCATGAGCGGGCTGCCCCCTTTCGTTTGCCGGGTCTTCCAGAGCACTTCCCCAGCGCCTCCCGCCCATCGAGGACGAATCCCATGATCGCGAGCACCATCCCCCCAAGACGCGCCAGCCGCTGTCCCCACCACACGGATCCTTCCCACCATCGGGGCCCCACGAACTCGTGCCCCATGTCTTCCTCGGAGTATACCACATCGACATCCAAGACGTATAGGTCGTGCTCCATCTCGGCCTTCCACCCCGGATAGTAGCTGGTCTCATAGAGCCCCAATCGTTCCAAGTTTTGCGCTCCCATGCCCAGCGCAAAGAGGCCGAGCCCAACCACAAGAACGAGACGCGCTCGGGTGCCTTCCGCCCGCCAGAGACGAAGCGCTCCCAGAAACAAGGCAACACCCGCTATCAGCGCGAGCTGTATTCCAAAGCGATCGAGTTCCGACCCCACCTCACTCCCCCCTGTGGCGAACAACCAATCCATCACTCCTCTTGCCAGACTCGGCGTCCCAGTTCACCCCCCGGGCGGTCGATGTATGCATCGTTCTCGGCGAAGGAGGAAGAGGGTCCGTTCGCAAAATTTCTCAGATGCATATTCGAGGGGCCCGCACCGAGCACCCACCACGCGAGGGAAGCCGTCGAGTCATCCAAACACAGGATGGGTGCCCCATCGGGTTCCGTTTTGGAGCGCCCCAGGCTCCCGACCATCCATGCGACCAGCACTCCCAAAAACAAGACGGTGATCATCCCCTCCGCGCTGCTAGCCATGCGCCTATCGTGCAACAGGTGAGCCCGTCAGGCCAGATCATTTACCCCTCTGAACGACCGCCCACAAGATCTTCGCAGCCTGCCACCCTGCCGCAACATCATGCATCCGGAAGATCTGCGCTCCGCTCAAGATACCCGATGCCAGAAGCCCGATCGTTCCCGCATCACGCGCGGTCGGTTCTTCGATCCCGAGGACATCGCCGATCACCGTCTTGCGCGAAATCGGAAGGAGAACTGGTCGCTCAAACACCGCGAGGTGATCCACCTGTTTCAGAACCCGCAAGTTGTCGTCGCACTGCTTCGCAAAGTCGATTCCGGGATCGAGCACCAACTGCTCTTCACTCAGTCCCGCCGACTGCGCGAGAGCCAGTTTCTCCCGAAAGAAACGATCCAATTCCGCCACCACGTCGGGCCACTGTTGCTCGGTCTGAGGAATCTTGGGCTCCCCCATCGTGTGCATCACCAACAAGGCCGCTCCATGCTTCGCAGCGAGTCGGGCATTGCACGCGGTGGGCAGGCCTCCCAAGTCATTGATCATCTCTGCGCCCATCTCCAACACGGCCTCCACCACTTCCGGGCGCCAGGTGTTCGCCGAAAGCACCGGGGGCCACACCTGTTGCGCATCGACAGGATCTGCCGTCAACATCGTTTCGCCCCAACGCTCCATAAATCCCCCAAAGCGCGCGACCTCCTCGTCGACCGGGATCGCATCCCGATTCGTGCGGGCGCTTTCGGCGCCCACATCGATCACATCCGCACCCGCCGCCACCTGTTTCTTGGCAAGCTGCAAAGCCTCCTCAAGGTCCAGAGTCCCGTCTCCCGAAAACGAATCATCGTTCACGTTCACAATCCCCATGATGAGAGGTCGCCGCGGAAAACGGAGGCGGCGGAAGGGCAAGCGGAGGAGCATTTCAATCTTCAGTTTTGATCGTCATGCGCCATTCCCTTCGCACTTGGAAGGACCAAGAGCAGCTCGAAACTGCCCTCGAAGTCTTGCGCGCTGGACCTTCCCTCCTCTGGCCGCGGTTCACGATCATACCGAGAGCGCCCCCCCGTTGTCCTTCGCGCTCAGACTCTCCAAAAATGGGACCGCGCTTTGAGCCCACTCTTCCGGGTTGGGATACGCGGAGGCTTCCTCTCCCCACGCCTCGCGCAGCATGTCCGTATCGATGATGCCGGGATTGAGCGCCACCGCCGCCAACCCGGGGGGAAGTTCCTGGGAGAGCGCCTGGGTCAGACCCTCGATGGCCCACTTGGTCGCGCAATAGGGCCCAACCTCCGGCGAGGTCGACCGGCCCCAGCCCGAGCTGAAGTTCACCACCACGCCGGTCCCGTGCTCGATCATGAGGGGAATGACATGTCGCAGCACATTCGCAACGCCCTTAATATTCACGTCGATCACATCGGAAAACTCCCTCGCCTCCACTTCCCACAGCGGGCCCGGGGTGTTCATGAGAGCCGCGCTGTTGAGCAGCAGGTCAGGCGCACCAGTCGCCGCCATCGCCCCCGCACAAAATTCAGCCACCTGAGCATCATCCACCACATCGACCTTGGCGAAAAAGTGGGGCGAGCCCACTGCGCTCCGCACCTCCTGAACGCCCCCCTCGCTTCGGGCGCAACCCGCCAAGGTCCACCCCCGCGCAGCCAGACCGCCCACCATCGCCCGGCCCAATCCGCGCGTACAGCCCGTCACCCAGGCCACCTTTGTCTTCGCCATGGGAGCACCCTACGAAAGAGCCCCCACCTCGTCGCGTGCGAAAAGTTCAGTAGCTGTGAATCTCTCCCCCATCCCGGGGTCTAGGGACCCGATAGGGGCGTTCATCACCGTCTGACAGGGGCTACCATGTTTTTCGTTCTATCCCTCCTCCACAACCCCGAGAGGACCGTGACCGCTCTCTGGACCCTCCTTCGGAGCGATCTCCACCCAGTGGAGATCCGCCTGCGACCTGCCTCTCCACGAGCGTGTTCCCCTGACGCCGCGAGTGCTCCAGAATTTTCGAACCCACCCTAGCGACCTCCGCTACGATGCGCTAGAAGCGCGCATGGCAACCCCTCAGAAGGCCCTGCGACGATGGATTGTTCCCCTCGGGCTCCTGATTCTCATCGTTCTCCCCTTCCTCGGAGCCCGTTTCCTCAAGAAGCAAAGCGATCAAGCGTGGCAGGAGTTTACTTCCAAGTGGGAGACCCGGGGTGAGCAGTTTGAGCTCAGTCACTATGCTCTCCCCGCAATTCCGGATTCCGAAAACCTCGCCCGTCATCCTGCCATCTCGACTTTCGTCGCGGAGATCGATGAAGAACGAGGCTGGCTCGAGGCCCTCTCCAAGACGCTCCCCGGCTGGAATCAGGATCGCTACCTGGAATATCTCTCCGATCTGGGCGAGGGCAAGGTGAGCTCGATCTACTCCAGCTTCGGTCTCCCGCCAGACACGACCTCCGATGATTTTCGCAGCCACCTCGGAGGGCCCTACCAATCCTGGAGTGCCACTCTCGATCCCCTCGTGGAAGCGGTCCGGGAACGAGAACATCTCTGGTATGACTTGGACTGGTCGCGGCTCTTCGTGGATGTCGAGATGCCCAAGTTCACCCCGCTCTTCAATCTCGGCAAGGCCCTACTCGCGCGCGCTGCGATCCGACGAGGCCTCCATGAGAACAACGCTCTCTTGGCGGACTTCGACACGACGGCCCAAATCTCGCGCGCCTACACCGATCTGCCCCTCCTCATCTCCCTGGTCTTCCAAGCCGGACTGCACGCCGCACTCCTTGATGAACTCCGCTCTTGTCTTCGCGAGCGCCTCTTCGACGCCGATCAACTCGCCAAGCTGGCAGACACCCTCGAGCAAACGCCTCCCTTGCAGAAGGGCTTCCTCAAAAGCCTGCGCATGGAGCGCGCCCTCATCCTCGCCTTCTTTGAAACCGTCGAATCTTCCGACGATCCCGCCCTGCTCAGCGCCCTCTCAAGCACCAAGAGCTCCCGCGGAATCCGGGGCAAGCTCACAAGAATGTGGATGAACGCCAACCGGCTCGCCCTCTGCCAGAATCAACAGGAATTGTTCCTCAGCAAGGGCGGCCAACTCGCCCATCTGAAGCTTTGGGAAACGGCCCGTCAGCATCGACTCGATGACAGTGGCGATCGCTTCCTCGCCCCGCTCGCGCACTTTGCCCTCTCAAATTTTGGACTCGGAGGCGGGGTTGGAGAGGTGATGTTCGTGACCGATGCCAACATGCACCGCGCGCGCTTGGCAGTCGCTCTCGAACGCTTTCGTCTCGCCCAGGGTGGCTACCCGAGCACCTTGGAAGAGCTCGTCCCCACCAATCTCCGTGCCTTACCCATCCTCGACCCGAGCATCACGATCGACTACGCCGCCCTTCCTGATGGTTCTTGGCGACTTCGCCAAACGGTCCTCAGCCAGGCCCCCAATGACTGGACCAGCAAGTGACTCCCAACCAGCAGGATGAAGGCAATCAGGCCCACCTTCCCAATTTTCAAGGGATTGGTGCCCTGATCTCTCGAAATTTCTTGACCGGGAGCCCTATCGCCGCTTTTCTCCCCGCCCCGCAACCCACCCCTTTCAGCTATGTCACGTGTTTGCAGCATCCGAGGTTCCCGAGTCCGCATGGGCCGTAGAATTCACCGTTCTGGTTTGGCCAAAAAGAAAGGCGGAATCGGCCGTCACGTGACGAAGGCGGTGAAGCGTTCGGTCACTCCCAATCTCAAGACCAAGCGCGTCTGGGTTCCTGAACTCAGCCGCTATGTGAAGGTCAAAGCGAGCGCCAAAGCGTTCAAGACCATCAACAAGAACGGGGCCTACTCCACGCTGAAGAAAGCGGGACTGATCAAGTAAGCCCAAGGCCACCTTCCATGGTGGCCCGATGCCGGAAACATCACCCGGCTCCAACGCAGCCGCGATTCTGTAGTCGCGCGCCCTGACCGCCAATGGTAAGATGGCGGCATGTTGTTGATCAGTAATACCGAATCCATCGCGGGGCGAAGCGTCAGCCAACACCTCGGCGTCGTTTGTGGCAATACTGTGCGCGCCAAACATGTGGGCCGCGATATCGCCGCCAGCTTGAAAACTCTGGTGGGCGGCGAGGTGCGTGGCTACACCGAGATGCTTTCCGAATCCCGCGACGAGGCGATTGCACGGATGATTCGGTCTGCCGAGCAGCTCGGAGCCGACGCCGTCATTAATGTGCGCTTCACCACGTCCATGGTTCAGCAGGGCATGGCCGAGATGCTGGCCTATGGGACCGCGGTAAAACTCGCTTGAAGTCCGGAAACTGGACCCTGCTCAGAAAAATGAGCGCCTGGCGTCTCGCTGCGCAACTCACTCCTCTTCCGCCTCGCACACGGTCAAGATGGCATCCCGCATTCCGTGGATCTTCTTCTTATCCGCGGGCACAATAGCAGCAAGGCAGCCCCCGAGGTGGGATTTTTGATCGCCATCCACGAAGTAGTAGGGACAGAGGCGGACGCGACCTCGCATGGTTTCCACGACCCCATTTTCAGGGTTGAAGTAGGGATGCTCAATCACCTTGGCTTCACTAAATTCCTGCAAAATCCAAGGCTGCGACTCAAATTGCGCGCAGGCGGTCTCCAAGGCTGTGGCCCATTCTTCCTTGGAGACGTCGTGACCAATCACCACTCCGCGACTTCCCCACGCCAACCCGCTGAAGCCACTGATCTTGAGGGCCAGGCGCCGCATTTTCTGGCTGAATCCCGCCAGCTGCTTCCAGTTGTTGACCTCGAGACGCGGCAGGGCCGCGTGCGGAGGGAGCGGCGTGGGATCCACGATCCAGCCGTAGGGCACCAATTCCTGAACACGGCGGAGATGGTTCCCCCGCACTTCGCTCTCCCAGACTTCGTGCAATGCCGGCGACCAGAGAAGGGCGAGCCACAGTTTCTCCTCAAAGTGGGGCTTGAAGGGTGGCGTGAGATCTGCCCGCGCGGCCAGCACCCGGGCCGCCGGCACCGACTCCCAATCGAAGAGCTCAAAAAAGCGGTAGAGCGCTGCGTCTGAGCTTTCGGGAACGAAATTCTCCGCGGAACCCGTCCGCCATGGGCCGCCCCCGGAGTCGTTGAGTGCAGCGACCAGCCACTCCATCTCGGGTCGGTATTCGTCCGCCTCCTCCGAAATGAGCACCTGTCCTCCCTCCGGCAAGAGACTGCGAAACCCCTCCAGAATGCCAGTCCCTCCGCCAAGCACCTCGCAGCCCGCCGCGTCGTAACACTTAGAAAGCCAACCAGTCAGACCCATCCCACCGGGCACCCCATCGAGTTCCGTGAGCGAAAATCCCTCCTCCATGAGCAGCAGGTCCGGCCGAATCACCCGCGGAGCAACATCTCGCAGGGCATCCGATCGCTGCGCCCCAACCATCCAGGCCGGCTTCCCGGCATCGAGCAATTCCGCGATCCAGCGCGGGAGAGTTCCGTTCACACTCCGGCGATAGATGCGATCACACGCTTGTTGGAACATCCGCAGCGGATGCCCGAGCCGCTCCAGCTGCGCGACATCTGAGCCCGAAAGACGCAGCGGTTCAGGCGAAAAAAGCCATTCCCGACCTTCGCGGTAGCCCACCGCTCCAGCTTCGGCTCGCAACTCATCCAGTTCTACTCCCATCACCCGGCTCCCCACTCTATGCACGAACTACGAATTGCTAAACCTTTTCGCCGTCCCTCTTCACTCGGCTTGGCTCAACTCAATCCGCGCAATGCTTCGCGGATCAAATCTTCCGCTGCCATGGTCGGTGATTTCTCTAGAACCGCCCGGATGGCCTTGTGCGCATCCGTCTGCTTGAAACCCAGTGCCAGCAGTCCGAGTTCGGCATCCCGACCCGCCGCGCCCGCCGCATCTCCCCCCTCCACCACTTGCCAGGTCTCGGTCACCCCCACCTTGTCCTTGAGCTCCAACACAATCCGCTCCGCGGTCTTTTTCCCCAGCCCCTTGATCGTCGAGATCGCTTTGACATCACTTTTCACCACCGCCTGCTTAAATCTCTCCACGGGCATGCCACTCAACACCGCCATCGCAATGGTCGGCCCAATGCCGCTCACCCGATCCACCAACAGCAAAAAAATGTCCCGTTCTTCCGCTGTCGCAAATCCATAGAGAGTGTGCGCATTTTCGCGAATGTGCAGGTGCGTCAGCAAGATCACCTCGGTTCCAATCCTTGGATCCAACCGATCATACGAAGAAATAGGCACGAAAACCTGATATCCAACTCCCCCGGCCTCAACGACCAATCGATTCGGCAATGCTTCCACTACCTCGCCGCGCAATCGTGCTATCACTTCAGATCTATTAATGAAATGAGATCGTCCGGCCAAGCTCAAAACGCTTTGTCTTCAACGATTTCAGAACTATTACTAAACCTAGTGAAACATTTTCCTTGCAAGGAATGTGGAAAAAATATCAACTGCCTCCTTTTTTGAGTCGCATTTGTTCCAAATTGCTGCTACCTTCACCGCTCTATGGCTACCACGAAACGAACTCGCTTCTCACGTCGACTCCCAGATCATGTCACTGACGAATTGGTTAACGTGCTAGGTGCGGATGCTAAGTTCTTCGGATTTAACGACCTTTTTGAGTCGGTCTATGAACTCCTCAAGACACGCAACGCAGTCAGTGGTGGAGAAGAAATGCTCCGCCTCCGTGCCTACGAAAAACTGCAAAACCTCGTCACCCGCGGTCTCGTAGAGAAAAGCGGCAAAGAGTACAAGGGCCTTGAGAGAATCGAAGAGGCTCACAGCGATAATATCGCCGCTCAGCAACAAGCCTGAGTGTAAAATCAACAAATTCGTGCTGGTGAACCCAGCACTCTGCCTTTTAAAAACCTGCGCCGCGCCTCGGCGCAGGTTTTGTTTTTGATCCCCTCATGCTCTCTGACTACCTCCCCGTCCTCATGCAAGTGCTGGCCGCTACCGGATTTGCGGTCTCCATGCTCGTGCTGAGCGTCCTCTTCGGGAAAATCGGGCGCCGGGGAGGAGTCCGGGATGATCCCTACGAATGCGGGATGCTGCCCATTGGGGAAGGGGCTCCGCGATTCAGCGTGAAATTCTACCTCGTGGCCATGCTCTTCGTTATCTTTGATATCGAAGTTGTCTTCATGTATCCTTGGGCGGTCCAGTTCAAGGAACTGATCGTCACAAATTCGATGGTCCTCCTCAGTATGGCGGCTTTTGTGGGCGTCCTCGGAGTTGCCTACCTCTACGTTCTGAAGAAAGGGGCCCTGAACTGGAAAGCCTGATGATCGACCACATCCTCTTCTACAAGCTCCGCAGCGACGTGGATGGCGCCCGTCTGGAAGAGATGGTGCGCGGCACCCGGAGCATCCTTCTCAAGATCCCCGAAGTTCTCAGCGTCCATTCGGGTCGCAATGTCGACCAGGAATCCGAATGGTCCTTCTTTGTATCCTTCGAGATCGAGAACTTGGACAAACTCACCATGGTGGAGGAAGATGGCCTCTATCTCCGCTTCCTCCGCGATGTCATTGAGCCCAATACCGATGCGCAAGAAGTCTTTAGCTTCGAAACTGATCCCTCGAAGGATCTGCGGTATTCCTAAATCCCAAGCAGGGTCTCGAGACAGGAGCCTATCTCGTCCTCCGCGATCTCAAACGGTGGCGTGAAGGTCACCACTGCCCCCTCTGGGCCTCCCGCCAAGAGAAGATATCCCGCTTGCAGCATCGCGAGCACGACCCGATTCGCCTCCGCTCCGTCCTCAAAGACAAGGCCCCACAGCGCTCCCTGCCCTCGAATCTCGCTCGTTCCCGGCATCTGCAAGACCTGTAAGCCCTCTCCGAGCGTTCGGGCGACCGATTGAACCGCCGCGAGGGTGGCGGGATCCTGGTGCAGCCGGAGCGCCTCCAACGCCATCGCGCATCCCACCGGATGACCGAGAAAAGTGCTCGTGTGCAAGGCCTCGCCGGCTGAGACCGGCCAGGCATCCATCACGGACGCCTTCCCCACACAGGCGGAGATCGGGAATCCTCCGCTCAGGGCCTTGCCCAGACAGATGAGATCCGGGACCACCCCTTCGTGATCACAGGCGAAAAGCGCGCCGGTCCGATAGAAGCCGGTAAGAATCTCATCGAAAACCAGGATCACCCCGTGAGCATCGCACCAGTCTCGCAGCAAGGAGAGAAATCCCGCGGGCGGAATCACGATCCCACCCCGTCCCTGGATCGGTTCCACCATCAGCACTCCTATCTCGCTGGCATCGAGTTGCGCGAGCCGCGCTCTGGTCGCACTCAAGTCCCCGTCCGAATCGGGAAAGGGCAAAAGGGTCGTGAGATCGGCCAGTTGGCTGGCGAAGGGGGCCCGAAATTTGTCAAAGCCCGCGGGCAGGAGCGCTCCATAGCCAAGGCCATGATAGCCCCCCTCAAAG